>VFSW01001924.1_pt1 | contig 31473 bp, 34 predicted proteins | sample 5358111 | NCBI WGS metagenome assembly VFSW01 (sample SAMN11554181, study PRJNA540505) | mine drainage metagenome | isolation source: sediment from site ElyBrook_90M | place: USA: Ely Copper Mine, Vershire, VT | collected 2017 | reverse complement strand
AAATTGCTTATATCAATAAAGTTTTGGTAGGCGTCTTTGATCTTACCGAGTGACTCGCCGACCAAACCTTTGATTGATACGATTTGAGGGGTACTCGTGCTTTCTGTCGTGTCAGTGGAAGTTGCAGTGGAAGTTGAGGGAGAAGTTGAGGAAGAGGTAGACGTCGCAGCCGATTCGGTCGACGTTGCTTCAGTCGACGTCGTCGTCAAGGGCTCTACGTCGTTCTTTAAAAACAGTTGATAAGCTTGATTATTGAGATCTTTTGCACTTTTAATATCGCTCGACGCAGCATCGAGCATCCCGTTGATGGCTTTTTGATTCTTCGATGAGAAGCTCAACGTGGAGAGATCGTTTTGAATATTGCTCAATCTTTTTTCGGACGTCCCGATGGCGGAAAATTCCTGCCGCACCAAAAAGAAATCCTGCAGTTGGTTCAAAAGAGGTACGTAATTTTTATCTCTCCAAGTTTTGAAATCCGACGCCATCGATTTGATGTCGTCGAGGGTCGGCGAGGAACTCGCGAGCGTTTGTCGCTCGGAATCGTAGTAAACCAAAGCATTCGTCAGCCCGTCCAGTGCATTCTTTACCCAGAGGTTGTAATCGGTGTTTTTATCAACCGTCAAGAGTTTCAACTCGAAATCCTTTGCTTCGGCCGTCGAAAGGTCCAATACCTGATTGAAGGCGCTGACCCGGAGCGTTACGTCGCTCACGTCGCCCGCGTCCTTCGCCGAGAGGAGGTTGTCGAGCGCATCTTTTGCACTTTGGAAAACTTGGTTGACCGCACTCGTACTCGTGCTGCCGTCAGCAAGGACCGGAGATGCAAAACCCAACCCCGCAAGTCCCATGACCGCTGTCACAATCAAAATTTTCTTTGCATATTGATGGATCATTATTGGGAAATTTGGTTTAACAGGTCGTTGATCTGTTGGTCCGTTGACGTCACGGAAACCCCCGTCGTAAGCTTCGAACCCTCCGACTGGAGAACTTCGGCATTCAAATGCGGGGCTTTGTTGCTCGTGATCGCGGTAATAGTGTTATCGATCGTCTGATTCACTTGATTATTGTAACTCACCTCATTTAAAGCAATGTTGATGCTCATGCCCTGGAGCTCGTTGTTGAGCGTCTCGGCGCTCGCAATCGGTAAACCGTTGGACTTCCCCGGTATGAAGAGGGGTGAAAAGGCATACCCAACCACAATAAGGGTAATGAGGGCAAACGAAGCCACCCAAGCGGTCAAATAGGTGCGTACGCCGACCCTCCCTCCTCGCTCAAGAGAAAGGATGGTCGCCCTGCTCTTCGCGAGAAAAGCGGCGTCCGGCTCTATAAGGCTAAGCTTCTTTAGTTGTTTGGGAAAATCCCGATTCATGTTTTTCTATTTCTTTTTTCAGTTGTTTCAAAGCGCGATGCTGAATGACCCGTACTGCTCCTTCGCTCTTGTCGAGTGCACTTGCGATCTCCCGGTTCGTCATATCATCGACGAACTTCATGATAAGGACGTCTTGGTACACCGCCTCGAGAGAAGCGACGCAATTTTTCACCATCGCGAGATCCGAATCGAAGTCCAATGCTTGAGCCAAGTCCGGATCGGCGGAGAACGTTTCTTCCGGAACGATGTCGATGTCGACCATCGGACGCTTTGTCCGCCAATAGTCGATAACCGCATTCCGGGCAACCTTATAAAGGTAGCTTGAAAAGGGCACCCCCCGCACGTCGAACGTTTCCATATTCCTCCAAGCACTCAAGAAGACTTCGTGGGTAAGGTCTTCCGCCTCGCCCTTTCTTCCTCCGAGCTTCAAGAAGAAATACCGGTATATTTTGGGGGCGTATTTGTCGTATATTTCGCCAAATGAAGAGCTGTCCCCTTTTTTGGCTTTTCTCAAGAGCTTTTCGTCCTCCATAGGTTAAAACGACGCTGCTCCGATTTCGTTTCTATGTTACAGATTCCAAGTGTAACACCGCGTAACAAGCGTCAAGAAGATAGTACCAACAACCCAAGGAAAGGGCAAGAAATAAGAAGGTTTTCGAACTCTTGAGATATATTGAGCGGGTAAGGGGAGTGGAACCCGTCGCTCCGCACAAGCGGAACTCCTTGAAACCAAGCGGTTTCAATACTTCCGCCACAGGGAAACTCCCGTTTCCCCGACCCCCTTCCCGGGTTCGACTCCCAAGATATATTGAGCGGGTAAGGGGAGTCGAACCCCTCTCATCAGCTTGGAAAGCTGAGGTAATACCGATATACGATACCCGCCGCGCGCATTCACTGCCTTATATAGTAAGTAAAAGGATATGCCCTGACAAGCCCCCACACCCACACGGAAGTTTGCTGTTTTATGCTCCCGTGTGGGTGTGGGGGCAAGCTGGAAAAACAAACCGAATAATGGTAGAGTCTAGAAAATGAAATTTAAGGACAAGAAATCCGACATCATCGAAGACAAACATTTGCGGCAGAAAATAGCGCTCCTCGTCGTGCCGGTCATCGCGGTCGTCGGCATCGCCGTCTATGCGGCAGCGAGTCAAAACACCACAGAACCGCCCCAAAGCTTCGTTACCTCCCGGCAAAACCTTTCCGAGATCAGCAAGGATATTGCCAGCTTGAACCAGGAAATGTCGCAGGAGATCTCGACGATTCAAGAGGCTAAAAAAGCGGGCGACACGAAGAAGGCTCTGCAAGCCATTCAAAGCGCCAAGCAAACGAACGCCGAAGCGGTTGCGAAAGCGCAAAGCTTTTCCGCAGGCCTTGCGGAAATGTCAAAATCCTTGAACGGCTTCACCTCGACAACGAGCCAAGCGCTTGCCGCCCAAGCCGTCACGACCGAAATTTCGCTCACCAACGAATTCATAACCTACACGAAACTCCTCGACAATTTCCTCACCCTCCTTTCGGCGTCGATCACGAACGACAATCCGACCATCGAAAACAACATCAAAACCTCGCTCGCCGCCATCAACCAAAAGGTTGACGACATCAACCACCTCAACCAAACGTTCCTTCAAGAGATCGGCAGTTTCGATAAATCTCTTCAATAACCATGAAGTTTATCGGCAGGTTCATCTTCCAGATCTTCTCGAACATCATCGCGATACTCGTGACCAACTACGCGGTCCCGGGATTCTTTTCCGGAGGAGTACAGGACCTTGCCATCGCCGCACTCATCCTTTCCGTCATCAATACATTCCTTAAACCCCTCTTAAAACTCCTCTCGGGCCCGCTTATCCTCCTTACCTTCGGCCTCTTCACCATCGTCATCAACGCCGTTTCGATTTATATCCTTGACATGCTGAGCCAAGCGATTACAATTCAAGGGTTGAACGAACTTATTATTGCAACGCTTATCATAAGCTTCGTGAACTTCATCGTAAGTTCATCGGCAAAACTCGGCTATAAAAAATAAATGATTCTCGCACTTCAAATAGCGGTTTCGATCATCCTCATCGTCCTCGTCATCATCCAAGAGCGGGCAAGCGGCATTTCCGGCGTTTTCGGCGGCCAAGGCGCAACCCCCTACCAAACAAAGAGAGGTCTCGAAAAGACCATTTTCTACGCGACCATCGTGTTCGCCGTCATCTTTGCGGCCCTTGCGATAGCCAACCTGCTGTAAATTTCAAAATCCAAATTCCAAATACCAAAGAATACGCCGTTCACTAGTCATTTGGCATTAGAAATTTGGCATTTCATTTGATGCCTTTACTCAACTTAATCTTTAAGGGATTTTCAACGAAAGAAAGGAAACTTTTTCTCGGCGGCATCGTTCTCGCCGTCTTCCTGCTCATATTCCTCGCAGTCCTCATCATTCGCGAATCCGGCACCTTCGTTTCCATACCCGGGGGTTCTTACACGGAAGGTATCGTAGGCCAGCCAATCAACATCAACCCGATCCTCTCCGCAAATCCCACCGATCAAGAAATGAGCCTTCTTTTATATTCCCGGCTTTCCGAACTTCTTCAAACGTGGAATGCGAGTTCCGACGGCAAGACCTACACCCTGGAGCTCAAGGACGGCTTGCGGTGGAGCGATGGACAACCCCTCACGAGCGACGACGTTCTGTTCACCATCAACACGGTACAAAACTACAACGCCCACTCCCCCCTTTATCAAAGTTGGCAGGGGGTCTCGGCGGAGCGCGTAAGTTCTCTTCAAATAAAAATAACCCTCCCGAACCAAAACGTCTTTTTCATGGATAACGTCGACAACCTCCCCGTGATACCGGAGCATATTTACGGATCAATACCCGCAGAAAACTACTCGCTCTCGGACTACAAGTTGCAGCCGATCGGGAGCGGCCCCTATCTTTTCAAAAGCTTTTCCAAAAGAAAAGACGGCTTCATAACGTCGTACGAGCTTGCCGCAAACCCCTTCTACGCCGGAACCAAGCCGCTCATACCGACTTTCTCCTTCAAGTTTTTCGAAAACACCGACGAGGTCACCCAAGCGTTGGAACTTCATCAAATAAACGGCTACGGCTCAATGTGGCCGACCGGCGTCGACACTTCTCTCCTGAAAGGGTTTGTCGTCGACACGATCCCGACATCCGATTACTACGCCGTCTTTTTCAATCCCGCCGTGAACCCCATATTGAAGGATCCGAATTTGCGAGCGGCCCTTGTAATGAGCATCGATAAAAACGAAATCATCAACAAGGTCCTCTCACCGGAGGCGACACCGGCCGCAGGACCCGTCCTTATTCCAGGAATCCCAGCCGCAACGTCGACCTCGAGCACCTCGACGGCAGCAAGCCTCGTCAGCAAGTATAAATCAAAGAACAAAAACCAGTCCCTCACCATCACCTTGTCGGTACCCAACGTCGAGTTCCTAAAAAACGTGGCACAGATCATCCAAAGCGACTGGGAAAGCATCGGCATCGATCAAGTGAACATTCAAACCGTCGACATGTCGGACCCGGTGAATTCCCCGCTCAAGACCAGGGATTACGACGCGCTCCTTTTCGGAAACTTCCTTCAAAACCCCGAAGACCTCTTTCCGTTTTGGCATTCCTCGCAAACCACCTATCCTGGCCTCAATCTTGCTTCGTACCAAAGCACGAAGGCCGACAATCTTATGGAAACGATCAGGGAAACTTCCGACGAAGGCACCCGGCAAACGCTCCTTACGAACCTCCAATCGACCATCGTGAACGATGATCCGGCAGCGTTCCTTTTCTCGCTCCCCTATTTGTACATCCACTCGGACGACCTCCGGGGATTCGCAAGCGGCCACGTTGCATCGCCTTCCGATCTTTACCGCGACGTAAGCCACTGGTCGATTGCGGAAGTACAAGTGATAAAACCATGACCTCATTCGAAAAAAATCTCCGCCGACTCGAGAGCCAGCTTTCAAGCCGGAACATCAAGGCGGCGAACTTTGAAAAACTCAAAACGTCGAAACCGGACGCCATCGTTGTCTGCGGCATGGGCGGATCGGGTCTTGTGGGCGACATCGTGCGAGAGCATGCCGCACCCCTCGGCATCCCCGTCCCCGTCGTAACCTTGAAAAACGATGGATTGCTTCCCCTTCCTTTCAAGCGCCCGTTTTACATCTGCATCTCTTTCTCGGGCAACACCGAAGAAACCGTCCATTGCCTCGCTGAAGCTTTAAAAACGAAGAAAAAATCCGGCATTGCGATCGTAACGGGAAAAGGCGGAATGATGAGGAAAATTGCCGAAAAAAAGAAGCTCCCCGCAGCCTACTTCGACCCCGGAGACTTGACACCGCGCGAAGCTTCTGGCATGATGTACTACGGAATAGCAAGCGTGCTCCAGGCGATCTTTCCCGCAGTCGCCGTTCGGGACCTCTCCCGAACGATCAAGGCGGCACGGTTTGCCGTACGTGGCACGTCGTTGGCTGGAAGACTCAGAGGGAAAAACATTTTGGTTTACTCCGACGAAGCACATGCAGCCCTCGGCTATATTTGGAAGATCAGCTTTAATGAAACAGGAAAGAACGCCGCATTTTGGAACACGTACCCGGAAATCAATCACAACGAGATCGTCGGTTTCCAAAACATCAAGGGACCGTGGTTCGTCCTTTGGCTCATGGACCCCGCTCTCGAACAAAAGATTAAAAACAAAGTGAAATTCGTCGCGCAAAAACTCAAACGGCGCGGCATTGAAAGTGCAGTGATTTCCCTTGAGGGGAAAAATGAAGAAGAAAAATTCTGGAACGGCGTCGCGTTCGCCTGGTGGACCGCACTCGGTCTCGCTAAGCGGAATGGCGTCGCGCCGGAAGAAACGAAGATCATCGACGAACTTAAAAAACGGTTTCAATAGCATCGTCTGGGCAGGTGGCGGAACCGGCAGACGCGCAGGCTTCAGGAGCCTGTGGGAGCAATCCCGTGAGGGTTCAAGTCCCTCTCTGCCCACAATTTAGCAAGTAGCAAGCCGGATACTACTCACTAAATATCAAAAGTCGTTAGAACAAAAACAAAAACTTACTATGACTCCAAAAGGAGTAAAAACAACCAAGCCGCCGGAAAAGGTTTCCGGCGACCATGTCCGCCTTGCGGCCCTCGGCGGACTTGAAGAAATCGGTCGCAACATGTCGTTCATTGAATACAAGAACGACATTATCGTGATCGACATGGGCCTCCAATTCCCCGAGGAAACAACGCCGGGCGTCGATTTCATCATCCCGAACGTCTCGTGCCTCGAGGGCAAGAAAGAAAAGATCAAGGCAGTCGTGATTACGCACGCTCACTATGATCACATCGGCGCCATGCCATACCTCATGGGCAAACTCGGCAATCCGCCGGTCTATACCACGAGGATGTCGCGCGCCATCATCGAAAAGCGGCAGAACGAATTCACAAATGCACCGCGCCTCCGGGTGCAAGAAGTGCGATACGGCGACCGCGTTAAGATCAGCGAAAATATCGAACTCGAGTTCTTCGGCGTCGATCACACGATCCCCGAAACCATAGGCGTTATCGTAAAAACGCCGGCCGGGAACATCGTCCATTTCGCCGACTTCCGCATCGAATACAACGAAAAGGACGAGCCGCAAGGCCTCGACGCCTTCAAGCGCATCGGCGACATGGGCGTCCACACCTTTATGGTGGACAGCACGAACGCCGAAGAAGAAGGGCATTCGCTCTCGGAAAAAGTGATCGAGAAGAACATCGAGATGCTCATCAAGCAGGCGAAGGGCAGGATCATCCTCGCCACCTTTTCTTCGATGTTGACGAGGATCGCGGAGATCGTGAAGATCGCCGAGAAACTCGGCAAAAAAGTCGCCGTGAACGGCCGATCGATGCGGGACAACGTTCTCATTGCGAAGAATCTCGGTTACATCAAAACCAAAAACAAAGACACCTTGATCGCGGTCGAGGACATCCATAAATACAGGGACAATGAAATCCTCATCCTTTCGACCGGCGCCCAAGGAGAATCTTCGGCGGGCCTCATGAAAATCGTGACCGGCATCCACAAGTACATCAAACTCAAAGTCGGCGATACCGTCATCTTTTCGTCCTCGGTCATTCCGGGGAATGAGCGCGGCGTCCAGAACCTCAAAGACAATTTAGCACGGCAAGGCGCGGTCGTTTACACATCGTCCATCATCGACATCCACGTGAGCGGACATGCCATGAAAGACGACCTCGACCTCGTAATGAAGGCGCTCCGACCGAAATTCGTCATGCCGGTCCACGGCTACTACTTCATGCGGTTTGCAAACGGTCAAAACGCCGTCCGCGCTGGCGTACGGCCGGAAAACGTCCGACTTATGGACAACGGCCAAGTGGCCCATCTTACGAAAGATGAGTTCGTCGTAACGGGAGAAACCGTGCCGGCGAATTACATCCTCGTCGACGGCCTCGGCGTCGGTGACATCGGCGAGGTAGTCCTTCGCGACCGACTCTTGCTCGCGGAAGAAGGCATGTTCGTCGTCATTACGACCCTGGACCGAAAAACCGGGCGGGTCGTAAAAAACCCGGACATCATTTCGCGCGGCTTTATTTACCTCCGCGAAAACCAGGAGCTCTTGGACGAAATTCGGCGGAAGGTGCGCGGCATCTTCGGCAGAATCCCACGCCGCGAGGAAGTGGATACGGATTACTTGAAGGCGCTCATCCGGGACCAAGTCGGCCAATTCTTGTACAACAAGCCGAAGCGGAGGCCGATGGTTCTGCCGGTGATCATCGAGATCTAGACGGGGAATGACTAATGACAAACTCCTAATGCCAAATCAACCCGCTGCGAGCGGACAAATGACGGAATGCCAAAAACATTCCGTTCTTTGTTTCTTTGGATTTTGACATTAATTTGGTATTTGTCATTTGGGTTTTGGCATTTAACCCTTTGGTTATATAATGTTCTTATGTCAAAGCCAGTCCTTGTGTCGGGCATTCAACCGACGGGAAAACTGCATATCGGGAATTACTTAGGGTCATTGAAGAACTTTGTCACGCTCCAAAGCCTCGATGAGTACGAGTGCTTCTTTTTCATCGCCGACCTCCACTCCCTAAGCGAGGATTTCGACCCGAAAGAAAAGCGTGACCAAATCGTGAGCATCGTCGCCGACTACCTCGCGGCCGGCCTCGACCCGAAGAAAGTCACCATCTTTCAGCAGTCCGAGATTCCGGCGCATACCGAACTCGCCGTCATCCTCAATAATTTCGCCCCGATCGGTGAAATGAAACGAATGACGCAGTTCAAGGACAAATCGAAAAACCAAGCGGATAACGTCAACATGGGACTTTTTGATTATCCCGTCCTCATGGCAGCCGACGTCTTTCTCTACGACGCCGCGGTCGTTCCCGTCGGCGAAGATCAGGTGCAGCACCTGGAACTCGCACGGACGCTTGCAAGACGCTTCAACGCCAGGTTCGGCAAAACGCTCGTCGAACCGAAGCCAATTCTCACGGAAGCGAAGCGCATTATGAGCTTGGATGAGCCCGAAAAGAAAATGTCCAAGTCGCGTCCCGCAGGATGTCTTTTTCTCGACGACGAACCGGATACGATACGCAAAAAAATTCAGCGGGCCGTAACCGATTCGGGGAACGAGATCAAATACGACCCGGAACGAAAACCCGCGCTTTCGAACCTTATGAGCATGTATGCGAATGTGGCGGACACACGCATGGACGAGATTGAGAAACGATTCAGGGGGAAGGGCTACGGCGATTTCAAAAAAGGCCTCGCCGAAATCATCGTGCAAGCACTCACACCGTTCCAAGAAAAGAAGCGAAAACTCCTCGCAAACCCAAACATTATCAAAAAAACGCTGTCCGCCGGGAACAAAAAGGCGAATTCGGTTGCCGAGAAAAAAATCAAGGAAATAAAAGAAAAAATAGGCATATCGCTTGACTAAATAGCCCAGCGATGTTATTGTTGAAAAAGTAATTATGAGTATTGAAGACTTTTCGATCAATCACCGATCCACGTTCGAGGAAATGGAACGTGAACTCGGCGACCCCGAAAGACTGCGACTTCCCGTCGATCTTGAAAAACCGAAAGAAGAAGTTGCCGAAGAGGGGCTGAAGAAGCTGATCGATGCGACCACCCAATACTGCGAGCGGTACACCGAAAGTGTCGCTGCGTACAAAGAGTTGCTCACCGACCCCTCGAGGGACAAGACCGACCAAGCACAGCTCGATTTGACGGAACACGTTGTTCACGACGCAACCGTCGATGCAATCAACATCCTTGCGCGAGAGCTCAAGAAAGCCGGCTACGACACGCGCTGGATCGCTTCTTTCAGATCAAGGGGCGACTATGGAAGACTGGCTCTCTTCACAACGTACCGAATTCTGGAACGGCAAACACCCAATCAAAATAAAGAAAGGGCCGATCATGGAAAGTAAACTCACGACCGCCGAAAAGGACAGGTTAGTCTTTAAGTATATAAGGCTAGCCATCAACAGAAAAAATGGCGCCAACGGTGAGGTGAAAAAAACGATGGAAGAAATACGAAAGGCCCTCGATATGTCGCACAAAGACATCATCCGAGAAGCCGAGCGTCTCACCACCGGCACATAGTTTCAACCAAGGAGCGGTTTGTTTTAAAGAACCGCTCCTACTTTTTTATCCCGATCCAAATCGGATCGCCGTCGAACTTTGCGTCGATTTCAACGTCGAATTTATCGGAGCGCTTCAGGATGATTTCCGAAGCGTTTATTTCTTTCATGAGAAGTTTTTTATTGCGTTCCGCAATACTTTTGATCCCGGCCTCGGAATCGATAAAAAGAGTTACGTTGTCCTTGGGAGTGAATCCACCGTCTTGGCGGAGGTCTTGAACCATGCGCACCAACTCGCGGACCATCCCCTCTTCTTTGAGTTCCGGCGTAATCTCCGTATCGAGAACGAAGTCTTCTTTGAGTTTCGGGTCAAAGATGATTTCTTTAACGTTTATTTCGTCCTTCAGAATATCCAGGAGTGATGCTTCCATCTTCGACTTGGCGCTTTTTACCGTGAGTGACGCGAGGGGTTGGCGGACTTTGATGCCGAGTTCCGCACGCTTCGCAAGCGCAGCGCTCGCCGAGTCGCGGATCGTTTTCATGTCGGCAAGCAGTTTTGAATTTTGAGTTTTGGGCTTTGAATTTACTTTCGGCCAATCCTCCAAGTGGACCGACAGTTTTCCCTTCGGAGAAACGGACCGGTAGAGCGATTCGGCGAAGAATGGCATAAAGGGCGCGAGGAGTTTCGAGAGCTCGATAAGGCAGTAGCCGAGCGTTGCCGACGCCGCAGCATAATCCCTTTTATCGTCGGGCTTTTGAAGCCGCCGCCTCGAGCGCCTGATATACCATCGCGAAAGATCGTTCACGAACTCTTCGATCGATCTGCCGGCACCGCCAACGTCGTACGCATCGAGCGCCTTGGTTGAAGCGGCAATGGTCTCATCGAGGCGGGTGGCGATCCAGCGATCGAGGATATTCGCTGATTTCGAATTTTGAATTTTGAATTTCGAATTTTTGTCGGCGTAGGTGCGGTAGAAAACGTACGAGTTGTACATCATGAGAACGAATTGCCGGAGAACCTTCCCAAGATCCGCTTCGTCGAAGCGCTTCGGCTCACCCGGCGGGTTCACGGTATAGAAATACCATCGGACCGTGTCGGCCCCGTACTTTTGGATCATATCCCACGGGCTCACGGTATTCCCCTTGGACTTCGACATTTTTTGAGCGTTCTTGTCGAGCACGAGACCCAAGGAAACCACGTTTCGATACGGCGCCTTTTTCTTCAAAAGCGTCGCGACGGCAAGAAGGGTGTAGAACCAGCCGCGCGTTTGATCGATGCCTTCCACGATGTAATCGGCGGGATAGGCAAGCTTTGTCTTGTTTTCAAAAGGATAGTGATCTTCGGCGAACGGCATCGAGCCGGAATCGAACCAAACATCCGCAACCTCGGGGATCCGCTTCATAATTCCGCCGCACCGGCACTTGAACGTCACTTCGTCCACGTACGGCTTATGGAGGTCGATTTCGCCGGTATCGTTCCGGGGAACCATCCTGAAGTCGAGTTTCCGGATCTCGGCGAATTTTATGAAATCATCGCCCCGCTTTTCTTTCTCGGCGATCGCCTCGCCCTCCGTCCAGCCCTCGGCAACCTGAAAGAGCATCCAAATCGGATATTCGTGCGTCACGAGAAGGATGTTCTTCCCTTCGTACTTCGATTCGCACTCCTCGAGGAATTTCCACAGGCGCGCCCGAAGGTCGCGGACCGATTCCCCCCCTTCGGGCCGACGCTCGAACTTCGATTGGTACGTCGGGAAGAGCACGTGGTACTTTTCGTCGTGGCAGCCCGCAAGATCCGTACCCAGTTTGATTTCTTCGAGACGCTTATCCACCCTCGATTCGATACTGCCCAATACTTTGAGGTCGATCGCTTCCGTCTCCCTCGTCCGCAAAATATCCGAGGTTACAACCACGTCGATCTTTTTCCCTTTTCGGGAAAGTTCTTGCCTGAATTTCTTGATCGATGTTTCTACTTGGCGTCTGCCGCGCTCCGTTAACGGGAAACGATCTGTCGTTGCATCGATGATATCCTTCACGTTACTTTCGGACTCGCCGTGACGCATGACCCAATAGCTGTTCTTCGGGTTGCCGAGTTTCTTTGCAAGATCGTCAACACCCCCCAAAACCTCAGTTGCGCCGCAATCCTTGCACGTCCACACCGGAAGCGGCGTCCCCCAGTACCGCTCGCGCGAAATCGCCCAATCTTTGACGTCCTTCAACCACTCGCCGAATCTTCCGTTCTTGATGTTCTCAGGAACCCAGTTCACCGTCTTATTGGAAGCGAGAAGCTCGCGTTTCAGCTTCGACATGCCGATGAACCACGAATCGCGGGCGTAATAAAGGATCGGCGTACCGCACCGCCAGCAAAACGGATACTCATGTTCGTATTTTTCGGTCTTTAAGAGAAAGTTCTTTTCTTTCAGGAATTCAAATATCTTTTCTTCAGTTTCCTTCGCCTTGACATACAGCCCCGCAAGCTCCGGGACGTCGGCTGTGAATCTCCACGACGTATCAACGGTGTGGTACTTCGGCAGGCCGATCTTCGTCCCCAACTCATAGTCATCCTCACCGTACATGACGGCCGTATGCACGACGCCGGTTCCGTCCTCCGTCGTCACAAAGTTTGCCGGATACACCCGGTACGATTTTTCGGTCTTCAATTTTTTAACGCCGAAGAGCGGTTCATATTCAAGGCCCACGAGATCTTTGCCGCCGACGGTAGTTAGTATCTGATATTTAGTATTTAGTACCCCCTCTGCCAAGGGAGAGGCGATGACATATTTTTCATCGCTTCCTTCAATATGAACTACCACATACTGAATACTATCGCCTACCGCGAGGGCGACGTTTCCGGGGAGCGTCCATGGCGTCGTGGTCCACGAAAGAACGTATGTTTTGTCGTCGGTCGTGAAATTCCTGCCGATCGTCTGATTCGGTAAGAGCTTAAACTTCATATAGACCGACATATCCTCCGTTGTTTTGTACCCTTGGGCGAGCTCGTGCGACGACAAGGCCGTCCCACACCGCGTGCACCACGGCACGACCTTATGCCCTTGATACAAAAGCTTCTTCTTGTGGATTTGTGAAAAGATCCACCACAAGGTCTCCATATAATTCTTGTCGTACGTGATGTACGGGTGGTCCATATCGAGCCAGAATCCGATGCGTTCGGTGATCTTCTCCCATTCGTCCTTATATTCCCACACCGACTCGCGGCATTTCTTGTTGAACGCCGCGATGCCATATTCCTCGATTTCCTTCTTCGATTTCAACCCAAGTTTTTTCTCCACCTCGATCTCAACGGGGAGGCCATGCGTATCCCATCCGGCCCGGCGCGGGACGAAAAATCCGGCCATCGTCTTATACCGAAGCACGATGTCCTTGAACGAACGCGAGAGCACATGGTGGATGCCCGGCCGCCCGTTTGCCGTCGGCGGGCCTTCATAAAAGACGAATTTCTTTTTGGCTTTGTTTTTCTTGAGCGATTTCTCAAAAATGCCGTTTTCTTTCCAGAATTTCAGTACTTTTTCCTCAACCTCCGGCAGGGAGAATTTATCCAAACTATCGAGCATTAAAAGACATTTTACTTCAAAAAATGTCAAAGCTCAAATGACAAATGCCAAATCGATGTCAAAAATAGAATGCCAAATTTGATATTTGAAATTTGGATTTTGAGATTCCGCCCCTACATTTCCTCCGGCGGCACGATGCCCAGGAGGCGAAATACGTTCTCGAAAACGATAGCGGATGCGGCAACCAAAGCGAGCTTCGGCCGTTCGTTCTCGCCGCCAATTACCTTTTCCTCTTCATAAAAATTGTGGAACGACTTTACGGCTCCCAAAAGATACCGCGTAAGCCGATGGACCCCGTAATCCCGCGCCGACTCGGCAACCACATCGGGAAAAGATGCAAGGTGAATCATGAGTTCGCGCTCGGGAGCCGAATTCAAAGCACCCAAATCTTTCGCGTTGGCCTTTATTTTAATGCCGGCTTTCGCGATGATCTTCCGGGCGCGAACGAGGGCGTATTCGGCATAAAACACGGGGTTTTTCGACGAGCGCTCCTTTGCCAAATCCAAATCGAAGTCGATATGGGAGTTCGCGCCGACCGCGAGAAAGAAAAACTTCGCGACATCGACACCGACCTCGTCCACCAAATTTTCAAACGTGACAAACGTACCTCTCCGCTTCGACATCTTCACGAACTCTTCCCCCTTTTTAATGAGGATGGCTTGCGTTATCAAAACGTCGGACTTCTTAAACTTCAAAATATCAGCAACCGCCTGAATCCGCCGCACATAGCCGTAGTGGTCGGGCCCCAAAACGTTGATCTTCCAGTCAAACCCGCGCTTTTTGGTTTCGAGATAGTGGCCAGCGTCGACCAAAAAATAGGTCGGGAGGTTGTCCTTCGTAAGGAGAACCCGATCTTTGTCGTCGCCGAAGTCGGTCGTTTTGAGCCATACGGCACCATCGGCCTCGTACACCTTCCCCGACTTCCGGAGAAGCCGCAATGCCTTTTCGGGAAGTCTTTTTTTTCGAACACTCCGCTCCGAGGTATACCGGTCAAAGCGTATGCCCGACTTTCCTTCGACGACGCGCTTGATCTCCTCCAAAAAATCGTCCGCCGCCCGCTCGCCGACGGCTTCCGGATCTTCCCGATGCTTTTCCACGAATGCGCGGTTTCTGCCGGCCCACTCTTTGACATATTCGCCTTGATAGAATTCTTCGGAATTTTCGACAAATCCCAGTGCGGCAAGGATCGATTTCCCAAGCGTTAAAACCTGGTTACCGCTGTCGTTCACGTAGTACTCACGCTCGACGTCGGCTCCGGCAAACGCAAGGACATTCGAAAGCGCAGTTCCGTAAAATCCGCCGCGGCCGTTTGCAAGAGTAAGAGGTCCCGTGGGATTGGCCGATACGAACTCGACCTGCACGCGCCCTTTGACCGACCGAGATGAGCCGTAGTTCGGCCCCGCTTTCAAAATTTCACCAATTTCTTTTTGAAGCGATTTTTTCGAAATCCAAAAATTGATGAAACCGTTTTCGGAAACACTCGCTCGATCTACCGCCTCAATCGGAGATCGTTGAAATAAATCCATAATTTCGTTCGCCGCTTCCCGCGGAGATTCCTTTTTGGACTTTGCGAGCGCAAATGCAACGTTCGTTGCGTAATCGGCGTCGGTCACTTTTTTATCCGGGACCTCGACCGAAAATCCGGTCTCGAGGCCGGTCACTTCCTCCAATTTCTTTTCTATTTCACCTTTTATCGTCATAGATCTTATTTTTAGTATATACCAAGATGAGGTACTATGAATACCGTACCATGGCCATATTAGCGGAAAACAAAAGGGCTCTCTTTGACTATGAAATCCTCGGGGCATTCGAGGCCGGCATCGTATTGAAGGGCTACGAAGCGAAATCGGTCACGACCGGCCGCGTAAATCTTTCGGGATCTTACGCTTCCCTCGTACGGGGCGAACTTTGGATCGTGAATCTCGACATTCCGCCATACCAACCGAAGAACATCCCCGGTCCCTACGACCCCAAGCGATCGCGAAAGCTCCTCGTCACCAAAAGCGAACTCAAAGAACTTATCGGAAAAACGAAGGGGTTGACACTCATCCCGATCAAGATGTATAGTAAGCGCGGCAAGGTAAAGCTCGAGATCGGACTCGCAAAATCGAGGAAAAAGAAAGACAAACGTGAAGTCATTAAACAACGTGAAACCCAGAAAGAAATCAAGCGCTTTGTCTAAGGCCATTGAACCCTTAGCGGGTTCTCCAAGGGGGCGCACGCTTCGACAGGAAAGCTCTTTGAAAGTAGCAGGCCGAGGGGCGGTACACTCGTAAAACTACCGCACCAAAGAACTGACAACAATAAAGTTGCAGCCCCGGCATTGGCGTTTGCTTAATGCCGGCCCCGAATTCCGCAAGGAACTTGGGCATCGGTTCCCCACTCCCGCTAAGGATCAACCGGTGTCATACCGCGGGATCGCTCGACTGAAGGGGTTCCCCATAAAGACGAGTTAAATCATCGGGAACATTTTTGCTCTCGCAAGAGAACTAAGCTTGTAGAATACTTTCAAATAATTTCTTGGACGAGGGTTCAATCCCTCCGCCTCCACTGAAATAAAAACGACATTTGCATTTTGGCGCGTTTTTTATTAGTATTTTCGTATCGCTTACCAAAGACCATACCGACCAGCGCCCGTTCCACGACAAAGGATAAATGGGGAAATAACAGCCATTGAACTTCGTGTGATCGGCGAGCAGGGAGAAAACCTCGGCGTCATGAAGAAAGAAGAGGCCCTTGCAAAGGCCATGTCGGCGGGACTCGATCTCATTGAAATCGCCCCGCAAGCCACGCCCCCCGTCGCGAGGATCATGAGCTTCGATAAGTGGCGGTACCAAAGAGAAAAAGAAGAAAAGCGCTCAAAGCAGGCACAAAAACAAAAAGAACTGAAACAAGTGCAAATCTCCGCCCGGATCGCCGCGAATGACATGGCGATGAAAGCGAAGCAAGCCGAAAAATTCCTTATGGAAGGGCACAAGGTGGAAATCCATCTTCGGCTCCGAGGAAGAGAAAAGGCGAACAAGGAATGGGCACTGGGACGCATAAAGGAATTCACGGGGAAAATAACCGTACCGTACCAAGTGACCATGGAACCGCGGCAAGGAGGGAGAGGATACCTCATGCAAATAACCAAAAAATAACATGAAGAAAAGCGTATCAAAAAGAATCAGGATAACGAAGTCGGGCAAAGTGCTTCGCCGGGCGATGACACTCGGTCACTCGCGGGTGAACAAGAGAACGGTTCAAATCAAACGGAAGAAGAACGCCAGCACTTTGGGAAACGTCGACGTACAAAAACTCATGAACAATTAAATGCCAAGAGTAAAACGAGGAACAATCGCCCACAAAAAAAGAGAAAAGCTCCTCAAGAAGAGCAAGGGGTATAAATGGAGCCGGAAATCGAAAGAGCGCGCCGCACGGGAAGCGCTTCTTCATGGCCTTGCAAGAAAACTGAAGGGCAGGAAGGAAAAGAAGAGGGTTTACCGCACGCTTTGGGAGACTGAAATCAATGCAGGGGCAAGACTGAACGGCACGACTTACAGCAAACTCATTGGCGCTTTGAAAAAAGCAAACATCAAACTTGATCGGAAAATCTTGGCCGATCTCGCCGGGAACGAACCGGAGGTTTTCAAAAAAATAGTGGAATCCGCTACGAAGGAGGTGCCTGCTTCTTCCTTGTAATGGAGGTGTATGCCTTCTTGAGATTCGATTTCAAATTCGGAGCCTTCAACATCCTTAAGGCGTCTTTGTAGAGAAACCAGCCGTACCCTTGGTGCTCCCGCGGCACGATCGTGACCGCCTGCGTTTTCGTTTCCGCCAAATAGTAAATCACCAGACGCGGAATTCGCTTTTTTTCTTTCGTATAAAAAACAAACCGATCGGAAACCTTGAACCAGTTGATAAATCGCAGGTTCGGTGCCTTGATGCCCGTTTCTTCCTCGACTTCGCGCAAGGCCGCCTTAAAGCTCTTTTCCCCTTCGGCCAGCTTCCCCTTCGGGAAATTCCAATAACTGCCTCCATGGTACAAGAGCAGGAATTTTATCCCCTCCTCCGCTCGCCTGAAGATGATCACGCCCGCGGAGATCGAAAGATCGCCTTCTTTTTTATTATTCACCGATGATTGGTCCGGCATGGTCTCGCAAAATGGGTTGTTTTAATGTTTGCTTCGGTAAAATGAGGTCCGGCACCATAAAAAGGAGGATTGCTCCCGCGAATGCCGCAAGGGATCCCAAGATGAAAATGAAATCGAATCCCAAAAGAAGCGCAATGCCGCCGCCCACGAACGCCATAATGGAGGAAATGATGTCGATGCCAAAGTGGTCGAGCGTCCATTCAAGCGAGTAGTGATCTTTATCCAGATGTCTCGAAAAAATCGCCGGCCAAGAAGACGAATAAAGTGCGAACGCGAGGCCCTGCACCACCATGGAAGCCAAGAGTGCCGGAACGCTCCGGACGGCCAAAAAAATCAAACACACGAAGCCGCCGAGAAAAAGTCCGATGAGGAGAGCGTAAAAATCATCTTTTTCCCCCTCATGCCTATCCAAATAGAATGAAATGGGCACTTCGGAGATCGCCTTCGTCAAATAATACAATGCGGCGGCAGCTCCGACGGTAAATACGTTCGCCGCGCCGATTCGTTGCAGAATGAAAACCGCAAAAATCGGAGAGATGAGTCCCCACCCTCCCCAAAACAAATAATCCGAAAGGATAAAAAACCGTACCACCTTGTTCATCTTCATTTCGCCGAAACTCAATTTGAAGCGCGGAAATTTCATGGGTTCGATAAGAGATTAGCCTTTTGAAACTTGAAAATCAAATGCTCCATTTTGGAAAGAAATGGTAACCGTGTCGCCGCTGCCGAGACTCCCGTCGAGAATTTTGTCCGCCAAAACGCTCTTGATGTCGTCGGAGATGACTTTTCTGAGTGGGCGCGCACCGAAAACCGGAGCGTAGCCCCGCTTCCCCAGTTCGCCCAGCACCGCATCGTCGTACACGATATCGATGCCCTTCTCCTCGCCCAACGTTTCCTTCAGTTCGTCGATCGATAATCCGGCGATCTTTTTAATCTCGTCTTCCTTCAGGTCCCTGAAAACGACAATGTCCGAGAACCGGTTCAAAAGTTCGGGCCTGAAAAAATCGGACAGCTTTTGCTTCAATTCGCCGGAAATATCTTCGACCCTCTTCCCCTTTTCAATCTCCGATTTTATGAAGTCTGAGTTGGCGTTCGACGTCGCAATAATGATGGTGTTTTGGAAATCGACGGTCTTCCCCAAGCTGTCGGTCAGCCGTCCGTCGTCGAACACTTGGAGAAAAAGATTTAAAACGTCGGGGTGGGCTTTTTCGAACTCGTCGAGAAGCACCAAGGTGTAAGGATTGTCTGAAACGGCATCGGTCAATGTTCCGGTCTTCGATCCGTCGGGGGTACCGATCAGCCGGAAGATGCTCGTTTTATCCTGATACTCGGACATGTCAAAGCGCTGCATAGCCGTTTTGGAACCGAATTGTACCTCCGCAAGGATCTTCGAGAGCTCGGTCTTTCCAACGCCGGTCGGACCCACAAAAAGGAATGCTGCAATCGGTCCCCCTTTTCGCGAAAGTCCGCTCCGATATTCCCGAAGCGCCCGAGCGACCGCGGAGACCGCCGCGTCTTGATTGATGAGCTTTTTATGGATGACGTCTTCGAGCCCCAAAAGCTTCGACGCTTCATCGGCCGTAACTCTTTGGATTGGGATCCGGGAAAGACTCTCCGCAACCATATCCACATCTTGAACGGAAATCGATTTCTTTTTGTTCTCGACCGCCTTGGCAAGCGTCTGCTTCAAAAGGTCGACGGCACTTCCCGGCAAAAGCTTCGCATGGAAGTACCGCTTTGCGAGATACACGGATTCTTTGATAACGCTGAAGGGAACAAAAACGCGATACTGCCGCTCAAGGAGGAGGCTTTGGTAAATGAGAAACTTGACCGCCTCTTCCTCATTGATCTCGTCGATTCGAACCACCTCGAATTGCTCGAGAAAATCCGACCGGGGTTCGATGTACGTTTTGAACTCGCGGGGGTACGTTTCGCCGACCACGGGGATCGCCGCGCTTTTCACGATCGGCAGGACGATGTCGATTGCATTCACAGTTTCCTTCGACGTCCTGAAAAGATCGTGCATGTTAGGCACGAAGAGGACGATGTTCCCCGCAAGGAGGATTTCTTCGGTGATGGCATTCAGCCGAGCCGTCAAAATGTCCGGCGTAGCGTTCCCCAAGAGATTCCCGATCTCGAGGGACACCAAGCGCTTGTCGAAGAGTTCTTCGGGAACCTCGTCTTTTACGATGGCAAATGCCAGATGGTCGATGATGGTCGACTTCCCCGCCCCAGCTTCGCCAACCAAAATAGCATTCGGCTTCCCAGGTCGCGCAATGACCTGAAGAAGCTCCTCGTACTCCTTTTCGTGGCCAATGAGGAAACCGACGGTCTCAGAGCGCGCCAAATCGGTAAGATCCGTCGAAAACTTGTCGAGCGTCGGCGTGGGGCGGGCCGTCCAAGCGCGATTCATGACCCGATGCCTCAAAAATCCCGGCCGATGAGCAAATCCGCCGATGATCTTCGGCATGAACCGCGGGGCGCCGAATATTTTTCGCCATTTGCCGAATACCACCGCCGATTCAACGTCTTCTTTTTTAATGCCCGATGCAATGAAAACTTTTTCGAGGTCGCTGTCGCCAACGTCGAAAATGCCAGCAAAGAGGTTCCGGGGATAAATGAAAACGTCGTTATGGGCGCGTGCGTTTGCGTAGGCCCGGGAAACCAAATCGCTCAAAACCGAAAGATAGCTTTCTTTTGAAAATTTCCCTTTGCCGTCGAAGGCGACGGCTGCTTTCTGGAGGAGTAGTTCGGGCTTGACGTCCAAACGCTTCAAGATCTCTTGAATGTCGTCGCGCTCGACGAGAAGCTCCAAAAGAACAAGATAAAAACTTACGTTGGCTCCTTTCGATTTCCTGAATGCAGAGCTCAAAATGCGGTACGAAGACGGCGTCAAGGCGTCGCCGATATTTCCCTTTCCGCGTTCGACCTCCATAAGATTTCGCTCGCCGTCTCCAATGTGCATGGCTCGGTCGGCGAGAAGCAAGGCGAAAAGAATGCCAAGGGCAATAAGCCTCGAGTTTTGCGATAAGAACAAAACCAAGGTCACGGCAACCAATACGACATACGCCGAATAGCCGAGGAGTCGCGCAAGAAAATCGCCCATTTGACTCAAAAATATCCGCTTGCTCTTAAAATACATTTCGGAACATACCCAAAAATACGGCGACGAGGACCGGTGGAATAAGAAGCCAAATGACGTACAAGGCAACGGCAACACAAAAGACGGCTGCATAAAAAATCGAAGCGACTACGAGCCGCACCATCCTCAAGAAAAACCCCAACATATAACCGACGAGCGTGTAGTCCTTGTAGAGAGGGGTAAAAAGATTCTTGAGAGTTATTTTCCACGCCAAAACCTTATCGAAGTCATGCAGCCGATCGAGGACGTAGTTGGAGTACAATTTCGCGCTCCGAACATACCAATGCCTCAAAAAATCAACGATTCGCCACAGGAACTTCTGCGTCACATACGCAAAAACCATACACCACCATTATACGCCGTGTGGCCTTTAATGCCAAAGCTCAAATAATAAATATCAAATCAATGTCAAAACTCAAAATTCAAATTTGACATTTGGCATATGGATTTTGGAATTTCATTAGACATACCGCACTTCTTCCTCGAGCGTAATGCCAAACCTCTTATGCACTTTCTTCCGCAGGATATCGGCAAGCTTCCGTACGTCGGCGGCTTTCGCGCGCCCCTTGTTGACGAAGAGGTTCCCGTGAAAAGAAGCGATTTCAACGCCCCCGACGCGCATGCCTTTCGAGCCGACCGATTCCAAAAGGTACCCCGCCGGTATCTTTCCGTCGATGATTTTCGATCGATCGATCTTTTCAAGCGACTTTCGCGAAACATCGGCAACAAGAACGTTCTTGAAGAAACTCCCGGGACACTTGATTCCCGGCTTGTATTTTTTCTCGCGTATTGCAACGATGCGTTTTGAAATCTGCCTCAAATTCGCCGCAGATCCCCCCTTGAACTCGAGCCGGACTCGCAAAACGAGCCATTGCTGCTTTTTAAAAACGCTCTCGCGATAAGCGAAAACACACTCTCGCTTCGGGATCCACCGCTTCTTCTTACCGTCCCAAATTTCTACAGATTCGACAACTTCGGCAATGGAGTGGCCGTAGGCTCCGGCATTCCCGACAATCGCGCCGCCGACCGTTCCCGGTATCCCCGAAAGCGTCTCGAGCCCCGAGAGTCCCCGACCGACGGATTTCTTCACGATCTCACCAAGAAGAACACCGCCGTCCGCCACGCATTCCTTTCCCCGAAAAGAAATTTTTCCTCCAAAAAACCGCAAAGCGAGTCCCTTTAATTTCCCGTCGGGAAAAACGGTATTGCTCCCCCCCGCAAATATAGTGAGGGGTATTTTGTTTTCTTTCGCCCACTCCGCAATATCGACGAACTTCTCGGGCGTTTCGGCAACAGCAAGGTACTCCGAAGTCCCGCCGATCTTAAACGTCGAAAGCGGAGCAAGTTTTGCGTTTTTCTTAATCTTAAATTGAGTGAAATCCTTCGGCCGAGTCATCAAATTACCCTTCAGTATATGCTAAACTGAAGGTGCCTACAAATGGAACAAAAACTCATCGAGAGCATTTCCGGGGTCAGAGGCGTGGTCGGTAAAACGCTTACCCCCGACGTCGTCGTGCGGTATGCGGAGGCCTTCGCAAGATTCTCGAAACGCGGAACGATCGTCGTGGGGCGCGACGGGAGATATCACGGCGGCATGCTCGCGGATATTCTTCGGGGAACGCTCGCGGCAAGCGGTTGCCGAGTGGTCGACGTCGGCATTTGCCCGACGCCGACCGTCGAACTCGCCGTGGAGCATTCCCGCGCAGCAGGCGGCGTCATCGTAACCGCAAGCCACAACCCCATGGAATGGAACGGCTTGAAGTTCCTCAATAAAACCGGCGTTTTTTTAAACGCACGCGAAAACAAAGAACTCCTCGCGTGCGCCGCGGAGTTGCCGGCGTATTCTAACTGGCGGTCGGCCGGGTCCCTCCACGACGGATCGTTCTTTCTCCGCGACCACCTGGAGCGCATCCTTGCGATGAAAATGATCGATGTGCCGTCGATTAAAAGGAAAAAACTGAAGGTCGTCGTCGACGCGGTCAACGCTTCGGGCTCTCTCGTCGTTCCGGAACTCCTCCGCAGGCTCGGCTGCCACGTCATTGCCGTGAACTGCGAGCCGACCGGCGTATTTCCCCGAAAACCGGAACCGCTCCCCGAAAACATCGTGGCCGCCATGAGACGAGTGCGAAAAGAAAAGGCGGACCTCGGCGTCGTCGTCGATCCGGACGTCGATCGGCTCGTTCTCGTGACGGAAAAGGGGGAACCTTTCAATTAGGAATATACGATCGCTCAAGCCATCGACTTCACGTTCAAAAAAATGCCGAAGCAAAAACGGATCGCCGTCGTGAACCTTTCGACCACCCGCGCCGTTGACGAAATTGCAAAACGGCGGAATGGCAAGGTCTTCCGGTCGGCTGTCGGCGAAATCAATGTGGTGGAAAAAATGAAAACGACGCATGCGGTTATCGGCGGCGAAGGAAGCGGTGGCGTAATCCTCCCCGAGGTCCACTATGGGCGCGACGCTTTGGTTGGCATCGTAATTGCGCTGCAAAATCTCGCCGAGTTCGGCGGTACGCTTTCTGAATACAAAAAAACGCTTCCACCCTTCGAAATCGTAAAAAAGAAAATCGACGTCGGAAGAAAAACCCCCGGCGCGATTTTCAAAACGCTTGAAGATCGATTTTCAAAGTTCAAAATAAATACCGACGACGGCCTTAAAATAGACGCGCCGGACTACTGGATTCACGTCCGAAAATCAAACACGGAGCCCGTTATACGCATCATCGCGGAAGCAAGAACCAAACGGGAAGCCGAAGCCCGCATCGCTGAAATCGAGAAGACCATCAAAAAACAACAGGGAGGGTCACGCTAACGCACGACCCTCCCGTCTTAAAGGAAGGTTGAATCACTCTTCCAGGTGACCGACTGGTCCTTCTTCAAGCCGATCGAACCGAAAAAAGATCTCTCTTGCATCGGGGTTATTTTTCTCTTTCACGCTGAACCCCAGGGGATGAATCTCAAGGTCTATCTTGTCCTCGAGAAAACTTTTGATCACTGCGCCAAAGAGATACTCCTCTTCTCCCCTCGTCAACTTGTCGCGTTCCATGATGCCTCCGATGATTTGGTTGCCGGTAAGTTCTAATAATAATTATAGCAGTGCGCCCACGAGGAATTGAACGTCACTTCGCTCCCTGACACCTCGCGGTTTCAGTGTTTCCACAACGGGGAAACTCCCGTTTCCCCGACCCCTTTCCCGTTCACTTCCTCGCGGGTGACCGACCGCCGTTTTGGGGGATATTTCGAACGAGGATTGAGGGTTTATGGTGCGCCCACGAGGAATTGAACCTCGATTTTATCCTTCGGAGGGATACGCTCTATCCGTTGAGCTATGGGCGCTCACACCCATAATAATGCCCAAAGTGAGCCAGAACATCAACTGCCCCGACTCTAAATCCCAAAAGAAATGATCCACCATGCCGAAGGCAAGCCACGAGACGCCGAGGACGAGCGGAACAAAAAGATCCAAGCCCCTTTCGCTTTTCCGTTCTTTCCAAAACTTCTTTGCCGCGGGATAAAAGACGTTCCATAAAAATCCAAAGAAAAGGACGAGACCCACGAGGCCGGTTTCCGACGCAACAAAGAGGTATAGATTGTGCACCGGCTGCCATTGCCAGCTCGACCGCATGCCTTGGCCTTGATACAATCCAGCCGCAAGGCCGGCAAGAACCTCGTTGCCAATACCGACACCGAAAATCGGATGCGATCGTATGAGATCGAGCGCTATCAACCCGTAATCCACCCGATAGGTCACCGAGGGTTCGGTAAGAGAAACGCTGTCCCGCGCCGTAGCAAGCCTCCTGAAACCAAGCGCGGAAAAAACGACAAAAAGGATGAGGACGCCGATTAAAAAGATTGTTCGGTGCCTCAAAAACGCTTCGAGGAGTCCGTAGACAACCACCGCTCCCACTGCAAAGATAAAAACCGCAAGCCCCGACCGGGAAAAGGTAAGCAACGTTGCGGCGAAAATAAGAAAAAGGCCGGCAACGATCCCAAGCCTTTTCAACGCACCCCGTTTCCCTCCGTCGGTTTTTAGAAAAACAAAGAGGAGTGCAACGAATCCGAACGCCAAGAATCCTGCAAGGATGTTCGCGTGCGGCATCGTACCGTAAATCCGCAAAAAATCGCCAAAGGCGGTCGAAGCCCGCGCAACCCCTTCCGTCGCGGGACCAAGAACGGATTCACCGAGAAGGCGAAGGCCTATACTCGCTTGGTCCCTAAACTGCAAAAGGCCAATGACGGCTTCGGCAACAGCGGAACACCCGAGAACCAAAAAAGTGTTCTTCAAGTTTAATAATCCATCGCTCATCATGCGAGCGACGACGAGAGCGAGAAGGGCAAAGAGAACAAGGTGAAAAAACGCATAAACAGCCAAACCGAAACTCAAGGAAAAGAAGATCGAAGCAAGGGCAGCGACGAGAAACGCCGCAAGCCACCCCGTCCGCCGATCAAGCGGTATTTTTTTCAAATTCAGGACAACAAAAAGAAAAACGATGACATCGAGGCCATAAAGAAAAAACGAGCCGTAGGAAATCGGAACCTTGAACGGCGCGGAGAAGGAAACGATGAATTTCTTGGTTCCCACGGGAATCAAGAAAACTAAAAGATAAAACAGCAGTTTGTTCAGCGAATTCTTCATTCGTTTTAAGAATACCAAATTGATCGGATTTATATCACGTATACCCGGTCACCTTCCCGAACCTTGTCTTTTACCTTGATGCCTATTTCGTCACCCGGCCCGGCCTCTTCTACGGATTCGTGCTCGATTTGAATGGACTGCACAACATCGTCGAAATCGGTTGTTGCGCCAACGAATCGTACGGTGTCACCAACCTTGACCGGCTTCACGAGCTTCATGGCGGCAACGCCGACATGGCCGAAGTAATGCGTCACGATACCGACCATGACGGCCTTTCCGGCATCTTGGGAATTTAGCATAGTATTCCCGTTTTCCTTACCCGACCTTTCCCAATGACTCAAAGGATCTTTCCGTGGATACCGTCCCTTTTTTCTTCGATTTCCACCAACTTAATCACTTGATCCAAGAGCTTCGAGGGGTCGTTAGAAAAAACGACGTTCGACGATCCGCGATGAGCCTTTTCGAGAATTTCCCTCAACATATCGGCCGTTCCGCCGGTACCCTCCAAAACACCGATCGGCTTATGATCCTCGAAGCCGATGGTAAACTCGTTCAACGTCCCCATTCGGCCGCAAATAGTAATGATGGCATCGGCCGATCTCGTCAGCAGCAAATTGCGGCCCGAGTAGTCAAAGCCGGTATAAATAATGAGATCGTGATAATCAAGCGGCAAATGATACGTCTTCACGTGAGCAAGTTTCGAAACCGCCGGCGAAAGCCCGATCACAATCCCGCCGGCTTCCTTGGCACCCTTTGCTGCCCAATACGGCATTCCCGTCGTTGCACCCGTCACGAGAATTAAATCCCGCTTTGCAATTTCTCGACCAATGGCCTCGGCTTTTTCAAACGAATCTTTCGAACAATGACCGGTTTCGGCCGCCCCGGAAACGCAAATCTTGTATTTCAGGTGATACATGTGGCTGTGGTTTTCGAATCGCTCCAACCCATCCCTTTTCCCCCGCTCTTTCTCCTTCGGTTTTTTGATAGGCATGCTCAAATTATAACAGCACCGAATCCCCTCGTGAAGGAGCTAGGGCTTCGATGGAAAACTTTTCTTCGATTTTTTTCGCAAGGACGTCGGAAGCGTTGCCATCGCCTTGGACCACGAAGATCTTCTTCACGCCCCCACCTAAGCGCCCAACCCACTCGAGAAGCTGATGTTGATCGGCGTGGGCTGAATAGCCGCTGATCGAAAGAACCTTTGCCTTCACTTCGACGGCTTGACCCATGATCTCGACTTCTCGCTCTCCATCCAACAGCCTCCGTCCCAGCGAATTGACCGATTGATAGCCGACAATGAGGAGTGTGCTTCGCGGATCGGAAAGATAGCGGACTTCATGATGTAAAATTCTTCCGCCGTTCGACATGCCGGCGCCAGCGATGACGATTTTGGGCGGCGGAACATCGTTGATCTTTTTCGATTCTTCTTTCGTAAGCGTCATGGTAAGGCCGGGAAAATCGAAAATATTTTCACCGGACCGCACTCGATCAATAATGCCCTCGTTGAAGTACCGGGGATCGCGGGAATATTTCCGATATACGTCCGTGAGCTTGATTGCAAGAGGACTGTCGACAAAAACCGGCACGGCGGGGATCTCTTTCTTTTCGACCATGTCGTTCAACTCGAAAAGCATCTCTTGGGTCCGCTCGAGGGCGAAGGCGGGGATCATAAGGACACCCCCCAAGCCGATGGCCCCCTGAACGTTCTCCTGCAGCATTTCCTTCCGCTTATCCAAATTCTCGTGAATCCGGTCGCCGTATGCGGATTCCACAAGCGCATAATCGACGCCCGTCGGATACTCCGTTCCCGTAATGAGGGGCGACGGATTGTTTCCAAGGTCGCCGGAAAAGACGATTTTTTTCCCCTCAACCGACACCACAAGCGAGGATGAGCCCAAAATGTGGCCTGCATTGAAAAACTCCACCGAAAACGGTCCGACGGTAACCGCCTCGTGGTAGCTGGAATTCTGCCACAGGGCGAGCGTTCGATCGATATCGTCGTCGTCATAGAGCGGCCGGTGGCCTTTTTTCACCGCTTCTTCACCGAACAAATGCGCCGTGTCCTCGAGCATCGGCGCGGCAAAGTCTTTAGTCGGCCCCGTCGAATAAATCGCGCCGCGAAAACCGTCCTTCACGAGCTTCGGAAGGCGGCCGATGTGATCGATGTGGGCATGCGTCACAAAGACCGCTTGCACCTCCCCCGGATCGTAGGGAAACCGTTCATAATTCAAATCCTCGCAAAAACTCTCACCTTGATTCAATCCGCAATCGACGAGAATTTTCGTATCGCCGGACTCCAAAAGATAATTGGATCCGGTAACAATTTTGGCCCCGCCGCAAAAAGTGAGCTTCATCTCGCCATTATACCCCGCTTCGCTCGTTCGCAAAACGCTCGGCAATGAGTTCACTTACGATCTCTCTCTCGTTCCACGGAACCAGCTTCCCTTTCGCGATATGAATGGAAGATTCGCTCCCCTTTCCAGTTGCGACGACGGCGTCTCCCGGGGAGGCGTCATACAGAGCTTTTCTCAAAGCTTCCCGGCGATCGAGGATCTTCCAGTAGTTCTTTGAAATTTGAAACTTGGATTTTGAAACTTGCGAGAACCCGGACTCGATCTCACTTACGATGGCTTCCGGATCTTCGTCATATGGGTCTTCGTCGGTCAAAACGATCTCGTCGCAAAACTTCGCGGCAATGCTTCCCATAACCTTCCGCTTCCACTTGTCCCGCCCGCCGCCGGCGGAACCAAGGACGCAAATCAATCTTCCGCCGGATTCATCGACGAACGAATCTCTTGCGGCCGAATAAATCTTTTCCAGCGAGTCCGGCGTATGGGCATAATCGACGATTGCCGCAAAGGGTTCTTTTGACACAAGATCGAACCGCCCGGGCGTTCCGGCAAATTCACGGAACGCTTTCTGGACCGTCCCCGACGGCACGCCGCGGACGGTTGCAAACCGAAGGGCGGCGGCGGCGTTCAAAATATTGAAATCCGGCATGAGCCAATCGGCGACCGCCCGCCGGCCGGAAGAGGTTTTAAGGTCCCACCCCCACGACTCCGCCTCGCGGACAAAATATTGCTTGTCGAACGGAAAAATTTCGACGTGGGGAGCGCCCTCGACGGCATGAATGAAGTACTCTTTGTTTTCGTCTTCGGCATTCACGAAAAACTGCTTCGGCTTTTTGCGCGATCGGAGAACATTTTGAAAAAATCGAACCTTAGCGGCGCGGTAATTTTCGAACGAGCCATGCGACTCGATGTGTTCGGGAGAAAGATTCATAAAAAACGCCGCATCCCAATCAATGAACCGATCACGCCATTGGACGACCCCCTGCGAGGTGACCTCCACAAAAGCGTACTCGGCACCTGCACGGACGGCATCCCTTAAAAAGCGCTGGATAAAGAGCCTGCCCGGCATGGTGTTGCCCGAAGCTTTCTTCGTTTCGACTCCGGCAACCCGACGCTTTACAGAAGAAAGGAGGGCTGTCTTTTTTCCAGCCGATTCCATAACGGCATTCAAAAGCTCGAGCGTGCTCGACTTTCCCTTCGTACCGGTGACACCGACGACCGTAAGATGCCGGCTCGGCCGACCGTAAATGACATTTCCCAAAAATGCCAACAAAAAATGGTAAATCTTCTTCATTTTTTCTCGCCCAATGCCTTCAAGGCACTCCGGAGCTTTTCTTCGACGCCCGCATTCGGGACGTCGTTCATCGCGGAAAGCACCCCTTTCACCGTACGCCGGTCGTATCCCAGTCCCACCAGAGCATCTTCGACTTCGACATTCACTTCGGTTGCTTTATCAAGCCCCTTTACTTCGGAAACGTTGATTTTGCTCTGGAGCTCCAAGATGATCCGCTCGGCAGTCTTCTTTCCGATGCCCGGAGCGCGCGATAAGACATCGGCTTTTTTGCCGACGATTGCCGCCATGACGTTCGGAAACGAATCCAAGTCGAGAATAAGAAGGGCTGTCCGGGGACCAACGCCGGAAACCGTGATGAGCATCTCGAAGAACTTCAATTCTCCTTCGTTAAGGAAGCCGTAAAGTTCCAACGCATCGTCCTTCACGTGGAGATGCGTGTAAAGAGCGACCGATTCACCCCCCGAGGGGAGCTTATACAACGTTTCGGCGTTGGAAAACACTTTGAATCCAACGCCTCCGACATCGACGACGAAGAAATTTTCCTTCTTCTCCGCGACTTTCCCCGAAAGCGAGTAAATCATCACCACTCATTATACTGCCTGGAATGTCAAAGCCCAAATGACAAATACCGAATTAATGTCAAAATCCAAAAACCGAAGGGTGGGATGTTTTTAACATTTGGAATTTAGATTTTGGAATTTTTATTGACATCTTCTCGTGAAAACGGTACTATGTACTCACTAACATGCCTATCACCAAATCAGCAAAGAAAGCACTTCGGCAGAGCTCCCGAAGGCGGGAAATGAACCTGGGGAGGAAGAGAAAAATGAGATCCGAGATCAACGCCTTCAAAAAACTCATCGACGCCGGAAAATTCGACGAAGCAAAAAAGGCGCTCCCGACCGTCTATAAGGCCTTGGACAAGATGTCCAAAGTCAAATTCATTAAAAAGGGGAGGGCAAACCGCTTAAAATCGCGGCTTTCGAAAAAACTAAATTCAGCTCAAAGCAGCTCAACTCAAAACAAAGTCGAGTAACGCTTCGGGGAAATCCAGCTTCCCGCTCTTCACTGAAATATCGTACGCCGCAAGGCGTGCGATTTCTTTTCCGGTCGCTTGGAGCGCCAATGAATTAAAAACGTGGCCGGAGTCGGCACCTTCCAAAAACAGTCTTTCGAGAAAAACGATTTTTTCCATCCACCGTTCCGACCCGACAATCCTCCGCGAAAGTGCCCAAACCTCGTCGAAATCCGGAAACGAAGAAATGCTGTTCAAGTCCTCCAACGAGACGGTTGTTATACCGAGAAATCCGGCTTTTTCTATTTCACCGACCGCAATCCAACTCCTTCCTTCTTTCTTGCCGGCCAAGTAGCTAAGGAAGAACGAGAGGGCATCCGGCGAAAAAGCGAATCCTCTTTTTTCCGCTTCTTGTACCGCGAACAGCGAAAGGCTTCGCCCCGCAAGCTCTTCAAACTCGTACGACAGAGAGGGTTTTTCGAGGAGGAAGTTGAGCGCCTTAAGCGGTTTCCCCCGATCCAAGATAAAAAGATTGACCGAGGGGTCCTTCATTTCTTCTTTTAAAAACGTTATCCACTCTTTTTCCGCAAGCGACCCGCCTTCCCGCACGGTCGCAATTTTCAGTCCGCCGAAAATCGATTGCTGCCGGCAAAAATCCTTTACACTCCTCCACGCGTCGGGATTTTCCTCTACGTCGGCGTCCATCCGCTCGCTTATTTCACCTTCTTCGAGGCGGTGAAGAAGTTCCGCAAGTTTCGTATTCCGTCGCAATGAATCGGGACCGTATAGATACGTGATCATGTATTTTCCATAATTGTACAACAAAAGACGGCGCATCCCCACAAAGCGGGATACGCCGTTCTCCTTAAATCCTCACTGGGTGGATGCCCGCAGGTTTCCCCGCCCATCGAGGTAGACGGTCCAGACTCTCGTCGGTGGGTTGTAAGAGTTCCCCGTAAAGACTTGGGAAACACTTTGGTAACCCCCCTCCACCTGCGCCGTAATCGACATGGTGGGATACTGGGTGTAATCCCAGTAAAAGAACCACGATCCGCCCGGGGGAACATTGTTGGCATAATACTCATCTCCCCACCGACCTGCTTGATGAAAGTCGATGGCAACGCCAGTTCCGTTGATACACCTTACGCCGCCGAACGTGACGGGGAAGCCGCCTTTTTGAACTACTTTCCCTTGTCCCACGTCGACAACGGTCAACTGGAGAGGAGAAAAGGCCATACATCCACTGAAGAGCATCATGGCAACGACGAGTGTTCCTATTCTTGTTTTCATCTCATAACCTCCACCGATTTGCATCGGTATTTTATTCAGAAATTCTGCACTATTAAAAACTCAATTTACTACTTTATAGTTATAATTATACATC
>VFSW01001923.1_pt1 | contig 31477 bp, 35 predicted proteins | sample 5358111 | NCBI WGS metagenome assembly VFSW01 (sample SAMN11554181, study PRJNA540505) | mine drainage metagenome | isolation source: sediment from site ElyBrook_90M | place: USA: Ely Copper Mine, Vershire, VT | collected 2017 | reverse complement strand
AATCCGGTGTACGGTTATACCGTACCGTGGGTTCGAATCCCACCCTTTCCGCCAGGATTGATCCAAAGTAGTCCTTCGAAGCCCCGCGCAGTCTCTGCGGCGGGGCTTTTTCATTGGTGGGTGCGTCCATAATCGTCCCGTGGCATCCGGGGCGATACCACGCCAGCCAGCTGCCAATCGTGGTATCGTCCATGGCATCCAGAAGGGCGATACCATGAGTCTCACCGTGAAGGCTGTCGACGCAGCCAAGCCGCAGGAGCGGCCCTACAAACTCACCGACGGCGGCGGCCTGTACCTCTTTGTGGCGCCCACCGGGCTGAAGAGCTGGCGGGCCAACTATGCGCAGAACGGCAAACAGCGCACGCGAACCTATGGCCGCTACCCGGCCATGACTCTGGCGCAGGCCCGCGCCGCGCATGCGCAGGCCAAGAGCGCGCCGACCGACGCAGCGACCGCCTCGCCACTCGCGAAGGTCGCACCGACGTTCAAGGCGATCACGGAGCAGTGGCTCAAGATCAAGCTGCCATCTCTGTCCAACGGGAAGCACCAGGGGCAGGTTGCCGGCACGCTGGAGCGCTTCGCGTTTCCAGCGATTGGTTCGCTGCCGATCGACCAGATCCCGCGCACGAAGCTCGTCGAAATCGTGCAGGCCGTGCAGAAGGGCGGCCGTGTGGAAACCGCGCACCGGGTGGCCGGGCGCATCGCGGCGGTATTCGACTACGCCCAGGACGTGGGCTACATCGAGAGCCACGGTGCTGGCGGCTTGGTGCGCGTGCTCCAGCCGCGCAAGGTGAAAAAGCCGATGGCCAGCATCCCGCCTGGCGAAGCTGGCGCGTTGCTCGCAGCGATCGACAGCTATGAAGAACCGGTCACCCGCCTGGGGCTGCAGTTGCTGGCCTTGACCTTCGTGCGCGTTGGCGAGATGCGCGGCATGCGGTGGAGTGAGCTGCGCGAGGAGGGCGCGGTCTGGGTGGTCCCAGAGGACCGCATGAAGGCGGGATTGCCGCACGTCGTGCCACTGTCCCAGCAGGCTCGGGAGGTGCTCGAACAACTCCGCGTGCTCACCGGCGATCGCGATCTGGTGCTGGATTCACCGCTGCGCCCAGGGCATCCGCTGTCCGAGAACACCTTCCTGTTCGCGCTTTACCGCTTGGGTTATCGCGGCCGGATGACGGCGCATGGGTTTCGGGCGCTGGCGTCCACCGTGCTCAACGAGCAGTCTGGCTTTGCGCACGATGTCATCGAGCGCCAGCTCGCGCACCGGGAGACTGATGCGGTTCGCGCGGCGTACAACCGGGCGCAGTATCTCGATCAGCGCCGGGGGCTGATGCAGTGGTGGGCGGACTGGTTGGATCGACAGCGCTAATCAGATCAGCCACCTGCCAACGCGTGAGACCGCCGATCCGCACGGGCTGCGGCCGACAGAGCACTCATAGACTGGCCGGCCGGCTTTCGCCGGAGGCGGACTTCAGATCCAGTACGCAGGAAGAGTAGGGGAAAATGCCGTTTAGAGCTCAGGGTCGAGTTCTGAACCCGCTGTGAAGCTTAGGCAATATGTGACGCGCATCGACGGCAATTGAAGGGGGGGAGATGCAGATTCGGCACATCAGGGCGGAGAACTTTCGGGGGACCGCCACGCTCGATTGGGCGCCCGGCGCGGCGTTTTGCTGCTTGATAGGGCCCGGTGACGCCGGGAAGTCCACCGTGCTCGACGCCATAGAGGCCGTCCTTTCCTCGCGCTGGCTGTTTTTCGGCGAGCACGATTTCATCGGAGGAGACACCTCCAAGACCATCATCATCGAAGTCACGGTGGGCGAGCTGTCCAAAGCGCTCAAGTCGGATGAGCGCTTCGGGCTCTACATCCGCGGCTGGACCTCCGACGGCCAGCTTCGCGATGAGCCGGAAGGCGACGACGAGGCGGTACTGACGGTGCGACTGACTGTCGACGCGACGCTCGAGCCTGTTTGGCAGATCGTCTGTGACCGAGCGGACGAGCCGCGCACGATCTCCAACCGCGACCGCGCCCTGTTCGGCCTCGTCCGCCTCGCGGGCGATGACGCCAGGCACCTCGCCTGGGGGCAAGGCTCGATCCTTTCGCGGCTCACGGGCGAATCGGACGAGGCCTCTGCCAGGCTCGCGGCGGCCTACAAGGCGGCGCGAGACAGCGCGAACCTCTCTGAGATCGAAGCTCTAGCGAAGGCCGCCGGCGCCGCCGAGCGCTTTGCGAAAAGCCTGGGCGCCTATGTCGAGGGCGGCTATGGTCCTGGCCTCGAGCTGGGGCGCGGAGGCGTGTCGACAGGGTCGATCGCGCTGCATGACGGAGGCGTGCCCCTGCGGCTTGCCGGGCTAGGCTCCCGCCGGCTGGCCACCCTAGCAATTCAGAAGTCCGCCATCACCGAAGGCGCCGTCGTCTTGGTCGACGAGATCGAGCACGGCTTGGAGCCGCATCGCGTCATGGGCGCAATCTCTCAGCTCCGCGCCGATCAGTGGCGCGCCCAGGAGGAAGGCAAGCCGAAGGGCCAGATTCTGCTCACCACGCACTCCGAAGTGGCGTTGGGCGAGGCGGGCGCGCCCAATCTGCGCGTTTGCCGCACGAGCCGGCCCGAGCGGGTGACTACGATCGTGAAGCCTGGTGCGCCGGAGCCCATTCGAGCTTTGATGCGACACGCGCCGCGAGCGCTTTTCTCGCGTCGGATCATGGTCAGCGAGGGCATGACGGAGGTCGGCATCCTCAACGGCGCGCGCGAGTTCTGGCCTCCGCTGCACGGTGGCATGCCGATCGAACACGTTGGTGGCTTCATCGCTGACGGCAACGGCGCGGAGGCGCCTGCGATCGCTCTTGGGCTGCGCGGACTCGGTTTCGAAGTGGCCCTCTACCGCGACTCCGACACCGCCCTACCTGCCGGTATTCCCGAGCAGCTTGCAGCTACCGAAGTGCCCATCATTGAATACGGCAATGGGCTCGATGTGGAGCACGCCATCATCTCGCAAGCAGACGACGCGCAGATGCAGCGCTTGCTTGATCACCTTCGAGCGGAGCGCGGTGAGGGCAAAATCAACGACAACTTGCGAGCTGCCCTCGGCATGGGACCGGACGAGATCACCTCGCCATTCGCGATGTGGGATCTCATCGCCGCCCACGACGCGGCGGGCATTCGCGCAATCGTCGCCGACATGTGCGTGCAGCGCAAATGGTTGAAGGATCAGCGCATCGCGCGAGGCGCTGGCCCGATCGCGTGGGACGTAGCCCAGAGCCAGCCGGGTTCCCCACTCGCCCTCAGCTTCGCAGCCGCCCGGGCATGGTTGTATGCCTGAGGCAGGTGATCTCCTTGGCGTGGAGCGCGGCGCCATCGTCGCGCCCGCGGGGCACGGCAAGACGGAGCTCATTGCCAACGTCGCGGCGCTTGGCAGCCGGACTTTGGTGCTCACGCATACCAACGCCGGGATTCAGGCGATCCGATCGCGGCTCAAACGGCTGCGCGTGCCGCAATCGTCCGTGGCGGTGGACACCATCTCGGGATGGTCCCTGCGCTACGCCCACGGTTTTCCCGGCACAGCGCGCCCTCCCGCCGACCTGCCGGCGGGAGATCAGTGGGACGACGTGCATCGGGGCGTGCTGAACGCACTGCAAATTCCTGCGGTGCGCCAAGTCGTCGAGGCATCCTACGGCCGCATCCTGGTCGACGAATACCAGGACTGCAACGGACCTCAGCACGATCTGGCGATCGCGCTTTCCAGTATCGCGCCGACGGTCGTGTTCGGGGATCCCATGCAAGGCATCTTCGAGTTCGCGGGAGCGACGCTGAGTTGGGAGAGTGAGATCCACCGACATTTTCCTCTCGTGGGGACACTCGAAACTCCTCATCGCTGGCGCGACAAGAATCCTGAACTGGGCGAATGGATCATGGATGCGCGAGGTCGCTTGATGAGGGGCGAACGCGTAGAGTTCGGCGGGCCGGTGGCGTATCGCGAGGCCGACGGCGCCTTCGACATGGCCGCCCTCTTCGAGAGCATTGAAGGGAAGGAGGGATCGATCGCGGCCATCCACTGCAACAAAGGCCTTTGCTATCGCATCGCGGCCGCGGCCCGCGGCGGGTACCAAGCCATCGAGGAGATGGCGGCCAGAGCCTTGACCGACTTCGCCCGCCAGTGGGACAGATCAGCGGAGGCTGATCGCCGCCTCGGCGCTCTGCGTTGGCTGTTCGGGGAGACGTTCAGCATGCAGAGGCTCGCCGAAGGCGAAGCGCCGCTTGCCGAGGAAGCGGTCGTCGGCGAGGCGATCCAGGCGGCGATTGTCGGGCTTGCCGAAGATGCTCCCAGGGCCGCGCTCGAGATCCTGACTCTCATGCGAAAGCTCCCGCGCGCGCGCTTGCACAGGCAGGAACTGCTCCGCGACGTCGAGAGGGCGATTGGCGAGGTGGCAGCTGGACGCAGCGAGACCATGCTCGAGGCCTCCGCGCGCGTTCGCGATCGCGCGAGCGTCGTGGGGCGCAAGCTCCCCAAGCGAACGGTGTCCACGCCATTGCTTTTGAAAGGGCTCGAATTCGATCATGTGATCGTGCCGGATGCATCCCATTTCGGCGGAGAGCGCAACGCTCAAGCGAAGCTGTTCTACGTCGCCATCTCGCGGCCCACTCGATCGCTCACAATCACGAGCCGACAAAACTTCGTGCAGCTCCCACAGCCCGCCATCTAATCACGACGTTGCCACCTTCCGGCGGTGAGCAGAATCCCAAGAGCTTCGCGATCTTCTGCCACAAGCCAATCTTCTCCTGGGCAGGCGTACAACCCACAGCAGCTCAGCCCAGGTCATGCCCGGCATCGGTCTGCGCACCACCGGGCGGAGGAACTGAGGATTGAACGGTCGATGGCTGATCGAGCGGACGGGCCTCCTTCTCGATGCATGCGCGAAGCTCGGTAATCTTCCGCATCGCTAGTAGTACGGACCGGCTAAGTCCCTGTGCTCTGAGCGATACGCTTTCGCGAGAATCGGATCCTTCGACCGAATGCCTGCTCTCCCCAATAGGGCACGTTCACGGATCTTCGTGCGAACGTTCGATATCAGTCTGAACCGGCCGCTCGGGCGAGTAACCTGGAAGACCTCTCTGGCCGATAACCCACCGATTCCCACGGGCTGCGGCAGCATGCCGGCGCCGACGACACGCCAGAATGTGGACCGGCCCATCGGTAGCATGCAAGCCCCTTCGATGGCGCTCCCGAGAATCTTTTCAGCCAGGGACTACCTCCGCGCGGGCCCAGTGCCGAAGCCCCTGGACGCAGGACACTGTGAAATACACATACAAGAGCGCTGTGATCCACTGGTGCTGCAACACGAACGCGGTCAGCCCGAGGCTATTGCCGACCAGCCAGAACCAGTAGCCGCGCCGATTGCGGCGCTTGATGAATTCATTGCCCGCGATTGAGAGGGCAGTGAAGGCGACGTCGAGGGCGGTGATGATCGTGGACATTTCACCCACCATATCGATGTGAGCGACCCTGATCCGGCGTCGCGCCGACGTACTGCTTGTAGGCCGCAATCCAGTTGGTGGCGATGGCATGCTGGGCCTGCTCGAGGCTGATTCGCCTGCGGCAGACCATGCTGTGCAACCGGTTCTCCAATTTGTCCTTGGCGTAGCTTCCCCAGCCGCCGATGACGTGGTGCGGTTCGGGCCAGAGGTTCTGCGGACTGTCCGGCGAGCCGCCCAGCTCCAGACTGATGAGGTGATCCTCTTCGTAGTCGCGCAGCATGAATGCATCCTTGCCCATCTGCTGCGGGTAGCCGTATTGGCGAACGCCCTCGCGTTTGAGGTTCTCCGTGTAGCGCTCGTCAGGCCGGATCGACCGGGTGTATCCACCCGGGCGGCAGATGGTTTCGCGCAGATTGGCCTGCGTCACCGCGGAATTCAGCGCGCCCGGGGTCAACTGCGGGTCTGGCAGCGCATCAGCCTCCGGAAACACCAGGCCCATGCGGCCGGAATGCTGGATGTCCCGGCCACCGCCAAGCTGTCGCTCGTAGGACTGGCCGCTGGCCCGATGGTCAAGGTAGCGTTCGCTCTCGTGGGCAGCGACGCCACCGAGCGCATAACCCGCAGCGTGCTCCGCGACGCGGGCGAGCGTGGCGGAGTCATGCCGTTCGCAGCCCGCCAAAATCGGCCCGGCAAGGGCTACCACCAACAAGACCGGGCGCCACCTCACGACTGAGCCTCATCGACGTGCTGCGGTTCGCGCAGCAGCACGGCGGCAATGGACTGCACCGCGGCGATGCACATGCTTTTGTGCGGGCGGTGGCCCAGTGCCAGAACCGACGCCGCGGCTCGGGCGGAATCGAGCTCCAGCGCACTGTGCCCGTTGCGTCTGAGCTCTTCCTGGGCGGCATCGATCGCGGCCAGCGCACGCCCGGACGCCTCCTGCGTCGGCAGCAGGCCAATGCGTGCCATCGCGATCGCCTGCTGGGCGATGATCAGATCGTTGGTATGCATCAGATGCTCCGCCGATCGGCCAACGCCTTGGCGATCTTCTGGTCGGTCTTGTATTGGCTCAGTGCGTAGACGGCCCAGATCGTGGCCGGAATCCAGCCGATCAGCGTGAGCTGGAGGATCAGGCACACGATGCCCGAGAGCGGCTTGCCGATGGTAAAAAACGTCAGCCAGGGAAGGAAGAGGGCGATGAGAAGGCGCATGGTCGTTTCCAGGTCGGGTGCTTGATGTTGGTGCGGATTCAGCGGAATCAGAAGGGGTTGATCGAGACGCCGCGGGCTGCAGCGCAACTGGCGGAGACCTTGCTGTAGTCCGGCTTCGTGACGTTGAGCCAGCTCATGTCGCGCGTCTTCAGGATGTACTGGGTGGTGCACCACTGGTCTTCGGCGACATAGGCGTTGTCCTTCGCCGTGTTCTTGCCGGCGAAGATCCCGCGTGCCGCCGTCTGGAAATAGGCAGTGGTCTTGCCCGGCCACGGTTCCGGCGCAGTGACGTCGGCGAGCATGGTAGGGCTATGGGTCATGAGCTCGGCGGCCATACCGTTGATGCAGCCCTTGATCTGTTGAGGATTGGGCTGCTGGCCGCACCAATTCTGCTCGGCGGTGAGTGCCTTCGGATCCTTCAGCATCGTGTGCAGCGACGTATTCTCGGGGTCCGCCTTGTGGCCACATCCGGCGAGCAGGGCGCTTGCTGCAAGGGCCGCGACGAGCGGGGTCTTGGTGTTCATCTTCATGGGAGTCCTTGGGTTGTTGTGTGATGCCCGCGAAAGTCGGCGGGTAAGGGGTGGTGCTCAGGCGGCGTGGGGGAGTCGTGCTGCCTCGCGAGCGCTGCGCAGAGCTTCATAGCGATCCAGAAAGACATCCGCCCACCATTGGGGTGACCAACCGAGGGCGCCGATCTTTTCATGGAATGGCGCGACACCCCCTAATATTCGCCAGGGGAGATTGCGGTCTGCATCGAAATGCATCAGATCCCGCCGCTCAGTGGCCAGGGCCACCCGATCGGCATACTTGATCAGATCTTCCCAGTCATGCGAGGCGAATGTCACGTCGAGTGCCCGGCGCACGACGGTCGCCACGTCAGCCTCGAGGTCGTGCCAGGTCGGGCCGAGGGCGCTCTTGATGGGTGTGGGAATGTCGCCGAGGTAGGCCTCGTGCGCGTCGTGAAGCAGTCCGGCGAGCTGGGCTTCGACGGGCGCACCTCGCTCCTCGAGGATTCTGGCCACCAGCAGACTGTGCTGTGCCACCGAATAATGCACTTCGGTGTGGCCGCCGAAGCGGCAGATCAGTGACATTGCATGGGCAACGTCCTCGATGCCCACGTCCGCAGGAACCATCTGCGTGGGCAGATAGTCGCGGCCGGAGAAGGTCAGCATGTGGAGGGAGTTCATGGGCGTGCCTCCCGGCCCACGGCGGCCTTTGTCGCTGCGCCAACTTGCACGCTATGCGTCGCCCGGGTCGCGCTGGCCAAGAGGCCGTCGGCATACCCGCGCCGGTAGACTTCCTTGCGCCACAGCTTGGCGTCAGCCCTGCGGCCAGAAAATCCGTCGCGCTCACCCACCAGCGCGTAGTCGATCTTGAAGCGAGAGAGGAACATGGCAGATCCTCAGGCGTGGTCGCCGAAGGGGTCGACGGGGTCACCGTTCCGTGGCTCTTGCGCTGCCACGGCGGCCGCAACTGCAGCAGGAGCCGCTGCGATCTGATCGACCGAGGCCTGTCCTTGCTTCTCGCTTCCCGGCTTGCTGCCGAGCAGAATCAGGTCTGTGCCGACGACTTCGGTGGTGTAGCGATCGAGGCCGTCCTTGTCGGCCCACTTCCTGGTGCGCAGGTAGCCTTCGACGTAGCACTGACTGCCCCTTTTGAGGAAGTCGCTGGCGATCTCTGCGCGGCGGTCGTAGAAGACCACTCGCGTCCATTCGGTGTCTTCCTGGCGTTCACCGTTCTTGTCTTTCCAGACGCGAGTCGTGGCCACCTGCAGGTTGGCGACTGCGTTGCCGTCAGGGGTGTAGCGCACCTCGGGGTCGCGCCCGAGGTGGCCGATCAGTTGAACCTTGTTGAGAGAGGACATGCTTCACTCCATCGAGGGGATAGAGTGAAGATAGCGTAACGCTAATCACATAGTCAATAGCGTTACGCTAATGATGCGTAATGCTTTGTATCGCCAGTTCGGCTGATTCCAGCGGCTGAGGGTTGCTTCAGTGGCTTCCCTTGGCTTGGTATGTCATCAAAGCTCTTTTCCGAGCCACCCCCAGAGCACCCGACCATGAACATGGAGCTCCGAGGCCTCATTCGGTTTGATCTCCCAGGACTTGTATAGCTCGTTGTCTGAGTTGACAGACAGGGTCTTGGGCATGCGCTGAATGCGCTTGATGAACGTCTCCTGCCCGAAGGTGAAGAGGTAAACCCCATCGCGATCGATGGTCTGCACCGATCGGTCAATGACGACGATATCGCCGTCACGAATGGTTGGCTCCATGGAGTCACCGGCCACAGTGACCAAGGCGAGTGAGGCCAACGCTGCGCCAGAGTTGCGCAGGATTCGCTTGACGATGTCCTGGCACACCTGCACGCTCCCGACCCGTTGCTGCGCTTCCAAGTAACGCCCAGGGCCGGCAGCAGCCTTCAAGTCGAAGCTGGGCAGCACGACAAAGCTCTTGCCCGTTTCATCGGACGTGGGGTGTGGTTCATCCATCCACCCTCGGTCTTTGCCGCAGCGCTTTTCGATGTAGCGGGCGGAGTCTGGCCGCATTCCGCGTGGCTTTCCAGTCTTCGAGTCTTTCGACTGATTCAGCCATTGACTGATCTGGGCTGGTGTTCGCTCAAGTACCGCGGCGAGCGAAGCTGCCGTGCCGTGCTCAGCGATGAGCAAGGCAAGGTTCTGTCGGCGGATTTCATCATTTGTTGCCATATGGCCATTCGATAGCGCAGCGCCAAATTTGTGAATTCGCGTAACGCTATTGACGACGATGTTAGCGTTACGCTAAAGTGCGCAGCATGAAGCTACGCACCTATGTATCTCAACAGCGCGGCCGCGCGGCTTGGCTTGCACGCGCTATCGGCGTCCGTCCGGTGATGATCTCCCAGTGGATGAGCGGCAAACCCGTGTCCGTGACCTCCGCCTTGGCGATTGAACATGCCACTGCCGGCGCAGTGGTGCGCTGGGATCTCCGGCCCGACGACTGGCACCTGATCTGGCCAGAACTCGTGGGCACAGAGGGCGCACCCTCCATCGCCCCAGCAGCGCCTGGCGCCGTGCAACCGCAAGAGGACGGCCATGAATGAGCCCCTGAAACTACTCGTGACCGCGGAAGAGGCAGCCCGCATGCTCTCGATGGGCCGATCGACCTTCTGGCGCAACGTCAGCGCAGGGGTCTTTCCGCAGCCCGTGCGCATCGGCGGCCTCACGCGCTGGCGGGTCGCCGATCTGGTGCGGATGGTTGACGCCGGGGCGCAAGCCATGGCGGAGCAGGGGAGGGCTGCATGAACGTGCGCCCGCCTGCCTTGATTGTCTCCTCACCCCTGCATGGGGCTTACGCCTGCCCGCCGGTTGATGCCGGCCGGTGGGCGTTTCTTTCTTTCGTGTCCCATTTTTTCGTAGGGGGAGAGCGCATCCATGCCCATGTCATCACCCGCTGAATTGTCTGCACTCGACGGTGTTTGTCTTCGCTGCGACAAGGCCGATGCCGCGCCCCATATGGCAGAACCGCTGACCCCGCCGGATTGCGATCTGCGCAGCAGTGGCATGGTCTTCATGCCGCTCGACGTCGGCAGGATGATGGACTCTGACCAGTTCGCGATGGCTACAGGAGACGAGTTCAAGGCGGCCATGGCGCTGTACGCCAAGGCCTGGCTGCAAGTGCCAGCAGCGAGCCTGCCAAACGATGATCGTGTGCTCGCGCACTTGGCCGGCGGTTATACGCCGCGCCGTTGGCGCAAAGTCAAAGATGTTGCCATGCGCGGATGGATCCTGTGCACCGATGGCCGCCTGTATCACCCGGTGATCGCGGAATTCGCCCACGACGCGTGGGAAAAGAGCAAGCACACCATCAGTGATGCCACCCCAACCCGGCGAGCTAGCAGCCCTGCAGAGCGTGCACGCCGGTATCGCGAGCGGCAGCGACTCGCCAAGCTGGCCGGGTCAGCAGCCGCGGATGGTGCCGTCACGGCGCCCGTCACGCGTGACGCCGTCACACCGACCGTCACGGAAACCGTCACGGCGAGCGTGACGCAAAACGTGACGCCCGTCACGCCTTCCTTTAAAAGTGAAACGAAAGACGGAGGGGAAAACGTGACGGCTAGCGTGACGCGTCACGGCGCAACGGCCGTGACGGTGCCGCAGCGGCAGCTTCCTGTGCTCTCCACCATGCCTGCGGCTCCAGGCGCTGACGCGCCTTGGCCGCCCCCGTTTTTTGAGACAAAGGTCGAACCCAGAAAACCCGACGCCAGACACCTGACTGCTGATCAGCAAGCGCTATGCGACCAGGTCTGGACCCAGTACGGATCCGCGTACCGCGCGCGCTACGGGGCTGATCCCCTGCAGGACGGCAAGGCTCGCCGGCAGGTCGCCGATCTCGTGCGCAGCCTCGGTGCCCAGGCACCCGCCATCGCCGCCTGGTACGTCGGCCATGGGGGGCGCTGGTATGTCGAAAAGGGCCATGACGTTGGATCGCTGCTCGCCGATGTCGGCAAGTTGCGCACCGAGTTCATCGCTTCTCAGGTCAAGGCCAACATCCTCTCGCGCGCACAAGGCCCCGCAGCAGGGCCGGGCCGCCCATCGGTGCCGGCGCCCGAGAAGATCAAAGAGCAGTTGCAGCGTCTTCAGTCCCATTTCACGAGCGGGCGTTTCGCGCCTGCCGCAGCAAAGGAGTCCACCGGATGAATCCGATCGATACATGCACCGCATCACTCAATTTCGGGCAAGACGAGCTGAGTCGCACCGAGATTCTGGAAATCTCACTCAGGGCCATCCGACCCGACCCCGGTCAGCCGCGGCGCTACTTCGATGAAGAGGCGCTGGCCGAGCTGCGCGACAGCATGGCGTTGTACGGACTCCTGCAGCCCGTGGGCGTGCGGCAAGCTGCCGATGGAAGTTGGGAGTTGATCTTCGGCGAGCGCCGGTATCGCGCAGCAATCCTGCTGGGCTGGAAGACCATCCCCGCACGCGTTTTCCCGGTGGAGGCACGGCGGATCAAGACGGTGCTGCAGCTCGGTGAAAACGCGCACCGCGCGGACCTGTCCCTCCTGGAATACCTGGGGGGCATCGAGCAGCTGCGCGACCTTGGCGTGCCGGCCGGCGCGATGGCGCGCATGCTGTGCAAGCCCGACGAGTGGGTGGCAGCGATGATGGTCATCAGCCGCGACCCCCTGGCGCGCTCACTGTATGAAGCTGGGGTCATGACGCAGGTTGGCGCCTGGGATGCGTTCTGCCGCCTCCCGGAACATCTGCGCCGCGGGCTGCTGCAAAGTGGCGAGCAGTTGACGATTCAGCGGTGCAGGAAGGTACAGGATGCCCACGAAGCGCAGATGTCCGCACGACAACAGGGGCTGCTGCAGGAACCGACGGCGAGCACCTTGCCGTCGCCGACAAGATCCTCCGCGGCCGATGCGGAGAGCAGCGCGCCTGAGAAGACCACCCAGACGGCCGACGATCCGGGCGAGTTCGTGGAGCCGTGCGACGGGCGTGAGCAGGAAGTCGCGAGCGCAGATGACCGGGCTGACAACGAGACCATCACGGTGGCGCTACCCCTGTGGCTTGCGCGCGCTCTGGTCCCCGAGAGGGCGGTTCATCTGCAGCAGATCGCCGAGTGGCTGCCCAGCAAAGACGGCTTTCCTGACGCGATCCGAACTGCGCTGGCCGCGGTCGAGCAGGATCTAATCCACGTCATCACTGGCTTCGCAGGAGGACGGCCGTGAGCGCGCAAGGCAGTGACGCCATCGCCCTGTTTCAATCGCTCGATGAAGAGGGATTGGGGCGGGTTGCAAGATCCGCCAGGACTGACCTCGAGGATGTGCACCAGCAGGCCTTGATGATCTGCGCCGAAATCGCAGCAGGGCAAAGCACCTTCGACCCCCTTCTCGGAACCCTCGAGCAGTTTGTGTTCGGCAAGCTTTGGGGCTTCGCGGAGCGCGAATCCCTGTTCCGCTCTGACAACAGCGTCGAGGACGAAGAACCGGAGCGCGGTCATCTTTCAGCGGCTCGCGACGAAGACGCCAACCCTCTGTCGATTCTCCTGGCGCGTGAAGCGGCGCGGGAGGCCGAACAGGTGCGCAGCGCGGCGGTCGCCGTGGCCCGCCGAGCCGATCCTCGGACGGCACTGGAACTCTGCCTCGCCGCCGGTGCGGCCGGGGGACAAACCGCTCACGCGATGGGGCGCCATCGAGCCACAGGCTGGCGCAAGCGTCGGGATGCCCTTGCCGCCACAGCTCGACTGCTTGGCGTGTCGGTCAGGTCCGATTGAGTGCGCATTCCAGGCGAGCTCCGGCAGTCGTTCAGATCAAAGTCGAGCTATTGAGCTTTGTTTTCCGACTCGTCACTTGAGGCTAGGAGCTCCTCCACCTGGCCGAGAAACGCGGCGAGCTCGCCCTGCTTGCCTGGTCCGTTCGCACGCCATTCGTCCATCGGTCTGACCATCGCAAGGTCACGGGCATCCCGCAGGAGATTCTCTAATTCGCAGTCGTTCATGTCGCGCCCGCGCAGGTAGTACTGACACCATCGAGCAAAGGTCAGGAGCCACATTGAGACGACCAAGGCGCCATCCCAACTGCTCCAGTCCGATGTACTGGCGAGGGGCTGCTGCACGATCCGTCGCTGCCGCGTGAGGATCGCGCGCATCGACTGCAGGCTTGCCTTCCGTCGTTCCGGGCTGCTGTGGGCAAAGAGGAACGCTGCGACGTTGGTCGTCTGGCCCTCGCGCGCTCGGTCAAACGCCGGCGATTCGCCCTTTATCTTCGGTTCCAGCATGCTGGCCAGTTCCTGTACCCAGATCTCGCAGGCATCATCGAACTGAGCACGATCGTTTTGCAGCAGGGGAAAGATCACGTCCTGGAACAACCACGGCTCGGTCCAGGTCAATCGCCGCATATGTCCGCGCATGGAGTCGACCAAGCGCCACAGATCGTCCGCGGGGATCGTCTCCGGAAGCGCCTCATGCAACGCAGCTACCAAGCTGTTGTAGATCTCCGTCTTCTTCGGATGCCCTGCCGCGTGATGAACAAGCCATCCCAGGGTGGGTACCCGCTCCGCATGGGAAAAGCGGCTGATCAATTGCAGCGCTGTAGCGAGATCGCCCGTCTCTTCCAGCTGCCACTTAATTGCGTTCAGTCCCATCCATTGCAGGAGTCCATTGCCGCTGCGGAGGAGCCGGTCCCGTTGCTCCTCGTTCATGTCGAACTGAACCGCCAGCGCAATGTCGCTGACGATCTGGCTCAATAGCGATAACCGCACAGCATCCTCGACTTGAGGCTCCGTCGGCACATGGCGCATCTGGGCTTCAGCGATCTCCAGCAGGGCATCTGGGGCATACCACCACAGAAACTTGATGGCGAAGTACTCCGGCCAGGTCAAGGCGGCGTATTTTGTGGGATGGAACAAGTGATGCGGGTGGTAGGAGCTATATAGCAGGGTCTCGACCGGCTCCCGAAAAATCTGGGCATCCATCACGGCCAACTCCTTGTCCACCACCTCATGAACACAGTCGAACGATGCTTGGAGGAACCGTGCCAAGAATCCCAGAAAGTCACGCTCGGATTCGAGCTCGTGAAAGCGGTAGTCCCCGAAGCGCGAATGTGCGAGCACCTCGCCGAGGACGTCCCATGTCGCGCTGAAATCCGAGAAGGCGCCGGCCTGTTGGTTCAGGCAATTGCGCAGACCTGCCGTTTCTGGCAACGCGAGGGAGCCGTTCTTGAGCAATTCCAGCGCCGCCATCCGGTCCTTCAACGGATCACCGCTCAAGCCTTGCAGCGACGGCTCGCCGATCCATACGCTTAGCACGTCGCCCGCTTGGGTCTTATCGAGAAAGCGTAGTGGTTCGTAGCGTCGCGGCACCGTGGGCGATGCGGTAGAGTCGAAAAGAAGCCGCATGGAGGGATTCCCGCTCTCGGATTCAGGCGGCATTGTTGCTGCCTCTTGCAACAATCCGAACTTGTATCGCTCAACTTGTAGCAGGGTGTCCGCAGGGATTGGGGTGACCAGTAAGGGATAGTTCTCGGCGGCTTTCTGAAAGGAGTTGGACATGTTGAAGCCTTCGACCGGTAACCCGTCTGGCCCCATGATGAGGATGTAGCGATCGTGCAGCCGACCTTCCTTCAGGCCGTAGATGCGTAGCTTGATGCGGTCCAGTAGGTGACGGTTCTGCCCGCAGTTCGCCAGCAAGTTGTTAATCCGTTTCTGGCCGGATCCGTCGGACTTGCGACGCATGGGTCTGTCGTCAGTGACCGGCTTGGGTAGGGATGTGAAGAGGATGTAGTCCGCCTCGGGTACTGCACAGAGCAACAAAAGCCCCAGTCCTGCGTCCTCGAAATAGGGATCGAAGACGACAATTTGTTGCCGCTGGTGCTTCACCAGAAGAGCTCTGAACCACTCCACAAATTGCAGGCGTCCCTCGCCGTCGCCCTGACCCCAGCGCAGGAAGAAACGTCCCTCCGACTTCGTCGGATGCAGCCGCGCAAAAAGGGAAGTGAGGTCGCGGTTGGCCGGAACCCAAGGGTCTGCCGCACGCCCGCCAATACGGTTGGTGAATCCCAGATCGCCGCGATTGATCGTCAGGGCTGCTTGCACCCGCGCCGTCGCGGAGGGTCGAGTGGCATTTTCCAGCCAGTCGAACTTGACCGGGCTGGTCTTGTGGCCCACCACATGACCCTGAAGATGGATCTCCCGAATGTACCCGACTCGCCATCGGCAACACATCGTGCCCTGGCTGGAACGATCCCTATGGAAGCCGAAGATTTCCAGCTCAGTGCTGTCCGTCCTAGCGCGCAGTTGGTCGCCCAAGTCGAACTTGCACTCGAAACTGCCGTCCACATCGCGGGCGGCTGTGTCGATGCTCGAGTAAACGATCTGACCGTCGTTCGCGATGCTCAGGCGGAACTGGAAACCGCTGAAGTGAGGAACCTGCATCGGATTGAATCGGACGATGAGAGCATGGGGTGTGTCGGCCCAAATCACACTCAGCAAGTTGCGCTCCTGGTCATCCAGCGCGGGAAAGACCAGTAACTCAAGATCCCCAAACCGGGCGGAGTCGACATGACCGAAGTCCAGCCCCGTATCCGCGTTGAGGCGGGTGACCACCGATGCAGTCAATACGATGTCATAGTCCTGACCGATACGGAACAGTGCCCCTTTGTCGACCCGGGTGATCGAAGCGCTGTATGCCCCGGCACCGCCATGCGGGCTAGAAGGCGAACGCCGTTCATGCGCATCGCGGTTGAACAGGTAGGCGATGGGTCGGTAGGCTAGGTCACCGACAGCGAGCGCGGTCGATCCGAAACGAGTCTCAAACCGCGGCGAGAGTCCAAGTTTCAGATCGCCACTGATCTCCGAGATAGTTCGGCCAGCGCTCATTTGCCTCAGGAGGTCCGCACAATGGATGCTGCTGACGTAAAGGTTGAGCCGCGTAACCTGTGCCTGGACTTGCCCGAAGGTCTGGAAGTGATCGTCATCGCTTGCGGACCATTGGCCGTTGGAATGGCTGTAGGGGAGTAGGCGACCATAGATCACGCGGTTTTCAACCGATTGTTCGGACCTAATCTGCAAGACCCACAGTTGCAACGCACAGTGGCGGCCGTGCTCAGAGAACAGTCGAGCCAGCCGGCTGTCACTGAGCAGATCATCCAGTGCAGGAGCCTTTCCTTCCATACGACTACTTTTCCGCATTCCCGCCCCTCGCTTTGCTTGGCGATGCTAATTGCCAAATTTTGCGGCTGATCACCTGCTTCTGCGCAGTCAGAGGCAGCAGCGGCTTCACTGGCCGCACCCCCGGGGTGCTGGCCTAGACACGCCTAGCTACGTTGTACCAAGGCGTGTTGTGCCACCTTCGTTCGGCATCGTCTCGGACGTGAATGGGATGTTGATATATAGGCTCCCGTCGGGCCTGCGGCAGTAGTGAATGCCGCCTTGAGCAAGCAAGTCGTCCACAAGGTCGCCGACGCTCTCGAACACCGCCTTGTCAGTCCACTTGCCATAGTCTTTCGCGATCTCCTTGAGTGCATTGTCCAGGCGCGTGAAATACGGCGCGAACCAGTGCCCTTCCAACGCCTCGGTGATCCTGGCCATCTCCGTGAACCGCCCCGGTTTTTGAGGAGGCTCCAACCTTGAAGAGAATGGAGCCATGAACAAGTCAAACAAGTTTTCCCCTGAAGTCCGCGAGCGCGCCGTGCGGATGGTGCAGGAGCACCGCGGTGAGTACCCCTCGCTGTGGGCCGCTGTGGAGTCGATTGCCCCCAAGATCGGGTGCTCGGCGCACACCCTGCTGGAGTGGGTCAGACGCGACGAGGTCGATGCAGGCACGCGCCCAGGCGTGAGCTCGGCAGAAGCGCAGCGGGTCAAGGATCTGGAGCGCGAGGTCAAGGAATTGCGCCGGGCCAACGAGATCCTCAAGCTGGCCAGCGCGTTTTTCGCCCAGGCGGAGCTCGACCGCCGACTCAAGAGCTGAAGGCATTTGTTGATCAATATCGTGACCGCTTCGGGGTCGAGCCGATCTGCAAGGTCTTGCAGATCGCCCCAAGCGGTTACCGCCTGCATGCGGCCCGGCAGCGCCATCCTGAGTTGCTGCCGGCACGCACCCAGCGCGATCAGCGGCTGATCCCCCACATCCAACAGGTCTGGCAAGCGAACATGCAGGTCTATGGCGTTGACAAGGTCTGGAAGCAAATGCACCGCGAGGGTGTGGTGGTGGCGCGCTGCACGGTGGAGCGGCTGATGCGCAGGCTCGGATTGCAGGGCACCAGGCGCGGCAAGGTCGTGCGCACCACGATCCCTGACGCCAAGGCGCTGTGTCCGCTGGACCACGTCCACAGGGTCTTCAAGGCTGCGCGGCCCAATGCCCTTTGGGTGTCCGACTTCACCTACGTGTCCACCTGGCAGGGCTGGCTGTACGTGGCGTTCGTCATCGACGTCTTCGCCCGGCGCATCGTCGGCTGGCGGGTGAGCAGTTCCATGCGCACGGACTTTGTGCTCGACGCGCTGGAGCAGGCGCTCTATGCCCGCCAACCCGAGCGGGACGATGCCTTGATCCATCACTCAGACAGAGGTTCGCAATATGTCAGCATTCGCTACACCGAGCGGCTGGCTGAAGCTGGGATTGAGCCTTCTGTAGGCAGCAAGGGCGACTCCTATGACAACGCCCTGGCCGAGACGATCAACGGGCTGTATAAGACCGAGCTGATCCATCGCCGTGCCCCCTGGAAGACCAAAGAATCGGTGGAGCTGGCGACCCTGGAATGGGTAGCTTGGTTCAACAACCACAGACTGATGGAACCCCTGGGTTATATCCCGCCGGCAGAAGCTGAGGCAAACTACTGGCGGCAGCAAGCCAGTCAGGCCACCACGGTGGCGGCCTGACTTAAACCAACTGGCCTCCACGGAACCCGGGGCGGTTCACCGACACGTCGCGGCCCAGGCCTCGGAGGTTGCCGAGGTGGTACGCAGCGAACTTCATCAAGTTCCCATATGCGACGTAGATTTCGCCAAGAATCTGATCAATGCTGCGGTGAATCCGGTATGCCATGATGTGATTGTTGACCTGCTGCCTCGTTTCGCGTAGGCACTTTAAGAACGTGTCTTCGTAGTTTTCCGTTGGCGCGGTGCCGAAACCAGCGCTCAGCATGGTCGCTGCGTACTCATCCCAGCACGCGAGAATGGTCTGCCACCGGTATCCGATCCGGGCGTTGGCGTGCGCAGTTCGCAACAGAACACCGGGAAACGCGGTGTCGAACTTGTACGTCGCTTCGACGTGAGCGCACTCATGGGCAATCGTGTGCAGGACGAAGCCGAAGTGCTCGTGATTGACGTCCTCCAACGGACCCATGTACTCGGCATTCAGAACAATGTGGCTCTTCAGTGTGCCGTCGCGAATGACTGACGGAGTCATGGCGATGCCCACTACATGCGTGTCAGAAGCTTTAAGACGAAATGTGGTCTCGTAGCCCCGATCGAGGTCAAGCAGAGCTTGAGCGTAGTCATACGCCACGGTCACGCCGTCAAGTCGGCTCAGGTCCAACTGCCTGCTGAGTTCTCGCACGCATGTTCCAAGCAACGCCCCCACTTGCCTAGCCCGATCTTCGCTGTCAAAGGCTCTCGCGTTGACGACGAAGCTGTCTGGCGTGGTCGTCGGTCTCGCGGCTTGTTCGACAGTCTCGGACATTGTCAATTCGTCCATAGAATTGTTCCTTTAGGCAAGATGCCGACATCGTGCCATAACCCCGACGAGTGCCAAATGGTGCGTCAGAGTCGGGTGCGTAAACGCGACGCCGCTTGATTGAAGGCATGTTGCGCCAATCGACGAGAAACACTGCGCTTCATAGGCGATATGCCAGCCTCACCATTGGACCTTTAACCCTGCGGCGTTCGGGGCCAGCGGGCTGGCCTGGGGTGTCCACGTGATGCGGGGCCGAATCGGCGGAAGGTCAGGGCGTGGTGCGGGAACGCCGTCTACTGCCCATCGTGCCAAACGCCCGCCCGGAATGGCGGGGACCACGACGCCAGCCTGCGCGTAGACGCGCGCGCTGTAGCGAGCTCCGGCAATGCCGCTCGTGTTTCCCGTGTTGTAAGCCGACAAGGCGCCTCGCAGCGACCCGCCTGATTGCGACCAGGCGCGCAGCAGGATGACTTGCGCCGCGTGCAGATTGCGGCAGGGGTCGAAGACCTGATCGGCATCCAAGCCCAGGGCGGGCAGATTCCTGCTGTTGATCTGCGCCAGGCCCAGATCAACCGAGTGCCCTGCCTGGATGAGCGTGCGGGCCAGCCTCGCCGCCTCGGCCAGACTCGCGGGCCGGTATGACTGTCCGGTTGTGTTGTCGTGCAAGGCCAGTGGGTTGCCGCCGCTTTCCTGCTGAACGATGGCCGCCATGGTCACCGCAGCCACCTTCGGTGTGCACTCCTCGATGGTGGTCAGTGTGATGGGCCCCATGCCCAGGTTCGCTGCCGTGTTGCACGGACCCCGTGCAACGTCCAGCCGAAAGCCAGTAAGGGTCACGAGACCCCTTACCAAGGACGCTTTCATGCAACGACCTTTGCTCAAACTGGCGGTGGCGACCGCACTCGTCTGCAGATTGCCGGCGGCGATGGCAGATGTCCTGCCCAGACAACCCCAGTCTGCGCGGCTTCTCACGGCGTTGGCGCTCATCGTGCCGCAGCCGTATGAGATCAACGTCGACAACAGCATTCCCGCGGACACGCGGCTCTCGTGGGGAGCGCAGGGCGATTGGGAACAGCAACTGCGTCAGGCCGCCGAGTCTGCTGGCCTGGGCGTGCGTTTCAACGTTCCCGCGCACGCGCTGCTGATCTTTCGTCTGCCACGCATCCATCGCGTCACGGTCGGACTTCCCGCTGCGCCGGCGCAGGCGAGCTCGCCTGCCATGGCAGCCGCAGCAGCGCCGGCAACACTGACCCCGCCTGAACCCCGGGAGGGCGCGCAGGAACCCACGATGCAACCCGCCCCCAGCATGGCGGCTCGCGGCGACGTGTGGTCAATGCCCGCACCCGCGATGCCTGCGCGGGTCATGCACCTGATCGATGCGATTCAGATGCTCATGCCGCCATCCCTTGCGCCGAGCCTGCAACTGGAAGTTCTGGCTGCCAATCTGAACGCACCTGCGCATTGGACACCGGGGTCGCGCTGGGGCGCGTTGCAGGCGATGCTGCGCGTGATGGGGCTGCAGGCGCGCCTGGATGGCAAGACGCTGCGCATTGCGCCCGTGACGGAATCGGACCCCAAAGCGGCTGCAGCCCAACCAACCGCTGCGCCCCAACGCCCCATGGTGCCAGCCGCGGCGCCTGCGGCAGTCAGAAGCATCCCCGTGTTCAAACCGATCCCGCTGTGGACGCTCAAGGCCAATCAGGCAATCAGTGTCGGTCTGGACGCCTGGGCCGGTGCCTCGGGCTGGAAGGTCGTCTGGAATGTTCCCCAGGACTGGCTGGTGCCCAACACCGTGCAATTCCAGGGCGACTTCAGGGCTGCGGCGACGCAGGTGATTCAGGCCCTGGCCGCCAACGGCGCCGACATCCGCGCCGATGTCTACACAGCGAACAAGACCCTGGTGGTGCATGCCGCAGGGCAGGGGGCCTGACATGTCGGCCGTCGCGGCTCCTTTTGTTCCGCCAACGGCACCCACCGTGCAGTGCACGGTGCGGGCGGCGCAGCGCTTCGGCCTGCCGCCCGGGGCGCTGGCAGGCATCCTCATGAACGAGGGTGGAAGGCCCGGCCTTTGGAGCCGCAACGCCAACGGCAGCTACGACCTCGGGCCGGCGCAGATCAACACCCTCTGGCTCCAGAAGCTGCGTGCCCACGGCATCACGCAGGCCATGGTCGCCAACGACGGCTGCCTCAATGTCACGGTCGCGGCCGGAATTCTGGCGCTGTACCGCCAGCAGGCGGGGGGTGACCTCTGGACGGCCATCGGTTGGTATCACAGCCACACCCCCCTGCTGGCCGATCAATACCGCACTCGCATGCTCCGGCGCCTGAGTGCCGCACTGCAGAAGGATCCCTCTCAATGAAACGCACCGTTATTCCCGTGTTCCTGCTGGGCATCGCTGTGGCCAGCACGCTTCTGTCCGGCTGCGCCTCGGTCAGCCAGACCCGCGCCACGGCATCCGCCATTCGCGCCAAGGCGGTGACGAATCTCAATCCGCCCCCATCGCGCCCGATCGTCGCTGTCCATCAGGGCGCCTGGCTGATGGGGGCGGTCGTGCGACCGACGAAAGCGCCGCCACCGGCGTTGACGCAATCCGTCACGTTCGAGCGCGCCGACGTGTCCGGGATGACGCTGCAGGACTTCGCGGCGTGGATCATGCAACACACCGGTGTCGCCGTCACGGTGGACGCGTCTGCGCAGCCAGACTCCAAGGCGAGCGCGTCGGCGCAGCCGTTGGCCGCACCGGCTGGTGGCTCCGCGGCACCCGGGCCCATGGGATCGCCTGTGGGCATGCCCGGTGCTTTTCCATCGCCCGGGGGCGGACAGGCGGCCCTGGTGGCTTCCGCGCTTGGTGTGCCCACGGTCGGCGCAGCGGGCGCTTCTGGCAACCGCACTGCGACCGTCGCCCGGCCCACGCGCTTGTCCTACACCGGCAGCCTCCATGGCTTCCTGGATGTCATCTCTGCTCGCTTTGGCGTGTGGTGGCGCTACGGACTGGACGGCGTGCACATCTTCCACACGGAGACCCGGACCTGGACCCTGCCGGAGTTGCCCAAATCGACTTCCTCGACGGGGGGTGTCTCCACCGGCGGAACGATGGCGGGGGCCGCAGGCGGCATGGCGGGTGGGTCAACGGGGAGTGCCCCGAGCACGGCGACGGGCGCATCGTCCAGCGGCGGCTCCGGCAGCACCTCGATGAGTGGCACGCTGGCTGTCGATGACTGGGCCGGCCTGCAGAAGGCTGCGGCCTCGGTCGCCGGCACTGGCGCCGTTGTCAACGTCGACAAGTCGCTCGGCATCTTGACGGTGACGGCGACTCCGCCGCAACTCGAACGCGTGTCCGACTGGGTTAAGAGCCTCGCCGCGGATATGCAGAAGCAGGTGGTTGTCGATGTGCATGTCTACAACGTGCAGACGGGCCGTGAGGACAACTACGGCGTGGGGTTGAACCTGGCCTACAAGAACGCCTCCGGTCACACCGGAATTTCGGTGGCCGGCGCGCCGGTGCCTTCCGTGTCCGGAGGCCAGACACCATTCGCGTTCGGTGCCAACATCCTGTCGGGCCCCCTGACAGGCTCAAGCCTGGCGGTACAGGCCCTTTCCACCCTGGGCGACGTGTCGCAGGTGGTGTCCCGCTCGGGCGTCACGAGCAACGGCCAGATGCTGGCCATCCAGGCGGCCAAGCAGGTCAATTACCTGGCGGGAAGCACCAGTCTGCTGACCTCGACCAGCGGCTCGTCGACCACCCTGCAATCGGGTACGGTGACGGTGGGTTTCACCGCCACGTTCCTGCCCAAGGTGGTCGACGGCAAGATCCTGCTCGACGTCAACATGACCCTGAGTGATCTGCTGGGCATCCAGACGATCACCAGCGGCGGCAGCTCGCTGCAGCTGCCAAGCATCGCACAGACCACGTTCCAGCAGATGGTGTCGCTCAAGTCCGGCCAGACTCTGGTGCTGACCGGCTACCGCCAGCGTGGTGCCTCGGTCACGAACAACGGCGTCGGGTCGCCTGAAATGCCATTGCTGGGTGGCGGCGTGGACGCCTCCAACAGCGACAGCATCCTGGCCGTCGTGATCTCCGCGAGGCTGCTGTGAGCGCGGCCCGCGTCATTCAACTGCCGGGCGACAAGCGCAGGCTGGTCGTCGGCATGCGCTGGCGGCATGAAGACCGTGCGCCAGCGGCCAAGGCGCTGCGCGCCGCAGCCAAAGAGCGGGGCCGCTGGGTGTGCCGGCGCCGGACCAGCATGGGCAGCCATCAGACCGGCTTTGCCTCCCTGGAACTGGGGCGCAAGGCTGTGGCGATACAGTCGCTGGGTGCCCTGGTGGCGGACGCCAAACCTGAGCCGTGGCTGGGCATCTTCGATCTGGGTGACGGACTCTACTGGTACATCGCCGTGCGCGACAACCAGGAAATCCTGCCCGATGGCGACGTGATCGGCAACCGCGACGACATTGAGGAGGCGCGGGCCCGTCATGCGTCGTTCGGTGGGTGGGAATACGTCGACGGCGACGCCAGTGCGGTCCTGAGCCTGATCTCGGGCAGCAAGCGCTCATTCCCTGTGGTGGACAGTGAGGCCAGACCCTGGCTGGCCCCTGCCGTCGGCGGTGCCTCCCTGTTGCTGGCGTCCGCAGCAGGGCTCATGCTTTGGCATCGTCACGAGCAAGCCGTGGCCGAGCAGCGGCAGGAAGCGTTGGCGCGCCAGCAGGCTCTGCTGGCCGCCATGGCGGCAAGGGTGCCGAAGGCCGCAGCCCTCCTGCCGTGGACGCAACTGGCATCGGCTGCGGATTTCCTGCAGGCATGTGGCCGGGCATTCGACGCGACCCCATTGGCGCAGGACGGCTGGGTGCTGTCCGCCTGGGATTGCCTGCAGGCACCGGGTGGACAGACCACCGTCGATCGGACCTGGAGCCGCATGGGCGGCACTGATCTGCGCACGCCGGCCGGCGTGCTGTCTGCCGATGGGAATACCGTCAGGGCCTCTCTGTCATTGGCACGGCCCCTGCCACCCGGTGCCGGAGCCATTCTCGCCAGTGACCCGGCTGAGCGCGCCATCCGCGGCATGGCGCAGACGCTGGGTCTTCCGCTGTCGCTCACCAGTTCTGCCTCTCAGCAGCGGCACGTCGGCCTCCCGGGCGCCGCGCCCGTGACCCCGCAGAAGATCCCTGCTGATCCGTGGACGATCTGGTCCGTTGGTATCGAACTTCCGGCACCGCCCTGGGCGCTCGGCATGCAGCAGCCGTCTGACGCAGTCCCCGGCCTGCGCTGGACGCGCATCGCCTGGGATGGTGCTGGATGGACATTGGCAGGCTCGCTGTACGTCGGTCAGCCGCAACCCCAGCCCCAATTCCAGATAGCCGGTGCCTCGGTCTCCCAATCTCGCATGGGCGTGCCGCCGCTGCCGGCCCTCTCTGCGATGCCTCGCCCCAACCCCATGCCCGCGCCACGCTTCGGTCCGATGTCCGCGGGCAATCCCCCAGGAGATCCTCATGTCCAGTGAATTCCGTCGCCTCATGGCCGTCGTGGCGGCCTGCGGATGCATTGCCCATTCCGGGCAGGCGAGCGCGCAAACCACGCCCGCCGCGCAGCTCTCCAGCCTCCAGGCGCAAATTCCGGTGCTGAAAGCGCAGGCGGAGATCGCCAAGCTCAAGGCCGAGATCGCCGGCGCCGGCAAGCCGCAATCCGCCACCACCGTGCAGCCCGAATATCCGGGCATGCCGATGGCCGGGGCGGCGCAGGGGTACGGCGCGCCCACTCTGCGCGGCGTGCGCGGGGGCGATGCGGACGCATCGTCCTGGCGCGTCACGGAAATCAGTGGCTTCAACGGGCGGTACACCGCGCTTCTGATCGATGGCGACGGTCGCGCGCATGAAGTGGCTCCGGGGTTTGCCTTGCCTGGCGGATGGCGTGTGGTCACGGTCGCGCCGCACACCGTGGTGCTGGCCAAAGGCGCGGCGCGCCGCACTCTGGAGTTCTGACATGTCTGCCATGCTGTCCTCGTTCCGGCGAAGCACACAGACCCGGCCTGCCGACAAAGAGGGCGCCGACGCGCTGCGCCTGGGGGAACTGCTGATTCAGCAGGGGTCGCTGACGCCCGAAGTCCTGGAGTCCGCACTTCGCGAGCAGCGCAGCAACCCCGGGCGCCTGTTGGGGCAGGTCCTGCTCGAGGCGGGCCACGTGAGCCCCGCGCAGCTGCAGGCGGCGCTTGCCGAGCGCATGCGCCACATTGAATTGCCGCCGCTGCCGGAGACCGTGCGCTCTTTCGCGCACCTGGAGGCGATGACGCTGTACGTGCTGGCCGGCCGCATCGGTCAACCTGCCGTGCAGTCCTGGCTGGATGACGCGCGGCGCAAGCTGGGTTTCCCCTTGAACGTCGAGGAATGCACGGTTGCTGAGATCGAGGCGGTTCGCGGCAACCAGACCAGCAACGATGCGGCCGACCTCAGTGCCATCCGGCGCGTGCGCCACATCATCGCCGAGGCCGTGGGTCGGCACGCATCCGACATTCATATGACCCTGCGAGAGGCCGATGGCCGGGGCGGGCTCAAAGTGCAGTACCGGATCAACGGCAGCCTTGAGCCGGCGGGGGGCGAGCACACCGAAGCCGAGGGCGTGCAGATGCTGCGCGCCATGTTTCAGGGCATGGCCGCGGTGGCCGACGCGACGGTGCGCGACACGGAAGATCAGCACGCCATCATCATCGACCCGGCGTTCCTGAAAGGCCCGACGGGCCAGGCACTGGGTCTTTCCGGCATCCGTCTCGCACGAGCCCCGCTCTACAGCGGCATGAACCTGGCTGCGCGCCTGCTCTACACCCAAAGCAGCGACGCCTTCGGTGATGAACGCCTGGGGCGCTTGGGGTATTCGAAGCGGCAGCTGCGCGTGCTGCAGATGCTGGCGCGTCGCACCGAGGGCATCAACCCGATTACCGGACCCACCGGGTCGGGCAAATCCACCACGCTCGCCCAGGAGATCATGACCATCCTGGAAGTGCGCGACGGCGTGCGCATCATCACGATCGAGGATCCAGTCGAGTACGAGTTCAGGCATCCGAACGTGTGGCAGTACCGCATCGCCAATGCCAACACCGACGAGGAAAAGTCGGCGGCGTTCGCCGGCAAGCTCAAGACGGCGCTGCGGCAGGACCCGGACATCATCATGGTGGGCGAGATTCGCGGCCTGGAGACCGCAAAGGAAGCCATCAACGCAGCTCTTACTGGGCACCAGGTCTGGACGACGCTGCACGTGTCCGACTCCTTCATGATTCCCCAACGGCTGATCGCCATGGGCATCGACGGATTCTTCCTGACTGACCCCAAGCTGCTGTCCTCGCTGATCGCCCAGCGCCTGACCAAGACCCTGTGCCCGCATTGCAGCGTGCCATGGGATGGCGGCCCGATCGCGCACCTGCCCGAAGACGACACACGCAATCTGCGCGCATGGCTGCCTCTGGCCCCGTTCGCTTCCGGCGTGCGACTGCGCGGGGTTGGATGTGCGCATTGCCGCGGCGGATTCAAGGGAAGGACCGTGGTGGCACAGGTCATTCCGACCGACGTCGATCTTCTGCTCTCCATGATCGAGCACGGCCCGATGCGCTCGCGCACCGACTACATGGGGCGTGCCGATTTTGAGATCGACATGATGACCCACGGCGCGCTCAAGATTCTGGATGGACGCGTCGATCCGCGCTCTCTCGTCGAGGTTCTGGGGCCGATCGAGCCTCCTGCATCGGCCCTTCGGCAACTCACGGCAGAAGACATGTAATGGACAAGCTCGACGCATTCTGGATGGCGCTGGCCCGCATGACCTGGGGCAGCAAGAGGCGCGCAGCGTTCTACCGCCGCGTTGCGGCCATGGTCGAAAACGGCATGCCGATGGCTCAAGCCGTCAAGCTGCTGCTGGACCGGTCGCAGCGCCGGTTTGGTGCCTGGAGCGGTGACCCGGAGGTTCTCGCGCTGTCGGATATTGCCACCAAGATCCAGAACGGCAAATCCTTCACCCAGGCGATCGCCGACTGGGCGCCGCGGGGCGATCTGGCGTTGATCGGCGCCGGCGAGGTGTCCGGGCAGTTGCCCGAGGTTCTGCGCGTCTCCATCGAGTCCGGCAAGGTGGTCAAGCGCCTGCGCGCAAAGATCATCGCCGAACTGTTCGACCCCCTGATGTTCGGCGGGGTCGGGTTCTACCTCGTCTACGTCATCGGGACGCAAATGGTGCCCGCCATGGAGCAGGCACTGCCCGTGGCCCGTTGGCCCTCGGCAGCCAGGCCGCTCATTCCGATGGGGTGGTTTGCCACCAGTGGCGCCGCGGGGTGGGCGCTTGCCGCATTCGTGGCGTTCTGGGTGGTGACGCTGGCCACCATGAGCCGGTGGTCGGGCGGATGGCGCCGGTATTTCGACAAGGTGCCGCCCTGGAGCATCTACCGCGTCATTCAGGGAGCCGGTTGGGTGGTCGGCTTCTCAAATCTGCTCAAGGCGGGCGTGCCGGTGGTGCAGGCGCTGCGCATGCAGGCACAGTTTGCGCCGCCATGGCTGAAGCGCCGGCTGGAAGACGCTGCCGTGCACGTGGTCAACGGTCGCGAGATCGGCCAGGCGCTGACGGACACCGGCTACGGATTTCCGGATGTCGTCCTGATCGAGGACATCCAGGCGTTCAGCCGCTTCAAGGATTTTCCGGAACTGGTGCGCAAGCTCGGCGACGAGTGGCTGCAGCAGTCCGAGGAAAAAATCATCGCGTCCATCAAGGCCTTCGGCGCGGTGTTCAACATCAGCATCAACCTCGTCATCGTTCTGGTCGTGCTCGGTATGAACGCCTTGCAAACCGCCATTTCTTCGACGCACTGACTTCAAGCCAGTTTTCAACCTCAAAGGAGTTTTGCCATGCCCATCATGATGATTTTTGTCCTGCTGGTGATCGCGCTGATCGTGATCACCGGTCTGTTCAGCGGGCGCCAGGTGCAGTCCAGCGGGAATCTCTCGACCGCCGAAACCCAGATCGGCACGATGTCCTCCCAGATCGAGTCGCTCTACGCGCAGCAGGGCACGTTCTCAGGCCTGACCACGGCCAGCGCCATTGCCGGCGGGGTGTTGCCGCAGAACATGGTGACGAGCACAACCACGGCCGCAGGCCCGTTCGGCGGGCCGGTCCAGATTGGCGACGCCGGTGCGGCAGGCCTGACGCCCAATCCCGGGTTCGTCATCGAATACGACGGCCTGGCCTCCAAGGATTGCCAGGGCCTGGCCACGGGCATGACCGCGCAGTCGATCTACATCGGGTCTAGCCCCTCGGTGGGATCTTTCCTTGGCGGCGGCTCGCTGGTGGCCTCCAGCGGGGCGTCGGTCACGCCCGCTCAGGCCGCGACGTCCTGCCCCGCCACGAACGGATCCGTGGCATTTGTGTTCGACAAGTCGAGTTGATCACTCAGACCCCGGTGCTGGCCGGGGTGTTCGCATAAGGGGACCGCCATGCCCATCATGATGATCTTTGTGCTGCTGGTGATCGCGCTGATCGTGATCAGTGGGTTATCCAGCGGGCGGCAATTGCAGACAGGCGGCGACGTCGCGAGCGCACAGCAGCAGGTGGGCACGATCGTCTCGAACATCCAGTCTCTCTACGCGAACAGCGTGGATTACAGCAACCTGAGCAACACCGTGGCGTGTTCGGCCCATGTGTTCCCGCAGGGCTGCAGCGGCGGGCAGAACGTGACGAATCCGTTCGGTGGCGGCATCACCGTCTGGCCGGATGCCGGCCCGCCCCCAGACTTCAATGTCGCGCTGGTGGTGCCGAGCAATGCCGCGTGCGTGCAGATTGCCATCAGCATTTCGGCGTGGCAGGTGAATGTCTGGAACCAGAGTTCGCCGAGTCCCGTGCTGCTCAATCCGGCTGGCGGCGCCGTGAGTCCGGCGGCCGCGCAGCAGAACTGCACGTTCGGGTCCAACAACATTGTGGATTTCAAATTTCTGAAGACATCGCAGTGAGCCTCTGCAGCCTCCGCTTCGCCGACATCGCTGTCGACCTGGACGCCGCCGGATCCCGCTACAAGCGGGTGGGCGACAGCCTTGAGCTCTGCCCGGTCCCCGGGGAACTCTGGCACGAGATCGACGCTTTGCGCGCGTCCATGCTGAACCATCAGGTCAGCCGATTTCGCATGGCCTGGGGCGCCCCGCCCATGATCCTGCGCGTGCAGCGCAGGGATACACCAGCCGGCCCGGTGTTTGTCGCCCGGCGCATCGATAGCGAATTGCGCGCCTTCGAGGCGCTGGGTCTGTCAGCGCCGCTGATGCGCAAGCTGCGGCAGCCCGGGTTGCGCGGTGGCATGGTGCTGTTCGCGGGCAGCCCGGGATCTGGCAAGACCACGGCGGCCTCGTCAATGATGATCGATCGCCTGGAGCAGATCGGCGGCTTTGCCTGGACAGCCGAGAACCCGGTCGAATACCACCTGCAGGGTCCGCACGGCAAGGGGCAGTGCTATCAGGAAGAGATCGAGGACGACCGCGACGTGAAGCGCGTCCTCATGGACACGTTGCGCTCCTCGGCCGACATCCTCTACATCGGCGAAGTCCGCGAGGAAGAGGCCGCTCACGCCGCCTGCCTCGCCGCCAACTCCGGGCTGCTGGTGATCGCCACGATCCATGCCGACAACATCATCCAGGCCATCAGCAAGATTGGCCTGCTCGCAGGGAACGGCCAGATCGCCAGCAGCCTGCGCGCCGTGGTGTCCTTGCGCCTGGAGCACAAGCTATCGGCGGCCGCAGGACCGGAACGGGTGCTCAAGGCGGAATCGATTTTCCTGGACGACGAACCGACGCGGATGAAGGTGCGTGACGGCAATGTCGCCGCGCTGAACATGGACATCGAGCGCCAGAGGAACCTGATGCTCGTGGGGGCGGGGACATGACGCTCTTGCAAAAGATGGATGCCGCCCTGTGTGCGCTGTGCGCCGCAGCAGCCATGTACTTCTGGCGCGGAGCTGATCCCGCCATGGCGGCGACGTGGGGCGTCTCGGCTGCGTTCTGCGCAGCGTCGAGCCAGTTTGGCTGGGCCGACAAGCTGGTGCTCAAGCTGCGTCCGCTGATGGTGCGTCTCGAATTGATGCGTGGATTGGGAGGGAGGCGATGATCTACGGTCTTGTCTTCGTCATGGCCATACTGGTCACTGTTGCCACGGTGCAAACCGGCACGGTGGTCAGCCATCGGTCGATTGGGCACGTCCAGCGTGACGTGACCTCGCGGTGGATGCAGGCTTACAGCAATGCCGCGATGGCCTTCGCGCAGGCCAATCCGGGCTACTCCGGCCAGGTGACCGACGCCCAGATCGCGCCTTATCTCGGCGCGTGGCAGACCGCCGCGGCCAGCATGACTGCTGCCGGTCTGCAGCACGCTGCGGAGATTGCAGGCGGGCAACTGGTGATCTGGTGCGCAGGGTCGAGCGCATCGGCCGCGGCCCAGCCGGGGCCGGATCTCACCAGCCCGGCCAGCGGCTACAGCCAGGGCGGCAATCTCGTCAATCCGATCCTCGGCAACCAGGGTCCGCTGCCGGCCAACATCCCGGCCGGCGCCACCGTCATGCGCGTCCAAGCCTGACCTCCAGTCCAAGGAATTGCCATGCCCATCGCCATCCTCTTCGGCCTCGTCGTCATGGCCATCCTGCTGCCGACGCTGATGACCGCAACCCAGCAGAACAGCACCATCATCCTGGGGACGGTTGCCTCCCAGCAGCTCAAGCAGCTGACCTCGGCGGCGCAGCAATACATCCAGGCCAACTTCTCGGCCGTGCTCGGTGCGTCGTCGACCACGACGCCCGCGACGATCACCGTGCCCATGCTGATCGCCACAGGGTTCCTGCCGCAGGGGTTCCAGGCACTCAACCCTTATGGTCAGACCTGGCAGGTCGAAGCGCTGCAGGCACCCGCCGGGCAGATCCAGGCGCTGGTGATGTCCACGGGCGGCACCCCTGTGCCCCCGCGCGATGCGGCGCGCATCACGGCGCAAGCCGGGGCTGAGGGCGGAATCGTGGGTGGCGGCACCGGCACTCTGGCGTCGCCAACCTGCGCTGCAGGCCAGGCCTGCGGCGCGTTCGGCGGCTGGAAGGTTGCCACAAGTGGCTATACCGGGCTCGGCCCGGGCAGCCTGCTTGGACTGCTCGCGTTCAACAGTGCGGGCCAGCTCAATCAGCAGTATCTGTACCGAGTGGCCGTGCCCGGGCAGCCGCAGCTCAACGCCATGCAGACCGATCTGTCCATGACCGATCAAGGCGGAACTCCACACAACATCACCGGCGCGGGCAACGTTCAGGCACAGACTGCGCAACTTGCTGGAGGATGGGTGAATGGGCAGCCCGGCGCGTTGCAGATCGGCAGCAACTACTACTACGGGGACGCCACCAATGCGGCAGTGCGCACGCCAGGCGGCCTCTACATCCAGAACCAGAACGGCTCCGGTGCGGCGGATATTTCCGAGGTGAACAATGTCTGGGGAAGTGGCGAGCTGCAGGGCGGGTACGTCAACAGCACGGGCAATGTGAATGCGCAGAACGCCCTGACCGCGGGAGGCGGGTTCACGGCGCAGAGCAATGGCTACACCACGGTCGCGGATACGCTGACCGTCGGATCGAGGGTTTCGCTCGGCACTGCCTGGGGAGGGGCGAATCAGGGG
>VFSW01001922.1_pt1 | contig 31492 bp, 26 predicted proteins | sample 5358111 | NCBI WGS metagenome assembly VFSW01 (sample SAMN11554181, study PRJNA540505) | mine drainage metagenome | isolation source: sediment from site ElyBrook_90M | place: USA: Ely Copper Mine, Vershire, VT | collected 2017 | reverse complement strand
GATTTGGTCCCCCCACGAACGATTCGTACTAACAATGGCGGAGGCCAGTTGTTTCGGGAAGGGACCTCAGGTTACTCGCGATTACAGAGGTAACGAGGACCTTGCACCTCAGACGTCGGACGTAGGACCTCGGGCGCGTCCGGCGCGGCGGCTGACAATGCGGCTGGAATTCTGATACACCTAACTGCTTGACTCTGGAAACCATCCTCTTTCTTTTTTTCGCGGGAGCGCTGGGCGGGGCGTTGAATTCTGTTGCCGGTGGAGGGAGCTTCATCGCATTTCCCGCGCTGCTGTTTACGGGCGTGCCCCCGATTCCGGCGAACGCCACGAACACAATCGCACTGTGGACGGCGGCGGCGGCCAGCGGAGGGGCGTATCGCGCGCAGTTGGACGTTCCGCGGCGGGTGATGATTCCGTTGCTCGTGGCAAGTCTTGTGGGCGGGCTGGCGGGTGCGCTGCTGCTGTTGAAGACACCCGCGCAGACGTTTATGCGGGTGCTGCCGTGGCTGACGCTGGGCGCGACGCTGCTATTTGCGTTTGGCAAGAAACTGGCGGGCGGAAGAAAGTCCATTCTGGAGCATGAAGCCACGGGCCTGGCCCTGACCGCGGCAACCTTGTTTCAGCTGGGCGTTGCCGTCTACGGAGGCTACTTCGGCGGAGGCATGGGAATCGTGATGCTCGCCATGCTGGCGGCGCTGGGCATGACTCACATCCCCGCCATCAACGCCCTGAAGCGCGGGCGGGCGTTTGTGAGCCACGGAGTTGCGGTCGTGACCGTTGGCGCCGCTGGGGCGGTCTATGGGAAGCACGGAATCGTAATGATCGTCGGGGGAATCGTGGGCGGATTCCTGGGCGCGCACTATGCGCAGAAAATGCCGCAGGCGTGGATTCGGATGTTTGTGGTTCTGGTGGGTGCGGCGATGACCCTGTATTTTTTCTGGAAAGCGTATTGAAGAGAAAACCCTGGCCACAGATTCACGGATCTTCGCGGATCAGAATCTGAAGATACGCATCCAGAGATTTTGTTTTGAAAGATCCGTGGAAATCCGCGAAGATCCGTGGCCAAATTCTTACGGCAGCGGCGCTGAGACGTGTTCGTGGACGATGAGCCACTTGCCGTCTTCATTGGCCCCGATCACGGTCCAGCGGAAAGTGCCCATTTCAACCTTTCCTCCGGTAGTGGTCATCTCTTCTTTGATGGTGGCCGTTCCCCAAACCAGGTCGCCGTGGGGATGCAGATCGAGGTCGTCGTTCACGGTGAATTTCGCACTCTTGTAGCCGGCGAGGACCACCTTCACGCCTTTTTCATAATCGTCCCAGCTGCCGTACTTCAGTGGGGCGATGTCGAAGTACGTGTGCGGACCAGACGCGTAGAACTTGGCCACATTGGCGGTGTCGAGGGTAGACCAACCGTCCCATAGTTTTTGCATGAGGGCTTTGTCGGGGGCTGGACTGGCGGCGGGCTTCTTCGTGGCTGATTTTTTTGTTTGCGCGAGGGTGGAGAGTGACAGGACAAGCAGGCATAAAGAAACGGTTACAAAGCGCTTCAACATTCGGTTCGACATTAGCTTCCTCCGGAGATCCCGGCGGAATTCTCGCACAACCAGGGGAAAGGAAAAAGGACGGAGAACCGATTTTGACCATCAAGGGCGCTAAGGAACACGAAGGAACCCTTGTGATAGGCCCTTCGTGGAGGTTCAGGCACTTCGCCTTTCGTAGAGTCTGGACACGTTAAGTCAATACGCACAATTGACCGATTTCCACAGCGCACGGTAAAATGGATGGGTTTGCCTGTACTCGCGGACCCGTTCTGGGGACGCCTGCCTTGGCTGCTCAAGCGCCGTGGCGGAAAACACAGCAAGCACAGGAAAGTCAGCAGGCCTCGGGATTGCGCCCGTGTGCGCTTCCGGGGTTGGATATGGTTCCGTGATGCTGATCTTGACGACTTTTGACGGAGGCGACGTATGTACGCGGTGATCCGCGCTGGTGGAAAGCAGTACCGGGTGGCGCCCGGGGATGTGATTCGCGTGGAGAGTCTAGGCACTGGCACCGAGGGCCAGGTCGAGTTTCCTGAAGTGCTCGCGGTTTCTGCGGCGGAAGGCCAGGTCGGCAAGCCGCAAGCGGAAGCGCGGGTGGTCGGGCAGATCATGGAACAGGGCCGCGGCGCGAAGATTCTTGTGTTTCACTACAAGCGCAAGAAACAATACAAGAAACTGCGCGGGCACCGGCAGAATTACACCGCGGTGCGCATTACTGAGATTGCCTTCGACGGGCAGAGCTTTAAGGCTCCGGAGCTGCCGAAGAAGGAAGCGAAGCCGGTGAAGGTGAAGAACGCTGACGCGCCGGAAGTGGAAGCGAAGTCGGCGAAGGCTTCGGCCAAGAAGGCTCCGGCCAAGAAAACGGTCGCGAAGAAGGCGGCTGGGAAAAAGAAGTAAAGTTAAAGAAGGCAACGGTAGCCGGGTTTGCAACCCGGGCGGACAGCCTAGACGGCTGTCCCTGCGTGTTGTTGGTTTGGGATTTTACTGGCAACTAGCCACGGACGACTAGGATTCTATGGCACATAAAAAGGGACAAGGCACTTCACGAAACGGGCGCGATTCTAACGCTCAGCGGCTTGGGTTTAAGGCGTTCGGCGGGCAGATCGTGCCGGGCGGGACCATCATCGTGCGGCAGCGCGGCACACCGGTAAAGCCGGGGCTGAACGTGGGCCGCGGCAAAGACGATACGCTCTTCGCCAAGGTCACGGGCCGCATCAAGTTCCTGAACAAGGGACACATGGGCAAGTTTGTGATGGTCGAGCCGTTAGAAGCGAAGTAGTCTGCGCCGACCTGGTTGAAATGATGCGTTATAGCGGCCGCGGCGAGCTGGCAACGCCGCTTCAGCCTCGACTTCGTGACGAGGCTTTTGTTTTTGCGGCCGCTTTTCCCTGGCTGCCCAATTCCCGTGGTAATTCCCTCAAGGGCGATAACCACAGAGGACACAGGGGACTTTGCTGCCGGCCAATTGATGGCCGCCAAACGACTGAATCATGTTTATTGATGAAGCGAAAATTCGGGTCAAGGCTGGCGACGGCGGGAACGGCTGTATGGCGTTCCGGCGGGAGAAGTTTGTGCCGCGGGGCGGGCCGTCGGGCGGCGATGGGGGCAAGGGCGGCGACGTGGTCATGGAGTCCAGCGAGCGCCACAATACGCTGGTCCATTTCCGCTTCAACCCCGAATACAACGCGCAGCGCGGACGTCACGGCGAAGGCAAGAACAAAACCGGGCGCGACGGCGGGGACGTGATGTTGAAAGTTCCGGTGGGGACGATTGTGTTCGACGACGATAGCGGCGAGAAAGTGTACGACTTCTCCCGACCAGACCAGCGCATCGTGATCGCGCGCGGCGGCCGCGGTGGGCGAGGCAACGCGCGGTTTGCCACGTCGGTGCATCAAGCCCCGCGCGAACACGAAGCTGGACGTCCTGGCGAAGCACACCACTACCGGCTCGAACTCAAGCTGCTGGCCGACGTCGGCTTAGTGGGCTATCCCAACGTGGGCAAGTCCACGCTGATTTCGCGCATTTCGGCGGCGCGGCCGAAGATTGCGGACTATCCCTTTACTACGCTTCAGCCGAACCTGGGGGTTGTGGCGGTGGGTGATGCCAAGAGGGAAGTGAGCTTTGTGGTCGCCGATATTCCTGGGCTGATCGAAGGCGCTCACACGGGAGCGGGATTGGGTACCCAGTTCCTGCGCCACATTGAGCGTACACGTCTGCTGGTTCATTTGGTGGATGTGTCGGATGCCAGCGGGCGTCCCGATGTGGTGAAAGATGTGGAAGTAATTCTGGGCGAGTTAGGCAGCTTCGGCGCGCATTTGGAAGAAAAGCCGATGATTATGGTGGCGTCGAAAATCGACGTCGCCAACAAAGACCGAGTCGCGAAGCTGAAACGCTATTGCAAGAAACAGAAGCTGTATGAAATTTCGGCGGTCACCGGCAAAGGAATTGAAGAATTGAAGTACGCGATGGCGGAGGCGGTGCAGGAACTCCGCGAGCGGGAATTGACCGCTACCGCGGCCGGTTCCTCGGCGACCGACTAGAGTTATGGAAATGCCCTCCGATGCCGATGATCGTGCAGCTTAAAGGGATCCTTCGCCTCGCTCTGGATGAGATAGCTTAAAGAGCTGAGGCGCTTATTCCGAGATTTTCTGGACGACAAGAATCTAGACGACAAGAAATGGAAAGGCGGTCCGAAGGCCGCCTTTTGTTGCGTCATCCGCCACAGAACATCCGTGCTGGGCTTGCGCTTGATCTGCGCCTACGCTTGAGGAATGTGCGCACCGTGCTGAAAGTGGTACTGCAGAATCCTGGCCGCCAGCGCGGGGTTCAGACTTCCGCCGTTCGGCTCTACGCTGCGCACCACCTCGCCGCGGCAAACCACTTCGGTCGCCGACAGGCCGGCAATCTCCGCCGGGAGCACCAGGTTGATTTCCAGTTGGACGCTCGGTAGTACCGCTTCTTCCGCCTGGAAGAGCATGCCAGAGCGGCTGATGTTCTCGGTCTTGCCTTCGTGCCAGTTCTGCTCGCCGAGCCGGCGATAACGAAGCGGCAAGTGGAGTTGGAATCGTTGGGCGCGGGCGGGGGCCGGTTGATCCCAGCCCTGCACGGCATGGCGTTTCACAGCTTGAGCGGACATAGCGACCTCCGGGGGAATGGGGCTTGCGTCGAGCACTTCGCGCACTTTGTCTTTCAGGTCGCGAAGGTTGAAGGGTTTCTGGAGCAGGCGTACGCCGGCGTCCAGCGTGCCATTGGTGCCGATCACATTTTCGGTGTAACCGGACATGTAAAGCACTTTCACGTTGGGGCGAATCTCTGAAATGCGTTGGGCTAGCTCGCGGCCGTTCATGCCCGGCATGATGACGTCGGTGAGCAGCAGATGGATGGTCCCTTCGTGGGCCACCGCGATCTGCATGGCCACCGCGCCGTCGGCCGCCTCAATGACTTTGTACCCCTGCTTTTCCAGGAACAGGCGGGCGAGATAGCGCAGATTGGCTTCGTCTTCGACCACCAGTATGGTCTCGGTTCCGGGTTCCGTCTTGTGGGCCTTCTCGGTCTCGACCACCGGAGTCACATTCTCGCCGGGCGACGCGACCCGCGGCAGGTAGATTTTGAACGTGGTTCCTCTCCGCAATTCGCTGTAAACCCAGATGTAACCGCCGCTCTGCTTGATGATGCCGTAGACCGTGGAAAGCCCTAAGCCCGTACCCTTTGTGCCTTTCGTAGTGAAAAAGGGTTCGAAGATGTGGGATTGAGTTTCCATGTCCATGCCCATGCCCGTGTCGCTAATGGCCAGCATCACGTACTCTCCAGCTTGAAGGGGCGCGTGGACGCGGGCGTATTCCTCGTCGAGGGTGACATTGGAGGTTTCAATGGTGAGCTTTCCGCCGGAGGGCATGGCGTCGCGCGCATTGACGGCGAGGTTCATGATGACCTGCTCGATCTGGCCGGCGTCAGCGCGCACTGAGCCGAGGCTGGCGGCCGGCACCATGACCAGGTCGATGTCCTCCCCGATCATGCGGTTGAGCATCTTGAGATTTTCGGTGACGACGCTGTTGAGGTCGAGAATGCGAGGAGCCAGCATCTGCTTCCGGCTGAAGGCAAGCAGCTGGCGCGTAAGTGTGGAGGCTCGTCCCGCAGCGCTGGCGATCTCCTGCGCCGGGGCTCGCATCTGCGGGTCTGGGCCCAGGCGGTCCAGCAGAAACTCGGAGTAGCCGGAGATCACCATCAGCAGATTGTTGAAGTCGTGAGCGATGCCTCCGGCGAGGCGGCCGACGGCCTCCATTTTTTGCGACTGACGAAGTTGCTGTTCCAGGGTGCGGCGTTCGGTGACGTCTTCGGCAAAGAGCTCGAAGACGGTGCTGTCGTCGCCGTCGCAGACGGACCGGCCCGAAACCCGAACCACGGTGGTGCTGCCGTCTTTCCGTTTCCATTCCGCGATCAAGCCGTTGAATTGTGCGGCTGAACGTAGATAATCGGCGAGATCGAACCAGCGCTGCCCGTCGGCGTAAAGGCCGCCCAAGTGCTGCCCTGCGAGTTCGGAGGCGGAGGCATAGCCCAGCATGCCCAACAACGCCGGATTGGCATCCAGCAGCTTGCCGGATGCGTCACAGCGGCAGATACCGTAAGGAGCGTTGGTCACCAGGGAACGGAAATTCAGCTCGGAGCGGCGCAAGCCTTCCTGCGCCGCGCGCAACTCGCCGTTGAACCAGCAAATTAGAAGCGCGACAAAGAAAAATAACGCCAGCCGGAACATCGCCGTACGGAATTGCGCGGGCGTGTGTTCTCCGGCGAGCGAAAAATAAGCACTCACCGTCATGGCAAAGGCGGTCGCTGCCAGGCCAGGCTTCCAGCCTCCGTACCAGGCGCTCACCATGACCGCTACGCCGAACAAGGCCAGGCGGCTTTCGGCAATGTCGGCCAACAAAAGAGAGGGAATCAGGGCCAGGATGGTACTGAGCAGGGCGACCCCGTAGCGCAGAATGGTCGCGCGAGTGGGCTGCATGCGGAGTAGGGGGAGGGTTACTCGCATAGAATGCCATGCTAGTTCCGAATTGGGAAATGCGCGAGTTACAGGAGTTCATCCGGGTGCCTGGGAAATACCTACCCTCAGTTCGCAAATGGCCTTAGGGCTGGTGAACCATGGCCGGGCAGGCAATGGCCGAACGGACATAGGGGGACTCGCTTCGCGAAAGACCCCCAAGGCCGGAAGGCATTGGACTTGCATCAGGCAGCCCAAATCGAGACACTACCGGAACCATGAACATTGGGCTGCTGGGCGGAACCTTCGATCCGATCCATCGCGGACACATTGCTCTGGCGCGGGCGGCGCTGGAGAAGTGCAAGCTCGCGCGGATCTATTTTGTGACGGCACATGTGCCGCCGCACAAGCAGCGGCAGCCACTATCGCCTTTTCATCATCGTTATGCCATGGTCGCTTTGGCCACGGCGCCGGAAAAGGCATTCATTCCTTCCCTTCTGGAAGCCCCCGACGAACTCGTGGCCCGCGAATCCTCCTCGAAACTGGGCAGGGAAAGGGATGATAAAGACCGTGCCCCTAAACCGAATTACACCATCGACACCGTGCGGCGGCTCAAGCAGTCGCTCAAGGCCAATGACAAGCTGTTTCTGCTGATCGGAATCGATGCCTTCGCCGACATCGCCAAGTGGCATCATGCCGAGGATCTGTTCCGGGAGTGTGCGTTCGTCGTAGCCAGCCGTCCGGGATATTCGCTGGCCGACGTGGCGAATGCGCTCCCGGAGCGCCTGCGGCCGAAGCCGGAAGTGACTCACCCTTTTCGGAAGCAGGCAGCGACGGGTGACTTGGTGCTGACCGGAGTAACCCTCCATTTACTGGAAAAAGTGCACCAGCCGGTTTCGGCAACCGCGATCCGTGATGCTGCAACCGCGGGAAAACCGCTGGGACGGTTCGTGGACCATGCGGTAGCGGACTACATTAAGAAGGTGGAGCTGTACAGGTGAGGGCGGCGGCTTTCGGGCGGCGGCAAAGCGCCCGGCGGCATGACTGCAGCACGACTGGAGACTGGATGTTCAGGCGGTGACGCCAATCCTCTTTCTTCGGCACGCTGAGGAAAACGTAGTCACTTAAATGTCGGTTACAATGGAGATTCAAGCGAACGACCAACGACGATCTCCCAACGACGAATCCTGAATGAAGAAAAACACAACCAAAGCCCAAGTCTCTGCAGCCATTCAAGCCTGCCTCGAAAAGAAAGCCGAAGAGCTTACCATCCTGGAAATGGAAAAAGGATCGGGCGCATTTACCGATTACTTCGTGCTGTGCAGCGGGACCAATCCGCGGCAGGTTCAGGCCATCGCCGATGAGGTAGAACTGCGCCTCAAGTCCGCCGGCCTGCGGCCCACGCACGTGGAAGGTTACAACCAGGCGGAATGGGTGCTGGTGGATTACGTCGACTTCGTGGTACATGTGTTCTCGGAAAAAGCGCGCAAGTTCTACGATCTGGAACGACTGTGGAAGACAGCGAAACGGCTGGAGCCGGCGCAGTTGAAGTCGGTTCCCAAGAAGCGTAAGGCTGCCGCCGCTCCCGCGGCGCGGAAACGGAAGAGAGCGTAGGTTTTTTGGCGCGGCACTTTGTAGCCAAATCTTCTTCGCGGAATCCCGAGGCGCTTATGACATCCTCGCAAGACTCCCCGCCAAATTCGGAACCGGCCTGGGGAAACCAGTACCGCCTTGTCGCTACCGAAAAGTGGAAAGCCAAGTCTGCGGCGATGGGGAAGCCAGTTACTGAAGCGCTCGTGGAGTACGCGCAGCCAAGGCCGGGAATCCGGGCGCTCGACTTGGCCAGCGGCACGGGCGAACCTGCAATCAGCCTGGCGCTTCGAGTTGGCGCTCAGGGACACGTCACTGCGCTCGATCTGAGCGCGGAGCTGTTGGCCGGCGCACAGGAGCGGGCGCAGACCCGGGGGCTGACCAACTTCTCCACGGAGCCGGCGGATGCCCACAGCCTGCCGTTTCCCGACAACAGCTTCGATCTAGCGACATCTCGCTTTGGCGTGATGTTCTTTCGCGCTCCGGAGCTGGCGTTTCGGGAGTTGCACCGGGTTCTACGGCCGGGAGCGCGGGCGTGTTTTCTGGTTTGGGGAAGCGTCGAGCAACCGTATTGGCAGACCATGATGGGTGTGGTGCATCGGCACGTAGGTGGGCCGTTGCTGCCACCGGGCGGGCCCAATCCCTTTCGTTATGCCGACCTGGGAAGCCTGGCGGCGGTTCTCCGCAGTGCGGGGTTCGGCGACGTCGAAGAAGAAACTAGAACGCTCCCCTGGACGTGGCCGGGCACGGCCGAGGAAGTGTGGGACCAGGCGCAGGCGGTCTCCGTACCCTTCCGTCCTCTGCTGGAGCGCGTGCCTGCGGATAGGTGGCCTGAGATCCATACCGAGGTTCACGCTGCGATCGGGAAGTATTCTGACGGCGAGACGATTGAGTTTGGCGCAACCGTGGTGCTGGTTTCAGGAAGAAAATAAGTGGGCCGGCCTCTGGCCTCTGGCTTCCGGCGCAGACAGTTGAGCCCTCGATTTGAAGATCAAGATTGCATGGATCGGCAAGACGAAAGAGCCTGCGGTGCAGGTTCTGACGGAGGAGTATCTCCAGCGCATTTCACGCTACGTCCCGGTCGAAGGAATCGCGTTGCGGGATGAGATCGCTTTGCTGGAAATTTGTGATCATGTGTCTTCAAAGAAATCATCCTCCGTAAAGTCATCGTCGTTGAAGCGCAGGAAATCCGCCAGCGGCGTGAAGTCAACCCTGGTTCTGATGGATACGCGGGGCAAGGAATTCTCCTCCGAGCAGTTTGCGCAATTCCTGGGAGATTATCAGGACCGTAATCCCTTGCCGCTGGTGTTCGCGGTCGGTGGTGCGGATGGCTTCAGCGAGGACACTCGCGCTGCCGCTCAGTTCACGATCTCCCTGGGCGAGATGACGCTGGCCCACGAACTGGCGCGCGTGGTTCTGCTGGAGCAGGTTTATCGGGCCTTCACCATTCTGAAGGGTCATCCGTATCACTGCGGGCATTGAACTCGCGGGTACTCTTTTTTCAAGATCAAGAGCTCTTAACCGCAGAGATCGCACAGAAAGGTCGCGGAGGACGCAAACAAACGCTTTACTTCTTTTTTTCGTCGGACGGCTTTGTCAGGATGATCTTCAGGATCTCCTTGGCCAGGTCGCTCGCCGATACGTCTTCCATGTTGGCAAGCACGACCACGCCTGCGAGCCGGTCCGGGGCCAGCAGGAAATCGGTGCTGGTTCCCTGCTGGCTGCCGCTGTGGCCAATGAAGCGGATTCCATCCTCCGTAAATGAGCCAAAGCCAAGTCCGTAACCATCCTCGGATCCGTCGGAAGGTTTGAGCGGAGTCCACATCAGGTCGCGGGTGGCGCGGCGGATTAACTTGTCATGCAGAACGGCGACCTCAAATCGTGCCATGTCCTCGGCGGACGACAGCCAGCCTCCGCCCGGGATCTTGTAGCTGGAATCGAGGAAATCGGCATTCAGGACAGCGCCCGACTCAGTCTTCTGATAGAAGCGCGTGCGATAGGGAATGATGGCGAAGCGATCGTCGACTTGAGTGTGGTCCATGCCTGCGGGGACGATCACGTTCTGACGCATGAAGTCGGTATATTTCGCTCCCGACGCGACTTCCATCACACAGCCGGCCAGCGTGTATCCCTGAGTCGAATAGTGGAAGTGAGTGCCGGGCGGTGACACCAAAGCGTCATTTTCAAAGAAATTGAGGCCGGCTTGAATGGGATTGTCGAAGTGCCTGGTATTGCCGGCTTCCGGGTCATCCTGCGAGTCGGATTTGTAGTGACGGATTCCGGCGAGATGTCCCAGTACTTCGCGAGTGGTGATCACTGAGTCTTTCTTGGGGAACGCCGGGCAGTATTTCTGGACGGGCGCATCCAGATCGAGCTGGCCGTGCTCCCACAGCTGCATCGCGCCCAAAGCCGTCAGCGGTTTCGAGATGGACGCGAGCCGAAACAGGGTGTGTTCGCTGGCAGGAACGTTGTTCTCAAGATCGGCGAAGCCAAAGCCCGAGGCCCACTCAGACTGGGCGTTCTCTACCACAGCGACGGAGAGGCCGGGGACGTGGGTGGAACTCATAAACTTCGCCACGGCCGTTTCAATCTGGATCCGCTTATCGGCGGCAAGCTGGGATTGCTGTTCGGCACAGACGCCAGGGGCGGAGATCACGAGGCTGAGAAACAAGAGCGGCAACACCGGTTGGCGTCGTCCTCGGAGCGCACTCCAGCCTAACGATACATCGATCATAGGTTTTTGCCCTCTTGGGAAGTGACGGTCTATTGTAGGCCAACAGATGAACCGGCCAGGGCACGTATGCGGAGCCGGCCAGGAAAATGTCGGCCGGAAGCGAGAACGGGCGCGTTTTCGGTCTGACTATTGGGTCACGGTGGCCTGGTAGCTCACGGTCTGCCAATGTCCGTTGCGGCGAACCCAGATTCTCGTGTAACGATATGGTCCGCTGAAATCTTCCCCGAGTTGGTGGCCTTTGACGTCGGCCCGGGCGGTAACCACCGCCGTCTCACCGTAGACCCGCACCACCATGTCACTCACGTCGAAGCTGTCATACCGCAACTGCCCGCTCTTCCGGGCGGTGACCGTGTCCCTCTTGGTGGTGACCTGGCCCAGAGGAGTGATCGCAACATAGTCCTCGGCGAGCGTGCGCTGGGAGAAGTCGGCGTCGCGGTGCAGGCTGGCTTCTTTCGTCTGGCGCTCCAGGTCAACGATCTCGCGGATGGTGTCCTGCTCGCCGACCGGGAAGGGCGGCCGGGGATGCACCGCGACGTGCTGCGCCGAGAAGGCCGGCAAAGCCGGGAAAATCAACAGCAATAACGCCAAACACTTGTTGAGCACGATGAGACCTCCGCAGGTTGACACGGGGACAGAGATCCGCCTGACCGAGCTACGCGAAATTGGATGCAACAGTTCCGTGGAAAATTCCGTCTGTGCTTAGATTATTTGCATAACTTGTTGAGCATGTCGGTCGAGGTCGGTGTCACAATAGATGAAGACTGCTTCGGGAGCTGTCTAATTTTCATTTTTTTCGCAGCCGGAGTGTCCGCAAACGGGCACGGAACATTCCCGTTGCGTGCTCGGTCTCTGGACGACGGCGCCTCATGCTTACGAGCAAGTTACAGATTCTATTAGGGATAGGATTGGCGACGCTACTCGTCGATGCTAGCGCCGGGCGGCAGAACCGTCCGCCAGACCCGACACAGGCGGCCAGCAAGACCGTGCCCACCTTCTACCGGGATGTTCTTCCGATCCTGCAGACGCACTGCCAGAATTGCCACCGACCCGGCGAGGTAGCCCCTATGCCCCTCGTCACCTATGCGCAAACTCAACCCTGGGCCAAACGGATGGCTGCTGAAGTCGAGATGAGGATGATGCCACCCTGGTTTGCGGATCCTCGATTCGGCCATTTTGCCAACGATTCTTCGCTGAACGACAAGCAGATCGCGATCATTTCCGCGTGGACCGAGGCCGGCGCGCCCGCAGGCGACGAACACGATGCGCCCCCGCCCCGGCAGTGGACCGAGGGATGGAATATTCCGCCGCCCGACCGTATCGTGAAGATGCCGAAGCCGGTGCAGATTCCGGCGGGGGGTGAGGTGGAGTACACCTATGCGATTGTGCCCTCGGGGTTTACGAAGGACCAGTGGGTACAAATGTCGGAGCTGCGTCCCGGGAGCCCGGCGCATGTGCATCACGCAGTGGTCTATATCCGTCCGCCGGACTCGACATGGCTGCGGCACGCTCCAGTGGGTGAGCCGTTCACGGCATCAACCCTCACCGATCCCGAGGAGCGCCGTCAGGCTCATGAAACTACCAGTGACTTGCTGATCGTGTATGCCCCCGGCAGTTCGCCCGATGAATGGGAGCCGGGCATGGCCAAGTTTGTGCCGGCTGGGTCTGATCTGGTTTTTCAGATGCATTACACGACCAACGGTTCCGCGGACCAGGACCAAACTAGCATCGGACTGGTGTTCGCAAAATCGCCGCCGAAGCGGCGAGTGATCACGCTGCAGTTGAACAATCACGCCCTTGTAATTCCACCGGGCGCGGACGATTTCCGCGTGGAAGTGCAGGGGACTCTGCCCAACGACGCGACTTTGTTAAGTCTGTTTCCGCACATGCATCTCCGCGGCAAGCGGTTTGAGTACGACATCGTGCATGACGACGGCAGCGTGGAGATTCTGCTGCGCGTGAACTATCACTTTCACTGGCAGTTGAGTTACCGCCTGGCGGAGCCGCGGGTGCTGAAGGCGGGAACGCGGTTGCGAGCGATCGCCTGGTATGACAACTCGAAGAATAATCCGCATAATCCTGATCCCGAGAAGACAGTAACGTGGGGCGACCAGACCTCAGACGAGATGATGGTGGGATTTTTCGATGTAGCCGTGCCGGCGGGGATGGACAAGTGGCAGTACTTTGTCCGACATGGTGTTGGAGATGTGAAGGGAGATGTGAATAAGGAACAGCAGTAGATGCCTGCTCAGAACCACCCTCGGCTTGCGGCGGGCCTCCGGCTCTGTAACACTTGAGTGAGTTTACGTGAGTGGGTTTGAGTACTTCAGGTCCTGGCCAATTGAGCGCTATCTCCACGACAACAATCCCTGCAGACCAGAAGCGCATGCCGACGGGGCTGCGTACCGCTTCCTGGTGGGCGCTCGCGTTTGTGTTTGTGGCCGTCTATGTCGGGTCGCTCTTTTCGCCGCCACTTCTGGACGATGCCGACAGCACGCACGCCGAGGCCGCGCGTGAGATGTTCGTGAGCGGGGACTACGTCACGCTCCACGTCAACGGCGTGCGCTATCTGGAGAAAGCTCCGCTGCCCTATTGGCTGGTCGCGATCAGCTACCGTATTTTTGGCGTGAACGAGTTTGCCACGCGCCTGCCGATGGCGTTGTCGCTTCTATTGCTCGGCGTTTTGGCCGCGGCGTGGGGGCGACGAGCGTTCGGAGTGCAGGCTGGGATTTATGCCGGATTGTTCGTCTACACGGGCGCGGGCGTGTATTTGTTTACGCGCATTCTGATTCCGGACGTGCTGCTGAGCCTGCTCATCGCGGCGTCGCTGTATTTCTTTTTAACCGCGCTTGAAACCGGAGGTCCAGCCTGGCGCTGGTATGTGGGTTACGCCTGCGTTGCGCTAGGCGTGCTCACCAAGGGGTTGATCGCGCTGCTGTTTCCTTCAGCAGCGGCGTTTCTTTATCTCGCCATCACTGGCGACTGGAGGCGCTGGCGCGAGTTCCGGCTGGCATCAGGGATTGAGTTGTTTCTGCTGATTGCCGCGCCATGGCACATTCTCGCAGGTTTGCGGAATCGAGGCGGCGCCGGCGGGCACGGCTTTTTCTGGTTCTATTTTGTCAACGAACATTTCCTGAGATTCCTGGGAAAGCGGTACCCGCGCGACTACAACAAACTCCCCTGGGCGCTTTACTGGTCGCTGCAGCTGGTGTGGCTGTTTCCCTGGAGCCTTTATCTGCCTTCTGCGGTACGAACCTTCCTCGACGAACGCAAGAAGCGGCGGGCGCAGCCGACCACCGGTAATGAGAAGGAAACGCAGTTGGATTTTGCCTCGCGTACGCGGCTGCTCTGCTGGGTTCTGGCCGGCGTCGTTCTGGGGTTCTTCGCGATTTCCACCAATCAGGAGTACTACACATTCCCTGCCTATTTGCCGCTACTGATCTTGTTGGCGGATGGAATCGAGCAGTGCGAATGGAGCGAGTGCAGTGCGGGCGTACGCAAAGGATGGCTGCGACCGTCGGCGGGGACGCTTGCGGTGGTGGGCATGGCAGCGAGCGCGACTTTATTCATCGGACTGTGGCAATCGCGAAACTTGCCGTTCGAACCGGATATTGGCAACGTGCTGGCCACGCACAACATCGATACCGACACGCTTTCGACCTCGCACATGCTCGATCTGAGCTATGCGTCGTTTGCGGCGTTGCGGCTTCCGGCGGCGCTGGCCGCGATTGCGCTGCTGGCGGCGACCCTGCTCTCGCTCGTTTTCAGACTGTGGCGTCGGCACCGCCTGGCCACCTGGACGCTGGCGCTGGGCATGGCGGTTTTTCTGGTAGCGGCGCACATCGCGCTGGGCAGATTCGGGCCTTATCTCTCCTCGCAAAATCTCGCCAGCGAGATTGCCGCGCGCGCGCAACCGGAAGATAAAATCATGATTTACGGAGACCAGGCATTTGGATCGTCATTACTTTTTTATTTGCGGCGTCCGATTGAGCTTGTGGAAGGCCGAACCACCTCGATGTGGTTCGGATCTACGTACCCCGATGCGCCTCAAATCTATTTGACCGACGCCGATCTGCAACGGGCCTGGACCGGCACGGGCCGCGTGTTTCTGTTCGTGCCGCCCCATCAGAAAGTACGGGTCGAGGCGCTTCTGCCTAGCCGGTATGTGATAGCCGAAGTCTCCGGAAAATACATCTACAGCAACCGGCCCTGAAACCGATCCCAATTCCTTTGTCAGACTTGCAAGATTCCAACAGAGGCGAGCAAAAATGCAGATGAAGATGAATAGGAAACACATCTTATTTCTGGGAACAGCGGCTTGCGTCGTAGCTTGCGGACTTCTAGGAAGTGGCTTGATGGCGCAATCCAGCGCACCTCCACAAAGTGCAGCTTCGGCTGGGCCGAAGATGGCCGAGGAACAGTTCAAAAACATCAAAGTACTGAAAGGAATCCCCGCCGACCAGGTGATTCCGGCGATGCAATTCATCACCGTCTCGCTCGGGGTGGAGTGCGAATTCTGCCATGTTCAGGGCACGGGCGGAAAACTTGAATTTGATAAGGACGACAAGAAACCGAAACAAACCGCACGGAAGATGATGGAGATGATGTTCGCCATCAACAAAAACAATTTCGACGGGCACCGGGAGGTGACGTGCAACTCGTGTCACCGGGGCAGCACCGATCCGGTGGGCACGCCGGCCGTCATGACCGCGGAATCGAGGGTAGAGGCGAAGGCGGCTCCGGCCGAAGACAAGAAAGGCGAAGCCGGGGATGCGAGGGACGCAGCGAAGGAAGCAACTGGACCGTCTGCTGATCAATTGCTGGATAAATATGTACAGGCCCTGGGCGGAGCGGCTGCCATCGGTAGAATCACCAGCCGCGTGGCGAAAGGGACCATCGAGTTTGGCGATAAGTCGTTTCCCATCGATTTGTATTCCAAGGATCCATACAAACGCATCTCGTTCACCCACATGCCAGAGGGAGACAACGTTACGGCGTTTGATGGACACGAAGGCTGGCTGGGAATGTCCGGCCACCCCATGCGCGAGATGCACGGGCCTGACATCGATGCAGCCTCGATCGACGCCGATCTTCACCTGGCGACTCATTTGCGGCGAATGTTCAGCAAAGTAAGCACCGGGGGAACCGAGAAGGTCGGGGACCGCGATACGTACGTCGTCGTGGGACAGCGCGAAGAAAAACCGTCACTGCGGCTTTATTTTGATCAGCAATCCGGATTGCTGGTGCGGTTGGTGCGTTTTGCCGAAACGCCGCTGGGACGGTTGCCCACGCAGATTGACTACGCCGACTATCGCGAAGCCGACGGCGTGAAAGTGCCGTTCCGCTGGACTCTGGCTCGGCCCAATGGACGATTCACCATCCAGGTGACCGACCTGAAGCAGAATGTTGCCGTGGACGATGCGAAGTTTGCCAAACCGCCGGCACCAGTACCCGCACCTCCTCAGGGATTGAATGTTCAGGCGAAGTAACAGCCACCGTTTATTTGTTTTTTCTTCCGGATACGCTTGAGGGGTGCGGCTCTGCGAGTCGCGCCCTTCCGTAAAGTTGTTCTTACGAAAAAAAGCGGCCGGCCCCTACCTACGCTCCCCTTTTTTCAATAACAAAACCTGATAGGGCCGATAAATAGAATGAATTTCCGGGAACCCGCCGCGGACGATAGAGTGAGCCCGTCCAGGACTGGAGGCTGACCTGGTGGGTAGGACGGAGAGCGGCCAATCCTGACCAACGCGGGCCGCGATCGTAGGATTGTGACTCTGGAATTGTGAATCCCCGATGGCCAGACATGGATGCTCGAATCAGGCCGCAGTCGGTCACTCAAGAGGAACCAGTGCCGGGCCGGAACCTCTCGCGGAGCGCGGAAGAGGAATACTATGGGGAGGCGCTGGCGTGAAACTTACCGGCGGGAATTCGCGGCCCCCTGGCGCGGCGGTGGCGTTAAGGACGCAGAACAGGACTCAAAAAACAAGACATGACTAAGGTCGAAGCGATTATTCAGAACTCTAAATTGGACGCGGTGAAAACCGCGCTCCACGAAGTTGGCGTCGAGGGTATGACGGTGCTCGAGGTTCGAGGTCACGGGCGACAGAAGGGTCACACCGAGGTTTACCGTGGGCGCGAATATAGCGTCGATCTGATCCCGAAAACCAAGCTGGAGATGGTGCTGGCGGACGCCATCGTGGAAAAAACTGTGCAAGCTATTCTTGGCGCGGCGCGCACGGGAAAAATCGGCGATGGCAAGATTTTTCTTACCCGCGTGGACGAGGCCATTCGCATTCGCAATGATGAGCGCGGCGAAGGCGCGCTGTAGAGCCGGCGCGAGTTCTTAGCTTGTCACGAGATTGCAGGCCCCATTGTGAGGCCCCGATGTAAGACGATGACTTCACCTCGACCGGGACGCGACCGGAAAATTGGAACGGCAGCTGTGACAACAGCACCCGCCAGTGGCCTGCTCCACGGGGGTACGACTTCACTTTCATGACGGCAGCGTCCTCATTAATCGGCGAGTTGCGGGGTTCACTCAACGAAGAATCGGCACGCATTCAGCGGGAGTTCGCCGCGAGCGGAGATGGGCACACCGCGGTAGCGCAACGTACCAAACTGATCGAAAGCATCCTCAACCGGCTCTGGCTCGATTTGATTTCTCCCGAGGCGGACAAACCGCGGAACTTTGCGCTGGTCGCGACTGGAGGGTTCGGACGGGGATGGCTTTTTCCCTACTCCGATATCGACCTTCTCTTTCTGTTCTCCGATCGCGGCGCCGAACAGGCCTTCAAGGATCATGTCCGGCGTTTCTCGCAAGAGCTGTGGGACTTGCGTTTGAAGCTGAGTCCGGCTTCGCGCTTGCTGGCTGAGTGCGAACGCTACGACCCCAACAACACTGAGTTCACCATTTCCCTGCTCGATTGCCGCTATCTCGGGGGCGACCGCGACCTGTTCGCCCGGCTCCATGACAAGGTGATCCCAAAGCTGGTGGAACGCGAGGCAGGACCTCTGCTGCAAGGGCTCGCAGAGGTTACGCGCGAGCGCCATGGCAAGTTCGGTCAGACTGTTTACCATCTCGAACCGAATCTGAAGGAGACTCCGGGAGGCCTGCGCGACTACAACGTGGCGTGCTGGCTGGCGCTGATTTCGGCCATGGACAAGCTGCACGACTGGCCGGACGCCAGCTCGCTGCGTGCCCCGGTTCGCCGGCAATTGGACGCAGCGCTGGAGTTTCTGATGTCGGCGCGTTGCTTTCTGCATTTTCGCCACGGGCGCGACGACAACGCGCTCAGTTGGGAAGCCCAGGACGAAGCTGCCGCGCGGAGGATTGGGGTCACAGATTCTTCCGAGCCGACCGCGGCGGACTGGATGCGGATTTATTTCGGTCATGCCCGCGCGGTGCAGCGTACCGTGGAGCAACTGCTGGAAGAGATTCCGGAAGCGTGGTCTTCGCTCTATCGTCAGTTTCAGAGTTGGCGTTCGCGGCTTTCCACTCCTGATTTTTCCGTGGTCGACGGGCTGATTTTTCTGCAACAGCCTTCCGCCATGCAGGATCCGGAGATTTTGCTGCGACTCTTCCACTTCATGGCCCACCACGGCCTGAAGCTGAGCACGACTACGGAATACCGTATCGAACAGGCATTGCCGGCGCTGGCGTCCCATCCGCCGCGCGGAGCCGAACTCTGGCTCTACCTGCAGGAAACTTTGCTGCAGCCGCATGCCGCCAACGCCTTGCGGGCCATGCACTCGCTACGCCTACTCACGTTGCTCTTGCCGGAGCTGAAGCCCATCGATTCTCTTGTGGTTCGCGATTTCTACCACCGATTCACGGTCGACGAACATTCATTTCTGGCGATCGAGAGCCTGCACCGGTTGCGGGAGTCACAGTCCGAGTGGGATAAACGCTATGCCGAATTGCTGGGAGAGCTGGAAGATCCGGAGTTACTTTACCTGGCGTTGCTTCTCCATGACACGGGGAAAGGCGTGCCCGGAGGCAATCATGTGGAAGCCAGTCTCGATATCGCCGGACGCTGCCTCGACCGTCTTGACGCGGACCCTAGCGAACGCGCGACAGTGCTGTTTCTGATCGCGAACCACCTGGAGTTGTCGGCAGCCTTGCGCCGGGATATTTTCAATCCAGAGACAGTCGCTGCGTTCGCCGACAAAGTAGGCACGCCTGAGCGCCTCAAGATGCTGTGTCTTTTGACCTATGCCGACATCAAAGCCGTCAACCCGGAAGCGCTCACTCCATGGAAAGCCGAGAACGTCTGGCAGCTCTACATTTCCGCTGCGAATTATCTGAACCGCAGCGCCGACCAGCGCGTGCACGCCGATGTGCACGACGACAAATTCGCGCGCTTCCGTTCTCTGGCCTCGGTGACCAGCAACAAGTTCCGGAATTTTGTGGAAGGCTTTCCGCAGCGCTACCTGCGTGTGCATTCCGCCGAAGAAGTCATGCGGCATCTGGAAATGGCCGACCAGGTTGCGGAGGATCCGGTTCAGATTGACTTGAAGCGGGGCCGCCATTGGTACGATCTGACGCTGGTCACACCCGACCGTCCGTTTCTTTTTGCGACGCTGACGGGAGTGCTGGCGGCTTGGGGCATGAACATCGTGAAGGCCAACGCGTTTTCCAATGAGGCGGGAACCGTGGTCGACACAATTCACTTTACCGACCGCTTCCGCACTCTGGAGCTGAACCTCTCCGAGTGGGCGCGTTTCAAGCGTAGCGTCACTGAGGTCCTGCTGGGCGAAGCCGATCTCGACCGCATGTTGCGCGACCGCCAGCGCTCGGAAAAGAGCGTCATCACCAAAGTGAAGGTTGAAACCAAAATCGAGTTTGACGATTCTTGCTCTTCTTCAAGCACTCTGGTGCAGGTGATTGCCCAGGACCGTCCGCGGCTTCTGCATCGGATTGCCTCCTGCCTTTCCGACCAGGAATGCAATATTGAAATCGCGCTGATCGATACCGAAGGGCAAATGGCGATTGACGCGTTCTATCTCACGTCGAAGGGTGCGAAGCTGACGCAGCAGCATTGCAAGCAAGTAGAGAAGGCACTCCTCGATGAACTGAAGATTGAATAGAAAAGCGGGAGTGAGGGTGGACACGCCCTTTCAGCACGATCTTGCTCGATCTTGCGAGCCCGTTACTTCGTCGAGAACTTGAACACTGCCTTCTGGTGGAACGTCTGGCCCGGCTTCAGAATCGTCGATGGAAAATCCGGGTGATTTGGCGAATCCGGGAAGTGTTGCGTCTCCAGACAAAGGGCATTGCGGTGCTTGTAGACGTGGCCTTGTTTTCCAGTCACCGTCCCGTCCAGGAAATTGCCAGTGTAGAACTGGATGCCCGGTTGGGTGGTAAGTACTTCGAGCACTCGCCCACTGGTCGGTTCGTACACGCGCGCAGCGAGCTCCAGACCTTCACCTTTGCGGTTGATCACAAAATTATGGTCGTAGCCGTGGCCGAGAACGAGCTGTTCGTAGTTGTCGTCGATGCGCGCACCGATTTTCGTTGACGTCGTGAAGTCGAACGGGGTTCCTTTCACCGGACGAAGTTCGCCCGTCGGGATCAGATTCTTGTCCACAGGAGTGAAGCGGTCGGCATTCAGCATGAGTTCATGATTGCGAATTTCGCCCGAGCCCTCACCCGCAAGGTTGAAATAGCTGTGCTGGCTGAGATTGATGGGCGTCGCTTTGTCGGTCGTGGCCTGGTAGTCGATTACGAGTTCGTTGCTGTCAGTCAGTGTGTAGGTCACCTTGGCGGTAAGATTGCCAGGGAATCCTTCTTCTCCGTCTTTGCTCAGATACGTGAATCTGACGCCGGGCGCGTCGCCCTTAAGCGGCTCATCGTCCCAAACTACCTTGTCAAAAGTTCTGGTAACGCCGCCGTGCAGAGTGTTGGGGCCATCGTTCTTGGGCAGGGTGTAGGTCTTGCCATCGAGAGTGAAGGAACCGTTAGCTATACGGTTGGCATATCGTCCGACCACAGCCCCGATATAGGGAGGGTTCGGGAGATAGCCTTCGAGAGTCTCGTGCCCAAGGACAATGTCCGCGAACTGCCCCTTGCGGTCCGGCACGCGTATGGAGACGATGATGCCGCCGTAGTTCATGGCCCGCACCTCGAGACCATGGGAATTGGTTAGCGTGTACAAGTTGACGGCCCTCCCCTCCCGCGTGCCAAAGGACTGCTTCTGAATTCCACGTGAATGTTTGGAAGAAGTTTCCTGCGCCGGAAGCAGACTGCAGGTGAAAACCAGCAGGACAGTACTGAAGACAATGCGTCGGGGCATCATGGCGAAAAGTGTACTACGGAACCGGGCCGGTGGGGTTGCGGCAGCTAGCACACAGATCGAGTTAGGCCCGCTCTCCCGCGATCTACGTGGGACAACAGCTCCGTCTGGCACAGGTCGCAAAGAGTGCTCCCGCGCAGGTCAACCCATTCCACCGCGTGAGCAGAGGCCATAACGCAGTCGTAGTTTCCGCAGTGGCGCAAATTGAGGGTGTGGCCCAGTTCGTGGATCGCTTCTTTCGCCAAACGCTCACCGAGCAGATTGTCATTGCGCTGCAAACCGTAGAACTCCTCGTGTAATCGATGGGCCGAGACTACACCGCAGGGCCCGTCCAGTTGAGCTTCCCCAAAGACATATTTGAGGATGGGAATGTAGAGGTCAACGTCCGCCACCCCAAGCAGGCGCCATGTCTGGGGGCCGACATAACTCTGCATTTGTTGCAGAATCTCGGAGGAATGGTACTGCTGCCGCTCGGCATGGAAGCTGGACGCGGGATCGAGCATCACCGGAAGAATTTCGCACGAGACATCAAGTCGCCGCGGGATTTCTTTCGTCAGACTCTGCAGCAACCTTTGATCTATTTTGCCAACCGCCAGCAGGTGCACGAGTTTCATCGAACCTCAACCGGAACGCGCGTCCAGCCATACTTCTTGAGTTTGTGGTGCAGTGTAACGCGGTCGATATCGAGCACGTCAGCCGCGCGGCTCTGATTGCCACTGCACTCCTCCAGCACTCGCAGGATGTGAGCCCGCTCGATTTCTTCGAGGGTTCTGTCGGACGGGTTCACTGCGGCTTGCTCCTTCAGCATAAAATCCTGCTCGCGCAGTTCCGGCGCCTGTGCCACGACCATCGCCCGTTCCACCGCGTTCTCCAGTTCCCTTACGTTTCCCATCCACGATTGCTGTTGCAATTGTTCCATCGCCCCGGGCGACACTCGGCTCATGGGTTTGTTCATGGCCAGCGAAAACTTGCGGACAAAATGCTCCACCAGCGCGGGGATGTCTTCGCGGCGCTCGCGCAAAGGTGGCAACTCGATGCGGAAAACGTTGAGACGGTAAAAGAGATCGGGCCGGAACGTGCCCTCTTCGATCATCGACTCCAGATTTTTGTTGGTGGCTGCGACACAGCGAAAGTCGACTTTGATGATCTGGTTGCCCCCGACGCGGGTAATCTCTCGCTCCTGCAGTACGCGCAGCAGGTCGGTCTGCGTCTTCAGGCTGATGTCGCCGATTTCGTCGAGGAAAACCGTGCCGCCTTCTGCAATTTCAAACTTCCCCTTCTTGCGATACTGCGCGCCGGTGAACGCACCTTTTTCGTGGCCGAAGAGTTCGCTTTCCAGCAGCGTCTCGGTGAGAGCGCCGCAGTGGATGACCACCAGGGGATGAAAGCGCCGCGTGCTGGCCGCGTGAATGGCGCGAACGACAAGCTCTTTGCCGGTTCCGCTGTCGCCGGTGATCAGCACATTCGCGTCGGTGGGGCCTACCGTCTGGATGGCCTCGAACACCTTGCGCATGGCGGAACTCTGCCCTACCAGGTCATCCGGCCGATTGATTTCGGCGACGGTCTCCCGCAGGCGCATGTTCTCCTGCTCGGCGTGACGATGAGCCAGCGCATTCTTCACCAGATGGGCAATCTCGTCCGGATCGAGCGGCTTGCTGACATAGTCGTAAGCGCCGTTCTTGAGAGCGGTGACGGCGGTTTCCACGGACGCGTAGCCGGTCATCATGATCACGATCAGGCCGGGATCCATCTCGTGCAGGCGGCGCTGCAGTTCGATGCCGTCAGTTCCGCGCATTTTGATGTCGAGCAAGACTACGTCCCAGTGCTTTTCGGCCATGCGCGTGAGCGCTTCGCTCGCGCTCTCCGCTGTGCCGATCTCGTAACCTTCTTCCCGAAACCATTTTCCCAGGGAATCGCGCACGCTAAGTTCGTCGTCGACGATCAGCAATTTGTCCTGTACTTCCACGTTGATCACCTCCCGCTGGCGGCAGTTGTGACTCCGGCCGGAGCATGTTGAAACGGATCGTTCCTGGCGTCTTTCTCCGCATTTTTTTCAGAGTCCCAGGGTAGAGTTATGTTGAATGTCGAGCCCCGTCCGACCTCGGACTGCACTTCGATGCTGCCGTGGTGGCGCTCCAGAATGCTGTGGCTGATAGCCAGGCCCAGGCCGACTCCCTGTCCGGTCTCTTTGGTCGTTAGGAAAGGTTCGAAAATCCGCGGCAGGATCTCTGGCGGGATGCCAGCACCGTCATCCCGCACCACAATCCGAACCTGGCCCTCTTTTCTGCTGAAACTTGTGGTGATCCAAAGATTGCCGCCCTGCGGCATGGCGTCGAAGGCGTTCATTACCAGCGCAAGCAGAACCTGCTCGATCTGGGCCGCATCACATTCCACCAGGGGCAGAGCGGGGTCAAGTTGCAGCTGCGGTTGGGTTCCGCGGAGTTCGAACTGATGCTGCACTAGCCGCACCGTGCGCTCCACCACCTGGTTCAGGTCGGTGGGCTGCAGATTCATTGGAGTAGCGTGTGAGAATGTGAGCAGGTTCTTCACCAGATCGCCACAGCGTCGGCTTTCGCTGGCAATCAGGTCGAGAGACTCGCGAACTTCCTGCCGCCGTGCCTGGCCACCGTCGTCCCGATCCGCCCACTTCCGCAGCAGCTTGGCGTAGGTGAGAATCCCGGAAAGCGGGCTGTTGATCTCATGCGCCAGCACCGCTGCCATCTTGCCGATGGAAGCCAGTTTCTCCGTCTGCAGGGCGTGCTCGTGAGCGCGCTTGAGTTCGCGGGTTTTTTGCTCGACCCGTTGCTCCAGCGTGCGCGTCCACGCCAGATTCTCGTTGTGTTCCGCCTGCAATTGCAGGCTCATGCCATTGAACGAGCCAGCCAGTTCCCCGATTTCGTCGGTCGACTGCACTTCGATCTGGTAACCCAAGTCGCCCTTAGCGAGAAGTTCCGTGCCCCGCTCTAGAGCCTTCACCGGTTTGCGGACTACCTGCCACACTACCATCCAGCTAAGACAGGCGATCAGGATCAACGCAACGCCGGTGTAAGCGATCATGCGGCGGGTGCTTTCCGCCAGTTGCACGTCGGCCATCTGCAGCGAGAGGTCGGTGTCCAGCACCCCAAGAATTTGCTGCGTCGCTGGATGCGCGTGACAGGCGGCGTTGGAGCACGCAGGCTGATTTTCAATCGGAGTGATGATGCCCAGCACGCGGCTCCCGCCAACGTTGCGGTAAATGCGGAAGCGGTCGGGACGGGTCAGCCGCGCCAGAGGTTGGGATTGGGCATGGCACGCATAACAGGCTTCGGCGCGCTTGTCGACCACGTGATCCCGCTCCTCGGGATCGGTCGTGTAGGTGATCCGTCCTTCCTGGTCGAAGATGCGGATTTTCACCATGCCGGGTTCGTCGGCCATGGTGTGGATCGCGTGGTGGAGTCCTTCGCGGTCGTTGCGCAGCATGTATTCGGTCGTGCTGCGCTTGATGATGTCGCTGACCCGCTCGGCGCTGAGCAGGGCCGCCTGCTCGAGGTGCTGACGGTGCAACCGTATGTTCAGATAGCCGAGCAGGGCGAAAATCACCACCATGGCACCCAGCAACAACATATTCAGTTTTGCGCTCAGGCTGTGCGTCAGGCGCAACCAGCGGCGGCGAGTTGGTTCAATCTCCGGCATGCTCCAGCACCGGCGTCGCGAACACGGGATCGGCAACGGTTCCTGCCGGTTGTCCTTGGAGCAACACCTCTTTGGGAAAGATCGGCAAGTACTTCACCGCCAGCCCGAATAATGCAAAACCACTGGCAATGATCATTCCGGTAACCGCCAGTTCAGTCCACTTGGGAAAGTAGCGCACGCCTGTGGAACCTTCGAATCCGGTGATGCTCACGTTCATGCGGTTGGTGATGAAGCCGAGAACCACCAGCACCGCCGCCCAGTAAAGGCCGTTGGCGCTGTTTCGGACTCTTTTCTGCAGCAACAAGGACAAGGGGAGAATCACGGAAAGCCCAATTTCCACCCAGAACAGATACATTTCGTAGCCGGGTTTCAGAGCAAGTTTGAGTGCGCCCCGATGCGTCAGGTCTTCAAAGCGGAGGATCGCGTAAACCGCAAGCACCACGACCAGAACCCGCCCCAATTCCTGCAAGACCGGCAGTTCGAGTTGCAGGCCAAAGTGCTTAGAGCTCATTGACGACTCGAAAATCGTCATCGCCATCCCCACGGCGATTGCCGAGATGAAGAAAAACACCGGCAGCAACGGGCTGTACCAAAAAGGATGAAGCTTCTCGGGAACGATCAGATACAGCGTGCCCAACGAAGATTGATGGAGCGTGGAGAGGATCACGCCGCAAATCACTAACGGAATGAGAATGGCGCGAATCACCTTCAAAGGTTTTTTCATGCCGAACCGCTCGAGCACGATCGGCGAAAACTCGAGTGCGAGCACCGTCGTATACAGCATCACGCAATAAGCGACCTCGAACATCACGGAATGCGGATTCCGCATGATCAGGGGATGCCAGATGTTATAGGGCTTGCCCAGGTCGTACATCAGAGCGACGCAAACCAGCAGGTACCCCAGGAACGCGGTGAGGATTGTAGGGCGAATGATCGAGTGCATGCGCTTTACGTTGAGAATGTGGACAGCGGCGGTCAGAGTGAATCCGCCCGCAGCCAGCATCACCCCGCAGAGCACATCAAAGCTGATCCAGATGCCCCAAGGGAATTGATCGCTCAAATGAGTCGAAGCGCCCAGACCCTGGGTGAAGCGCACGAACGTGGCATAGAGACCCGCGGCTAGCAGAGCAAAGAACACGAGCTTCCAGAACGTGAATCGCACTTTCATTGCTTCCTCCCGTCCTTTTTCTTCCCTTCAGCCGCAGGTTCGTGTCCCTCAGCCAGCGCCACTTCCCCGCGACGATGAGTGATCCACCAGATGCCGCCCAACACCATTCCACCCAGGGGGACAAAGTCGGGAATGTGTGACAAAACCTGGTAGGTGAGCATGGGAAGCGGCTCCTGGGAGAGATTGGTGCGGTAGCCGAAGGTTTCGAAAGGGATGCTGGAAAGCAGAAACACAGAAGTACCACCCACCTCGTTCAGTCCGTAGATGTGATTGACGTATTTGGCCGGGTTATCCCGGATCCGTTGCTGCGCCTCTGCTATCAGCTCGTCACGGTCGCCGAACTTGGTAGCGCCCGTGGGACAGATTTCCGCGCAGGCGGTTGGTTTGCCTTGAGCCACCCGGTCCGGGCACATCACACATTTTTGAACCTTTGGAAACAGCTTGCTCCACTCATACTTGGGCACGCTAAAAGGGCAGGCAACCATGCAATAGCGGCACCCCATACATTTCGAAGCGTCATAGGTGACCGGGCCGAGCGCCGTTTTCGTGAGTGCGCCTACCGGACAGACCGAAGCGCAGGACGGATCCTGGCAATTCATGCACAAACGGCGCATGAACTTGTCGTTCCGGGTTAGCACCGCCGTGAGTTTATGTTCCGATTGCCGCTCTTCGGCCGCGATTGTGTCGTTATAAGGAAGTTTGTTTTGATCTGCGCAAGCCTGTTCACATTGCTTGCAGCCGATGCAGATCGTGGCGTCGTATAAAAGTGCTTTGCTCATGAATTATTTCGCCGGACGGCCTGCGCGCGGCGCAGAAGCCTGCACAGGAACAAGCCGTGGCGAAACTCCTTCACCGGACAGCTCTGTAGGCGAGGGAGAGTGCGATAACTGGCGCAATTTACACGGAACTACGCAGCGCCGCACGAATTGCTCACCTCATCCGATCAGAGGCTGTCGCGAATTCAGCAGCTTCAGACAGTTAAAGTTTCAACAATCCCAGACTGGCCAGCCGTGACGGAGGTCACCTTTGGTCGTGAGCCTGATCAATAGGGGTACGCGATTGTTGCCTGAGAGCTGACGATGCTGCTTTTTGAATCAGCGAGGGATGCGGAATGCAACGCTCAGGAAAAGCTCTGCAAGTTGTTGACGAGATGGCCCGTTCTTCGAGTTCGCCCAGAAAACCCGGCGATCTTTGCAGCCCGCCGTTGTAATCTTCATCGCTGCTCATACCCGCTGCTACTCGATTGCACGAATCGTAATCGGCGGCCGTATCTCCATATCTTACTCATGAGCTTGAAGATCTCGGCCAAGATGCACGGTTGCTAGCCATTGCGCTCCGTTTGGCGTGGCGATTGCCCTTAAGAAAAGCGACGAGTGTCACAAAAGAAGAGGCGCTCGGGCGAGGTGAGTTATGACAGTTATTCTGGTCCTTCTTACTTTTGGAGTATTCCTTCTGATCGACTATGCTCGAAACCAGAAACAATTCGCAAAACAGCCTGTATTAGAAACCGCCAGACGCGAGACCCCGGCGCGTGTGCTGCCAGCCTTGGTAGCTGGCTTCCAGGTTCCTGATAATGTGCGCTACCACCCGGGACACACCTGGGCGCTCAGTGAGAGTCCTGACCGGGTACGCGTGGGCCTGGACGACTTTGCTTCCAAGCTGGCGGGGAAGATCGAACGTATCACGCTGCCGCAGCGCGGCCGTTGGATTCGCCAGGGCCAAAAAGCCTGGACGATTTTTCGCGACGGCAAGTCCGTGGACATGGTTTCGCCCATCGAAGGCACGGTGAGCGATATTAACGAAGCGGTTCTCAGAGATCCGGAACTGGCTCGCAAAGATCCTTATGGCGAAGGCTGGTTGCTGGCCGTGCAGTCTCCGGACGCGAAGACCAACTTCCGCAACCTGCTGGGCGGCGGATTGGCCCGCTGGTGGACGGAAGAATCAGCCCTTCGCCTGCAGAAAAGAATGCCGACGGCGCTGGCAGCGTTGGCGCAGGACGGCGGCGTGGCGGTCGACGATCTGACGGCACACATGCCAGACGAGGACTGGGCGGTGTTGACAAAGGAATTCTTCCTTTCGTAAGCACGCGGACACACCTCGCGGAAACCACTCGACGGCCGTTCGAGCTTCATCGCGAACGGCCGCATTTTTGACCTGCCGCGGCCAGGAGTGCTCCATCTCGAAACAAGGCCCGAACGAGGCTACCGATTACGCTCCTGGCATCTCCGCGATTCAAGGTGGTACCATCGCGTCCGGCAAATTTATGGGCAAACTGCGTTTCGCCTTTCTCGCTCCTTTATTCCTCTCGCTGTGCAGCTTCATCTCGAATGCCGCAGGTCAAGCCCAGCCCACACCGGCGCACGCGATTGTGCTGCGTGCGGCGCGCCTGTTGGATGTCAAGACCGGGCGCATCGTGAAGCCCGGCGAGGTCCTGGTACAGGATGACCGTATCGTCGAGGTTGGGACGGCGGTGAAGCGCCCCGCTGGAGCCGAAGTCATTGATCTCGGCGATCGTACCTTGATGCCCGGCTTGATTGACGCCCACATCCATCTCTTCCTGCATCCCGGCGCGGAGGATCTGCAGACTGTTCAGGAGTCGGTGCCGGAGCGGACGATCACCGCTATGCTTGCGGCACGCGACGATCTGATGGCGGGCTTCACCGCGGAACGCGACATGGGAACCGAGGGTGCGGGCTCGGCGGACACGGCGGTTCGCAATGCTATTGACCGGGGGCTCATCCCCGGCCCGCGACTGCGCATCAGCGGCAATGCGGTGAACATTCTCGGTGGCCACGAAGATGCTATCGGCTACAACCCGGACCAGCACGTTCTGCCGAATGCAGATTATGCAAATAACGCGGACGAACTCATCGCGGTGATGCGACACCAGTTCAAGGAAGGCGCGGACTTCATCAAGATTTATGAAACCGGCCCAGACTCTGTGCGTGCAGGCAAGTTCCACACCATTTATCAGTACACCGAAGCGGAGCTAGAGGCCGCCGTGCGCGAGGCGGCGCGGCTGGGCCGAAAAGTCGCGGTGCACGCCACCGGAGAACCAGGGACACTTTATGCTGCGCAAGCGGGGGTGGTGTCCATTGATCACGCCGATCAGCTCAGCGACGAGACCATGCGGCTGATGCGCGAGAAACAAATCTTCGCGGTGCCGACGTTTACGATCTTCGAATATTTTGCCGATCACGCGGCCACGCCGGCACAAGCTGCCCGCGAACGCCAGATACTCGACTTGAAGATACAGGACTTCAAGAAGCAGGTGGCCGCCGGCGTTCCCATGGCCGTAGGTTCGGACGTCGGTCCATTTCCTCACGGCACGCAGGCCCGCGAACTGGTGCTGATGGTGAAGCACGGCATGTCGCCGCTGGCGGTGATGCAGGCGAACCTGCTGAATGGAGCCAAGCTGCTCGGGTGGGACGGCCAAATTGGTGCGCTCGAGTCCGGCTACCTCGCCGACATCGTCGCGGTATCGGGCGATCCTCTCGCGGACATCAGCGCCGTGCAGAACGTAACATTTGTGATGAAGGGCGGCGTAGTTTACAAGAAGTAAGATCGTTGGCAATGGCGGATCATGCAACCTCACGTGGCCTCTAGCAATCAACGTCAGGGCCTCGGCCAAGCCCCCTCCGACGGAGGAAAACTGTAGTAAAACTATAAAGGCTGGAGAGGTGGCCGAGTGGTTGATGGCTCCGGTCTTGAAAACCGGCATACCCGAAAGGGTATCGGGGGTTCGAATCCCTCCCTCTCCGCCACGCAGTCTGGGTTGCAGAGAAACCTGGCTGTATTTCTCTTGAAATCGCTGGAAATCGGTCTAGTTTCGCAAATCTTGCCAGAGAAAAGTATCACACCTTACCCCGCGGGCAAGGCCTTTCGCCCGTTCTTCTGAAGGCTTCTTGGCAGTCCGGTTTCAAAAACTCCATCAGGCGAAGACAATGCGATCACAAACCCATGATTCACCGAAAGTGGGTTGACTTTTCTTGTTCAGCACCGCGATCATACCCGGTGACGATCGCGATTTCACTTATTGACCCAGTTGCACCGAGCCCAACCGATTCTCTCGTCTCCGAGAATCAGGCTATCCATCACGCTATCGATGCGGAAGGGAGAAGCTGAAAAGGTCGCTGCCTGCCGAGATCGCAATGTATTGCGCTCCATCGACCATGTAACTCATCGGCGAAGCATGCATCGTCTGGCCGGTGTTGAAGTGCCATAGGGCGTGGCCGGTCCGGGCGTCGACCGCTTCCAGCGACCCGGCATCGTCCCCAAAGAACACCAATCCACCGGCGGTGGCCAGCGTTCCTCCCCAGGAATCGCCCTGGCCGACCTGGGGATAACGCCACATTACTTTTCCGTCCGACACGGAGTATGCCAGCAGAGTCTTCTGGGCGTGTTCATCGGGTGGAAGTTTCGTGCCCGAACCGTAGAAGGTCTCGCCCGGCGTAAACGGCTTTGGGTTCGTGAAAAATAGATTGCAGGTCTCAAGCGCCATAACATAGAAGAGTCCGATCTCGGGATTGTAAGAAGGCGAAAACCAATTGGTAGCGCCGTTGATGCCGGGGCAGATGTAGGTGCCTTGCGCAGTCGGTATTCGGCCTGACAGTATGGGGCGGCCAGATGCATCCACGCCCCTTGCCCAGTTCAGATTCTGCACGAAGGGTGCCGCGCTGAGGAATTTGCCATTGGTGCGGTCGAGTACATAGAGAAAGCCGTTGCGGTTGGCCTGCACCAAAAGATAGCGCGTCGCGCCGTTGTCTTCGACATCCACCAGCACGGGCGTTTCATTGGCGTCGTAGTCATACAGGTCGTGAGGCGTGAACTGAAAATACCATTTCAACTCTCCCGTATCGGGGTTGAGTGCCAACACGCAGGCCGTATAAAGATCGTCCCCGGGGCGGGAATCTCCTGCAAAATCGGGTGCGGCATTGCTGGTTGTCCAGTAAAGAGTGTTGAGTTTGGGATCGTAGGTACCTGGCATCCAGGTCGTGCCCCCGCCATGCAAATACGAATCTCCCCGCCAACTGGCAGAGCCGAACTCTCCGGGCGCGGGAATTGTCCAGAAGCGCCACTTCAATTTTCCCGTCAGCGCATCGTACGCGGCCAGGAAGCCGCGCACGCCAGAGTCACACCCGGATGTTCCCACGATCTCTTCGTCCTTCACGACGAGGGGAGCGCTGGTTGCACCGTAATGCTTCTTCTTGTCCGCATAAGCGACGTCCCATAACAGATTTCCCGAGCGGGCATCGAGGCATAGCAGGTGGGCATCGTCTGTTTCCATGTAAACAAAGTTCCGCCACACACCAACCCCACGGTTGTGATGAGCCGCGGCATCATCCAGTAACCCCGAGCTCACGGGCCGCTGGTGGCGCCACACTACCCTTCCCGTTCGCGCGTCTAGTGCAAACGCATCGTTCGCCGAGGTGACGTACATGATGCCATTGACGCCCCCCGGAGTCCCCTCGAGTCTTTCGGAATTGCCGGGATGGAAACCCCCCGCCGCGCGCAGCTGAGCAA
>VFSW01001921.1_pt1 | contig 31495 bp, 23 predicted proteins | sample 5358111 | NCBI WGS metagenome assembly VFSW01 (sample SAMN11554181, study PRJNA540505) | mine drainage metagenome | isolation source: sediment from site ElyBrook_90M | place: USA: Ely Copper Mine, Vershire, VT | collected 2017 | reverse complement strand
ACAGCATTTAGCTCATTCAACAATCGGAAGATCAGAACCAAAAACCAATATACAAAAACCAATATACAAGCGCAGAGGTAGGCGCCTTTTGCGTTCCTCTGCGGATGTTCTCTGGGATGACGTTTAGGGGCGCTGCTTCAAGGCTATAATGACGGCGATGTCGCGGCTTCGACGCCTGATGGTCTCTGATCGCTGGTTCTTTATTACCTGCCGGCTGTTGCCCCGGCGGCGGATTCTCTCCCCGCCGGAATTTGCCATGCTGGCGCAGGTGATCCACGAACGCCGCGCCGAACACGGCTTCTTTCTCACCGCCTGGGTATTTCTGCCGGACCACTGGCATGCCATTTTTTACCCGCAGCATCCCCTCAACCGTGGGTCAGTAACCCCAGCGGTCTTTCCGCCGATCGCATCCTGCTGGCGGCCGATGAGCAGACACGGATTTGATGTCATGCGCAGAGATGAAAAGCCGCAGAGGAACGCAAAAGGCGCGCACCTCTGCGCTACCCACCGCCGGGTAAGCTTGTCCGGCTGGAGGGGGCTGTGATAACTTCATCAGATGCCACCCGTTCGGGTCCGATTTGCTCCCAGTCCAACCGGTTACGTGCACGTAGGGAACGCGCGCACGGCGCTTTTTAACTGGCTTTTTGCGCGCCATCACGGCGGCGCGTTTGTGCTGCGCATTGAAGACACGGACGTGGAGCGTTCCGAGGCGCGCTACGAATCGCAACTGATGGAAGACCTGCGCTGGTTCGGGCTGGATTGGGACGAGGGTCCGGACTGTGGCGGGGCTTACGGTCCTTACCGGCAATCGGAGCGCGAGCAGACCTATCGCGAGCTGGCCACGCAGTTGATTGACGCCGGGCAGGCGTATTTCTGCTTTTGCAGCGCGGAGCAGCTTGAATTGGAGCGCGAAGCGATGCTGAAGGCGGGGCAGCAGCCCAAGTACAGCGGGCGCTGCCGCGCGCGTCCGCGCGAAGAAGCGGCGCGGAAAGTGGCGGCGGGCGAGCCTGCGGCCATCCGGCTGAAGATTGTGGACAGCGTTTTCAACTGGAACGACGTGGTGCACGGCCCCACGCAGTTCACCAGCGACGTGATAGGCGATCCCATTCTGGTGCGATCCGGCGGGCAACCGGCCTACAACTACGCCGTGGTGGTTGACGATCATCAGATGCAGATCAGCCACGTGATTCGCGGCGACGATCACATTTCCAACACGCCGCGGCAGCTTGCGGTTTACCGCGCTTTCGGCTGGCAGCCGCCGCGGTTTGCGCACCTTTCCACCATTCTGGGCGGCGACCGCACCCGGCTTTCCAAGCGCCACGGGGCGACCTCGATAGAAAGCTTCCGCAAAATGGGTATTCTGCCGGAGGCGCTGCGCAATTATCTGGCGCTGCTCGGCTGGTCGCCGGGCGACGGGGCCACGGAGATTTTGAGCGTGGAGGAGATGCAAAAGCTGTTTTCGCTGGAGCAGATTACGCGCAGCGCGGCGGTGTTTGATAACCACAAACTCTACTGGCTGAACCGGCACTATATGAAGCAGGCGGCGCCGGCGCGCCTGGCGGAGTTGAGCGCGCCGCTGCTGGCCGAAGCCGGCTACCTTCGTTTGGGAGAGGGCGGCGAGCGCGCCCGCGTGCTGGCCTGGCTGGAAGATGTTGTGGAGGCGGTGCTGAAGAATCTGGATTACCTGGAGCAATTGCCGCAGGCGGTGAAGCTGGTTTTTGACTACGATGGACGGGCCGCCGCGGCGCTGCTGGGCGGCGATCCGGCGGCGGCGCAGGTGATTGAAGCCTTTTTGGAGCGCATGCCGCGGGATGAGGCGCTGACCTACGCCCGCTTTCGCGAGATCGCCAGGCAGGTAACGCAGGCAACCGGGAAGCGCGGCAAGGAACTGTTCCATCCCCTGCGCGTGGCGCTGACGGCGGCGGATTCCGGCCCGGAGCTTGAAAAGATGATTCCGGTGTTTGAGCAGGGCGCGGCGCTGCGGCTGGAGCGGCCCGTGCTGAGCGTGCTGGAGCGATTACGGGCGTTTGCGGCGGCAGCGGGCTTAAGGGCGTCGTCAGCAGGATAGCCGCCGCCGCGATAACGAAAAGCCGCGCGGGCCGGGAGCAGCGTTGAACCATCCGGAAGTCTCACGAAACACTGAAGCCATCTACGGCATACACGCCGTCAAGGAAGCCGTGACGGCGCGCGCGGTGGATTACGTGCTGGTAACGCAGGGGCAGCACAATCCGCGCGTGCAGGAAGTGATTGATGCCTGCCGGACGGCGGGCGTGACGGTGCGCTTTGCGCCGGCGGCGGCGCTGGAGCGGCAGGCGGGCACTGAACATCATCAACACGTGGTGGCGGTTTGCGCGGCGCGAACTTATAACGCGCTGGAGGATCTGCTGGCGGGCGGCCAGCCGCCGCTGCTGATGGCGCTGGATGGGGTTGAGGACCCGGCCAACCTGGGCGCGATTCTGCGCACGGTGGCGGGAGCGGGCGGCAGCGGAGTGATTATTCCGGAGCGGCGGGCGGCGGGACTGACGCCGGCGGTGGCGCGCACCGCGGCCGGCGCTTTGGAGCACGTGCGAGTGGCCCGCGTACCCAATCTGGTGCGGTCGCTGGTGGAGTTGAAAAAGCATCCGGTGTGGATTTACGGATTTGACGCGGCGGCGTCACGCAGCTACCTGGAGCTGGATTACACCGCGCCCTGCGCGCTGGTGTTTGGCGGAGAAGGCCGCGGGCTGCATCGTCTGGTGCGTGAAGCGTGCGACGAGACGGCAAAAATTCCTCTGCACGGGCCGGTGGGATCGCTGAACGTGTCGGTGGCGGCGGGCATTGTGCTGTATGAAGCCTTGCGGCAAAGAGAGCAAGCCGCAAAGCGGAAACGGGATTGACGCGCCAGCCCAAAGACATAGGGGATTTGCTTTTGACACCCATAAAGAATTGCACTACCCGCGGTGCTATCAGGTACAAGGGTCACAGTGAGCGGCACTTGGCAGCGCGACGCACAGGGTTTTCCACAGACTTATGAACAGCTCTGTGAACCGCGGGTTACAGCCGCAAGCGTGCACACGGCGGCAGGGTGTGAATGAATGGCAATGATCAAAATTTTTCCGTTTGAGAACACTTAACCCATGCTATTATTCAACCGCAGTTTGTTGTAATTCCGATGTGTTTCGCAACAGCCCAGATTCAGTCCAACTGACCGTTCTGCGCGATTGTGACCCGCGGTGTTACGAGCGGATCGCCGGGCATACCTGCGGTTACCGTAGCCACAAATTGCTAAATCACATGAGAATGAGGACGTTTTCTGTATGAAGGAACAAGGCACAGTGAAGTGGTTTAACGCGGCGAAGGGATATGGTTTTATTCAGCGAGAGAGCGGAGACGATGTTTTTGTGCACTACTCCGCCATTGTGGGCGAAGGCTATCGGTCACTGGACGAGGGCGCAAGAGTCAGCTTTGAAGTCCGCAAAGGTCCAAAAGGGCTGCAAGCGGAAAATGTAGAGAGGGCATAAACAGATGGGGGCGGCGGCCAAGCCGCCCCCCGCTGAATAAGGCCTGTTTACAGCAGGATCAAAGTCATCGTCCGTGGGCCGGGCCGGGCGAAAGGCAGGCTGCTGCAAGGCAGCGCAAAGCTGCCTCGGGCTTGCCATGAGACGGTGAAAGCTGGTAGTGTGGGTAACGCAGGCCGGCGATGGTGCGGGAGCCTTGCCGAAAGACGCCCAAAACCCATCGTGGCACGACGGCGGCTGAGTGTAGTTGCTGCCCTGCTGTTAGAGATGCCTGAATGCCAGGCTGAAGGCCGGACGCTGAACAGCCTCCTGGGTAATGGGGCCGGGCGAAGGCCCGGAAAGGCTGCGCCGGGTCCTTGCAACAGGATGGCTGTGCACTGTGTCTTTTCTCCGCCGGTTCTGGCTGCTGCTGATTTTGACGCTGGGTTTCCTTTTTACTCCCCGAACCTTTCACGCCTATTCCGTGCTGGCTCATGAGGCGGTGGTAGACGCCGTATGGGACAATGCCATTAAGGCGCTGCTGCTGCAACGCTTTCCGAATGCCACCCCCGCCCAACTGCAAGAGGCGCATGCCTACGCCTACGGAGGCTCGCTGATTCAGGATATGGGCTATTATCCCTTTGGCGAGCAGCGATTCAGCAACCTTGCACACTACGTGCGCAGCGGCGATTTTGTGATGAACCTTCTTCGCGAATCGACCAATATAGACGAATACGCCTTTGCGCTGGGCGCGCTGGCGCACTACGTTGGGGATAACGTTGGGCATCCAATGGCGGTGAACCGGTCAGTGCCGATCATTTACTCCAGATACAAGCGGCGCTACGGTCCCTCCGTTACCTATGAGGATGGCAAACACGTTCACGTGCTGGTGGAATTTTCCTTTGACGTGGCGCAAGTGGCGGGCGGGATGTATGCCCCGCAGGCCTACCACGATTTTATCGGCTTTATGGTGGCCAAGCCGTTACTTAACCGCGCCTTTAAGCGCACCTACGGCGTGGACGTGCGCGATGTGATGTTTGACGAGGACTTGACGATCTGGTCGTATCGCCGTGCTGCCGGAAGATTGATTCCGCACATGACCGTGGTGGCCTGGGCGAAGGAACGGGATAAGATTGGTAAGGTGGCGCCCGGGGTTGCGCGCCAAAAGTACATCTACGCGGTTTCGCGGCGGGCTTTCAAGCGCGAATGGGGTTCAACCTACCAAAAGCCCAGGTTCCTTTCGCCGCGCTGGCTGCGGCAGTACCGGCATATGTCGATTTATGCCCGCTTTCTGGTGGTGGTGTTCAACCTGATTCCCAAGATCGGACCGCTGTCTACTTTTAAGTTTCGCCCGCCCACGACTAAAACCGAGAACCTGTTTCTGCAGAGCTTTCGCATCACCGTGAATAAATATACGCTTTTGCTGGCGGCGCAAAGGCAAGGGAAGCTGGAGTTGCCCGATACCAATTTTGATACCGGATTGCCAACGCGCAAGGGCGATTATCGAATGGCGGACCGGGCCTACCTGGAACTGCTGCGCCGGCTTGATCGCGAGCACTTCCACAACCTGACACCCAACCTGCAGAAAAATATGCTGACTTTTTTTGCCGAGCCCGGCAAAATGAAGCCGACGCTGGCGCAGCGGCTCCATTCGCGGCGAACGCGCCGGGAACTGCGCGAGCTGAAGACTCTGACGCCAGCCGCCGCGCCGCCAACGGCCACCGCACAGGCAACCAGCCTGCCGCTTTCCTCGGCGCCCAACCAGGGCGGGCGTTAAGCCCTGCCTTCGCCTGACGCCGGAATGGGGACTACCGGCGGACGCATGCCTGCAGTGGCAAGCGCCCAATAGACGATAAGGCCGGTCAGGTAAGAGAAGAGCACAGCCGGCCGGTCCGCATGCACCCAGGATGCGGGAACGCCGGGGATCTGCGCCAGAATGCCCACCACGAATCCAAGCGCCCACGCAACGTAGCCGGAAGCGTTAATGCCCTGGCGCGGCCCGGACCACTTTTTCCCTGCCAGAAGATAATCCGCCGTCATGGCTCCGCATATGGGGCCAAACGATGCACCCACGATGTTGAAGAAGCCGACCAAATCCTTGGCCACGCCGGTAATGGCCAGAACAGCGCCGATCGTGACCCCAACCAGGGTGGAAACTCCGCGCGGAATGCGGGGCAGCATGGTGCCAAAACTGTTGGCGGCGATGAAAGTGCAAAAACAGGTGGGCACCATGGAGGCAATGGCAAACAGGAAAAGCATCAGGGGCGCCAGCGCGCCTACGCCGGTGATGGCGGAGGCAAAATCGTAGTCCGGTTTGCCGCCGCTTAATCCAATGTGACCGGCAACGGAGAGCACCGGCAGCCCGCCAGCCACAAGTATGGCGAGGGTAATCCCGGTTAGTCCACCCCAGAAAACGTCGCTACGGTTGCGGCTGCTTAATCCAAAGTCCGCCCCTGCCGCGCCGGCCGTGGCAAAGAAGCCGATCACCAGGGACATCATGGTGAGAAAGGCGTCCCAGGGATGTTCAGCGGGAGGCCTATAGGCGGCCAGGCCACCGTGATTGGCCCAGAAGACGGCCACAATCATGATGAGCGGCACCCAGTTGAGGAATTGCGCCACGCGCGAAACGTATTGGATGCCTTTAATAGCCACCCACGCCAGGCCGTAGGCCCACACAACGGCGATGACTATGAACAGGGTTCGTGATTGCTGATGCATGCCCCGCATGATGTAGTCAGTAGCGTAGTAAGTGGCCACGGCAAACCAGCCGATCTGGAGAACGCCCATCAGCAGGCCGGGCATCAGATAGCCTCCGGTAGTGCCGAATGTGGAGGTGCCGACAATGTACAGCGTGCGTCCGCTTTGCATGCCCAGCATGGCCGGTGCGTAGTAATAGAGCAGAAAGCAAAGGATGCCGCCTACCAGCAGGCCTGCCAGACAGGGGCCAAGGCCGGCCTGGCTGAGCGTGGGTTGGGCCAGGCCAAGATAAAACGCCACCCATAAGAAAATGCCGGCATATGAGGGGAATGTATTCTTGTACCATGGGGCGCGATTGGAAAGCGGGTTGGCAACCGAGGATCGCACGTAATCCGGCAGAGAGCTTGGCATGTAGGTAAGGACCTCGCTTGGGAATATTTGGCGCGACAGCCGGAAAGCATAGTTAGACGCACAGGCAAAAGCAAGGACTAATCGAGGAGATGGGTTGTGGTGACGGAGGAGTTCAGGCTAAGCCCGTACAGAGGGGGGAACCGGCGGTCTTTGCAGCGCGCGGCGGACACGGCGCGGAAAAATGTCTTCCGCCTGTCGCTTGCTTCAGGCCGGAGCGGGCAGCAAAGATTTCTGGCGCATTTTAGCTGGCAGCAGCAGCGCGCCGCTGCTGGAAGCAGGTGCGGCAATATACGGGCCGACCCTGAGTCAGCTTAAAAGGTACGGTTGTTTCTTTGCCGCACTGCGAGCAGGTGGTTGTGGTTACTGCGCGCTCGGTAGTAGTGCTGCGTCCATTCCCGGCCTTTTTTGCTTTGCAGGGTTTACAGCGTTTGGGCTCATTCTTAAAGCCCTTATCTGCGTAAAAGAGTTGCTCGCCAGCGGTGAAGGTAAATTCAGCGCCACAGTCCACACACTTCAGGACTCGGTCCCTGTATTCCATAGCTCACTCCCTTGGGCCAGTTAGTCCGGTTCTTCCATGTCAAAGGGCAGGGGCTTCTGCTGCCACCGTCCGCCCTTTGACTGTTTGTTATGCAAAGAATCAGTCGCGCTCGATGCGTGCCTTCTTGCGGACCCGCTTCCGTGCCAGCGCCTCTTTAACCCGACGCTTCTCACCGGGTTTCAAGTAATAGGAATGTTTCTTGATTTCCTTAATAATGTCTTCCTGCTGCACTTTGCGCTTAAAGCGCCGAAGAGCGTTCTCTAAAGACTCGCCCTCCTGAAGCCGAATTTCAGCCAATCGACTAACACCCCCCATCCATCAAAAAGTAAATGAAAGAATAAGAGCGGCTATGGATATTCAGATTCTCCATCACCGATGATGGCTAAGTCAAGGCCTTTTTAATCAAAGTGGGCGGGAACGGCTAAGACGCTTTACTACCTCCGGGAAAGCGCAGGCCCCAGCGCCCGCCAGCGGATAGTTTGGGGTAAGAGCGGCGAAGGTCGTGGCGGCCGGCTAGTCAGGTTTGGCAGCACTGGCTGGCGGGGCGGCTGGAGGTTGTTTTGAATCGTCGGAGGATGGGCTGCTGTTCTTCAAGGTATAGACAAACTCCATGACCTGCTGGCGCTTCTTTGTGTCGGCTGCCGTCTCCTGGATGTGCAAGTTATTGAAGGTCTTAAATTCCTCCTGAGCTTCCTGGCGCTGCCCGCTGCGAACCAGGGCCTGGGCAAGGCGGTAATGGGCATCGGCCACCCGCGGATCACTCTTGATGGCTAAGCGGTATTGAGCGATGGCATCCGGCAGGCGTGTTTGCTGGGATTCCAGGATTCCCAGTTGCAAGTGCGCCGCCGCATAGCCGGGATCCAGTTCAGTGGCTTTCTTCAGCAGCGATTCAACCTGGGCAATCTGCTCGGGGCTGCTCTGGATGCGCTCGCCCTTCCACAGGCTCATGGCGTAATAAAAGTAAGCGCGGGGGTCGTTGGGAGCAACCTTTACGAACTGGGCAAGCCGGTGTGTAACCTGGTCGGCCTGGTGTGGAGCGATATCGTAAACCTGCCCTAGAAAGGCATAAGGCCGCGGGTCGCCAGGCGCCAGGTCAATGGCGCGGCAAAAAGCCTGGATGGCGCGATCGTAGTGGGTTCGCGAAAACAAGGCGATGCCCAGCGCCACCTGCATGCGCGAGGATTGCGGGTAGAGCTGGGCTCCCCGCGTGTAGACTTGCACGGCGGGCTCCAGCGTGTGGTGCAACAGCAGCTCAAGTCCCCATGCGAAAATGTTGTTCTCGCTGGGATCCATCTGGGCGGCCTGCTGGTATTCCCGGGCGGATTCGATGAAGTGCCCGGTCTTCTCATTGATTTCACCCAGCAGCGCGTGCAGGTCAGCCTGATTTTGAAGGCGCAGAAGGCTTTGGATCAGATCCTTTGCCGCGGCGTACTTTCCCGCCTCGACTTCAGCCAGCGCCAGGTCATATCCGTTTTCATAAGAGTTGGGCTGAGCCTGCTGGGCCTTTTCCAGGCAGGGAATCGCCTCTTCCAACTTGTTCGAGTGCACGTAAAACTCGCCCAGATTGTGATTGGGCTCGTAGCCCTGTGGGTCAAGTTTTTGGGCGGCGATAAACTCCGCCTCCGCGGCGCTGGCGCGATTCATCTGCATCAGATTGGTGGCCCAATTGGTGTGCGCAGCCGCCGAGCGCGGGTTGATGTGTACCGCCTTGCGAAAAAGCGGGTCGGCCTTCGCGTTTTCACCCATCGCGGCCATTACCAGGCCCGACAACTCGTTCAGTTCAAAACTGCCGGGGTACTGTTTGAGCAAAGGCGCCAATATACCGGCAGCGGCCTTGAAATTCTGGCTTTGGTAGGCTTGAACCGCTGCCTGAAAGCTCCGCTCGGCAGCCTGGGGAACCTGGGGCGCGGTCTGGCCGAACGCAACTGCGGCCGCCAGGATCGAAAGCTGAGCCAATACAAGCACAGAGGCGAATTGGGGGAAGAGACGTTTCATCGTCGGCGAAGCGTGAGTTCAAACGACGGCAGAATGCACGCCTGCGCGTTATTTTATCACCGCACCGCGCGGCGCAACCATCCCGGCTGGCGGGTACAGTTGAACATGTGTTATAGAACCACAGCGTATCAGGGCACGGCTTCAGCCGTGCCGACCGCCGGCCACGTATGCAGGCGGCTTTAGCCGCAGGCGCTAAAGCGCCATTCAAGGCAGGCGGGCTCTGACGGCATGGCTGAAGCCATGCCCTGATGCAACGCCCGCGGGCATCGCTACTGGTCTAATCGAACACCATTGGGCTTAAGCCGTGCCCTGCTACAAGGCGCCGACTCTCAATTGCAGCGCCGCGGGGTTGCGAACGGCAACAAAAATGGGCGCCCTTTTTCAGGGCGCCCACGCAAGAGTGACTATTCGATTTCAGTGAGTCAGGCCTAGAAGTAGAACTTCAAGGCCAACTGAATTTCCCGCTGGTCGAACGCGCCATCCCGGACGCTGGTAATGCGCCCGAAGGTAGCGGTGTTGGTGAAGTCGGTGAATGAAGGGAATCCGAACTGCGGAGTATTGAAGATATTGAATACTTCCGCCCGGAATTCCAGGTGCGTGGTCTCCGAAGTCTGGAGCTCCTTAAAGAGCGAGAAGTCCAGACGGTGGAAGCCGGGACCGAGGAGTTGGGTGGATTGCCCGCCCAGAGCCGCAAAATCCGTGCTCGACACGGTTGTGGCTGGAATCGGGTTGGCAAATGCGCCAGGATTCATCCACTGGTTCACATTGTTAGGTCCGGCATAGATCGATTGTCCCGTCAGCAAGGCGTTGCAGCCAAAGTTTGACGTGGTGGCAATCGGGCAGCCGATGCCGAACGGTTGTCCATTCTGCTCGGTCAGGATGAAGTTGGTATTCCACCCTCCGGCAAGGGCGTTCAAAGCCCCGGTGGCATTGGTGAGGAAGTGCTTTCCGTTGCCGAAGGGAAGTTCGTAGCCGCCGCTTAAATGGAATACCTTGGGCGTCTCAAAGTTACAGACGGAGTAATCGCCTTGAATGCCAAAGCCGGGCAGGTAAGGCGCGCGATAGCCGGTACCCTGCGTGCCATTCAGCAGGTCATAGGCGTCCGTCATGCAGCTTGAGTAAGTGAAGTTGGCCAACAGGCTTAGACCGCCGCTGAATCGCCGCTGATAGTTAGCCTGCAGGGAATTGTAGTGACTGTTGCCCTGCGTGGTGGCATAGCTCTGGCCGCGGCCAAAATCCGGGAACGGAACATAAAGTTGCGGATTGTAGCTGACGGGCAGGATAACGCTGGTTTCGTTGGACCCCACGAAGGTTTCCAGGTGATACACCACGTTACCCACATAACCGAGTGAGATTGTCTCGTTTTGCGACAACTGGTATTCGATGGTGAAGTTGTAACCCACCGTGTATGGGGTCTGGTAGTTGTATTGAATGCCTTCCAGGTTCAACCCCGACCCCAACACCGCCAGAGGGGTGAGAGGTATGGGTGTGAATCCATTTTCAAACGTAGCGATTGATGTGCCACCCGGATAAACGACGGGGTGGGCAGGGTCAGGCTGCTGGAAGTGGTACTGGAATTGGAAGGGATAGTTCTCACCAATGTTGGGTGAGTAACCACGATTCTCAAATCCATCGTAGAAAATTCCGGCGCCGGACCGAACCACGAGCTTGGGGGTTACCTGGTAGGCAAAGCCCACGCGTGGAGCAAAGTTGGTGAGTTGTGAATTGCCCAGCGATTGGTTGCTGGTGCACTTGATGCTGATTCCGTCCGTCGCCAGGGTGGATTGGAACCCTGTTGAAAGGTCCTTCCCGCAGCGCTGCGTGGGAATAAGGTAGAGGGCTGATCCGGGAGCTCCCGGTACGAAATTGGCCTGGGCGCCGTAATTCTCATAAACCTGGCCGAAATAATCCCATCGCAGGCCAAGGTTCAAAGTCAAATTCGGCGTCATTTTCCAATCGTCCTGGAAGTACAACCCGTAAAGATCGCGCCCGTCATCGGTGTTGGCGATGTTGGAAGCGAAAACGTTATCCGCGCCGCCCACGTTGTTAATACCATTGGGCACCGTGGCCAGGGTGGGGGTAAGCAGAACCTGCGCCAAGCCAGTAGAACCGTCGCCGGCATTGGGCAGGGAGGTGTAGTTGCCGTCAAAGTTGAACTGCCCGCGTGACCAGGGCGGCTGCAGGGTTGAAAACTTGATGTGCTGGAATTCAAAACCACCCTTGAAAGTGTGGTTGTTGTAAACCTTGGTCAGGTTTTCCGTGGCCTGAATGGTTGAATTATATTCTACCGAGGGCAAAAACGCGTTGCTGCCCAGGGTGTTCAACCCGCCGATCCCGATTGCCGGAAGACCGCCGTTGAGCGGAACCTGCGGAATGCCCTGAATGCCGTACTGCGCGGGGATTCCGGAAATGTTGTTGGCAAACGGTTGCACGCGCGAGGTGCCGATGCGCGTAAAACCGATGCGCGCTTCGTTGATGAGAGTGGGCGAGAAGGAGTGCGTTTCACTCAACACATCATTGGTCGTGGCTGCGGTCTGGTCGCCCTGGTTAAATCCGCCGCCATCCGCGATACCCGTGAAAGGCCCGGGAATAAACTTCGGCTCGTTGGAGTAGCTGACGCGGCCGAACATCTGATCCTTGTCGCTGAAGTTGTGATCAACCCGGGCATCAAATTGATCAACGTTGTCGTTGATGATGGGGTCGCTGGTGAAGTTGTTGAATATCCCGGTGGTGGTGGGCAGGGGATAGAGATTCAGCAGCTTAATCGCATTGGGATCAATGCGGCCGGCCGGGAGCTGGTTGCCCGGGAACGGCGAGCGTACATAACCGGTTCCGGTGGCCACCAGGCCAGTTACCGGATCAACCTGACCTTGAGTCACGGGACGCGTAGTGGCGGGATCGAACACCGTTCCCAGCGGGAAGGATTGGCCCAGCAGATTAGTTCGCGTACCGCTTTGGAAAGCAATAAGCTGGGAAAGGTCCGTATAACCGCTGGCCCGTTCCTGTGCCGTAGGAACGCTGGTTACCCAGGGCGAGGCTTGGCGGATGCGCGTTCCCTGATAGTCAAAGAAGAAGAACGTTTTGTCTTTACCGTTGTAAATGTGCGGGACGGTGATGGGGCCGCCCACAGCAAATCCAAACTGGTTCTGCCGGAATTCGCCCTTGGGCTGGTTGCCGGAGTTTTCAAAGAAGTTGGCAGCATCAAGACCGCTATTGCGCAGGAATTCCCACGCATCACCGTGCAACTGGTTAGTGCCGGACTTGATGGTGGCGTTCAAAATTGCGCCGCCCGCACGTCCCAGTTCAGCGCTGTAATCGCTGGTTTGAACCTTGAATTCCTGAATGGCGTCGACGGGTGGAAGCACAACATAAGAGGTGCCGTTCAGGAAGTCTACCAGGTCGGCGTTGTTGTCCATACCGTCGAGCAGGTAGTTGTTCTGCGCCGGGCGGGTTCCGTTGGCGGAGAATGCGCCGTTTTGATCAAGGCTTCGTCCGTCCGGCTGACCTACGTTGACGCCGGCGGAAAGTTGCGCCAGAAATGTAAAGTTGCGTCCGTTTAAGGGCAGATCGTTGACCGCCTTGCTGCCGATCACCTGCCCTACGGAAGCGTTCTGTGTCTGCAAGGGCGGCGGCGCCCCGGTTACTTCCACGGTCTGCGTTACCTGGCCGGGTTGAAGTGAAAAATCCGCCACAACTTGCTGCTGCACCTGGACGACGACGTGGGTGCGAGTTGAGGTTTGAAAACCTTGAAATTCTGCACTTATTTTGTAACTTCCGATACGCACGGGTGTGAAAATGTAATTCCCGGACGCATCGGTCGTTGTCGACAGCGTCAGATTGGTTCCTTCATTGGTCAACGTTAACTTGGCACCCGGTATGACTGCCCCGGATGGGTCTTTGACCGTGCCCTGAATTGCTCCCGTATCCACTTGCGCGTACAATCCATGGGCACCCATCAAAGACAGGGCAAGGGCTATCACCGGCAGTGCGAGTAGTCGCATGACCCTCACGCCATTTGTCATTTGGAGCCTCCTCCTCAATTCTTTACCTTACCCGCCTTAAAATGACTAAACCGATGCTGCATTTCCACTAGGGAAGAGCACCGAGCACTTAAATGCGGTCTAACTGTGGATGGACCCGACGCGAGAACTTAAGAAAAATGCCGAAAAAAGCCTTGCGCAAACGCATTCGGCAGACGCTTGCTATTCTCCATAACTGAATGTATGGTGTCAATAGAAATTTTTTGATTATTGGATCGCGCCATGGGAAGTACAGGCTTGGGCTGTCCCGGTGATTTAGGTCTACTCAGCTAGTAGTAAAAAGTTATACAAGGTAAAACATTTATGGCTAAGGGGGTTAGAAATTCAGGCATGTCTTCCCGCATGAAGGATGTGGCCGATCGCGTGGGCGTTTCAGTAACTACTGTATCGCACGTGCTCAACAAAACCCGTTACGTCGCCCCTGAAACCCGCCGCAAAGTTTTAGAGGCCATCGGTGAACTGGACTATTACAAGAACGCACTGGCCCGGCGGCTGGCGCGCGGGCGCAGTGACTTTCTGGGACTCGTTGTGAGCGACATTACGAATCCGTTTTTCCCGGAACTAATCAAGAGCTTTGAGGCAAGCGCGCTAGCCCGAGGCATGGATCTGCTGCTCTGCAATACCAATTACGATCCCGGGCGAACCGAAGCCACCATCCGCCGCATGATCGAAAACAAAGTACCCGGCGTTGCCGTAATGACTTCCGAGATCAGCGCTGAACTTTGGCATGAGGTAGTCTCCCGCCAGGTAGCCGTGGTTTTTCTGGATCTGGGGCGGGTTGGGCCCTGGATCAGCAACATCGTCGTCGACTATTCCTCCGGCATCGCGCAGGCCATCCATCACCTGCACGATCTGGGGCACCAGGAGGTTGTGTTTATTGCGGGGCCGGAGAATTTGCGCTCCGCCATCACACGGCGCAAGGCATTTATCGCGGCGCTGGAGTCCTGGCACCTGTCGCCGGCCCGCACTCTTCAAGGCAACCACAAAGTTGACGGAGGGGCGCAGGCGGTACGCACCCTTTTGAAGCAACCCAATTTTCCCACCGCCATCCTTTGCGGCAATGACCTGACGGCCATTGGCGCCATGCAGGCCTTGTCGGATGCGGGCATCAAAGTTCCTGATGAAGTTTCCGTTGTCGGCTTTGATGACATCGACTTCGCCCACCTTGCCTACCCGCCCCTCACCACCATTAATCTGTCACGCGAAAAACTGGGAAAGCTGGCTTTTGAAGCCTTGCACAAGATCCTCTCCAGCAAGAAACACCTGGGCGCCGAGTATGTGATGGAGTGCCAGCTTGTGGTTCGCCAGTCGACGGGTCCGGCGCGCAAAGGCCCCCTGCGGCTTGCAACGCCCGTCCCCGGTGGAAGCGACGGCGCCAAGCCTTAGCGCGCATTCTCCATAAACTCATCCTCGTGGCGCACGGCCGCCACCATTGTTTTCATTGCGCCAGCGTCTGGCTGGCCTGACGCTTCGAAGGCGGCCGATGATGCGGCTATGCCGCGCCGATTTGCGGAAGGCCTGTGGCCTTCCGAAGCGCGGACAGGTTTGATTTATTCTTGTGCCCTCCGCCCCGGCTTGCCGGGGCGGAGGGGGCAAATAGGAATTGGACCGGCTCAGCCCGGAAAGGCAAGACGTTCCGCAAATCAGGCGGCAGAGCCGCCTGGAAAATAACCCCGCTCTCTGAGTGGCGAAAGGGGCGGCCGTTAGCGATCGCCGCTAAAATTAGCGGCGTATCAGCGCCTGCAATACACCTGATGGTGGGACACGGGCTATGAAATCAGAGACGCCAGCAAGTGGGAGCGCGGTGTGGCGCCGGGCAAGCCTAGCCAAGTGGCCATGGCGGCGCCCAGGTCGCCTAACGGCGCAGGTTGCGCTGCGCTGGCAACTTGATTGCCCGCGGCCGGTGAGAGGATCAGCGCCTCGTCCACCTGATCCGCCAGCATCACGTAGAGAGTTCGTCCACGGTAGGGAGTAAGCTCCTGGCTCTTCAGCCAGATGTAGTAGGAAAGCAGCTCCGCATCCACGAAGGAGCCGAGCGGGTCCTGCATGTTGGGAATCTGGTCCGCGGCGCGAGGTTTGGCAAAAAGGAGCAGGCTGCTGAAGGGCTTCAGTTTGTCGCGCACACCGAAGCGGGCAACCAGAAGGCGGGGCTGGGCGCGCTCGAAAGCCTGAATCGACGCCCACTCCACAAACGTGTTGTTCAGAATCAGCGTTCCCGCGCCTGCCAAAAAAATATCGCGGATAAAACCCCTGACCACGCTGTCGGCAAAAAGCGTGGTTCCCTGATGCGGCTCAAGATCCAGCGTTTTCAGATAAGCGGCCAGTTCCAGCGGACTGCGAAGGCCGGTGAGCACCTTGCCGTAAATCGAATCCGAAAGCTGCTGGCGGTACGGCTCCAGGCGGTGGTAGCTGAGTCCTGTGGCGCAGTCGCGGGCTGCGCTCCCTCCACGCTCGCAAAGCTGGTGCAGCTCATCATCGGCCTCAATCAGCCAGGAATCGGTGGGTTGAAAGCCTTCCTTCGCGCGCAGCGCCTGGAAAAGGTTTGCCGGCTGCGCCGGCAAGGCTGGCGCGACGCCAAAAATCCCGGCCAGATAGCTGGACGTGGTGCCGGCGGCTGCAAGCTGCAGAGGCACACGCGCGCCCTTATTTCTCAACTGCTGCCAAAGCTGATTGCGCTCAATGGTGATGCCGCTGCCGTAAATCACCACCACCACGCGAGTGGGCAGCGGGGCGCGATACAGGCGTGATTCAACCTGCGGCTGCAACTGGTCAAACAGTCCAACCACTTGACGGCGCCAGGCGGAATACTCGCCGTGGCGCTGCAGGTATTTCATCTGCGCGTTTTCCAGCGTGTACGGATCGTTGGAGCGGACCCGCAGCACGCCGGATTGCTCTTCAAACCGGGCCAGACTGCCAAAAATCTTCTGCGTGGCTTCGGGGCTTAGCGACTGAAGCTCGGCAAGCAGGGTGCGGAAGTAGGCCTTTTCCGGCTCAAACAGGGTTGGCCAGGTTTGCAGCTTCACGTAAATCGAAACGGCAAAAGTGCTGGGCAGCTTTTGCAGCAACGCCTGGTTCTGGCCCGCCAGCGTTGCGGCTTCGCCCTCCAGCCCTTTGCTGAAATCCGTTCGCATCTTCCTCAATTGCCTTGCGGCATTCTCCAGCGCTAAAACGCCAGTTCGCCCAGCGGCTGGCCTTCACCCGCTGGCAGCTTGAATCCCAATATTCCGGCCACGGTTGGGGCCACATCCACGTGGCGCACCGGGCGTTCAGAGGCGGTGTTCCTGGGAACGCCCTGGCCCAGCGCCATCAGCCACACCTTGCGGCAGGCGTCATCACCGCTGCGATGATTGGCAAAGCCGTTGCCATCCACGTCGCCGTCGCGCCCCACTTCCGGAATCACCAGCATCGTCGTCTTGCCGCGATACTCCTGCAGCGTCTGCACGTGTTGCCACAGCTCGTAAACCAGGCGGTCCGTGCGCCGGATGGCTTGCAGGTAAAGCGAGTAGGACCCGTAGTGGGCGATGTCGATATCCCAAAAATTCACCAGCAGCAGTGACGGGGCAAAGCGGTTCATGATTTCTTTGGTCATGAAAAACGTCAGCTCATCGCCGCTGGAAGGCACGGTGGGGTCGTTAAAATACTCCAGCAGAGATTTTGACAGGCTTGCCTTCAATTCCCGGCTCAGGTGGCGGCCGTTATCAAACACCTGCCAGCCGTAGCTTTCGTAGCCCTCATCCAGGGCGGAAAGCATCTGATGCGCGAAGGCGTCGCGATCCTCCACGCCCGGTCCTTTGTTGGTTGAAACGGCATGCTGAATGGCATCCAGCAGCAATTGCTTGGGCAGGATGACGTTGCCGGAGTAAGGCAAGCCGTAATCGCGCTGGCGGCTGCCGCCGATCAGGCTGAAGCTTTTGTTGGTGGCAATTACCCAGGTCTCCTCCGGAGGCAGATGGCATTGCTTGCGAAAGCACTCAAAAAGCGTGGGGGTGGTGGGCGGCTCGCTGCCGAACGTATCCACGTTTTGCCACACGCCCGTGATCAGGGCGGCGCTGGAATTGAAGTGGCCGGTCAGTCCTTCGTTGCGAGCGCTGGGATAAAACAATCCCTGTTTAAACAGGTCGCCGGCCAGACGCGGAATGTTAACCCAGCCCTGGGGAGCAAAAGTATCCTGATAGCGCGCTCCTCCGCCAAAGGTAACCACAATGGCGCGGTTTCCTGGCTTTTGAAAGGCGCCTTTGGCCCACACGCGGCGCGGTATAAAGTGATTCACAATAAAGGCTGCGGCCAGCTTCAGGAAATCGCGGCGGCGCACTTCCAGCCGGGCCTGGCGGGCGGCTTCCCCAGGAGTTGCCACATGCAGTTGCGGCGCGATAGAAACGCCGGCCGTCCCACTGCCCGTGCGTCGCCATTGCCCGCGGCATAATGTTTCAATCAAAGGAAGAGGCATCCTCGATCAACCTTCTTTCCGTATTCCCTAGCCGGCGCCCTTCGGAGCGGCAGCGCGTCTTCCGCAGCGGCTTTGTATCAGGGCACGGATTCAGCCGTGCCACATCAAGGCGCCCGATTAAGAGGGTTTAGCCCCTGCGGCCGTTTTGCCTGCCGAATGCCCGCGAGAAAACCCTTCAGGCGTTCCGCAGTGGCGTTGGCATTACACAGCGGCTGAAGCCCTATTCCTTTTCTGCCAGCCAGGGTACCGCTGCAGCCGTGCCCCTGATACAAGGCGCTGACTTCGGTCACCAAAAAGATGGAACTCCAGCCGCCGCTTTTGGTGACGGCAGGCCGTGGAGGCAACCTCCGCTACAACTAATAGTCCGTTATCTCGCCGCCCGCAATCTTGCGCGTCTGGCCCGGAAGATCGAACGGGTGGTCGTAGCCGGGCTGAATATCGCCGCCCTGCGTGTAATAGGGCCACGTATCGGCCACCACGCCCTGTCCGCCGTGGTTCAGCAGGGTAATCTTTGTGATCAGCTTGGAGGATTTGTAGCCGTACTTGGCCGGCATCACCAGGCGCAGCGGAGCGCCGTGCTCCGGGCTGAGGGCTTCGCCGTTCATCTTCAGGGCAAACAGGGTATGGGGGTGCAGCATTTCCGCCAGCGTGTTGAAGTCGTAGTAGCGATCCGCGCAATCCAGGCGGAGGTGCGTGGCACCGGGCAGGGGCTTGGCCAGCTTTAACAGCTCCGCCGTCCGAAACCCTTCCCACGTAATGCGCGTAGACCAGCACTGCACGCACTTCATGCGGCTGTTCTGCCTTACCATGGCCAGCTTGCGGACTTCCGCCAGGCTCAGCCGCAGCGGCCGCGTTACCATGCCGCCCACTTCCAGTCGCCACGCGGACTCATCCACCGCGCGAACCGGATTAAACTCCATCACCTTGGCGTGAAAGCGGTCGGGGTTATCGGTGGGGATGATCAGCTTGCGTCCGCCCGCAACTGACGCAGATTGAGGGTTTGCAGCCGTGGCCTCAACAATACCTGCGGACCCCAAAGCCACCGCCGCGCTCCCTCCGGTGGCAACTTCCAGAAATTCCCGGCGAGTCACTTTCTTCAAAACCCTATTCCTCTTGTCCGATAGGCGCAATTATACCACAGGCGCCGGTTGTCGATGGGCAGGGGAGCGCGGGGCGCGAGCACTTGCGGCCAAAGGTGGAATTGCAGCGGCTTTGGCCGGCTTTACGGAAGCAGCTTGACGCGCAGGATGGTTCCTTCCGAGGCCAGGCCCAAGTGACCGCTGGTTCCGGGCAGCGAAACGTGCAACTCATCGCCGTTCAGCCGGCGTTTGGTTACCCACTCGCCGTTTTGAAACGTTCCTTCCTCCACCGACAGAATCTCCGCATCACGCAGCGGCCCATGCATTTCGCGGAAGCTGATGGAAAAGCCTGCGCCCGCCACCACGTAATCGTTCTCGCCCATTTCAAGAATCAGGCCGCGGCCGCGCGCCGCCGACAAAAATGATTCGTGTGCCGTGTAGGGGTTGCCAAAGCTGACCAGCGCCGCCACCTGCGGGCCAAGCCGGATGGCCCTGGCCCAGTCCAGGTTCTGCACAATGGCGTGCAGCTTGCCAGTGTATTGCAGGCGAGTAATGAGCGGCAGCAGCGGTTGCAGCAGTGCGTAGGTGCTGGCCAGCGGCTGCGCGGCCTCGCTCAGCTTGCCGTTTTCATACGCGTGGTCAATGCCAAATGGACTGAAGCCGATGCCGTTGAACCGGGCAAAGGTGGTGAATGCGTAGGCGGCGTAGGGGCCAACAAAGGCCGTTTCCGGCACAAACAGCGGGTTATCCGGCCGGGTGAAGATGGCGGAGGTTTCCACAAATTCGGGCGCATAAATATCAGGCGCCAGAATGTCGACGTCGGGCGCGGCGGCTTTCCACACGTCAAGCACGTGGATCGTGGGACCGCCGCTCGGCCAGCGTCCGGCGCGCTCCACGCCTTCGCCCGCCAGCCAGTTGTTGCAGTAAAAGGGCAGAGGATAGGCCTGTTTGCCGGCCGCCGCCACCGCGTCCACGTAGCTGGCAACGCCCCAGGCGCTGTAAGCCTCTTCCGCCATATTGCCGAACACCTGCCGCCAGGCGCCGGAGTCGCGGTAGCCGCTCAGGCCCCAGGCCGCGTTCATATCGGGAGTCAGCGTGGAGCGGTGCGCGGCCAGATAGTGCATGAGCGAAGCGGGAACGGGCCCTTCAAACTGCCGCGTCGCTTCCGGCGAGTAGTCGCGATCGGTGCCAAGCAGCCCGGTTTCGTTTTCCACCTGCATCATGATTACTGTGCGCTCGCTCGCATCCGTGCTGCGTAAATGGCCCATCACCGCGGCAAAGGCGGCGGCGTCGGCCTTGCGGCAGGCTTCGCACAGTGGCGAGATAATCTCCATGGATTCGCCGCGCGGCCCCGTAACGCGCTGGTAAGTTTTGCGGTCGCGCTTCAGCCACTCCGGCGTATAGTGCATCTCGCCGTTCTTCCAGCTTCCGAACCACAGCAGCACCAGGCGCAGATGGGAGCGGCGCGCCGCATCCACCACGCGGTCCACGGTCTGGAAGTCATAATGGCCCGGCTGCGGCTCAATCAGTTCCCAGTAGATGGGCACCTCGGCGGTGTTGGCGTGCAGCGCGTTCAGCGACGCCATCACGCGGTCCAAATCCTCAACGTTGGTGGCGCTGGAATTGTGCGCCTGGCCGCCCAGCATCAGGTAGGGCTTGCCGTCGACCATCAGGTGGAACTGCTTGCCCTGGTGCACCAATGCCGGCATGGGTGATGTCTGCGCGCACAGGTTTAAGGTGAAGAGCAACAGGCTGGCCGCGGCCAGCAGCGTGGTGCGGGCCTGGGAGCTCTTGCCCCGCAGCGGATGGAAATAACGTTCGTTCTCGGGATTTCTCATAGATTTTGCCCGGCGGGGGCGACCGTTTGCAGACGAAGTTCGTCTGTTATCCGCGATCGCGCAACCGTGGTATTCCTCCATTCTCCCCCCGCCGCCGCGGCAGCCAGAATCTGGCGCTAACCCTGCTCCGGTGCCGTCGCACGGGCGGAAATAAGGCCAAAATCTATCACAACTCCCCGGCAGGCGGAGGCCAATTTTCCAGAGGGCCGCCGCCAACTCCAATTAAGCGGCCCGTCAGTCAAGCCGAGCTGTCTCGCCGCCCCAGACTGGCGGTCCTATAACTTTGCCTTCCGGGCTGGACATTTTAATCTTTCTAATCTTCTCCGCCCCAATTGGAACCGCTCGCCTGGGCTGGCGCTGGCGGGTCTGCTAATGGTTGCGCTGTTTGCGTCAACCCAACAGAGCCGACTACCGCGGGCGGGTTTTGCCCGCCAACTGGCTGTTGGGCGCACTGTTTGTTAGCTGGATCCAGCGTGTTGTAGCGGACTGAGAACCGTTCTAGGTTCATTTTTTCCCCCTCGGCCCCAGCCCCAAGGCCGTTTGGCGGCTAGAAGCACCAGGCTATGAGGTTCCGGCTTGGCGACCACAGTCCATAATTGAGAGCCCGTAAAAAGCAAGCTGCCCGGCGGCCGTCGCGACGGTAATAAGGGAGCCGATATAGACAGGCATACCAACAGCGCGGGCGCAGAGCGAATTCACTATGCGAGAGGGAGGCTGAAGTTGTAAATATTATATTATGTCAAATGTAAGCAGCGAATACACTGCATACGAGGCATACCAAAACTACGCAGCGGACAAACCGTACGCCCAATGGGCGGGTAGATGGTCCAGACCTCGCAGAGCATGCTGACGCGCCGGCCGTATCACCAAAGTGCGGGCGAACCGGTCAGTAGTTGAAGGCGGGATGCGGTTCGGCCTTCCAAGCTGCGGCGCGCGCCTGGGCTTGCTCAATCTGCTCCGGAGTCATCTGGCTTGCGAGTGTCTGCAGGGTTCGGCCGCATTGTTCAGTTCCATGCTGAGTGGCCAGCAACGCCCATTGGTATGCGCCGACATTATCCCTGGCTACGCCCTTACCCAGCATATAGAGGCCGGAAAGCGCGCATTGCGCGTCTCCGATTCCCTGCGCCGCTGCGATCTGGAAGTACTTTGCGGCCTGGACATCATCCGCCGGTCCAACCTGGCCGGGGTAGCGGGCCTCGTAAATCAATGCCAGATTGTAAGCTGCGTCACAGTGGCCGAAATCGGCCGCCACGCGGAACCATTTTTCAGCCTGGGAATAATCGCGCTCTACCCCTTGGCCATTCATATAGCGGATACCCAGTCCATAGGCGCCCACAGCGTCGCCCTGCTCGGCTGCGGCTCGATACCACTTCACGGCAATGCCAAAGTCACGCGGCACGCCCACTCCATTCGCATACATCCAGCCAAGTTCCGACTCGGCGCGCGGGTCGCCGGCGGTCGCCGCTTTCCGAAACCATTTTACCGCTTCCGCCTGATTAGGCCGGCCGCCCTGCCCCTGCAAGGCGAAGATCCCTAGCAAGACATCGGCATAGGTATACCCGGCGTGCTCGGATTTGCGAATCCAATGCATGCCTTCTTTAGAATCAGCTTTCACCCCTTGCCCCATCAGGTACGTGATTCCTATGTCTGCTTCAGAGCGGGGATCGCCCAGGTCGGCAGCGGCTTGATACCATTTTCTTGCCTCGGTGTAATCCTGAGGGACACCAATACCGTTGGCGTAAATCGTGCCAAGGTTCCCCATTGCGACCACCGATTTTTGTGACGCCGCTTTTTTCAGCCACTCAATCGCCAGCGAGGAATTCGCCGGGCACCCACGTCCGAATGCGTATTGGATACCTACGTCCTCCTCGGCGGCAAGGTTATTTTGCTGAGCCGCCTTCAAGCACCAATCGAGTGCTGTTGTGTCATCCTGCTTAACAAAATGGCCCAGGCGGTAGGCGATGCAAACCAGTACCTGAGATCCTGCATCGCCTTTGGTTGCCTTGTCGTAGAGCGCGGGAAAATCTTCCGATTTCATCGCCAGAATCTGCTTTGCGGCTTCGCCAGCCTCTCCACGCATTCCGGCAGGGAGGTTAACGGCGTTCCACACTATTTGCTGCTGGGGCGCCCTGACTGGTGCTTTGCCCCCTGCCGCCTGCGTATTCATGCGGGCTGTCTGCTCGTAAATCTTGCCGCAAAGCATTCTAACTGCTGTGTTGTCCGGTGCCACCTGACCCGCGGCTTGGCATTCGCTTCTTGCCTGGTTGGGGTGGTTCTGCCTCATCAGGAGCGCCGCAAGCTTTATGTGGACGTCAGGCAACCTGGGGTTGACCTGGAGTGCGCGGCGATACTCGGCCACGGCTCCGTCATAATCCCTGTCCATCACAAGAGCCTCCGCCAGTTGAGAGTGCCGAAAAGGGGTGGCGGGGTCCAACTCCGCGGCCTTTCTCAACTCGGTGATCGCGTCCAACAAGTCGTTTTGTCGCATGAGAACAATTGCGAGATTGTTGTGGGCAGAGGCGGAGCTGGGGTCGATTTGGAGGGCCCGAATAAGTTCGCGCCTGGCGTTGCTCAGGTCGTTTTGGCGCAGGTAGAACGCAGCCAGGTTGTTGTAAGGAGTCTCAAACTCGGGATCAACTTGAATCGCCCTTTCGAACATCTTTTTCGCTTCAGCCGGCTTTCCGGCCTCGGCCAGCGCCAAACCCAGATAGGTGAGATTGTCCGGATTATCCGGGCGGACCTTTTCCGCCGCCTTGAAGGCTGTGACAGCTAGCTTGAGCTGGCGGCCGCGAAACAGTACGTTCCCCAGCGCAAAGTAAGTGATGGCGGGCTCAAAGCCCGTGGCCGCTTCACACTCCTTTTCGGCGTCGGGGAATTGGCCCCTCAGGGCAAGTCTCATGCAGGAGCAAACGTGGGCGCTTGCCGCTTGCTCCTCGGCTGATGGAGACGCCGGTGGAATGCTCGATTTTGCCGTTTCAAGCGCATTCATGAGTGCAGGGGACGCGCCCAGCTCTTTGAAGAGTGATAAATCATCATTGGAGGGCTTGAAATCAATTCCTGCCCGGCGCATGAGCTGCACAACACGGCTGCTCGATTCTCCGAAATCCATTAGTGCCAGCACATGCACGCGGTCAAGAGGTTTCGATGGATAAGTTCCCAAGCTCACAGGTGCCGGAGCGGCCGTTCCCTGCGAGTAAGCCGCCAATGCCAACAAAACTATGTATGAGATGAAGCGGAGTTTCATGCTGGCCCCCCCTGTTCCCGAATCGTCCATGCAGTTTACATAGGATTCACTTTTTCCGACGGGAAGCTTAGGTTGCGTTCGGCGATAAGTCAACTGGCATGACTATCATTGCCTGCAACTGCCAGCGGGTTCGCACCGACCTGTGTTTCAGCGGACTAATCGGCGGACAGCAATGTTCGAAGACCCGCCTCCCGGGAACATAACCAGCCAGGTCCGGGGCGCTAAACCTGCCTCTACGGGGCGGCGGCGTGGCGGGGGATGGAAATGGCGGTGGGCGGGGTGATATGGTGCACGGCGGAGTAGCTGGCCTGGTTGATGGCCACGCCGAGGCGTCCGCGCGAATCAATGTAAAGCAGCGGCTTGCCCACCGGCACATCACTAAAGGTTTTTACAAACGGCAGCCGCACCTGCGCCGCGCCCAGCGTTACCGGCACCTGGTCGCCGTGTTTATAGCCGAGCTTTAAAAAATCGCTCCCTTCAATGTTTGAGATCAGGCTGCCAAAGGGCCGGTCAATGGCGATAATGGCCCCGCTGATGCCGTTCGCGTACAGTTTTTCGGTGGGAAGGCTGAGGCGCACCAGTTGCGCCAGAGGCACTTCGGGACCGGCCTGGGTCCAATTATCGCCGCGCGCCAGGTGAGCAGCGGCGGGAGAGAAAATATCGCGCCCGTGAAACGTGGAAGAGAGCTTTTTGCCGATCATCCATTCCGGGTTGGTAATTTCGCGAGCGCCTTCGAGGCCGTCGCGATCCTCGACCAGCGTCATCAGACCGTTATCGGGCAGCACAAAATACTGGCCTCGGTGTGACTTGACGATAACCGCCTTGCGGCTGCTGCCCACGGTGGGGTCAATCACCACCAGAAAGATGGTTCCAGCAGGGAAGTAGGGCGTGGTGCCGAAGAGAAAGCGTGCGCCTTCAAAAATGGAGTAGGGCGTCGCCTGGTGGGTCAGGTCCACAATGCGCACGGCGGGATCAATGCCATAGATAACGCCTTTGCAGATGGGCACGGCGTCGTTATCGGAGCCGAAATCGGTCATGAAAACAATGGTGGGCCGCTGGGCCGGGCTTGCCGCCTGGGGCGGCGCCGCCAGCACGCGGTGCGCGGGCCGCATGCAAGCCAGCGCCATGAGCATCGCCAAGCAAAGGCCGGCGCCAAAGCCCGGCGCTCGCCCGGCGCGCCTGGGAATTTGATTCGGGCTTGCACCCCTCAAATATTGCCGTTCGTCATTCTTGCGTCCAGCCTTACGCCATTCCGCCATCGTTAGTCCTCACCGTTGGGTCGATTAAAGCGCTTGAAAACGCGAACAGGGATGATAGCAGAGAAACCGCGACGGTTGGGAGTATACAGGGAAGCGGATGCGGATGAAAACCAAGTGGCGAGCGGAGGAAATCCGGAAGGGTAATGAAATGCGGGCACAAGTGTGGCAATTCGATATCAGGCGGAAGCGGGGTGTGCTGAAAGTGCCCCAGCCCGGCCATGCCGGACTGGGGGCAATCTGAATCCTGGTAGTGAACCTGATTTGAATTCTTGTTACCGTGCTTGCCGAAGTCAGCAAGCCAATGAAAGCTGCAAACAAATTGAAAGAATTACGTTGTTGTTGGAGCCTTGCGGCTGGCGACCCCGATGCCTGCCAGCAGTACGGCGCCCAGCAGAACGGCACTGACAGGCTCCGGTGCCTCTGGTATGACGGGGCTGCTTAAGGCCGAACAACCCCACGCAGAGCCATTATAGTTGCATGTCCCACTGTCAGTTGCGTCGAATGTCGTGCCAGACCAAAGCTGGACGTCGACCGAAAGTGGTGTGCTTTGTGCTGAGGAAAAGCCTAGTGTGAAGTAGAGTTCATTAAGGGCACCCGGGCCAGTAATGAACGCCGCTTGCCCGTTATCGTAGATGGTGCCGGTTGACCAGCCAGACTGATCTGTGGTTTCCCCTATGTTGCTATAGGCGGTGCTCATGCTAGATAAGGTGACACCGCTGGTTGGAATGTACACCTGTATTTCAGTTAATGACAGGCTATTGGCCGTGCCGAGGCAGTTCACCGTGCAGAACTCCTGGGTCCAGTCGTTCCCGCTGGATCCGGTTCCTCCCACAGCGGGCACGTTGTCCGCCAATGCGTTTATGCCAAGCGCTGCGATTGTCGCCGCAAGCAACAGCACCAGTCGCAGCCGTCCAAGATTCCAATGCATGCGTATTCCCCCTTTCACGAAAGTGCCGGACCGCGCCAGGTTCCGCGGCCAGAAAAAGGCGGCGCACTTTTTCAAGTGACCCCATTCTCCTCAATCATCTATTGCACGTTTAATGCAAAACTAGCTTGACCGCGCGATTTATGCCATTTCATGGCTGGCAAACGGCTTACTGGATGGTAGGTGGCTTTGACCAATGGCCTTGAAAGGCTGGCAGATGCAAAGTTTTGCGCATTGGCTGCACATGACTACAGCTTTTGTGCTAATTATGTTGTTTAAATTCAATCACAAAGCCCTGTGACGTCCGTCACACTTGGGCCATAATGCGGGCAGCTGCGGAGCACGGGCATCACTCCCGGATTGGGCCGCCCTTAACACCAGGCAAGGCGACAACGGGAGGGTTTAGGGTTTTAGGCGGTAAAGCATGCGGGGGAAGGGAATGGTTTCGCGCACGTGTTCCAGGCCGCAGACCCAGGCGACGGCGCGTTCAATGCCCATGCCATACCCGGCGTGCGGAACGCTGCCGTAGCGACGCAGGTCTAAATACCACTCAAAAGCTTCGCGCGGCAGTTGATGCTTCTTAATGCGCTCGAGGAGCAGGTCGTAATCCGCCAGACGCTCGCCACCGCCGATGATTTCGCCGTAGCCTTCGGGCGCCAGCATATCCACGCACAGAGCCACCTCCGGCCGCTGCGGATCGGGCGCCATGTAAAAGGCCTTCACATCCATAGGGTAGCGCGTAACCAGAACGGGTTTTTCGTACTGCTGCGAGATAATCGTTTCGTCCGTGCCGCCAAAGTCGCCGCCCCACTGGATCTCACTGCCTTTGGCTTGCAGCAGCTTGACCGCATCGTCGTAGGCCAGGCGCGGAAACGGCGGGGTAACGGCCTGCAGCTTGGCCACGTCGCGCCCCAGGGTTTGCAGTTCCGCGCCGCGATTGGCCACCACGCGGCCCACCATGTGCGCCACCATCTGCTCCGCCAGTTCACAAACGTCATCCAGATGGGCAAACGCCACTTCAGGCTCAACCATCCAGAATTCGGTAAGGTGGCGGCGGGTTTTGGATTTTTCGGCGCGGAAGGTGGGGCCAAAGCAGTAGGTTTTACCCACCGCCATGGCCGTGGCCTCGTTGTAAAGCTGGCCCGACTGGGTGAGATAGGCCTTTTCGTCGAAGTAGTTCACCTCAAACAGCGTGGTGGTGCCTTCGCAGGCGGCGGGCGTAAAGATAGGCGTATCCACCAGGGTAAAGCCGCGGTCGTCAAAAAAATCGCGCACCGCCTTGATGATCTCGTGGCGCACACCCAGAATGGCGCGCTGGCGCGCCGAGCGCAGCCACAGATGGCGGTGGTCCATCAGAAAGTCAACGCCATGCTCCTTGGGCGTGATGGGGTAGGGCTGGTCCACGGGGATCAACTGCAGCACTTCTATACCGGAAACGTCCAGTTCAAATCCGCCCGGGGCGCGCTGGTCCGCGCGCACCTTGCCGGTAACGCGCACGCTGGATTCCTGGGTAAGACGGCGAACCGCTTCAAATATGTCGGGGGGGACGACGGCCTTTACCACCACGCCCTGAATCTGGCCGGAGCCATCGCGAAAAATGGGGAAAAGCAATTTGCCGCTTTCCCGCAAATTGTACAACCAGCCTTGGATTACGACCTCTTCGTCCGCGTGTTCAGCCACGCGACGGATTTCAACGATTGGGGGCAACGGAACGCTCCTTGGGATTTTATTGCTGTCGTGGCGGCCGGAACCTGCCCTGACGCAGGAAGGGACCGCCGGTTCTTCTTGAAGCAACAGCCGCCGCCCATAGAGCGGGGCTGCAGAAAACGACCGGCGCTACAGCCAGCCTGAAAGAAATCACTCGCCGGCTTCCAGTTTATCCATTGCCTTGCGCAGTGCGCTCTGGTCCAGCGCCCGGGTTGCCTGGCCCTGCAGCTCAAAGATCAAGGGCACGCTCTGGCCCAGCGACTTCAAGTCCCGCGCCGCTTCGGACCAGTCAATAGTGCCTTCGCAGGGCATCAGGTGCTCATCTTTATCGCCATGATTGTCGTGCAGATGAACAGTGGCTATGCGGTCCTTCAGCACCTCAAAGGCGGCATGGAACCCGCCGGCAAGGTGAGCGTGCCCGGCATCGAAGCATATTTTCAGATCCAGGCGCGTGTACTGAATAAACTCGACCAGACGCTCCGGAGTGCTGAGTGCGTTGGGCGTGTTTTCCAGCAGCAACTGCACGCCTCGCTCCTTGGCGAAAATCTTCAGGTGCTCCAAGGTGCTGAAGGCCGCGTCAAACTTGCTCAAATCGTATTCTTCATCCGCAAGGCCCAGGTGGAGCACCAGGTATTCAAAGCGCAGGCGCTCGGCCATCTCCAGCACGCGCTTCAGCTCATCCATGGAGTCGATGCGGCGGCGCTTTTCGAGATATGCGGTTGAAACCGGCACGCCGCCCTCGCGCCCGCGCGCCGCGTCGGCGGTTAGGGGGGCGTGCAGCGAATGCAGCGTCATCTGATGATCGCCAAGCCACAGCGCGACATCGCGCAAGTGGTTCGAGTCCCGGTAATCCAGATGCTGGCGGGCGGCAAAAATCTCAATCTGGCGCAGACCGCTGGAGTGCACCTGCTCCAGAATGTGCGAGTTCAAACGCTGATGAGAGAAATAGTAAGTCGAGAATCCAAATTGCATCAGTAGCCCACCGCCAGGCCATGGCCGCGCGGATCCGCGGCGCCAAAGCGCCATCCGGTTTCCGGATCAACCGCAATCGCCTCGCATTCGCCAATGTGGCCGATTACCTGAACGGTGTAACCGGCCTGGCGCAGCAGGGAGAGAGTATCGGCGGAAAAGCCCCACTTTTCTACAAAAACCTTGTCGGGCATCCACTGGTTGTGGAAGCGCGGGGTCAGCACGGCTTCCAGAACGTCCATATTGAACGCCAGCACGTTCAGCATGACTTCAAGCACGGTATTGATAATGGTGCCGCCGCCGGGCGCCCCCAGCACCAGCCGCGGCTGGCCATTCCGCACAACAATCGTGGGCGTCATCGAGGAAAGCGGCCGTTTGCGCGGCGCAATGGAATTGGCCTCGCCTTGCACCAGCCCGAACATGTTGGGAGTGCCGGGCTTGGCGGCAAAGTCGTCCATCTCGTCGTTCAGCAAAAATCCCGCGCCTTCCACCGTCACGCCGCTGCCGTAACCGCCGTTCAGCGTGTAGGTGTTGGAAACGGCGTTGCCCTGCGCGTCGACAACGGAAAAGTGCGTGGTGTCGCCGGCCTCGGCGGGCTGCAGCTTGCCGGGCGCAACCGGCGCATCGGGCTTGGAGCCGACAATCTGCTGGCGCAGTGTCTCCGCATAGGCCAGGCTGGTAAGGCGCGCCACGGGTACAGAAACAAAATCTGAATCGCCCAGGTATTCGGAGCGGTCGGCGTAGGCGCGGCGCATGGCCTCCGTCATCAGGTGCATGGATTGGAACGAGTCTGGCGCGCCCAGATCGAGCGGGTCGAGTATGTTCAGCATCTCAATCAGCGCCACGCCTCCGGAACTGGGCGGAGGCGAAGTAATCACGGTGTAGCCGCGGAATTTGCCCACCAGCGGCGCGCGCAGCTTGGGCTGGTAAGCGGCCAGATCGTCACGGGTGATAATTCCGCCCAGCTTCCGCATGGTGGTGGCAATCTGGCCCGCGATCGGGCCGCGGTAAAAAGCCTGCGGGCCTTGCCGGGCGATCAATTGCAGGGTTGCGGCCAGCTCCGGCTGCTGAAAAATCTCACCCGGCTGCCAGTACTTACCGTTGCGCAGATAGATGCGCCGCGATTCGGCGAACTGCGCAAGCAATTTGTGCGAGGCCTCAAGCGACTGGCTGAGCGGATAGCTGACCGTAAAGCCGTCGCGGGCCAGGCGGATGGCCGGCTGCATCACGCGCGCCAGTCCCAGCTTGCCGTATTTCCGCTCCGCCAGGGCCAGGCCGGCCACCGTGCCCGGAACGCCGGAGGAAAGCGCGCCCACAATGCTGGCGTGTGGAATGACGTTGCCCTGCGCGTCAAGGTACATATTGTGCGTGGCCTTGCCGGGCGCCTGCTCACGGTAATCCACAAACACGGCTTCACCGCTGGCCAGGCGGATCAGCATAAAGCCGCCGCCGCCCAGGTTGCCGGCAAAAGGATGCGTGACCGCCAGTGCAAAGCCCACGGCCACGGCCGCATCCACGGCATTGCCGCCCTGCTGCAGCATTTGAAGGCCAGCCTGGGAGGCGTTGGCCTCGCTCGAAACCACCATGCCGCGCCTGGCAGCCACAGGGGTAAGCGCAAAAGCGGAGGCGCAGGCGGCAAACAGGAAAAATGCAAGCGCGAGGGCGCGGCAGGTGGCGAGCTTTGCTGCGAGGCGCGGGATTGAACTAGTTTTGAACAGGAAACCCCCTCGGGCTGTCAGGCGTGAAATCAGGCTTTCACTCTGCACCGCGCCCATGACTACCGCCGCCCCCCCGGCGCGGCAATAGAACACAATCTAAGTTAAAAGCCCGCACGCGTCAAGGCGAGCAACGGCAGAATTCCCGCCGGGGCGCGGACCCGGCGCGGCGGGTGACTCAGGCGCGGGCGGGCGCGGCTTTGGCGCCGCGCAATAGCTTAAGAAAATCGCGCATGAAAAACGGCAAGTCCATCCAGGTGCGTGAGGTTACCAGATTGCCGTCGGTCACCACTTCTTCGTTGCAGAATCGGCCGCCGGCTCGCTCCACGTCTGGCGCCAGGGCTTCAAAGGTGGCTACATTGCGGCCGCGCAGGCCGTCGACCGCGGCAAGAATCAGCGTGCCGTGGCACAGGGAGGCGATGGGTTTGTTGCTTTCGAGAAAATGGCGGACGATTTTCTGCAACTGCGCGTCGTTGCGCAGATATTCCGGAGCGCGGCCGCCGCTCAGGATAATGGCGTCGTAGGTCTCGGCTTTCACATCCACAAAGGCGATATCGGCCGGAATCAGATAGCCGGGTTTTTCAACGTAAGTGTCCCAACCGGGTTCAAAATCGTGAATCACGGAGCGCAGCATCTTCTTTTGCGGGGCGGCAACGTGGACCTCAATGCCTTCCTCGCGCAGGCGGTGAATGGGGTACCAGGTATCCAGCGATTCGGTGGCGTCACCGGCAACCAGTAATACTCGGGGCATGGGCGGAACCTCCTGTAAAGAATGTTCTCCATCGTACCACCAGTGAAGGGGACAAGGAGAGGATTTGAAGCCTTGGGCAATTCCGGCTGCGCTCCGCCGGCCCGCCGCATACAATTAAATCTTGATTTCGGGCAGGCTCACCTGCCCATGCTGCCGGCTTAAAGCCGCCAGGTCCGTGCGTTTAACTGTGCTCCAGCGTGCCCGAAAGCTCTGAACCACAGTTTACTCAACGTGAAAATAGGATGCCGGCATTCTGGGTACTTGACATGTGATTGGTTGCAGGAGTAGTTTCCTCCCCATTGCCGATCGTTGGGAACGGTTGGGCAAGCTCAACCGCGGGGGGGAGGGAGGCCGTGCAGGGAAAGCATTTCCTGTTTGTAATGCCGGGGGGCGCCGGTTACACG
>VFSW01001920.1_pt1 | contig 31497 bp, 25 predicted proteins | sample 5358111 | NCBI WGS metagenome assembly VFSW01 (sample SAMN11554181, study PRJNA540505) | mine drainage metagenome | isolation source: sediment from site ElyBrook_90M | place: USA: Ely Copper Mine, Vershire, VT | collected 2017 | reverse complement strand
GGGTGGTGGTGCTCAAGATACGCGCGCGGCACGCCGAGGATGCGGGTGGTGGGGAAGGCGCGACCGAGTTCTTGCGCGCGATTGCGCACCGCCGACACCATTAGGGTGCCCGCACCGCCATGGCGGGTACCGTCTTCGATCGTGATGACGCGATCGTGATGTACCGCATCATCGATCATTTCGGGATCGGGAGGTAGGACGCGTACGTCATAGAGGGTGATCCGCGCGGCGTCCGCCATGAGTTCAAGTGCTTCGTAGGCACTCGCGGCCATCTTGCCGACCGCGAGCACGCAGAGCGAACCGTCGCCCTGACGCACTCGGCGCGCGCGTAGACCCTCACCGTGATGGCCATCGAACGGGCGCGGCGGGGTCTTGGGAAAACGTAGGGCGCTAGGTCCGTTCAGGCTCAGCGCACTGTTCAACATGATAGGAATCTCGGCGGTGCTCGAGGGTGCGAACACCGTCATGTTGGGGATGGCGAGACAGAGGGCGATGTCGAGCACACCGTGATGCGAGGGGCCGTCGTCTCCCGTGATGCCCGCGCGGTCGAAGACGAAAACGACGGGGAGGTTGAGCAATCCGACGTCGAGGTTGGCCTGGTCGAAGGCACGGGAGAAGAACGTGGAGTAGAAGGCCACCACTGGCTTCATGCCGCCCATCGCCATCCCGGCCGCGGCGGTGACCGCGTGTTGCTCGGCAATGCCCACATCGAAGAATCGACGCGGGTAGGCCTCCTGAAAAGGTAGGAGTCCGGTGGGTCCGGCCATGGCGGCGGTGATCGCCACGATGCGCTCATCGACCCGAGCCTCGGTCATGAGCGCTTCGGAGAAGACTTGGGTGAAGGAGAGCGAGGGCACATCCTCATCATTGAGTCGAGGCGGCAACTTGTAGTCGTGCATCTTGAGTTCGTCGGACGTGGCGGGCTCGTAGCCGCGCCCCTTCTCAGTCAGGGTGTGCACCACGATGGGGCCGTCCCAGAGTGCGGCCGAGCGCAACGTCGCTTCAATGGATTCGATGTTGTGACCGTCGATAGGCCCCACGTAGCGCACACCGAGGTTCTCAAAGAACGTGTGGGGAGTGACCATCTCACGCACCACCGACGTGAAGCCGTCGATACCCAGGTAGGCGGCTTTACCCAACCTCGGCAGGCGCGGCACCAAACGGCGTATCCGCTGGCGCAGAGTCAAGTAGGTCTTGTTGAGTCGCAGCGACGTGAGCGAGGTAGAGAGTCGTGAAATAGTGGGCGCGTAACTACGGCCGTTGTCGTTGAGAACGATGACCACTCGTTGACCACTCACGCCCAGATTGTTGAGCGCCTCGTAGGCCATGCCGCCGGTGAGCGAACCATCGCCGACGATGGCGACCACGTGACGTGCGCCGCCGTGACCGATCAACTCGTGTTTGGCCTCCAGGGCCACCGAGAGACCGTGCGCGTAGGAGAGAGCGGTTGAAGCGTGCGAGGATTCGATCCAGTCGTGCTGGCTCTCGGTGCGGTTGGGGTAGCCCGAGAGTCCTCCTCGCTTGCGCAATGCCTTGAAGCCGTAGCGACGGCCGGTCAGCAGTTTGTGCACGTAGGACTGGTGTCCGGTGTCGAAGAGCAAGATGTCCTTGGGCGAATCGAAGACGCGGTGTAGCGCCAGGGTGAGTTCAACGACGCCAAGGTTCGAGCCCAGGTGTCCGCCCGTGTTCTTGACCGAGGCGATGATAAATTCACGAATCTCACCGCTTAGCTGGTTCAACTCTTCGTAGGACAGCGCCTGCAGGTCGGCGGGGGATTCGATGGACGGCAAAATCACATCCGTCAGCCTAGTTCTGGAGCACTCACCAACAGCGGGGTCAGACCAGTGTCTCCGCCTCGACCCGGGTTCTCCCTCGCCCGAGGCACGCCGAGCGCCCTAGTATGTCCGGGGGCTCTCTGCACTTATACTTCGGCCTATGGCCGTAGTGTTCTGGGTTGTCATCATTGTTCTCAGCGGATTGGCGGAACTGCACACCAACGCCCTCGCTGCGCTCTTCGTCGGCGTCGGCGCGGGCGTGGCCTTCGTGGTGGCTCTCGGCGGCGCATCGTTCCCTATTCAGGCCCTGGTGTGGCTCCTCGTGACGGCGACCACGATGGCCTTTCTTCGGCCCTTCGCCCTCAAGAAGCTACGTCCGCCCGCCGGCGACCTCGCTCTGCCGATCGCGACCACAATGACTGGTCAATTCGGTGTCGTCGAAGACGAGGTCGGTGACGAGAGTCATCCCGGTCGCATCAAGATCCGTGGTGAACACTGGCGCGCGGTCACGGACGGGGCCACGAGCATTGCGGTGACGACCCCGGTAGTCGTGACTAAGGCGTACGGAACAACCTTGTGGGTCGAACCGCGCGAGTCCTCAAACGGTCGCTAGTACCCTAGGACGCCGGTGGCGTCGGGTTCATGGTGGGGACGTCGGACATCACGCTGCGCAACGCTTGAGCGGCTCCCAGTAGTGCCGCGCTCTCGGCGGGGATGATCAGCTTGGTGTTCTCGGATGCTGCGAATTTAGCGAGGGTGTCGAGTTGCAATATGGCCACGAGAGTGGGGTCGGGAGTCTGCGCTTTGATCGCGGCGTAGACCAGGGCCACGGCTTGTGCACGACCTTCGGCCTCGAGGATGGTGGCTTGGCGCAGACCCTCCGCGCGGAGGATCGCTGACTGCTGGGCGCCCTCCGCCTCCTTGATAGCCGCTTGGCGCTCGCCGTCGGCGACGTTCACGGCCGACATCTGGGTGCCCTCTGATTCGAGGATGCGGGCACGCTTTTCCTGGTCAGCCTGCTTCTGTAACGCCATGGCCTGGAGGATCTGCTCCGGTGGTGTGATCTCGAGGACTTCCACTCGGTTGATGCGCACGCCCCACTTGTCAGTGGCCTCCTCCATTTGTGTCTGCAGCAACGTCCCGATCCGCTCACGTTGGGAGAAGGCCTCATCCAACGTGATCGAGCCGAAGACCGCACGAACCGAAGTGCGTGCCAGGTTGTCGGTGCTCACCAGGTAATCGGAGTTGGTGAACAGGGCGAGGCGCACGTCGACGACCTGAGAGAAGATGGTGGCGTTGACGATCACGGCCACGTTGTCGCGAGTTATCACCTGTTGGCGGTCACCTGTGCGCGGCGTCTCACGAACGTCGACGATCTTCATTACTTCGATGAAGGGCACGATGAATGTGAGGCCAGAGTTGCGAATTGCCTTGAATTCCCCGAAGCGCGTAACGACGCCCACGAATCCCTGCTGAACGATGCGCACCGCTTTCAACAAGAGAACTATGGCGAGTAGCACCACGATGACGGCGACGCTCAAGATGACCAGATTCATGGCTTCTCCTCATTTCAGGGCCACCGCGACGCGGATGTCTACGTGATCCTAAGGCGGAGTGTACTCACCGGGAGCGGCGGTAGTCTGAAGAACATGTCTGACACCCTGGTCGCGCGCGACGTCGTGCAGCGAGTACTGAATGAATCCATGGGCCGCGGGGCGGATTTCGCCGAAGTCTTCGTCGAGGACCGCGCCAACGCGTCAGCCTCGCTCGATCAACGTCGAATCCAAGAGCTCAGTTCGGCGCGGAGTCGCGGCGCGGGCGTACGGGTGGTGGTGGGTGAGACGACGGGATTTGCACATACCGCGGATCTCTCCGAACCGGGTCTACTCAGCGCCGCCCGAGCCGCCGGGGCGGTGGCGCGCGAGGGCCGAGGTGGTGTGTGTGAAGTGCATCTGGAGGACCTGCGCGATTATCCCTCGCGCGCACTGGTGGCGCCCACCAGCGTGGATAAGGGCGCCAAGATTGAATTGATGATGCGTGCTGACGACGTCGCGCGTTCCAGCGCCGGAGCGATCAGTCAGGTCCAGGTGGGGATGTCCGATTCGACGCGCCGATTCCTCGTGGCCAACTCCGAAGGCGTTTTCGCCGCCGATGATCAGGTGCGCACTCGATTCGCCGTCTCGTGCGTCGCTAACGGTGACGGTGGCATGCAGACGGGGTACCGTCCACTGGCCGCCACGCGGGGCTTCGAATTCCTGACACTCGAGTCTATTGAGGACGCGGCGCGTGGTGCGGCTCAGCAGGCCCTCACGAAGCTTTCGGCGCGTCCCGCGCCCTCGGGCGATCTGCCCGTGGTTTTGGCGGGCGGATCGGGAGGAATTCTCTTTCATGAGGCGTGTGGCCACGGACTTGAGGCCGACGCCATCATGAAGCAGGCATCGGTCTACGCCGGTAAAGTCGGCGAACAAGTCGCGTCCCCGTTGGTGACACTGGTCGACGATGGCACGATGTCGGGTGAGTGGGGGTACCTCGCGATTGATGACGAAGGTCGAGCCGGGGCTCGCAACGTGTTAATCGAGAACGGGGTGCTGACCGATTACATGTGGGACTACTTACGGGCACGCAAACTCGGTCGCTCCTCCTCGGGCAACGGTCGCCGCCAGAGTTACGCCCATCTTCCAATGGTGCGTATGACCAATACCTACCTCTTGGCCGGCGACTCCGATGCCGACGAGATTGTCGCGCAGACTCCGCGCGGCGTGTACGTGGCTCAACTCGGGGGCGGACAGGTCAACACAGCGACGGGCGACTTCGTCTTCGGCGCGACGGCGGCCTTCATGATCGAGAACGGACGGATCACCACGCCTCTGCGTGACTGCAACCTGATCGGTAACGGTCCCGAGATTTTGAAGCGCGTCGATGCCGTGGCCACGGACTTTTCTACGACACCGGGCACGTGCGGTAAGGATGGTCAACAGGTGGCAGTGGGATGTGGCCAGGCAACGATGCGCCTTTCGGGCATCACCATCGGAGGGACGGCAGCGTGAGCGAGTTGCGTGAACGCGCCCAATCATTACTCGATCGCGCCCTCGGCGCTGAGGAGATGGAAGTCTTCATCTCGCGTGGTGTCGAGACCGAGGTGCAGGCGTACCAGGGGGAGATCGAGAACCTCTCGAGTTCCGCCTCGGCCGAGATCGGCATCCGGATTCTGGTCGATGGTCCCCAGGGCGCTCGGGTGGGCAGCGCCTACGCGGGTTCGCTGGACGACGAGGCGATAGCCGAGGCCATCACCAACGCGCGCGACAACGCTCGCTTCGCCACCGAGGACGAGTTTGTCGCGTTCGCCCGACCCGACGGCGTAGCGGCGGTGCCGTTGTCACTGAGCGACGCCAGCGTCGCCTCGACGTCCATGGACGACAAGGTGGCCCTGGCCATCGAACTCGAAGCAATGGTCAGGTCGGGTGACAAGCGTATCCGCCAAGTGGACGCCGCGAATTACTCGGACTACATGTCTGACGCCGCCATCGTCACCACTGCGGGGATCTCGGCGACGCTCGAACGCTCGGGCGCCTTCGTCTCAGTCGAAGCAATTGCCTCTCAGGGTGGCGAAGATCAGACCGGCTGGGGACTCTCGGTGGGTCGAGCACCCGGTGATCTCTCCCTCGAGACGGCGGCGTCGGACGCCATACGCCGCGCCACTCGCATGTTGGGTGCGGTGAAGACTTCGTCCTTTCGAGGAATCGCGGTTTTTGATCCGCGTAGCGCCGCGACGCTGTGGTCCATCATGGGCAGTGCTCTGAGTGGCGACGCCGTGGTCCGCGGACGCTCCTTCTTCGCGGGGCGCCTCGGAGAAATGGTCGCCTCGTCTCTCGTGACACTTATCGACGACCCCACCGATCCCCGGCACTTCGCGGCGAGCCCGTTTGACTCCGAGGGACTCGCGTCGCGCCGCAATGAGCTCATCTCCCAGGGTCGTTTACAAAGGTTCGTCTACGACACCGTCTCGGGCCGTCGCGCCGGCACCGCATCGACGGGGAACGCCGTGCGCGGTGGCGTGTCGGGTTCGCCATCGGCCGGTTGCCGGGCGCTGCAGCTTCTGCCGGGCGATTACGACCAGGACGAGATATTTCGACGCGTGGGCCAGGGGATATTCGTCGAGTCCTTGACTGGTGTGCATTCGGGAGTGAATCCGATATCGGGCGACTTTTCGGTCGGCATCACCGGTTTGATGATTCGTGACGGTGCGTTGGCCGAACCCGTCCGTGAGGTGACCATCGCTTCCACGTTGCAGCGAATGCTGCTCGACGTGATTTACGTGGGCAGCGACGTGGAGTGGTTGCCCGGAACGACGGCGCCCCAAACCCTCGCCATCGACGAGATTGCCCTGTCGGGAAGTTAATCGCCCGACGATGACGATGAGGTCGTCGTGGTCGCAACCGGCGGTGTGGCGGTTGTCGTCGCAGCCGGCGGCGTGGCCGCCGACGAAGAACCGCGCGAGTCGGTCTTATAGAAGCCTGAGCCCTTAAAGACGATGCCCACACCGGAGAACACCTTGCGGAGTTCGCCGCCGCAGCGCTCACACACGCTCAGGGGCGCGTCACTGAACTTCTGGACGGCTTCGATCTGTTGGTGACAACTCTGACATTCGTATTCGTAGGTCGGCATCAACCTTCTCTTTTCCTGGTAGCCCGCCCAGTTTACTCGCCCACATTCTCCCTGAGTCCAGGACCTCGGTAGCATGACGTGGTGGACGAATTCCACCAACTACGCCCTTCGCCTCTCGGCGGCACCTTTCCACGTGATCGGGGTCCGACCGAGGTCACCGCACGCCGCGCCCTAGCGCGTTGCCGCGTCATGATGGCGCCCGACACCACAGCCGCCATCGCGTCCAACGCCACCGCGAAGGGTGACGTGCTCGCCACGGCGCGCGTGGCGGGGATCCAAGCCGCCAAGAGCGCAGCCACGCTGTTGCCCATGGCCCATCCGGTGCTGGTGGGCAACGTGTACGTGAATTTCACCATCGGGGACAATTTCATCGAGGTCGAGGCTGGGGTCGACACGGTGGATCGCACCGGCGTGGAGATGGAGGCGTTGGTTTCGGTCACGACCGCCGCGCTCACCATCTACGACATGTGTAAGTCGATGGACCGGACCATGACAATCGAGCACGTTGCGCTCTGGGAGAAGTCCGGAGGGCGATCGGGGCCATGGCGACGTTCCTCTCTCGAGGGTGAAAACTCTCGTCGGCCGTCGTGACGACGATGCCCGCGCCGACCGCTACCCTTCACCATGATGGAGAGCACAGTTGAGTAATCCGCGGGCGGCGGCCGAACCGAGTCGCGAGCGAATCGTCGCCCTCGTGCTGTTGTTGCAGCGCGCCTTCAGTGACGCCCGTCCACTCACGCAGGACGAGATCGTGCGCGATCTCAAGGTCGACGAGTACCCCGCCACGTCCAAGAACCCCAAGAAGGTTGCGGCGTACGTCGGTAATGACACCGCTGTGCGCCAAAAGTTCGAACGCGATAAGGCACGCATCCGTGACCTTGGTTTTCAGATCGAGACGGTGACCCGACCCGACGAACTCGTGGGCTACCAGATCGATCCGAGCAGCGGCTACTCCCCGCCGATCCACTTCACGCCGGCCGAGCGCCGGGTGGTGGCGACGGCCCTCGGGTTCTGCGGTTTCGGCAAGTCGGGGGCCTTCAGCGTCTTCAATGACGGACCCGCGGGCGACGGAGGGCTCGAGTTCTCCGCGTTCCTCACCCCAGCCATTCGCGCGATCAAAGTGCGGCGTCGACTGAGTTTTGAATATCAATCTTCGGTGCGAAAAGAAAGGGTGGTGGAGCCCCTCGAGATTCTGCACGAGGCTGGTCGGTCCTACCTCGTGGCGCGTGAGGTGGGCGCCGGAATGATCAAGGGGTACCGATTCAGCCGCATGACGTCGATGCCGGTGTTGCTCCATGAGGAATTTTCGGTGGATGAGTCCACCGCGGAACTCGCGGCGTCGTGGCGGCCCCAGTTCCAGAGGCGCCCGACTCCCATTGACGTCGTGGTTCTCACGAACCACGACTACGCCGAGCTACTGGTTCGCCAGTACCAGGGTGCGACTGCGGCCTCCAAGAAGGACGGGCGCGTGGAAGTGGGTATGACGTTCGACAGCCCGCACGCCGCACTGCGCTTCGTACTCGAGGGAGCGGAACGGGTTCGTCTCGAGAGCCCCAAGTCTTTGGCGAAGGACTTAAAGGAGTGGTTGAGTCGGGTCAATCGTGGCAGAACGCCGTCGGTGTCGGACATCAAGTTCCCGACGCTTCCCTCGGGCGACCTCCTCGGACAGACACTGCAGTTGTTGCACGCGGTGTACAACTCCGAGGATGGTCTTCGTGTGTCGGAGTTGGCTAAGCGCTTCTCGCTCGACGCCGATGCCGTGCGCTCCATAATGGGTCGCCTGGTCACCATGGAACCCATGGTCGACGCATTCGACGGGCCCATGGCTTTTCCCGCTCGGGTGATCAAGGACTGCGACGACTGGGATAACGAGGACACTGACGACTCGGTCTACCGTGCGGAGTTCTTGGGTGACGACGACGAGCCCTCACCCTTCATGTGGCGCGACCTCTTCGAACTCAATGTGGCCCTACGCGAGGCTTCGCGACTCTTCGAGGACCCGGCGATCTTCTCGGCCATCGAAAAGATTGAAGACGTGACCAGTCACTTCATGCGAATCGAACATTCGCACAGTGAGCTTTTGCTCTCGGCGGTCTACGAAGCGGTCACTCGACACGAACAACTGAAGATCACTTACGCCTCAGGGACCTCCGACACCGCGGAGGAGCGATGCATCGAGCCCTCGCAGGTGAAAGTCTTGAACGGCCACGCCTACGTGCGGGCGTTCTGCCTGAGTCGTTACGACTGGCGCACTTTTCGCGTGGACCGAATCGGGACGATTCTCGCTAAGTCGCTCGCGACCGAGGACCGGGGGCGCGATCCGGTGCCGAACTGGCTGACCGCGGTCGGTGAGGAGGGCGATGAAGTCGTCGTCGTGGTCGAGGGTCACACCCGCTACCTCTTCGAGCCACTGCCCGGCGCTCAGTGGACGTCGCTCGGTGACGGGCGACACGCCGTTCGTTTTCACGTGGCGGACGCTGACTTCCTCGATCACTTGATGCTCCTCGCGGGACCGGGTGCGGTCGTGGCAACCGAGAAGTACATTCGCGCTGGTCACGACCTGGTGGAACGAATTCTGACCCAGATCTAAGCGACCGTTGGGCCCTGCGAGGAGGCCCGATGTTGCGAGTGATGGTGCGGCGTTCGCGTGACGTGTCCTATCTCACAGACGATCCAGCACTCGAACTCGACGGGGTGCGCGACGGGCCAGCACAGTGGTGGTGGCGTGGCGCGGGCGACGTGACCTGTAGCGACGACGTGCGACGTGTGCTACAGACGAGTGAGCGGTCCGGCGTGGTTGGCTACGACATAATCGTGGCGGCGCCACGACCAGTGTCGATCCTGGCGGCCCTCGACGCGGTGCACGCGCCCGCCGTGCTGAGTGCCCATCGTCGCGCCGTGGGCGACGCGTTGGAATATCTCGAACAGCGTGCGTTGGTGCTCCGGGAACGTAGTGGCGGCGCCGACCGCGATCTGGCCGGACAATGGACGAACGTGGTGGCCTTCACTCACGGTCTCAATCGGCACGGGGAACCCCACGTGCACGACCACGTGCTCGTGGGGGCCCGCCCGGATGGGGCTCGTGGAGTGATCGATTCGCGCGCGCTCTACGCGCACGCTCTCGCCGGTGACGCCCTCTATCGCTCGTCGTTACGCGCCGGAGTGGCCGCCACGACTCCGTACGTGCTTTGGCGCTCGTTCGAGGGTGTCGAACACGTCGCGGGTCTCGACGAGGGTTATCGCGCCCTATGGGGAGGGCATTTTAACGAACGAGGTGTCAAGCATCACTGGTCCCGCGAGGAGGCTGTGCGCCACTGGCGTGACGACCTTTCGCGATTCGAGTCACACGGCGAGGTCCCCGTACCGAAGCGAGTGCCGGGATATTTGGATGAACACACCTTTGCGGCGGCATTGGAGGGGCGCTCCGGCGTCGCGCGTCGGCACCTGGTCCAGGCCTGGGCGAACGCCGCGACGTGGGGGAGCAGCGCCCGCGACGTCACCGAGAGCGTGGACCGGTTCTATCCGAACCTGGGTTCGGCGCGCGGGGTGCGTGAGACGATGCTCAGTGTGCGCGAAGCACGCATGGTTGCCGAGACGAGGGAGCGCGGTCCTCGACCGTTGCACTCGCGAGAGATCGACGCGTGGCGTCAACGATCGCGCGAGATCTCCCGCGAGGCGAATGGACGCTCGAGGTAACGACGGAATCTCGGATCGGCGTAGGACGGGGTAAGTTCAATCCAGCGGACGTCCTTGCGTTCGTTTAGTCCAAGGGCGTGACCACTCCTTCCCCGCGCCACGTCACTCAGCGTGGCGTTGTCGCGTTCGAGCCACGAGCGTGAGAATCCCTCGGGTCGACCGCGACGAGAGTGCTGCACGTGGTGCGACTCTACGAGTGATCGTCCCGCCAGTTGCTGGATCATCTCGAGCGTTGTGCGGTCCGCGATGCCAGGGAGGACGATGGTCGTCGGAAAGAGCGAAAGGAAACCGTCGGCGTTCGCACCCCACCGGCTACGGGCCTGACTCAGGTCCTGTAGGCACGCCAGGGTAATTACTCCTTGACCACCTCCTTCCGACACGATGCCCGCGAGTCGTGGTAATGGAGCGACATTCGCGAGTTCGTCGAGCGCGAGTAACAGACTGGCCCCGCGGTGATGTTGGTCGTAGGTGGCGTGCACCACTTCTTCGATCAAGCCGACGATGAGAGGAATACTTACTGCTTGATGTCGACTGGGAGCGACGATGTGCAACTGGTGTGGCGCACTCAGGAATTCATTGACGTCGAGGGGGGATTCACGTGCAGACGCCCGCGCGGCGTCGGTCCGCATACCAGCGAAGAGGCCCGACGCCGTAGACCAAATACCTGATCGCTCCCGTTCTTCGGTGGCGAGAACGCCTTCCAGTAACGAGACTGCGGGGTGCGCCGGACCGTAGCGCAAGCGCAAATCGATCAGCACGTCGTCGGCGTTGCGCGCGTCAACCCGTGAGGCCAGTTGCCCGAGCGTTTCCTCGCGCAGCGCGGCTCCGTGCATCAGTGGAGCGACCAGTGCGCCGGCTCGCTCGCTCCAGTGCGAATCACCTTCGTCGAGATGTCGCCGACGACTCACGTCGACCAGACTTCGCGCGGCTAGCACCGCGCCGTCCCAGGATCTCGCTTGACGTATTGGCGAGTACCCGACGCGTCGAACACCCGGCGGTGTCGCCACTGTTCCCGATGGGTCAAAGAGCAACGTTGCGCCATCGTGACGCACGCCGCTCATGGTGCGCACGACATCATCTTTGGTGGACGTGATGAGTGATGATCGCGACGTCATCAACAAGTTCGGAATGATGAGTGACGTTGTCTTACCGCTTCGACTCGGACCGAGTACCAACGTCGATCGTTGCTCACCGCTCGACACGTCGTGATGATGTGCGCGTCCGAGATAGATGCCGCGATCGAGTGTCACGACTACCAACGGTTGAAAAAATCGCGAGGGTGCTTGACATTGCCACCTAAAGCGAGTGGACTTTAAATGTCCTTTGCGGAGGGGACGCGATCACGAAGTTGTTTTAGATACGACGGAGTGGTGCTCTTCGCAAATGACCGTGCACTGCGAGCAGTCGTCGTACAGCTGTGAAGCTGGATGACACATGGTCGAGTACACGTCGATCAAGGCGGTACCGGCAACGAGGTCACCATGGTGGTGGTCACGAGGTCCCAATTTGATTCAACGTTGAAACCCAAGGAGGGAAAGTGGCACCAGCCGCGAAGAAGGCCGTAGCCAAGAAGGCTCCCGCTAAGAAGGCAGTTGCGAAGAAGGCTCCCGCTAAGAAGGCCGTAGCCAAAAAGGCTCCCGCCAAGAAGGCTCCCGCCAAGAAGTAGCGGAACCGCATCAACGTCCTCGAATGAAGACGTGCAGCTTGAGGGGGTCGAAAGACCCCCTCAAGCTCTTTGCGTTCAAGGTGTGAGGTCTTCGAGTTCGTCGATGTCGTGGGCCCACGCACTGGCGAAGATCGTGAGACTCTCCAGTCCCAAGCGGTTCGCCTCGTGGGCGTGTCGACGGGCAGAGTCCGGACCGAAGGCGAATTGAAAACTGCATTCCGTTGGGACTGCGAGAACGTTGGTCCCCGTGCCATGGTGGTCGACGACGACGGCGACCGCGGCAGGTGGCTCCCAGGCGCCCAGTCCCTCAGGGTTTCGTATATCGCCGTGAGCGATGACGATCGACTGGTATCGCTGCGAGAGGGCACCGTGGGCGTGCTGGACCGCTTCGTTCAAACCCTGGGCGTCGCTGAGGAGTACGCCGGCACCGAGAGATTCCGCGAACTGTGCAATCGACGCGGATTCGCAAGCCACGTACACCGGACGCGGGCGAGCCGCCAAGATCACTCCCTGCGCCCATTCTGCGCAGAGCCTCTCGACGTCGGTAACGCCGGCACGACGTAATCGTGTCTTCGAGTGAGAGAACTCCCTCAACGGGACAACGATGGCGAGGGGCTCCATAGTCGACTCATCCTAGGGGGGCGTCGCCAAGTCCAAAAGCCCCCCCGTGCTACTGAATTAGTTCCGCGGGGTCGAAGAGGCTGAGTGATCGAGGGCTATGATTTGTCGATAATGACTTCGTTGCTATCGGTCCAAAACTTGTCGGTCCAATTCAGGGTCCAAAAGAAGCTCGCGACCGCGGTCCACGACTTCTCCCTCGACATCCAGCCTGGAGAATGCGTCGGACTGGTGGGCGAGTCGGGGTGCGGCAAGACCACGACGGGTTTGGCCGTGATGCGCCTATTGCCCAACAACGGTCATATCTCGGCGGGTCAAGTCCTGTTGAACGGGGTCGACTTGGCGTCGCTTAGCGAAGAGGAAATGTGCAAGCACCGGGGTAAGTCGGTGGCGTTGATCCCCCAGGACCCGATGAGTTCGCTCAATCCCACGATGAAGATCGGTCGCCAGATCGGCGAAGGCTTGCGAATTCACGAGGGCGCTAGCGAAGACGAGGCCCGCAGGCGCGCCCTCGAGGTCCTCGAAATGGTGGAGATGCCTCGCCCCGGGGAACGGCTCGATCAGTACCCCTTCGAGTTGTCCGGAGGACTCCGCCAGCGTGTCATCATCGCCATGGGTCTCGTGAATAGCCCGTCGCTACTGATAGCCGACGAACCGACTACCGCCCTCGACGTCACTATCCAATCGCAGATTCTCGACATCCTCGATAACTTGCGCGCCGAGCTCAAAATGGCCATGCTCCTGATCACTCACGACATGGGAGTCATCGCCGGTCGAACGGACCGCGTGGTCGTCATGTACGCCGGCGAAAAGGCGGAAGAAGCGGCGACCGAGCCTCTCTTCACCGCGATGCGCCACCCTTATACGCAGGCTCTACTTGCGTCGATGCCGAGTATGGAGAGTACCTCCAAGCACCGCCTGGACTCGATTGCCGGCATGCCACCCAATCTTTCCAATGAGATCGTGGGTTGCCGTTTCGCCCCGAGATGCCCCCGTGCGAGTGATCAGTGCCGCCAAGTCGACCCCCCCCTCGAGGGCGGCGACCACCTCTTTGCCTGCTTCCACCCGGTGGACGGACCCGCGCCGGTTCGAGTTCGCGTCGAGTCGGTGGCCCCTATCGAAACGAAGGGCCGTAAAGAGATCCTGCGAGCTCAAGGTATCGTCAAGGAGTTCCCCATCAAGGATGGCATTGTTCGCCACAAGGTGGGGGCGGTCCACGCGGTCTCGGACGTGTCATTCAATCTCTACGAAGGCGAGACCTTCGGCCTGGTCGGCGAATCCGGTTGCGGCAAGACCACCATTGGCCGTTTACTGGTGGGACTCGAGCCACTGACGGGCGGCGAAGTGTACTTCGACGACCAGCTCGTCTCCGCGAAGGGATATAAGCCCTCGCGGGTCTCGCGACGCGACCGACAAATGATGTTCCAAGACCCGTATTCGTCGCTCGACCCCCGCCTCAAGGTCGGTGGAATTCTCGGTGAGCCACTCGCGATCCAGCGCATCGGTAGTCGTTTGGAGCAGGCGCATCGAGTGGGGGAATTGCTCAGTTCTGTCGGACTCGACCCGCAGGTCGCCGATCGGTATCCCCACGAATTCTCCGGCGGGCAGCGCCAGCGGATCGGGTTGGCGAGGGCACTGGCCCTGAACCCGCGACTCATCGTCGCGGACGAGCCCGTGTCGGCGCTCGACGTGTCGGTCCAGGCCCAGATTTTGAACCTCATGAAGGACTTGCAGGCGCAACACGGGATGACCTACGTGATGGTCAGCCACGATCTCGCGGTGGTGTATTACATGGCCGACACCATTGCGGTGATGTATCTCGGCAAGATCGTCGAGATCGGCGACGCCGAATCGGTGTTCCGCTCGCCGGCTCATCCCTACACCCAGGGGCTACTCGACGCCGTGCCCGTGCCGGATCCCACTCTGAATAGAGGCGAGCGAATTCGCGTGAGCGGCGAACTCCCCTCGGCGATCAATCCACCGTCGGGGTGCCGTTTCCGAACTCGTTGCCCCTTCGCCCAGGAGATCTGCGCCGCCGAGGAGCCTGGCTTCAAGGACTTTGGGGCCACTCAACGAGCGGCGTGCCACTTCCCATTGAAGACGCCCGTGGCCTTAACCCTCAGCGCGCACTAGGTTGGCGCACGCCCACCGTCACGGGGAGTAAATCGCGCTCCCTTAGCGCTCGAGCAAGCGAACTTCGAATGCGTCGCGTAGGGCTTCGCCGACGTAGGTGATCGCGACGATCAACAAGATGAAAATGACGGCGAGCGGATACAACTGCCACCAGTACCCGTTCGCCAGATACTGTGACGCGTTGTTGAGCATGGTTCCCCAGTCCGTCGCCGGCAGTGGCATGCCCAGTCCGAGGTAGCCCAACGTGGTCAGGAACAAGATGGCATCGGCAACGGCGAAAGTCGAGACGGTCACGATATTGCTGACGGAATTGGGAAACACGTGACGTCGAATGATGTGCCAATTACCGCCACCCATGGAACGCGCGGCCTGGGAATACTCGAGTTCTTTGATCAACAGGGCATCGCCCCTGATGATTCTCGCGTTACCGAACCAGCCGATAACGCCGATGATCACGATGAGACTCGTCACGGTGCGCGGGAAGACAGTGACCAGTGTGATGAGGAGGAAGAGTACCGGGATCGACAAGAACGCGTCGAGCAGGCGCATCAGGACGGTGTCGACCAAACCACCCAAGAATCCCGCGATCATGCCGTACAGGGTGCCGACCACGATGGTGACGAAGCCCGCGAGCAAGCCCAACGACAGCGAGTACTCTCCGCCGAACATGATCCGACCCAATTCGTTGTAACCCGAGGCGTCCGTTCCTAGCCAGGCACTCGCCGAGGGCGGCGCATTCTCCGGGTTGAAGAGGGCGGTCGCCTGGTCGGTCTGATTCGAGTGCCACACCAACGGGCCGACAAAGCAGAAGAGAAAGATGAGAACGATATAGATCACGGAGGCGATCGCCAACTTGTTCTGCATGAAGATCCGCAATCGTTGACGCCAGAGCGGGACGAAGACCGCGAAGGTGGCTTCATCATCGGCGAGCGGCGCGGGGGAATGGCCCTCGGCCATCGTCTCGGCGAGAAGGGTCTGCTCGCGGAGACCTAGGGTATTGGGCACCAATAACTCGCTCGGTGATACGAGCCCCGCCGGGGTGATCATTCCCTCGGATGATGAGTCGTTGGGTGTCACGATCGCCCCTCCACCCGTACTCGAGGATTGATTAAGCCCAAGGCGACGTCGGCCAAGAGATTGCCGAAGAGAGTCAAGATCGTCGTAAGGAGCGTGATCCCCAGGACGGTCGGAATGTCGCTATAGGTAGCGGCGTTGACCGTTTGATAGCCGATTCCTTCATAGTTGAAGACCGATTCCACGATGAGCGCCCCACCGAACAACCCCGGCACGAACAACCCGAGGATGATGACGATGGGTCCGAGGGCGTTGCGAAAGGCGTGACGAAAGAGGACCCTGCGCTGCGAGCACCCCTTGGCCTTGGCAGTACGTATGTAATCCTGCACCAGGACGTCCAGAACTGCTGATCGCATGAACCGACTCAGGAACGCGAGGTTGAGCAAGGTTAGGGCGGCTACCGGGAGGATGAAGGCCCTCGGGTCAGTGAAGATTAACCAGGCCGAATCGGTGGTCGGTGGCGTCGGCAGGTGAATCGTCCCGATGCTGAACCAGGTGATGATCAGCAGGCAGAGAAGGAATGCTGGGACGCCGTACAAGATGAAGAGAACGCTGGTCGCCGAGTAGTCGAAGACCGAATTACGCCGGGTCGCCTGGTACGCGCCCAGGGGCAACGCGATGAGGACCGTGATGATCAGCGAGATTAAGGCGAGCCAAATAGTGCGTGGGATGTACGTGACCATCAAAGACCAAACCGTCTGCTGATTCTTCCACGAGTAGCCCCAGTTCCCGTGGAGGATGAGTTGCGTGAGGTAATCCCAAAAGCGTACGTAGAAGGGTCTGAGGAGGCCGTTCTGGGCGGCGAAGGCATGGACCGCTGCTGGCGTCGCGTGGTTCTGCAAGATCACGTACGCCGGTGCCAGGATCCCCCCGGTCTCGAAGTAGGGAAGTACGAAGGTGACGAACATCACGATGAGCAAGACGGCGACCGATTGAACGAATCGTCGGATGAGGTACGCAATCACGAGTGAAGTCTAGCAATCCACCCGTCGTCACTTCGTGGTGCCGCGTGGGTATATTCGCGGTGTTCAAGGGGTGATCTAACGAAAAAAGGAGGGTCCCCGAAGGGACCCTCCTTTTTTCGTCATCGTTATCCGAAGTAGTAGTACTCCGGGTTGAAGTTGGTTAGAGAGTTCGGTGTGAAGCCGATCTTGCTCTTCAACGTCTTGATGGCCTCGCCGATACCTTGGCCCGAGTAGGCGTTGGTGCCGTTGGGCTGGTAGAGCACGGGTAGCTGCTGGGCCGCGTAGTTCGCGAACGCCCCGAGCTTGGTCGTGCCGAAGGTGGTGGCCTTCACCAGGGTGGTCAACGTGGGGTTACTGTAGGCACCGATGTTGAAGCTGGCGCCCGGCACGAAGAGTGACTCACCCGACGGGTAGTAGTCGGGAGCGTAGATCCATCCCGCACCCCAGAGGCAGATGCTCCAGGTGGCGGCGTTGCTCACGCAGTCACCGACGACCTTGTTGAAGGGCTCCGCGAGGGTCTTGGCAGTGATGCCAATGGAGTTCCACTCCGACACCTCGGTCGAGACCTGGGTCTGGAGCGACGGGATGCCGCTGCCGTACTCCAAGGTCACCGTCAAGACGTCGCCCTTACTGATGCCCTTACCGCACTCGTTGGCCGCGGCACCCGGCTTATCGCACACCGCGCTACCCGAGGAGATGTTCCACCCGTGGCTCTTCAGCAACGCGGCAGCCTTGGTCGGGCTGTAGGGGTACGGGTTCTTCGTCGATACTGGTCCCGAGATCGCCGCCGAAGTGACCGGAGGCAGTGGATTGATCTGCTGGTAGCCGTAACCCTTGAAGATCTGCTTGATCATCAGCGGCTGGTCCACCGTCATCTGCAAGGCCTGACGGATGTAGAACTGGTCGAGGAACTTGGCTTCGGGGCTCTTCGGGTTGAAGTTGTAGGCCGCGTAGTCAACGGACCACGGGGCGCCCACTTCCAGGTTGTACTTACTCGCGACCGCCGACCAGTTGGCACCCGGGTTCGACGGAGAGCCGCTCGAGGTCAAATTGGTCGGGTCCACGTATCCGAGGTCGATCTTGCCCTGGCGCAGAGCGACCTGCTCAGCGGCAGTCGTCGCGTAGGGAATCTCGACTACGGAGGCGACCATCGACTTCTGAGGACCGCTGTAGCTCTTGTTCGGTACGAACGTCGCGTTACCCAGGCTGTCGAAGTGCGACAGGATGTAGGGCCCACTGGCCCCACTCTGCCAGAAGGTGTCGGCGTAGGTAGTGAGCTTGCTCGCGATACCCTGGCCCGTCTTGCCGACGAGGTAGTTGAACACCGAGGTGCACGCCGCGTCGGTCGCCTTAGCGCCGTACGCACCACTGGCGCACGCCGCCGGGGTGTTGGCAGCCGAGACGCTCCAGGCATCGGGGAACGGGGTGATCTCTGACAGGTAGTTGTAGAGGATCCAGTTCGGGTTCACCGAGGTAGTGAAGTTGATGTTCACTGTGTTGCCGCTAGCGGTGACGCTCTTGACCTGGTCGGGGATACCGTAACCCGCGTTGTAGCCGCAGTAGTTCGTCTTCTCCGCGTGGTACAAGTTCAAGAAGAACATCACCGATTGTGCGTTAATCGTCTGTCCGTCCGCGAACTTCCAACCCTTGGTGTTAATGGTGACGGAGTGATTGCCGTTGCCCATTACGGGGTTGGTTGCCAACGAAAGGCTCTCATTGTAGGTTGCGGCAGCACCGGTACCAAACCAATAGAGCGGACGATACGTCAAGTCTTGGAAACCATTGATGTTCGACACTGAAAAGAAGGTGCAGGACATGAAGGGGAAGATGTAATTCGGTGACGCTCCAGGTCCCTCGGCGAAGGTCAGCGTCCCGCTTGGGGTGGCCGCACCACTCACGCTCGGAGCCACGAGGCCGAGCGTCAACGCACCAGCCGCCAGGCCGATAGTCGTCGCGAGCCTGAGCTTGTGTCTAATTTGCATAGTGTTATTGCCTCCCTAAACCACCGAAGTGGTTGATTGAACCTGCCCATCAATAAGACGGGCTGGATGTCACTGTATCGGGAGGCGGGTGCCTTCACAAGAGAACAGTGTGAAGATCCTAAGAATTAATGAAGAAGATATCGTCATCTCGTGACGAATATCAACGTTCACATTATCACTGTCACACCTGGTCAAACGAAGAAACTCATATTCTCGAGTGCCCGGACGCCGAGAGGTCCCGCGCGGAACCATCGCATTGTTGTTGGCTTCCAAACGATCATCGTGACGAGACGTGTCGAGGACAGCCGGGAGCGCGACGGACAATGGGTTGCGCGACGGGCTATCGCGGGTGCGAGAGAATCTCCCCATGGCGAAGCGCGCGACAATCATCCTGCCTCATCTTGAGGTTGAGTTCGAATTGTTTCGCGAGGGCTTCACCAGAGTCGCAGCGATCGACGAAGTGGGACGAGGTAGCGTCTTCGGCCCTTGCTGCGTTGGACTTGTCGTGATCGACTCCCGGGTCGGGCCTTTTCCCGAGGGACTCCGAGACAGTAAATTACTGGCCGAGAAGAGTCGCGTCGAATTGAAGGAGCCCATCGAACATTGGGCCGTCGACGTCGCGGTGGGCGAATCGAGCGCGCGCGAGATCGACGACTATGGACTCACGGCCGCGTTGCGCTTGGCGGGTCGTCGCGCCCTCGCGCAGATCGTTGCTACGCCCGACGTCATCCTTCTCGATGGTTCCTTCGATTGGCTCAGCGCCGCGCCCGCTTTGTTACTCGATGCGCCCTATCCAGACGTCGGGGTGCCCGAGGTGCGCACGAGGATCAAGGCCGACCTCACGTGCGCGAGCGTCGCTGCGGCGAGTGTCCTGGCCAAAGTACATCGCGACGGTCTCGTTACTCAACTCGCTCGCGACTTCCCGGGTTACGAAATCGAGAGGAACAAGGGTTACGCCACCTCCGCTCATCTGGCCGCCCTGCGTCTTCTCGGTCCGAGTGAGCTACACCGCATCTCGTGGAAGTTGCCACCGCGCGCCCTTGGCTAGTTTCTCGGAACGTCAGTCGAAGTGCAGATGCTCAAAGGCCAGACGCACCTCGCGCGCCAACAGGTCCGGGTGAGAGAGGTGCGCGCCGTGACGGGCGCCGTCGAGTTCACGCGAGGAGAAGTACGGGCTCGAGGTTTCGAGTTGGCGCGCCAGCGCCTGATAATAGGGCGCCGAGAGTTGATCGCCGTAGAGGTAGCGCACGGGTACAGCGATCTCGTCGAGCGCGAAGGGTGCCCGTGGTGCGGTCATCTCGGCGAGGTCCGCACGAAGGGCGGGTCCGTCGAGCCGGCGCGACTCCTGCTCTTGGGCGCTCAATCGCTCCCACGAGGAATCCGATACGACGCGGCGAAAGAATCGTTCCGCTTCCCGCACGGCGTTCTCGCCAGGAGCCGGGGTGGGCGAGGGTCGCGAGACCACCCAAGGGAGGGGCGACTCATAGGCCAGGACCAGCTGCGCGCTGCTCTGAACTCGCGCGACCAAGGTCATCGCGATCAGTCCGCCGAAGCTGTGTCCGAGGAGGATGACAGGACTCGATGGGGCGGCCCACATCATGACGCGACGAAGGTCTTCGACGTGTTCATCAAGGGTCCCGGGGCCCAGTGGTCGCGATCTCTGGTATCCCCTCCGGTCGTACGCGATCACGTCAAAATCCTCCAGCCGTCGACTCAACCGGGTGAAGGAGGCGGCTCGGTCGAGTCCGCCGTGGATCGTCACGACGGTCGCGCGAGGACCACGCACGCGGTGTTGAGCCAGGGCGAGGTCACCGAGTGGCGAGGGTTCGAGATAGCGCAGGCCCGACGAAGTTGGGGCGCTGTCCACGGTGCCAAGTTACCCGCTGGCGCCCGTCGAAAGGGCGCCGCGAACGGTGGCTACGCCCGGCATTCGCCAACCTCGTCCTTCGGGCATTGCAATTAGGCTGGTGACCGTGACGACTCCTCCCGATTCTCCAAATTCTCAGCCGCATAAGGGTTCGTTTGGACCCAATGCCTGGCTGGTCGACGATATGTACGACCGGTTCTTAAATGACCCCGCGGCCGTCTCGCCAAGTTGGCGCGAGTTCTTCGCCGATTATCAGCGTTCCGCGGTTCCCACCGTGAGCGCCAGCCACGCGGTCGTGGCGGCACCGACTCCTAAGACGGTCGAGGTCAATCCCGAGGCGACACCCCTGCGCGGAGCGGCCGCTCGCATCGTGACGAATATGGAAGCATCGCTCGCTGTGCCGACCGCCACCAGCGTGCGCACCGTGGCCGCCCGCTTGCTCGAGATCAACCGGTCCTCACTCAATGAGTCCCTCGGGCGCACCACCGGGGCCAAGGTCTCCTTCACCCACCTCATCGCCTTCGCGATCATTCGGGGGCTCACGGCGATTCCTTCGATGAACGCGACCTTCGTCGACGCCGTCGACGCCAAGGGCACACCGGGGGTGATTCGACACGAGCACGTCGGACTTGGTCTGGCCGTCGACGTCGAGCGCCCCGACGGGACGCGCAACCTCCTCGTACCGGTGATTCGCGACGCCGACACGATGGACTTCCGTGAATTCTTGCTCGCGTACGAGGAACTTGTGCGCAAAGTGCACAATGCGACGTTCGGCGCCGACGATTTCGTGGGGGCCACTTGCTCGCTCACCAACCCCGGCACGCTCGGCACGGTGCAGTCGGTGCCGCGCCTCATGCCCGGACAAGGGGCCATTTTCGGAGTGGGCGCACTCGCCTGGCCCGCGGGATTCGAGGCGGCGGATCCGCACGCTCTCGCGGAACTCGGTGTGGGCAAGATCATGACGCTCACATCCACGTACGATCACCGCATCATCCAAGGTGCCGAATCGGGGCTCTTCCTCAAGTACGTGGCGGAGTGCCTGACCGGCGGGCATCGGTTCTACGACGAGGTCTTTGACGCGCTCGGCATCCCCTACGAGCCCGCGCGCTGGTCGAAGGATCTGCGAGCCGCACACGGAGTGAACGACCACGACAATATCCTCAAGCAGATTCGTGTCCAGGAGCTCATCAATATGTTCCGCGTGCGCGGTCACCTCAACGCGCACCTCGACCCGCTCAACACCGAGCCGCCGGCGCTGCACCCCGAATTGGACTTGGCGAGCTATGGACTCTCGATCTGGGACCTTCAGCGCACTTTCGTCGTAGACGGCTTGGCTGGACGCACCGAGGCCACGCTCGAGGAGATTCTGTCCATCTTGCGCGAGGCCTACTGTCGCACGACGGGAATCGAATACGGCCACATCATGGACCCCGCGCAGAAGCGCTGGATCCAAGACCGCGTGGAAGGGGCGAAGAACGTCACTCCCGTCGAGGAGCAGCGCCGCATCCTCGGTGCGCTCAACGAAGCCGAAGTTTTTGAGCGATTTTTGCATTCGCGCTACGTCGGACAGAAGCGCTTCGGCCTCGAGGGTGGCGAGTCGACCATTGTGGCCCTGCAGACGATTCTCGACGCTGCTGCCGATCAGGGTGTACGTGAGTCGGTGATTGGCATGGCTCACCGCGGGCGTCTCAATGTGCTGGCCAACGTGGTGGGAAAGTCCTACAGCGATATCTTCTCTGAGTTCGAAGGCAACCTCGATCCCGAGAGCGTCCAGGGCAGCGGTGACGTCAAGTACCACAAGGGAGCGCGCGGCGTCTACAAGAACGCCAACGGCGCCACCATCAATGTATCGATGGCGTCCAACCCTTCGCACCTCGAAGCCGTGAGCCCCGTCGTCGAAGGCATCGTGCGGGCCAAGCAGGACCAGGTCGTTCGTCCCAGCGACGGGACGAACTGGGTGGTCGGACCCGATCACTTCCCGTACTTACCGATTTTGGTTCACGGTGACGCGGCCTTCGCCGGGCAGGGCGTCGTGGCCGAGACGCTGAACCTCTCGCAGCTTTCGGGCTATCGCGTGGGCGGGGCGGTGCATATCGTGATCAACAATCAGGTCGGCTTCACGACTGCACCGGAGTCGGCGCGATCGAGCTTCTATCCGACCGATATCGCCAAGATGATTCAGGCTCCGGTCCTACACGTCAACGGCGACGACCCTGAAGCGTGCGCGCGGGTGGCACGACTGGCCTACGACTATCGCCAGGAATTCCACCGCGACGTGGTCATCGACATTGTCTGCTATCGCCGCCACGGCCACAACGAGGGTGATGATCCGAGTTACACCCAACCCCAGATGTACAAGATCATCGATCAAATGCGTTCCGTGCGAAAGGCGTACACCGAGACCCTGATCCGTCGCGGTGACATGACGATGCAGGAGGCGGAATTGGCCCTGGACCAATTCAACGAACGACTCCAAAGCGTGCTCGACGAAGTGCGCACCGTGCCGGTGCCCGAACTGGAGCAGATCCCGGTCGCGGAGATTCCGGCCGACCGACCCGCGCCCGAAACAGGTGTCGCGAAGGATCGTCTGCTCGAGATTGCGCACGTGACGATGTCAGCGCCCGACACCTTTACCATCCACCCCAAGCTCGAGCGTCAGTTCGTCCAACGCCGTGCGCTGCTGGAATCGGGCGACGTTGATTGGGCACTGGCCGAAGCACTGGCCTTCGGCTCTCTCACCATGGAGGGCACTAACGTGCGCTTGATGGGCCAAGACTCGCGCCGCGGCACCTTCTCGCATCGTCACGCCGCACTCATCGACTACGACAACGGTGCACAGTATGTGCCGCTCGCCAATCTCAACTCGCCGGGCTTCTTCACCGTGCGGGACTCCTTCTTGAGTGAATATGCGGCGTTGGCCTTCGAGTACGGGTACTCGGTGGAGTCCAACAGCTCCCTGGTGATTTGGGAGGCGCAGTTCGGCGACTTCGTCAACGGTGCCGAGATCGTCATCGACAACTTCTTGGTGGCCGCCGAGGACAAGTGGGGTCAGACCGCCGGACTGGTCATGTTGTTGCCCCACGGATACGAGGGTCAGGGGCCCGAGCACTCCAGTGGCCGTATCGAGCGATTCCTGTCATTGTGCGCGCGGAACAATATCCGTGTGGCCCAACCAACGACGGGTGCCCAGTACTTCCATCTGCTGCGTAGCCAAGTGCGCCGCGAGCACGTCACACCGCTGATCGTCTTCACTCCCAAGTCCATGTTGCGCGCGGTGCAGACGCGGTCGCCGCTCGAATCATTGGTGCACGGCGCCTTCTCGCGGGTGCTTGACGATGTCGTGGCGGAGCGCGCCGCGGTGACGCGCGTTGTGTTGGCCAGTGGCAAGGTGTCGCACGAGGCCATCGCTCGGCGCAACGAACTCGGTCTCGCGAACGTGGCCGTGGTGCGGGTGGAACAGATCTATCCCTGGCCGGTGGAGGACATCGAAGCGACTCTCTTTTCGTACCCCAATGCCGATGAAGTGGTCTGGCTCCAAGAGGAGCCTGAGAATATGGGTCCGTGGCCCTTCGTCCACCTCCAGATGCACAAGGCGCTGCGCGACAAGACCGTGCGTCACGTGGCGCGCGCCGAGTCGGCCAGCCCGGCGACGGGATCGCACCTCGTGCACGAAGCCGAACAGGCCGATCTGCTCGTTCGAGCTCTCCAGTGAAGTCCCACGGCATCCGGGTCGTCGTGGATGGCTCGAATCTGGCCACTGAGGGCCGTACCATCCCGAGCCTCGTCCAACTCGACGGAGCGGTGCGCGCCTTCCTCGAGGAGTACGACCACGCCGACGTCATCGTGGTGGTCGACGCGAGTTTCGAGCATCGGGTGGCGGCGTCGGAACGTGAGCGTTTTAAGGAGGCCGAGATCGCGGGCGAAATCGTAACGCCCCCGGCCGGAGCGGTGGGTCGGGGCGACGCCTTCATCTTGAAGATCGCACAGCGCATCGGTGCCGTCGTCTTGTCCAACGACTCGTTCCAGGAGTTCCACGAACAGTACCCCTGGCTCTTTGACGAAGGCCGTCTCATTGGCGGAAAGCCGGTCAAGGGTGTTGGTTGGGTCTTCACGGAGCGCCTACCCGTGCGCGGCATCAAATCAGTTCGCGCCTCGCGCGCGGTCAAGAAGTTGGCGGTGGAACTGCCCGACGGCGTGGTGCCGGCGATTGGTGACACCCTCACGCCGGTCAAGGTGCCGCGTGCCGCCAAGCGCGCGGTCGTCAAGGCGGAGCCGGTGATCAAGGCGAGCGCCCGCGCCAAGGCGACGAAGAAGACGGCTGGATCGGAAATCAAAGAACCTAAGGAGACTCGGGCCTCCAATGAGCCCAAGAACGCGCCCACTACGAGTTCCGCGCCCACTGCGAGTTCCGCGTCCACCGCGAAGACCCCTCGCACGGTCAAGAAGGCCGCCGTCAAAAAGACGGCGGTGAAGAAGGTGGCGCCCTTACCGATTGAGAAGCAGGCTGGGGCGCCGATGGTGCCCGAGGTGGCGCCACCGGCGGTCGCACTGCGTCGGGGACGTCAACCAGTCAATCCCGAAGGCGGTTTCGCCGCATTCGTGAAGCAGTTCAAAATTGGTGCGACCCTCACTGGCGAAGTAGTGGCCTTCACCTCGCACGGCGCCGTCATCAAGGTGACCTTGAAAAACGCGACGCCCATCGAGTGTTACGCGCCCACCACCTCACTCGGAGACCCCGCTCCCGCTCGAGCGCGCGACGTGTTGAAGCGCGGCGACCAGCGTTCCTTCCGATTGGTTACCGTGGACACTGATCGGCGAATCGCGGAGTTGGCCCTGAAATGACCCAGTTCTCACTCAATCCCGAAGATTGGATCCCTCACCGGGCCCCCTTTCTATTGATCGACGAGTTGGTGAGCATCGAACCGGGCGTACGCGCGAGTGGTCGGTGGACGCTACGTGGAGATGAATGGTTCTTCCCCGGCCATTTTCCGGGACGTCCCACCACTCCGGGAGTACTGATGCTCGAGGCGGTCGCTCAGGTGGGTGCCGTCGCGGTGCTCAGTGACGAAAGATTCGCTGGGCGACTTCCCCTCTTCGGGGGTGTGGAGAACGCACGTTTTCGTCGCCAGGTGCTGCCAGGTGACGTTCTGCTCCTGGAGTGCGAGATGACGCGTCTCTCGGCGCGTGGAGGTAAGGGGCACGGGCGCGCCTCGGTCGACGGACAGGTGGCCCTCGAAGCCGACCTCTTATTCATCCTCGCCGACGCCTCGTGAAAGTAGCCACCTGGAACGTCAATTCGTTGACGGCGAGGTGGCCCCGGGTGCAGGAGTGGATTCGACGTCACGAACCTGACGTCGTGTTGCTACAAGAGACCAAACAGGGTGACGAGAAGTTTCCATCCGCCGCCCTATCGCAACTGGGGTACGACGCGGCGCATTTCGGCCAGGGGCGCTGGAACGGAGTGGCGATCCTCTCGCGCATCGGACTGGGCGATGTTCAACGGGGGCTCGAGGGTGATGCCGAGGCGCGCTTCATTGGGGCGACGTGTCAGGGATTGCGAGTCTATTCGTGCTATGTCCCCAATGGTCGCGCCCTCGACGATCCGCACTACGCCTACAAATTGCGCTGGCTGGAGTCTCTGCAATTCCTGCTCGCCCGACGCGACCGCACCCAGCCGGTGATGGTGGGCGGCGACTTCAACGTGGCGTTGAGCGATTTCGACGTCTATGACCCCGCCGTCTTCCAAGGTGCCACCCACGTGTCGCCGGCCGAACGCGAAGCCCTCCGTGCGGTGGTGGCGACTGGCCTGGTGGATCTAGGTCGACTCTTTCACGCTGACGAGCCCAGTTACACCTGGTGGGATTACCGCAATGGATCGTTCCACCGTGGCTGGGGACTGCGAATCGACTATCTCTTGTGCGACACGGTGACGGCCACGCGCGTGAGTGATGTCTACGTGGATCGCGACGCGCGCAAGGGTGAGAGGCCCTCCGATCACGCCCCGGTGGTCGCTGAACTCAACTGGTAGTTCTCGAACGGCCCAGAACGTTGGTCGAATCCTCGGCGACGGGGGTGGCCGCCTCGAGCTCGCGGCGAATCGCATCTAGGCGCTGGCGACGGCGTTCACCGGTGACCGGCTCATTGCGTTGAGCGATCTCACGAAGCACGAGTTCGATGGGGCCGAGAAAGCGCGACGGAACGCGGTCGGGGAAGCGAGGGTCGTTACGCCCCTTGCTCCACGTGATCAGCAAAGTGGATTCGGCACGGCTCAGGGCGACGTAGGCGAGTCGCTGCTCCTCGGCCAAACCTTCGGGAGTCGTGGCGTTGTAGTGGGGGAGTTGGCCTTCGGCCCAGCCCACGGCCACCACGTGCTGAAATTCAAGACCCTTGGAACGGTGGATCGTCGAGAGTGCGACCGCGTCGGTGCTCTCACCATCGGGGCGACGCGACGATGACTCGGGCGTCCACAGGTCAGAAGCTGGGGAGTGCTCAGTGCCGCGCCTCTCCGCGGGGATCCCTCTTGCTTCGAGGGCAGTTTCGACGACGTCGAGTTGTGCGTTCGTGCGGGCTAACACCGCCATTGATTTCCACGGGCTGCCCGGCTGGTGGTGTACGGAGAGCCAGGTCGCCACGTGCTCGGCTTCGTCGATGTCGGTGGCGTACCCCCGCACTAGGGGAACGTCGCCGTCGTCGTGCGCGGGCACGATGCCGCGCGCGCCTGGTTCGAGCAATGTATTAGCGACGGCGATTATGTGGGCGGTGGAACGATGGTTGCGCGTCAGGTCCAGGATCACGGTGTCGGGCCAGGTATGCACGATATCTATGAGTAACTGGGGATTGGCGCCATTGAAACCGTAAATGGACTGGTTGGGGTCACCAACGCAGAACAAGTCGGGATCATCGCCGGCCATCTGGGCCAACAACATGAACTGGAGGGGATTCATGTCCTGGGTTTCGTCAACGAAGAGCGCGCGGGTGCGATGTCGAAAGGCGCCTCGCACGTTGGGTTCGTCACGCAGCAACGTGATGGCCTCACTCAAGAGGAGGTCGAAATCGAGGACTCCGCGACTGCGGCAGAGACCCACGTAGCGATCCAGCACATCGGCGAACACGGCCGGGGGCAACGGGGCGTCACGCCGGGCCCTCTTCGCGGCCCGCGCGTAGGTGGCACCGTGGAAACCTTGGCTGAGGGCCCAACCGATCTCTTGTTCGAGTCGCGGCAACTGCCAATCGTCGAGCTTGACTTCGCCGTCCTCACGCAGTTGCTGGGCGAGGAGAGCGACGACGCGCCGGCGGTTGGCCTCGATAGTGAGGGGCTTTAAGTGGTGGTCCTGGCGGTACTCGTTGACGATGTTCATGGCGGCGCGGTGGAAGGTGCCCGCGCGCACGTCGCGGATGCCGGCGCGAAAGAGACGCTTACGCAATTCCTCACCAGCCTTGCGAGTGAAGGTCATGGCCAGGACCTGGTCCGCGTCCACTTCGCCGAGGGCGATGCGGCGCTGGATACGCAACGTCAGGACGTGTGTCTTGCCGGAACCTGCCGTGGCGCGCACGAGGAGACGCCGGGCGTTGGAGGTCACGGCCTCGCGTTGTTCGGGAGTGAGTCCGATCAATAAGTCGTCGGAGAAACCGATCTCGTCGCTCATGGTGTCCTCGACGCTACCCTTCGGGCGTGACGTTGGGTTCGGGTGGACCTCGGGGCCGAGGTACCCGCCTCAGAAGCGGGCCGTTGTCGGGGCTTCAGTAACCTGAAGGACGTGCTGCGTGCCTACGGCGAAGGAAACATTTTTGGAGAGGCCTACGGAGACGGACCTGTTCAAGTGGTCTGGCTGCACGGGTGGGCGCGCACGAGTGCCGACTTCAGTGCGGCTGCGACCCTACTGGCGCGCGACGGCATCGCCTCGGGCGCCCTCGACCTGCCGGGCTTCGGCGCGTCGCCGCTGCCGAGTAGCGCTGGTGGCAGTGCGCTGTACGCCCGACTCCTCGAACCGGTCCTCACCCAGTTTGGCGAGGGGCCGTTGGTCTTAGTGGGTCATTCCAACGGGGGCCGCATCGCGACGGCCCTGACCCTAGCCCACCCCGAACGGGTGAAGGCCCTGGTGCTGAGCGGCGCGCCGCTGATTCGTCTCGCGAGCGCGCGCCGATCGCCGTGGGCCTATCGCATGGCGCGGGCCCTCCATCGGCGTCGACTACTCGGCGACGCACGGATGGAGGTGGCTCGGCAGAAATATGGGTCGAGGGACTATCGAAACGCGACCGGGCTTCTTCGCGAGATCCTGGTCGCCAGCGTGAACGAGGACTTCGGGTCACAACTCGGTCACGTCACCGCGCCGGTGTCGCTGGTGTGGGGTGCCAATGACTCGGACGTTCCACTCGAGGTCGCGCGGCGAATCAGCGCGCTGCTGGACCATTCGGCCGACGTGGAACTTGACGTCCTGGCCGAGACCGGTCACTTGGTGCCCACCGAGCGGCCCCTGCAGCTCTCGACCCACGTTCGCCGGCGGGTGGCGGGACAGTGAGAGTGTTCTGGGCGGTCGCGGGAGTGTCCGGGCTGTCCCTGGGCTACGTCCTGCAGCTGGTGCGCTGGCTGCGCGTCCTGCAGCGCGAGCATTACGAGGTCGGTTCGATGTATCGATTCTGGCGTCGCTGGTCGTGGCTCCCGCTTCGCGCGACCTCGCGCGACACGTCACGGCGCAGTCGCCCTCTGGTTGTCTCCTTCGTCGCGTGGTGGACCCTCCCGATCGCGATAGTCGTGTCGTTCGTGGCGCACGCGGTGGCGGTCGTGGTGGTCGACGCCGTCGTCTACGGCATTTTGTTGCCCTGGGGTCTCACGCCACGGGGTCGCACCGGCAAGCTCCAGTGGACGCGTCGCCTGCGCACCGTAGCGGCAACGGGCACGTTGTTCTCGGCACTCCTGGTCACCCTCGGTATTCTCGTCGGTGACTCGTGGCTCTTCGGTGCTCTCGCGGTCTGGACCACCCCCGCTGCTCTCGCCGCCGCCGCGTGGTTGCTCGCCCCCTACGAACGGCATCGGGCCGCCGAGTTCGTGGACCACGCTCGCCAGCGGCTCACTCGCGTGCACCCTGTAGTCGTTGCGATTACGGGTTCCTACGGCAAGACGTCGACCAAGAATCACCTGGCTGACCTATTGAGTGGCGACGGTGGCGTCGTGGCCACTCCCAAGAGCTTCAACAACCGCGCGGGACTTTCACGCGCCATCAACGAGAACCTGGCGGAAGGGACGAGGGTCTTCGTCGCGGAGATGGGTACCTACGGCCCTGGTGAGATCCGCGAGTTGTGCGCGTGGTGCACCCCCGACATCGCGGTGGTGACCGCCATCGGACCGGTGCACCTCGAACGCATGAAGAGCCTCGACGTGATCGAGCAGGCCAAATTCGAGATCACCGAGCGCGCGCGAGTCGTCATCGTGAATGTCGATGATTCACGCTTGGCGCGTTGGCCCGCGCGACTCGAGGGTCGTCGCGTGCGCACCGCGGGGTCGAACTCAACGAACGCTGACGTGCGCGTAGTCGCCGACGGCGGCCTCTGGCGCATAACGGTGGACGCCCAAGAGGTCGCCACGATGGAACCGGTCGTGGGCGTGCAGCCCACCAACGTCGCCTGCGCCGTCGCGGCCGCCCTTGAAGTGGGTGCGCTCAGTTCGGAGATGACGCGACGACTTCATGCGGTGCGCGCCATTCCTAATCGGGCCACCGTCGCCACGGCGGCTTCGGGTGTGGTGGTGGTGGATGACACCTTCAACGCGAATCCCGCCAGTGCGCGCGCTTCGCTCACGATTCTCGACCAAGTGGGCCAGGGCGCCCGCCGGGTCGTGGTGACGCCGGGACTGATCGAGCTCGGCGAACGTCAGGAGATTGAGAACGAAGAATTGGCCCATGAGATCAAACGCCGCGGTGTCGAACTCGCCATCGTGGGACGTACCAACCGTGCCGCACTCGTGAGGGGCTACGGGCCTGAGGCCCTTCGTTTCAAGGTTCGTGACGATGCCGTCACCTGGGTGCGCGCGTCACTAGGCGACGGGGACACGGTGTTGTACCTCAACGACCTGCCCGACCACTACCCTTGATGCTTTAGACGAGCGACGAGGTAGTTGGTGACAGTAGGCGTATTGTTCGGCGGCCCGAGCCCGGAACACGACATTTCGATTCTGACTGGCCTGTTGGCCCTGCGCGAGTTGCACCGTGGTCGCGGCGACGCGGTGGGCATCTATTGGACCAAGGCCGGTGACTTCATCCAGGTCGCCGCCACTAGCGAGGCCGAGTCCTTCCTCGAGGGTGTTCCCAAGGGGTCGAGTGAATTGTCCCTGCGCCTGGGCGCCGAGGGTGGTTTCTACTCGGTCGGCGGTCGTCTCTCCAAGGAACGACGTCTCGAACTCGATGCGTTGATCATGGCGACCCACGGCGGACCGGGTGAGGACGGGACCATTCAGGCGGCTCTCGACCTCGCTGGAATCCCCTATAGCGGGCCCAGCGTGGCGGGCGCGGCGATTGGCATGGATAAGTGGGTGTTCTCTTCGTTGGTGACCCAGGCGGGACTGCCCTCGTTGCCGCGAGCATTACTCACCAGGGACACGACGCACGTGGAATTTGACGGTCCCTACATCTTGAAGCCCCGATTCGGTGGCTCCTCGATCGGCATCGACGTGGTGGCCGACCTGGCCACCGCGAAAGCCCGTCTAGTCACGAACGTCCACCTCGCACGCGGTTGCGTCGTCGAACCCTTTCGCGCCGACCTCACCGACGTGCAGATCGCTGTACGGACCTTTCCTCAGGTGGAACTCTCGGCCATCGAGAAGCCGATTCGCCGCGCGGCCGACGCCGAGATCCTCGACTATCGCGATAAGTACGTGGGCGGCGAGGGAATGGTATCGGCCCCGCGCGAACTCCCGGCGCACTTACCGCCGGGCCAGGGCGATGCGCTGGAGGCTGCGGCCCGCCGGATCGTGGACGTCGCGCTGGTGCGTGGCGTGGCGCGCATCGACTTCTTGGCCAATGACACCGAACTCTACGGCAATGAGGTAAATACAATTCCCGGT
>VFSW01001919.1_pt1 | contig 31505 bp, 27 predicted proteins | sample 5358111 | NCBI WGS metagenome assembly VFSW01 (sample SAMN11554181, study PRJNA540505) | mine drainage metagenome | isolation source: sediment from site ElyBrook_90M | place: USA: Ely Copper Mine, Vershire, VT | collected 2017 | reverse complement strand
GGCGGCATTGCGCTTCTTTTGGTGGTTCTTGCTCATTCGTCTGCCTCGTCGTCTAGGATAAGTAGTTCGTTCGTGTTATCGCCGCCGTACGTGTTCTCATCGAGCAAGCCAGCGCCGGCATCAACTTTGTCTTGTACGTCTTCCCCCTCTGTCAGCACACCAAGCTTCTTTGCAATAAATGATGCGAATTTGGGAGACTTCTTCATGGTTTCAAGTGTGGCTTGCATGTGCCTATTGATACCAGTCGTTTTAGGACTAGTCTCTGCGAGAGGATTTGTTACCACCGACTTGATCCAATCATTGTCGTAAGGATCTTCCATTGAGTGACTGTCGTTTGACGTCATCTTTTCAAAGTCAGGCATGTGTGTCTTTGATGCTCCATGTGTTCGACGACGAGACCGGTTATATTTGACCCTGCTTAGTTGAGATTGAGGTTTGACAGGAGCTCCATCTTTTTCATTTACTTTCAATGAAAAATCTTCGTCATCGTCAGGAGCATCGATAGACGTAAGAAGCTCTACGTCTGGTTCTTTTTCTTCTTCGGGAACTTCCGACGCATTTTCTTCTGGCGGTGTACCGCTTTCTTCACCACCTGTTTCGCTGCCGCCACTTTCTTCAGCGCCTCCCCCACCAGCGCCTCCGCCTCCACCAAAGAGATCTTCACCGCCTCCTGCTTCTCCTCCTGCATTGTCATCTCCTTCTAGTTCGTGATCTAGCTTTTTGTCATCTCTTAGACCGTCGTCGAGCTTGTCAATCTGTTCATCATTCAATCCCAGGATTTCACGTCGAATGAATTCACGTGGAACAAGTTTTTCTGGGGCTGACCCAGCGATTTCAAATTTTGATCGCCACAGCTCGAGTTTTTGTTGTTGAGCAACAGTTGAAGGATTTGACAACCTCAACGTAAAGTTCTGTAAATCATCACCATCAAAGCCGTGGGCACAAAGATGAATGATTGCCAATTTGTTCAACTCTGCAGTTATTGTCTTTTGAATAACGTTGATGGTGCGAGAAAACCTAATGTCTTCTTGCGCTAGCGTTGCCTTTGAAGACAACATCTCGTCATAACCCAAGTATGCACGAGGAATTTTCAGGGCAGCAAACAACTTCTTTTGAAGATACGCAACGTCTTCAACGTTTCCTTGGTTTGACAAGCCTGCTAGCGTATCAATCTTTGTGCCAGTATCCTGACCACGAACTGGGATGAAATAGTCTTCATCTACCGAAAGAGGATTAAACCTAAGATCTACACGTCCTGTTGCACGATCAATGACGGGTGACGTTCTCATGTTTGCGCGCTGTTCTTCAACGTACTGCGGCACACTTTCAGGAGGAATGTTTGCCACGTCGATGTAAAAGACCCTTCTTTCGGGCGCACGAACGACACGATACACCAACATTGCATCTTCAAGAAGGATCAACTGCCTCCAAATGCGCCGCGCGGGTTCAATGATCGATGATCCGTATGGCAAAAACATGTCGTTTCCAAGAAGCCTAAAGTGCACAACTTCCCAGTTTTCTAACGTCCTGTTTCCCAGCGTGACCCAACGATACCTCACTGCAAAAGGATCATCGCGGTCAAAGTTTTCTTCTCTTTCGATTTCGTTTACCGGGATCGGAAATGCATTGATGACACCATACTCAGGCGAAACATCTGCATACAGAAAAAAATCTCCATACTTGCACAGATTCCTTGCCCAAGAACGTAGATTGAATTCAATGTTCAATCCGTTATAGAACAAATCCTCGAGGATCTCTTTGATCTTTTCATTGTCAGAGTAAACGTGAAGACACCTTCCCTTTTCGTCTGCTGCAACAGTTTCATCTGCGTAGATGTCCATCGCGGCTGCGATCTCGGGTGTGTATTCCATTTCTTGAAAATCTTGATACCGCATCAAGCGTTCAGAAAGGTTGTATGCATTGCTTGTTATCGTTGCATACGTTGGTGACAATGACTTCTGAAAGAGCAACGTTCCAGACGACTTTGTCTTGTCTGCAACGGCCATCGTCGTATCCAGCGCACGAATCTTTCGTTTGACGATAGGACCGCTTCGAAAGAGCTTCGTAAGACGACGAAATAGACTTTTGGGTTCTTTTTTTGCCATGTATTTGCCTCTCCATTCTAGTTGAGGCTTGTTACGATCTTACATCACTGATCGCATGTCATAACAATTACTCGCCTTTCACGGCGCGGAGGCTAACTTTTTTTGGTTCAACCTTTAGCTTAGCCACATAAGACCCAGGAGTGCTCACCATGTCTTCGAGTGTCTTCTCGAGTTGGCTCAATCCAGGTGTAAGGGCATTTATTGCCGCGGGAGCAGCCTTTTGTTTGAAGGCTTCTACGGCCGCGAGCAGCTTACTGGCTGCATTTACGACAGCTGAGATACCAGCATGATCGACTGCTTCTTGAACAGTCTTTGGCTTGCGAGAGGCCTTGATCTCTTCGATGACAATCTCACGCAGTCTTTTTTCATTGATTTCAAGGTTCTTCATGACCATCTTGCTGTGCCTCTGTTGGTAACTATTCTTCAACAACGTCGCCTGTAAAGCCATTCACGATCGTCAAATCGGGTTCAGGTTTAAGCTTGCCATCCTCGCCTTCGTACATCGGTCTGATTGGATAGTAATTCTCGTCAGCCCACCACAACCCCGTCTTAGACGGTTGAGCACTTAAAAGATCTGTTAGCACAGGAACTTGTTTTTTTAACCATTTGCTAAACTCAGGATTTTGATTGTTAGGCAGTTTCCACACGTTGATTTTTGCGCTGCCGTTTAATGATATGATTCCACTAAAAAGCACAACGTCGGCAATAGAAACCCTCACAACGATTGTTTGAAAACGACCGAAGGGTTTGATTTTAAAAGACTTCCACGAAGGCCAAAACTGATTCAGTTCACGAATGGTGCTTTGTTCTTCGTCTATCCACAAACGAAGCCGAGCCGTTGCAGCTCGAACAACTGGAAGAAAAGACTCGGGATGTATTACATCCAGATCTTTGCTTTGCGATTCGTGAAGCAGTTGTTTGATGTTTCCCAACGTTGTACGCATGGTTCACTTCAATAACCAGTTGAAATCCTTGAAGTCCTTCGTTTTTGTCACCGGATCGTTTGGTGACACAGCATCTGCATGTTTGGGCCTGTATAAGCTCTGAGCGTTGATTCCCATGATGTTTGGATTCACGAGTGGGCGAGCTTCATTTATCGTGCTCAATCGCGCATGCTGTTCTGTTGTTGTACGTGACAATGAAGTTGCCTTAAGCATCGCGTATGCCATGTCTATGGAGTGTTGGCTCAACCCGGCGTTTCCCTCGATGAGCCAACAACCGATCGCTAGGCCCATGATAAGGTCATCATAACTGTCCTTAGATGCTTCTGCCCTAGATCCGTGCCACACGAATGACTGGAGTTGGCTTTGAAGCCTGTCTGAATAGACCTTTAGCTTTTTCTCTCTGATCATCTCAGAAAGCTTCGTGAGCATCTGGGGTCTTGTTTTTGCCGTTGTCGGAAACCCGGGTAACATCTTGGGATCAGACGCAATGTAATTGAATGGATCCCCCTGGACGCTGTGATAATACAGCTTGGGATACCCACTGTCGCGAAGTTGTACGTTAGCAAAATATCCAAACGTATTTTGCTCAATCATCAACAATGCATTGTTGTATTTTCTGCCCCACTCATCTAACAAAACTGCCAGCTTTTCAGGGGGTATCTTTCCCATGTATTCTGCAACCACTTCACACTCGTCCACATCAATGACATGAAATGCAGAATAGTCTCTTGCGTCTCCACGAGAAACGTCTGCAGAGATGAGATAAGATTTTCCGTCAACGGGATGTGCCCACACCCACAAGTTGTTCTTTTCACCACATTTTTCAATTGGATTCATTACTTGTGAACGAATCCATGTGAGGTCTTCTGGTTGCAGAAACGTGTCGCCAGACGTTGTGAAATCGCACAAGTACTCTTGACCAAGTTCTCTTGTTGACAGGTTTCTTGTTTCTTTTTTGAACCATTCTTCATCGTGCTCTGGGTGCACGTTCCAAGGCAATTTTATCGGGTTAAAACCATTTGCACCGGCCTCGGCCTCTGTCCAGAGCTTGTAAAATTGCCCGCCGACGCCATTTGGCGTTGAAAGTAAGATCGCTCGACCACCTGTTGAAATTGTTGGTGACAAACCAGTCCAAATTGAATCAAAGTCTCTGATCCATGCAGCTTCATCGACTATCAATAATGACAATGCTTCAGAACGTCCTGCATCTTCGGACGTAGGAATTGCTGTAACAGATGATCCGTTGCTAAACGATATCGATTGCTTTGTAGGTTCAAATCGAGTTATCATCAGCCATGCTGGCACGCTTTGAAGAATGTGTCTGACTTTTTTGATGAAGTTCATTGCGACTGGTAACTTTGTAGCAATGACGAGAATGTTCTTGTCCTTGTGAAACAAAGCCATCCAAGCAGCATACCCTGCGCAGATTGTAGAGAGACCCAATTGTCTAGACTTAAGAACGATGTTAAGCCTTGATTCTTCAAATGCTTTTACGCAATCATCCTGAAAAGGATACGTCTCAAACGGAATCGTTCCTCTTTCCGCATGTTGTATCTTTGCGTAATTCCGCATGAAGTACACAGGATCTTTTCCACATCTAATGATCTCTGCTACTTGTTGCTCTCTTGAAAGGTGCGAAGGGTTCAACCCCATAAATCAACCTATCTCAAAGACTGTTTTGCGCCTGTAATACGCCGTTCTACGTGCAGTGTGAACGTTCATATTGATGATTTCAAGAGAGTCTACAGTTGAAATTTCTTTTAGTTTGATCGTCAATCCTGAAAGCTCTTTATAGTTTGCTTTTACAACCTTCAGTGTTTCATTGATGATTGAATTAGATTCAGAGACTTGAGCACGTTTCGTTTCAATCATTTGCTTCTCTGTGCTAAAATTGACAACGACTGCATATGACACCATCATACGACCAGCAGACAGCAATGATAGCTTTACAGAGTATGAAGACGTCTTTGGTGTGCTCGAGCGGCCCCATGTAGTATCGATGGACTGCCCAAGAGCATTGTAGTCAATTTCCGCCATTTGTCGCAACCTTTCAAGTGCTAAATAGCAGTCGAAGAAGCAACAAGTCAATCGATGTCTAGCTTGATAACAAGTAGAGGTCTGTCAGCTTCAAGTGCTACGACTTGTTCTGGCGTTGGTCTCCAGCCGTCTTTCCATTCTTTTCGTCGGGCGTGAGCCCAATTCATAGCACAACGATAACAACATTCATAATCACGATACGATATCTCATCGTCGCGAGACCTCAATAACGCTTCACAAACAGGACATGAAAGAGGTATGGGAGGATCGTCTTCAACTGGCTTTATGATCACAAATCCAGACGGGTGATGTGCCATCAAACGATCGTTTGGGTAAGATCTCCAATCCATTTCTTCATTCATACACTACGTGGGCGTCTTTTTCTATCTTAGTGATCTCAATGAACGTTTCAGCTGCGTCTTTGATTCCTTCAACGTGAGTAATAATGATGACGGTTTTGAAATACTTCTTTAGCAACATCAAAAGCCTGTTACAAGATTCTACACTCATTTCGTCAAGTGCACTAAACCCTTCATCGATGATGAACATGTCAGTTTTGGGCAAAGTCGACACATTGATCAATGCAACCCTGATCGCCATGGAGGCAATCACCTTTTCCATACCAGAAGACAATTCAATGATCCGGGCACTGTCACCATAGTTTATGTACACTTCAAGTGAATCATCATCATCTGACACTAACTCAATCGTAAAATCAAAAATTCCATGCATGATCTTTGCAATTTCTGCGTTGATCAGAGGCAACTGTGATGTTATAATCACATGTGGAATTCCTTTTCTTGAAAAGGCTGAAACAACAAGCTCATACGCTCTCATCTTTTGAAGCAATTGAAGACGTTGTTCTTGTTCTAGGTTGTGTCTTTGTGCCTGTGCCTTAAGAAGGCTGATCTCTGAAGCGAGTTGAAGTCTTTCAGTATCTAGCGATTTTATGCTCAGCGCTTCTTTGTCAAGCTCATTACGTAATGAAACAACTTCAACATTTTCTTCATTTTGATATGCTGTCTCAAGTTCGTAAAGCTTTCTTTTTGTAGTTGAAAGCTGATCAATAATAGTTTCATGTGAAGAAGTTGCCTTCATCAACTCAAGATTTTTGTTGTATGACTCAACAACAAACTTTGAGCGTGCGTCGATTAGACGTTCAAGCTTTGAAACCCTATCAACAAGATTTTCTGTTTTAAGCGTAACTAATGCAGAATCTGCCTTTTTGAGTTTTTCAAGAGATTTTGTAACACGATCACGTTGTCCTACAATTTTTCCCTTGTTAACATGAGCATCTTTGATAAATTTACATGTTGGAAATTGATCACCACATGGAACATCATCCAAAATTTTCAAAGAACGTTCTTGTTGTTTTAACGCTGCGGCTTCTTTCTCGTACATATGCGTCAATGAAACAACTGATGACTCTAATGCCTTAAACGCTTCTAGTCGACGCTTAAGATCACTGATGTCATTGTTCTTTGTTACTTCATCAATCGAAGCAATTTTGGCATCTATCGCAGAAATTTCTTCTTTGATCAATGTGATAGATGACTGCATATCTGATACTGATTTTGTCAATGCTTGTACACGTTGTCGAGTACTGTCAACTTGAACCTTGGTCACAGGAACTACATCTTTGAATGAAGATAACTCATTCTTAATCGAATTGCTCTTGTCATAAGCTTCAAGCAAAAGATGATCCTTTTCCTCTAGAGAAGCTTCGCACTCAATGATTCTCATATTACCCGATGTCGCTAACGCTAACCAGTCACGATCTGGTAGAGATTTAAGCTGAAATTGACACGACTTTAGATCGTCTTTTGCAAGATCATACATCTTATCGAAAATGTCAAGATCAAGAAACTTTGATACGATCTGTTTGCGTCTAGTAGACCCTTGCGTGATGAAAAGTTTTGCATCGTCTTGAGCTGACAATGACGTCATCAAAAAGTCTTCTGGCGTTCCTATCAATTTTTTGACTACTTTTTCAGTATCAGACCTTTGTTCTCCAGCAATATCGACAGCTTCATCGCCTTCCATTCTAAAGACGTTCAACGCAGTGTTTGCATTTTTGGTGCCATATTTATTTTGATGCTTTGTCGTTTGACGCTCAATGACGTAATCAGTTCCATTCACATTCAAGATAGCACGTGTATAACAGTGACCTTTTCTTAAATTTGGAACCCAAAGACTTTTGATTGGACCTCGATCTGTTGAATTAAACAATGAGTACATGATCGTACCGACGATTGAAGATTTTCCAATCTTGTTGTTTCCAAAGATTCCGCAAGTCCCTGAAAGGTTGTCAAAGTTGATTACATTGCCTTCGCCATATGCAAAAGTGTTATCAAACTTGAGATGTCTTAGAGACCATTTCGTATTACGAACAATTCCATCAGGATCATTGCTTTGAGCAAGATAAGATGTCAAACACTCAGAAACAGCCGACCATTCATCTTCTGATATGATTGATGACTTGTGAAAGTCTTTCAACATACGAAGCAACACATCTGGGCTTCGAAGGTCTTCTTTTACAAACGACATCGCTCCAGTATTCACGATGTTAACGTTTACAGTATGATCTGTCTTAAACGTTACTTCTGAAACCTTCATCTCTTGACGAAGTCGTGAAGTCAGTAAAACAGTGTCCTTTTGAGAAAGATCTGTCTTGCTATGAATTCGTACCCTTGATCCTAAAGGGTATGACTTTTTTAGCACGTTCATTGTGCTATCAATGTCTCCAGTCCACTCAATTGTCACATAAGGCGAAGGATTCGGCAATTCGTGAAATCGAACATCAAAGCTTTTTGGACCGTTGATGTCCCACAGCAAATAACCATGTTTGACATCTTCTCCATAATTCTGCTGAAGAACAGATCCTGGGTATGCTATCCAGGGACGTTTAGCTTTAATTTTAAAGCGCTTACTCATCGATCGTCTCCGATACAACAGCACCGGGAAATTTTGGCAAATCAGCTTCGTCAATGACAAGATCTACTTCTTTGTAACCCATGTACTGTGTTTTGTGAATGTCACCCAACATTACAATATCAAAGCTTTCAAAAAACTCTACTCGAATTCCGTCTTCTAACACCCAATCACCTTCAGTCGTTGCACCGTACACAGGCCCATGATACGCAGCAATGTTTGTCTCTCCTGAAACAGGCTTGACGTTTTCCCAACCTTCTTCGTCAAAAAGACTAAACACGCAAAGGTTTGTATTGGGCGCAATCTTGTAAACACCGCTTTGCTTGTAAATGTGAATGCGAGAGTTATCAAGAGCTGCAATTATGGGAGACACTGCATCTTGTCTTGACATGTTGCTCAGGTTTCCATCGTGGTTACCCAACGTGACATGGACATCACCCACTTCAGCCAGTGAGGTGAACAACCAGCACATCAACTCAATACACTCAGGTGACATTCCGGCTGTCTTCGTGTGAAAGATATCTCCTCCCACAAAAACATGATCGACGCTTTGTTGCTTACACTGTTCTACAAACGCAGAAAAAACCTTTCTATATTCTTCATGTCGAGAAAGATTTCTCACGTGCACGTCAGCAATATGTGCTATCTTAAGACCCACGGATTTGATTTAATCTACAACCAATGTGAAAACTGTACAAAGTTTAGCACGTGTAGCACAAAAGTGAAGGTAAATGACAACTGTCATAGTTTCATTGAGGTCTTTGACGCTCGTTCAAGCTTGTTAAAAAACGAGCTCGACCATGTTGATTCTTTCGCATTTTCTAATGCTTGATTGAATTCTTGCTTGCTAGCAGAACCAGGATCAATAAACTTTCTAGTATCAACGATAACAACATTGACATCATACTCCATGAGTTTTGATGCTAGCCGCGGCGTCTTTGTACTCCACATGTCTGCATCTAAAGCCAAAGCGACAGGGGTTGAATGCGCGACGATCGCGTTGAACAATGCAGACTGTTCATTTAAATCTGAACCCAACATTGGAATTGCATTTTCGCCACACTTGAATGAATCAAAGGCGCCTTCACATAAAACTACACGTTTCGTCCAGTCAATATTGATTTCATTAAAAATGATAGGTACACGATCAACATCAGGATTGTCATACTTGTGATGTCGCGCCGGATCTATTGCTCGAGCAACAAAGTAATTCAATGCGCCTGATGCATCAAATGACGGGACTATGACTCGACGACGCCAGCGAGGCTCGTTTGAAACTCCTATCTTAAAAAACCACAGATCGTCGCGTGTTAAACCACGGTTGTTGCAATATCGTTTGACTGCTTTTACGTCTGGATCTGCATCAGAAGCTACTGCCAGTAGCTTAAAATCATCTGGTAGTTTTATCTCTCCGGAACGATCTTTTTCGAGACTGATGAACGTACAACGAACGTTGGCGTCTGCAGGTAAGAACTTGTCGCGATACTCACTCATTAATGACTGAGTTCCGAACTTTTTTATGAGCGTTACAAGAGACCTCGCTTTGAAGCCACACACCCAACAATGAACAAAATCGGCCTCGACCGTGATCGCAAGTTTTTTCTTAGAACGATCGCTAGGGTCACATATCGGACAACGAACGGCAATGTCACGACCGTTGTGAGCTAGCTTTCCCGTGCCGAGCAAGCGTTCGATAAAGTTCAGTTTGTCAGACGTTGTCCAAACAGCCACATCATAACAATACCCTCAAATCACCGCATGTTCAGAGAACGCTGCCAGCGCGAGCGATGACATATGCATCAGTTGCATCATACGCCCAATCCTTGGGGTTACCATTCTTTTTAGCAGGCCATTTTACGTGTGAAAGATCGTTTGACATCATATGCTCAAACACCTGTTGTTTACCAGATTTCCCGCACTTAGACGTTTTTTGAAGCTTTACACCACACACTTTCCTTGCATGAGCTGCAGCAATGTATTTTGGATCAATGTGAAACACGTCGCGAGCGATGTACGAAACGATTCCATTGAACTTTTGAAGTGTGCTTATCGTAGCAGCTGATGACATCCCGGGACGAAATCCCATCAATGCGGCTTCAACGGCAACACATGACACGACGTTGATGGGATCGTCTGCGAGAATTCGTTGAATGATTGACTTAAATTCACTCTTAATCAGATCGGCTTTGTCCCAAATGGTATCACAACCCTTTAGCTCGATATGATCGATGATGACAATGTTCGAACCCTTGTCGTCAGGCAATACATCGTTGCGAACAACACAGATTCCAGTTACCGACGTGCTAACATCTAAACCAATAGTGACTAACTTCACTCATGGATATTACATCATCACGTGCAACAGTTCAACATCACTCACGGTGCCCTCAAAAAGCGTTGTCACATGAGACCTAAACTCTTCAATTCGTGCTCTGTGATGACTTTGAACGTCAATCCGTGGGCATCACAATACTGCTCGCCGGCCTTGAGCTTCTTTTGAATCTTGACCTGTTGAACGCGGCGCGATGGCTTCACTTCTAAGATTTCACGATGACCATCAATGTAATCAACGACAAAATCAGGTATGTACTTTCTAAGCTTTCCTGTCTTCTTGTTGCTAATGTATTGGATCGTTATCGTCTCATATTCCCAAGACTTTACGCTTGGTTCAACATCAAGATGTTGCATAAGCAACTCTTCCCACCCTGACCTAAACGAATAAGCTTCTCCAGTTTTTATAGAAGTGTACGTACCCGTGTGATAATGTTTCTTACGTTTGCGCTTTGGCATTACAAATCACCAATCAATTTTCAATCGAAATGCAATTCGATCGCCGGCGCGCTTCAAAATTGGTTGTGCAAGTTGAGCCTTTGCAACAACATTGAAATCAGAATCATGCAAATTGATGTTTGAAACATATACGAATGTAGTGTCTGGATCATTTGGGAATGAGCTGGGTGGCAGAGACACATAGCTTGGATTGCTTGATGAATTCAAGGCATTCGCAGGTGCTAACACGTTTACTTTCATGACATGAATGTTTTGAGTGCCTCTAAAAGAAATGCTATATGCTTGTTTTCCAAAGAAGTTAAGGTGAGGGCTTTTTACCAACACAACGCCTTCATCATAATAAACGTTTCCAATGCTGTTCCACTTTGATTGGCTGGTAAAACAGTCTGCTCTGTATAGGTTCCCTGATCCGTCATCCTTGAGCGTAAAGTGCATTGCGCCGCCGGATGCAGTGAACGCATTGTCTGCCAGCGCTAATGTTCCCGGCATGATGCGCTTACCGTAGTACAAATTGCTGATGTTGAAAATTGTTACTTGATCTGACGAAGGATCTCTTGTTCGTTCATAGATGTCAAGAGGTTGTCCGTCTTGGACGCCGGGTGTAAAGCTGCCTGCAGCGATTGCTCTGTCAACAACTTTTTTGTATGCGTTCATAGCAGCACCTGGGGAGATGCCGGGTTGTTCTGCTGTTCCTCCTATGATGTCATCTGAAAACGTTGAATTGCCAGCAAAATCAGTTCCAAATAACAACGATGCTGTCGACACCATGTCATCAAGATTGATGAAACTAGGCTCTGGGACGTTTAAATCATCTACGGCCGTGAACTGCATGCTTTGTGAAGACAACAAGGCATAACTTGGAACAAAATTTCCATCATCACACGGCACGATAAACGTGTTGCGTCTTACGACCGTGGGTTGCGTATACAAAAAATCGTTGGCTCTTGAAAGAGCCGTTGTTGAAGCGATGACAGATGCAGACATGAGATGCAATCTTGGATAATTGCTGTTTGCAAAATCATACGTAAAGTTTTCAATGTTGATGTAGTGACCACCCACGCCGAACGCCATTGCTACGTTGAACGGATCGACTGTAGTTCCATCGATTTCAAAGAATGGTGTCTGCAAGATTCCGCCAAATGTTCCAACAAACCTTCTAGTGGGAGAAGACTCAATGAAAAACGGAGGAACATAGAACGCAACAAGATTACGATCAACGTATTGAAGTCCGGTCGATGAAGACGAAATGATCTCAGCATCCGACATGTAATATCGTTTTATTGCCAATTCATGCAATTCTGCATTCAGCGGATGATCAAACGCAAATGACGTGGGTTCATCAATGCCAGTAGAACCAACCATCTGTGTCAGACCATCGCGAAGTGATGGGTCAGCCGCAAAAAAGTATGCTATCGAACTTAGTCCTGAGTTTGAACTAGAAAAGTAGTTTCCTATAACCAGCGCGTCGGGACCAGACAAACCAGAGGGCAATGGAATTTTAGGAACTATGGTGCTTCCCGCATATGCGAACAAGCCCCTGTCTATTCCATCGACGTTGAATGAGCCGGTGCCATTGTTAACAAGGCTCGTACCCCAGCGCACAACGACATGGTGCCAATTGTTCCACTTTAGCGCATTATCATCTGACAAAAAGATCGCTGAGCCGCTTGCCCATAAAGTTGGCGTTACTGACGAACTGTTTGACGTTGTTGAAGCAACGACTAGTGAAGGTGGAACGTTTGCAGATTGACTTAGTTGCAGCTGCAACCTAAATGCCGCTGGTTTCCCGTTCGCGTCTTTCAATGATCCTGTGACCATCGACAACGCATAACAACCAGGCAAGTGAAATATCGTTCCCGCTTTGAACGGAAATCCTTCGCCTGCTTGATACCTCGGATTGATATAGAAATCAAAACTGAACGCTCCACTCAAAGAATATGTTCCGGAAACGTACCCCGAGTGAGAGAACGGGCCCTGAACGTTTGGATACAGAACTGCGCTGTCTGACGGAACAGTGGATGATGTGAAGAAGTTCAGCGCATTATAGTTTGTGTATGCATAGTGAGCAGAGGGATATATCGTACGATAAAATGGATTCAACAAATCCTTGATGACAGATTTTCTCAAGGTGTTCTCTGAAAACGTCACACCGGGCGTGATTCTGCTGATAGTCATCGTCGTCTGTTTGCGTACAGACGTTGCAAGAGAAGTGACTGTGTCCATGTATGAACTAAGCATGGGACCCAAGCTCGCAGTGAGAGAGCTTGACACTGCGTTCCTCGTTGCTTTTGCAGCATACTGGATCGATCTCAACACTGAAGAAACGTCAGAATCATCTCGAGTGCCGTCTAAAAACGCTGATGATCCTCCCATCTCTTTTTCGATTGACGAGCGACGTGCGTATACGTTAACAGAACCTGTCACTCCCTCTGTCGAACTGGACGTAAACGTTCGAAATGGATTGGTGACGACCGTGAACTGTTCGAGGTCAGCTGGGCTTACGCGATAGAGTGACACGAGGGATTGACGTAATTATACTCTCCTAGTGTCGTGGGGACGACTTCAAAATCCATATCCCACGTCATCATCGTAACCTTTGCCATCTTTCCATTCTTCGTGGGTGTTGATATCGATGGCAATCCACTTAGGATCTGGTCTCAGGTGAGGCTCCTCACCCTTTAAGAGCGGTCTTATTGCATACATGTTCTCATCAGCCCACCACAGACCATCTCCCCGCAATGACGGACCGACCACTTCTTTGATGTCTGTCTTTATCATTGCAATGTCTTCCTTCCACGTAGTCCAGCCAGAATCCGATGCCCTAGAGACAAGCGCTGATAAAGATTTGCTTTTTATGTCAATCTTGGGCAAAAAGACATCACCAAATGAAACGTTCATCTCAACATATATTCCATATGAAATCGATGGGTTAGTTGGATTCTGCTGATTAGATTTTGGTTTAAAACCAAAACCAACGCGAGGAACGTTGCCTTGCATTGAAATTGCCGGAAGTATGGTTCCGTATTTTTCCTTGTACGTTGCATTAGAAAATAGTTCCTTTATTGCAATTAAGGAAGTACGAGCGGTCTCCATCATTACATGGACTCGACAATATCGATTCAATTTTCTGTGATCTTTTACGCTTGACTTTGCCTCTGAGACAACGTCTCCTGTTGGACCATCCACTACCGTCCAAGATGAAACCGGTTTTAATTCTGTCGACTCTCCTTCAACAAAGGGTCTAATGGGATAGTAGTTCTCATCAGCCCACCACCTACCCGAAGTGTCTGCTTGAGGTTGAAGCGCGACGAGGCATACTTCTTCAAGTTCATCATAGTCTTGCCAACTGTCCATTTGATCTCGTCCCAACTCATCAGCATCGTCGTCATCAGAGACCCCAGATGCTTCACCATGACTAAACTCTGCAATCCATTCAAACGGTGAACTGTTAACCATTTTGAATTCAACAGTAAATTCAACCATCGTCGAAAATGTACAAATTACCAAGAAAGTGAAAGTACCACGGAGACGGTGACTGATAATTGATTCTATTTCGTTATCTGGATCATTTTGTGTTAGATCTTGGCAAAACGCTTCAGTTTCTTCATAAAGACGTTTTTCAATGGCAACAAGCATTGGCTCGATGCTTTTTGGGTTAACTCGGTTGCTAGCGTGTTCGTCAGCTTCGCGTAAAAGCTGACGAATCTTTCTTAACGTTGTTCGCATCACTCACCGATCCTTGAAATCGTGCCGGCGCGGATGGCTCGAAGTATTTGACCTACAACTTTGTCATCAATTGTCATCAGTAGACCCCCGTCAACGGGTGACAATGATATTCTAGAATACCTTGTCGTATCCCCCGGTGATGCCATGCTGAGGCTTCTGATCTTTCCCACGAACCCATGACTCAATTCAACGTTTAATTTTTTGCCGTATTTCATTTCTTCTGACGGATTTAGAATTGGCTTATCTAACACCTTCATTCCCTTGACGTGTTTTACTTTTTCAAGTGCATCCTCTATTGACACATTAGTGTTACCGTCTTCTGCGTACGTGTAAGGACGCATGTCTCGTTGATCAGTGTCATACTTAGGATCGACGCTGTAATATGAAATTGTTGCAGAAACAACGGGAGCATCCGCATTGAACTCAATCACGTCATTAAACTTCAAGCGTGTTTTTTCTTCTACAACTTCTACAACCTTTGCTGAAGTCATCAACGCCTCGAGGTTAGCGATATTCCAGCGTTCAGGTTCAACGCCTTCCCAATATGAAAGAACAGACGCATGACGATAGTGCCTTGATTGAGCCATCTCATCGATTATCCTTGAGTCTGTCACAAAGACTTTTCCAACGGGTTCAATCACGTACAAATGACCTTTGTTCAAGAACCTCGAGTGGGGCACAAACGATGCATACACGCAATCTAAACGAGAAGGCAGATCTGGATGGAGCTGTTTTCTAACACGTTCTAGAGCTTGTTCATGTTCATGACTCATCAACCAATGTTGGCCCGTCTTTGGATCTTTCTGGGCTGTGAGCACGTCACCAATCTTAAACTTAACATACGAACGATGATAAAGACGAACGCCAGGCTGGACATCATACTCGAGCATCAATTCTTCGCGAAGAAGCGATCGAAGCTGACCCACTGACAGACGCATGAGAGTAAATATCGTCTTAGAAGTCAAGTCGGATGCGAAACGTCAGGTCTCTCTCTGGCGACTTTTGCACTGGCCTGCTAAGCTTCGCGACGGCCAAAAGGTTGTCATTTGCATCGTAGAGGCCTACCGAAGTCACAAAGGTGAAGCTCTGTTGGGTGTCCTCTTGACCCACATCGATGACCGTGATGCGGTTGGTGCTGTCTGTGAAGGTTGGGTTGCTTGAGTAATTGAACTCATCTGCTGCGGCTCTGGCGAAGATCAGCGTGCTGTTGATGTTTGTCACGTTTTGGAACGTGATTGCCGTTGATGAACCTGATTGAAACCTGCACGATGCGATGTGATCAACGATGTTATCAATGCTAGCAGATACCACAAAGTCTGGAATGAACTTGCTGCTTCCTGTTACCTGATACCCCACGGGCATTGGAAACGCTTGTGTTCCAAGCGGCGCCATGGCATCGATCGTTCCGGACATGAACTGGCTCGCGCTGGTGATCTTGTTTAGATCGAGCACCATGATCCCACGATCGTAGAACATCAAACCCACGTATCTGCTTGAGTTTGAGCTATCAACGATGTTGCCGACGTTTCCTCCGTATGTTGTAAGCTTGTTCGTTGCAGACCCAATGTCTGTGTAGATAGCCGAACCAGAGATCGAGGTGAGGAACAGATTGGGAGGAACGCCACGGGCTCCGCCTTTGTTTACGTCATCGATGAACGATGCGGTTTGATAAAAACGGAGAGCTAACGTTTCTCTCTTTACTTGATCACGAGCAAAAAGCCTCTTGAAAGCAACGAACAAACCTACGTCAATTACGTCAGTTGAAGTAGTCGAATCGAACGGAGACTTGAAAGACAACGTGTTATCTCCCAACAACGCCTGAGCAAACTGCCTGTAGTTGTCCATCTTCTCACGCATCATCAGGCTTGAGCTTGGAAACAACTCCTTTCCTGCTGCGTCTAAACCGGTTTGGCTGGCCAGAACCGTCGTTCCACTTGGCAACAAGCCTATCGTCATGTCGAAGATCGGATTAGCTGTCTGAAGCGTGAAGTCTTGGTCGTATACGGTTTGAAACAGTGAGCTTGTGACTCCTGGGCCAACGCCGCCGGTGACAAAGACTTGGTACTTGCGACGAGAGACTGATGCGCTGATGTCCTCTTGAAGAACATCGATAAGTTGGTTTAAAAAGGAGCGCGCGGTCTTGATGTCGCTTGGAAGAATTTCTTTAAAAACGGCCATGTATTATCTCACAGACTCTTGTTGATGACAATTGCAACGTCTTGGACAGCGCCAGATTGAACACCGGTGATGCGCATGTATGTCTTGATCTTTGTCTTGTCTGCAGTCGTACCGTACACGGTGAACAGTGCATCTGTCAATGATTTGACGCTCAACGTGAACTGAACGCTGCTGCCACCGAAGCTGTTCTCGGCAGGTGAACGTGTCAAGATGTACGTCGCACGTTGTTGTCCGTCGATGTTCTCAGGTGTATTGCTTAGAACCTGTAAGAACAAATTTGAAACCTCAATGATAAACGTCTGATCTCTGAGCTCGACGTCGATCGTTGTCTCATTCTGAATTGTCTGTTCTACTGTCACAGAAGCTGTCTTTTGTGCAGTTCGACCCAGGTTCACAACGTTGTTCAAGCTATCAACGTTTGCATCACCCGACAATGACATCGTCGGCAAACGAAGAAGGTTGGGGTTTGAAACGCTGACAAGTCGATATTTTTGAGCAAGAGACTGGTTTGTCAATGCTTCGAAGATAGGCGTGTTCTTTTCAATCTTTTCGGCGCCCACGGTGCGCCCATACTTGGTGATGACACCATAGTTGACCTCATCGTCGCCGAGGGCATACTTGTGAATTGAAAATGATCCGTCGTTGCGCGCGAGGAACTGGCGCCCGACGTCCGTGAGTACTGCGTCAAGAACTATGTTGTTTGTCGATCCATCAAGCCATCCCATGTGTCACCGTGCCCCACTTAAGTATTGAAATCGAAAACCACCAGCAGATCTATGTGGAAATCTACAACATCTAGAAATTCCAGTACGTCCTACACCCGTTTTTTGCTCAGCGTCTAACATTGAATCGTAAGTAGCTAAAATGTTGCCAGACATATCCAGTTGTTGCACTCTAATGTGTTTAGATTTGGCAATCTTTATCTTGTCTTCTTCTGTTCTTGGCAAATGACACCGTGGATTTACTTTGTTTTTTTGTCTGACAACTTCAATGTCTTCTTCTGACCACGAAGTCTTCCCCCAAGCTTTTCCATAATTGTGATTCTTTTTACCAGAACGGTTCAATCCCATCCTACGTTTAGCGTCTTCTGTGTGTCTGTATCCACTGATCCCAAAGCCACCGCGGGTGGCATTATAGCCATTTGAAAACGTTCCAAGTTTAGCAATCCATTCCATTTCTGCTGCATTCAACTCAACGTCAGACATACATTCTTGCAAGACAGTGACTTCAAAATTGTCTGCGCCGTGCTTTCTGATAGCGGCATAAATTGGCATCTCTTTTTTCATCTGTAACGCATTATGTACATGTTCTGCCCAACGTTCATTGAGAGCTCGACGCGTTTGACCCACGTACCCTTTGCCGTTCATCTTGTTTTTTACGAGATAAACAATCATTCTTCAAGTACTTCTTCTTTTGTTGACGAGGTTCCTGGTGTTTGTTTCGCGCGCTTGATCAATTCTTTCACTGACAACCCCATCATCGGATCGTCAAGAGGTTGCGCTGCACACGCGACATCGATAAAAACAGGGCGCGCCTCTCTTCCACGCCACTTTCCATCCCTGATTTCATACATCGTAAACACGTTTTCTGGCTTCAGTGCAGTGAACTTCTTGAGAATTGACTGTTTTGAACTTTCGTTATGAACGACAAGAAACCCGTCCGCACGAATGACCGCCCATACGAGCTCAGTCGTACTTCCCTTTTGCCTGTTGGCTTCAATAAACTGTTTCATGTTGGTGATTTTTCTACACGTTGCAAAGACTTGATGTTGATATTATACACTGTTATGAGACGGTAAACGTCACTTGATCGTCGAGGACCCAGCTGAAGACTTTTTCTTTTGACCGAACGTAACCTGTGAATCATTCACTAGTCCAGTAGCGACTTTTACCTGATCATCAATTGTGATAGTAAGTTGTTGTGACAAACCATTGTCAAGGTTCATAAAGTTGATGATGTAGTTTCCACCATCTTGTTTTGTTGCTAATACCTTGATAAATCGACCCTGATCATCATACAAGTGATAATACTCAGGATTGAAATACAGTTTCATACGTTTTGTATTTGCCCCTGATACTTTGATTGTATTCACAAACGTTTCTGCTTCAAGGTACAAATTGGGATACGGTTTTGGAGCCCCAAAATGACTGATCAATTTTTTCTGAAGCTTATTCATAAATGGATCGAACCATACCTTGAACTGTGCTGATAGTGGAGACGTCAATCCATGGGCATCAATACACGCTAGTGCATAGATCGGCGCTGCTTGCTCATTGTTGATCATTGTTCTATCAAATTCATCATCTGTCCAAAATGACACGGGCTCTTTAATTACTTCAATCAGTCTAGGATCCGGATCTTCCGCATCCGGAAATGGCTGAATTGAATCATCAAAATCATATTGTTTTTGAAGTTCGAACGGAACGTTCACGCTAGCGCGTTTGAACACTTGAAACTTTTTGATGTCACGCTGAGGATTGGGCGGAAATGCCCAAGTGAGAAAAAGCTTGTCTGTTTCAAAGTTCCAAAACATGTTGAAATCAGCGGGCGACGGCGGCGCGAGCATTTCAGTCGTAGTCACCATCACTCGATTTGAAGGTCTGCTGCTGACCAAAACCTTGATCATCGCAACGTCCCCAGTGTCATCGTCTACTGCGGGAAGGTTAAAAAGCGCGACTGTTCGTATTGCATACGTGTATGATGAATTGTATTTTATGTTGAAGTCTAGTGTCGTACCAACGTGTGCACTGTCAACAATGACTGGCGAATGTGCTTTTGTCGTTCCGTCTGCTAGCATTTCAACTTTATCAATGATGTATCCAACTATCTGCGCGCCGATTCCGTCAGCATGGGACATCGTTTTTCTAACTGTCAAGTCAATGTATGGAACAAATGTCTTGTAGTCGCTGTCTGAAATTGCAGAAGAAATCTGTTGTTGTGTCGCGGTTTTGACTTTTTTTGCAAACTGGTGTGAACCCTGAAGATCTCCTGAATATTGCGAATTTGGATCTTCGATGGCTCGATCTGTGATATCAAGGAAAAACTTGCTATTGATCTGTGAGTGAATGATGACATTTTTCAATGCATCAAAATGACGATCAAACACCGGAATTGCAACTTGTCCTGGTTTTGACACGAACTTTATGCCTGCTGTGCGAGCTGGATTGACGAGTGCCTTAGACAAAAATTGCGGTGAAACTTGCTCGGGCGTCATTCCAGACAACAACATCGCAGCTTTTTCATGACCGATGTTTGGATCTGACGGTTTCCCCAGTTTTTGTGAAACAAATGATCCTGAGACCATTTCAAACACTTTATCATCGATCTGTGAATCATGAAAAGACGTTGCTACAAAGTTGTTAGATGAAAAATGATCTTCAGTGACAATGTTATTGATGTTATCAGCTATCAAGCTATTGTTTTGAGCATTTGTGGTCTTGAACGAATTGTTTCTGATGTCTCTGTCTGAAACTGCGTCACCAACAGACGCAATCTTGGGTATTGACCAGTTGAAAATCACCATTCGTGGGGCACGAGTAGATGCAAATTGAATGAACCCTGCATCGACGTTGTCTGATGAATGCTTCAATATTGAAGATGGAATTCCACCTGATTCATTTATGCTTTCATCTGCTGTGAAAAAATTGTATTGAAATTTTGCCTCAAAGCTACGAACTGTCGGAACATCGACTGCATATACTTCTCTTGAAGGTAGTGAAATTGCCATTAGACTTCCTCTTCATCGAGTGATTCAATTGTCACAATGTACTTTTCAAATGTCAAATCTCCCTCGTTCTTATCTCGACTTCTGAAATTATATTGATTGACGTTTGGTTCAATTCTGCCTTGCATAAAGTTTCTCGGTTGTTCAAGGCCAAAATTCATTGCAGCATTTGTTCCTTGCATGATCTGACCTGGTGTTGTTGATACTACATCACCACGATTTATCATTTGTTCTAATGCCTGTTTTCCTTGAGGAGTTGATACTGTTTTGTTGTAATCGACTTCAAAATCATCAGGATCAATTATGACATTGAAAACTCTGTCAAATTGTTTTGGTTTGATCAGTTGTTGCGCGATCGCCGCAGGATCAGAAATGGGCATGATCATTCTGGACGCATTGCTAATCGTTCTAAGATCATGAAGCACATGGGACGTATGTCTCTGCGAAAGCTTGTTAAGGCTCAATTCAGCGCTAGGAATTGACTCTTGTTCTTGCGATGTTTGTGTTGCTACATCTGCTATTGGAAAATCAGAGAATTGCTTCGTATCATCGACGTTTCCAGATCTTCCTGAAGAGTTGTTGAACGCTCTAGCAACGCTTAACATGCCGACTTTTCCAGTCGATGGAGTAGTTGATGTTGTTGAAGTAGTTCTGAACAACACGCCACCAACTGGAGGGTGCTGTGTTTGTAGACTTGGTGTTTTTCCAGTTTGTGAGACATTGTCTACGATGTGTGAAAGCTGATGTTGTATGATCAATTTCACAAAATCTTGACCGATTGGTTTTGGTGGTTCAACCATGTTGAATTGGGTGTCGGCGATGTTTAAGCCCGTCATCAATTTTACATACACTTCTAACAAGTAGCTTGTGACGTGGTTGTGAAGGATTTCGAATCTTTGCCTTGAATTCAAGAAATCATACGAAGGGTCATTGAACGCGATGCTTTTCATCTTTGACACGTCAGCATCTTTTGAAGACATATAGTCTATTGTATTAGGAGCGGTATTTGTTTCTTGCGAAAGATCACGAGTTGGCAATGCCGAGACTATGTCTTCGATGGTTGGATTATTAGGAATGGACAAGAATGCATTTGGATTTCTAACTGGGAATCTTGACATTTCGAACAAGAATGAAAGTGGTTTGTATATGATGTCACTGTTTTCAAGATCTACTTTGTAGACCACGACTTTCACGATGTCTTCTTGCTTGTTCACAAATGAAGATTTTTTCAACTTAGAAATATTGACAACTTGTTTCATACGTTGGGTGAAACCAAGAGGAATTCCCACTGTTAGAATTTTCTTGTTATAACCCAACGTAGATGCATATGCTTCATCAGAAAACAGTCCATATAGTGCATCTCTGACGGTGGGCGAAATGACAGAATCATCTAATGGTCTAACGTCTGGATCGATTTGTGCAGCCGCACCCGCAGCAGTTGTTTCTGAACCACTAACGCTGAAATTATTGATCATGTCAAGAAGATCACTAACTGTCGCAGACAATGCTAAAATCTGCTGCTTGCTCAACAACAAGTGAAATAACGTTGGATCGTTGATAATGCTTGAGACTTCTTTCAATCTTGCTAATGTTGATGGAGCTGACAAATAATTGACAAATCCTCTAATCGAACCAGACAAATTTCGAAGTGAATTCATGATAGCGTAAAGACCCTGGTGTACGAACGCCATTTCACGAGCAATTCTGTTGTTCAGATCTTTCACAGAATTTTGATAACTCACTGTTGTTTTTGCAACAGTGAATGTCAGTGAATTTTTCGTCGTAGGGGTGGTTCCTGGTTGTGCTCCCGTGATCTGTTGGTTTCCATATTTGCTAATCATCTGAGTGAGCATGTCAAATATGAACATCATGACAGTCGTATCTAAGCATCCCGTGTATCTGGTTCGTTCGCTCTTTCCTATTGCATTCTTCAAGAAAGAAGCTAGACACTTACTCATTGATGTTTCAACATACGTAGTCAATGGTGTACCTTGACGAAGCGCTGAACGAATACTGTTTTGTGTAAGTGTTTCTGTTTTCGTTGTAGAGCTAAACAACTTATTTTTAAGAAAAAACACACCAGTAGATGTTTGTTTTGACGCAGATGAAAGTTGAGAAACGATCTGTTCAATGATTTCATCAACAAGCGCAGTGTTGTCTTGTGGCGATGAAAAATTAGGAATGTTTATTGAATACGTACGTGTCATTCTTGCAAGCGTTAACATCAACAGCAATGATTTGAGTGTGTTGTTTGTAGCCGCAGCTGAATAAACAGACGTAAGCCTGTCATCCGTCAAGACAGGCAGTGGCGCAGAATTACCGCTAAGAAATCGAGAAAGAATCGACGTTACAAAGCTAGACGGATCGGCCAATATTGATTCAAAATTCTTCAATGATTGATCATTTGGATTTGAAACATGTACAGAAAACATGTTCATTCCATTGGCAATTACGTTCAACTGTTTGTCTGCAATGTCAAGCGACGTCGATAGGTTATTTAACCTTGTGGTATCAAAAGATTTACCATCTGTCGTCTGCATCATTTGATCGATGTAATATGCAGATCCAGGAGTGAGAGTTCCAGTGTCACCATTGAGATACCTCGACTCAAACGTCAATAAGGCTACGTTCGTTGCAGGTTGTTGTTGACCCAATGACGCAAGGTCATTTGTAGGTGTTGAAGGTATATCAGAGATGTTGTTTCCAAACCTTCCAAACACAGCATCTAATACGTCAACATTTCCTACAGGGGCTACAGGATAAGAATAATAGTCTCCCAAAGTTTTCACAACATCTGGTTTTGAAAGCCCTTGTGAAAATCTATATTCGCGTGAAATTGTGTGAGCAAAAGCTGCAATCTTTGATTCATCTGTTTTAAATGGAACACCTTGATATGCTGCTTCATATGATTGTGCTAGCGAAGAAGCAATAGCTGTGATGTTTTTTGCATTCAAAGATATCATGTCTTTGACATTCAACAAATCGTTTGCAATTTGTGGAAAGTTGAACAAAACAGAGTTGGATTTAGTAATCACTACGGAGTTATCATCAACTTCTTGTTGGGTTGGTTGAATGTCTAAAAATTCCAACGAATGAGCTCTGATCATATCACGAAGTTCAAGAAGCAATTGCAACCAAACCTTCGTAGAAGAAAAGTTGTTTTTAATATTACGTTGTGTGTATCCCAACCTCACCATCACATCAGTGATGTCATATGATGTAGGAAGATATCGATTAGCAATATCGAGCAGTCCATGACTCGTTACAACGCTGCTTGCACGTGAAAAATTCAAAACATGGTCACGAGCAATTGCTTGAGGATCTACTGAATGAATTGCATCACGCATATCAAACTGTTGTTTTAGACGATCTACATGACTAACCAGATTTAGCAAAAAATTTGATGTTTCTTGAATGTTTGAAATTTGAGAATGAAATGCACGACTTTGAATCGACATTTTCATTGCCAACGATGGATACCTTGCCTTTAAAGATCGGAACATGTTCGAAACGTTTGAAAATCGAAGATTTCGAAGTTGTACTTGAGTATCGATCAATTTGCCGGCATCGGTCATGAATGCATCTTGACCCATGAATTGCGTACTGTTATTTGAAACACTTGTGCTTTTATCAAACACTGGCAAAAATTCAGTCATCATCAACACTTCAGGACGATCTTGAGACACACCTGTTAACGCTTCATAAGGTTCAAATTTCTTTGTAGTTACGACGAGGTTGTCAAGCAATGCCTGATTGAACATAACAACTGGTGATAGTTTGATTGCGTACGTTGGAAACAAAGAAGAGTTGCTGGCCAGTGACGGCATCAAAAATTTTGAATTTGATCCCATTGAGGATGCAATTTGAGACAATGAGGGTGACTTGATCATTTGCAAGCTCCCTGCTTCGTGAACCATTGCTTTTGTATTGATCAACGCCTGACTTGCAGGTAAAACAACAGAAGATTGTGATGAAGGGCTTGTCGATTGTTGCTTGACAGCGTAACTCACGTCTGAAATTGCAGGTTGAACTTGCAAATTTCCGACTGACATTGAAGAACCATTAGTTCCTTTTAACGTTTTCATCATGGCGACACTTCCTCTATCATCACTGAATTTGTTTCAACCTGTTCACCAACTTTGTAGTCATCAAAAATAGGAATCACAATGTATGAAACTTGTCCTATAGACGTTCTCGTTAGGGCATGAAGAAGTTGGAAGTTGCCAGTTGAAAACTGTGTATGTGTTTTCCCCAACAACGTCCGCACACCATTTACTTGTGAAAGAACGATAAAGTGATCAATTCTCTTTGCTTCTCCTTGAACCTTCCACGATATAATGTTCAAATGATCATCGAATTGTGTAGCTGCGGCATCTATGATACGTGCAGGAGGATCATCGAATGACACCTCAATAGACGTGGGAGCACCCACTGCGCCCCAAGACATCTGAGACTTCGGAAACAGCTTGTTCAATCCTGTGTGTGTCACCAGTGTTCCTTGTGTAAGGGCAACTGGGTGAAAGAATTTTGCGGGACTATATGTGTATGTTTTGCTTGTTGTCTGATCTGTCACAGTCTTATTAAGTGTTTGAAACATCGTTTCTGGTGATCTGAGCAACGCCTGTATTTCATAACGATATTTGTGACCATATTGCAACTGTGTAATTGCTTGGTTTTGCCTGAGGGCTGTGTCAGAAAAGATTTCAGCTGTTACAACTCCAAAATCTTCACGTTGTCCCGTTAACAAATCGATCCTTTGAACGTTGTGAGCTATCAAGCTTGTCAAAAACTCTCTTTCTTTCATGACATCGTCTTTAAACAGATCGTATAAATCTTGTCTTTTAAGGAGAGCTTTGATTGTGTCATTGTTAGTGTCAACGATCGTTGTTTTGATATTAAACGCAACGTCAGGGGTTGAAGTGTTTGAAATAACGCTAAGATCACTTACAACGGTGTTCACCACGCCCGGGTCTGGGTTTATTACATCAACAAACACAGCGTTGGACGTTTGCTCATCGCCGGTATCGTATGTCATTTTTACTGCGTATTCGTATACATTTCCAGGAAATACTCCCGTATCAACAATCAACACATGATCGGCTGTTTTAGATGCAGAATCAATGAGAACCCTGCCTCCTCCTACGTTTGTGTATGTTGGTTCAAACGTTGTTCTGTTCTTTCTTACAAATTCTACAGATGCCACACCTTGAGGAATTTTCCTAATTTCTAATTGAACACCGCTAGAAATAAGTTGTGCGACGAGTGCGATGGCTTTTATCGGATGAAATTTTGAAGGCTTAACAACAACGTTAGTGTACTCTGAACTAAGCGTACCTTGAGCTCCCAATGCAATCACACGATAGATTACAGTAGATGACACAGGTTTATCGACTTGAACTAACAACGATTGTTGGTTGTATTTTACGTTATATGTTCCAACGAGCGAATACTCATCAACGTCAGTAACGGCGCGCCAAAAAGCCTTTTTATACACCTGAATTGCATGTCCCCCCGGATCTTGTTGCTTGATCTCTAGGTTAAGCCGTGAAGACAGTTCAGATCTACCTGCAGAGACGATGGGAGGTATTCTTGGCGTAGTAAACAATTGTACGTGACGGGCGACGTCTAGAGATTTGGTAACGGTGTCGATCGTAACGCCTGATCGGCTGTCTATCATGTCAAACTTTACATGAAAATGTGATACATCAGAACCCGCTAAAGTGCGAGCTGATTTGGGTATCGTCAATAACAAAGAAAGCTCAATGAGCTCAGAGGCGCTGTTTTCTAAAACATGCATTGATTCGCTATCAATGATGTTGTCTGATGTTTTTGGAATAACTGGGGATGTTGGATGGAACACGTACCAGTCGGCTAGTTTTGTCACGACAGTCATTGAATTTTCTGCCGCTTGAGAAGGTCGCAGTGTTCCTCCGACAGAATCAGCTGCTGACACACTTCTGCTTGACAAATTTAACACATGAGAAGGATCAACACCTTGTCTGTTGATCATGTCATGCATCAATTGTTGAGGATCTGTGCCGATAGATGACGTTGCGACGCTAACAAATGAAGGCGTTGCATGAGTTAAAATTGGTTGAATGACGTTTGACTGCTTGACGCTTGAGGCCGGTACTAGTTTTAAAGCAGTTGTGTTGAGTTGTTGGATGCTGTTTTTTGTGCCGCCATTTGCAAGTTGTCCAATGATTTCATTGTTAATTGCTGACAGTATTGAACTGTTTCTTGATGCAACTGTAAAGTTTTCTTGTTTTTTCAGTGCGCTTTTTGCATCTGACATTTGTGTCAAAATGTTCGAAACCAACTGCTTGTTGTCTGTCCTACCAGACTGTGAATTAGCTAACAAGGGTTGCTTTTTGATTGTTCTAGAGAGGATGCTCACTTTCACGGTGGACGCATTGTTTTTGATTGCATCTCTTTGTGATACGATGTATCTAAATTCAAATTGCAAGCTTCCATCATCACCCATGGACTTAAGGCTAGCAAAAGTATCATCAACCGTCAGGAGGTTGTAACGCCGTTGAAATCTATAGTACATTGATCACCCAAATACCAAAGTGAATATGTGAATGAATGTATCAGTACCATTTTCATCGGTCATCACTTTTCCTACGAAAAAATACTTGCTAGAAGTCCCGGCAACTGGGTACTCGATTACATCCATTTTGTTCATGATATTGTAATTGACTTCGAACACCTGCGCAACCAAGTGATTGTTTATCGACGTAGGATCAAATGATATTGTTCTAGAGCACTTCATCATTTCATGATGTAAAAGCTCCAAATCTAGTTGCTCTTTTGTCAATCCAAAAATATGAGGACGACCCCAGGGTTTGTAATGACCTAGTTGATATTTTGTCGTCGCACGAAAATCTGTCTTGTCTAATCCTGCATCAACGACTTTATTAAGCGGAGGCAAAAACTTGAAATTTGGAACAGCACTCATTCTTACGTCACTGAACAAACTTTCAACTTGATTAATGTTTGCTGCAAAAAGCGTAGAATCTGCAATTGGGTTGTTGTTTCCTATCGGAAACGTTATGTTTTGATTGCTGAGCCCAAATCCTTCGTCTTCAAACAAATGATCACGCGTCGAGAGCATGTAAAGACGAGAAAAGTTTTGAATGGATGAATTAAGAAGCTGTTTTGCCGTGTAAGCAAACTCATCCCCTTTCATAATCCTTGCTGATTGTGTTGAACCTGACATGACGTTTCCTGTCACGTGAGTCAATGAATAACTGATAAACTGACCACCTACAACTTGAATTGCGGAGCCATTCGAAAATGGCATCAAGTGCCCCGACGAGTCAGCCTGAAAGGTCACTTGATCTTGTGGAAGGTTACATGCCTCTAAATACAAACGGTCTGAGGCGTCCTGAGAGCCACTCGCGATGTCTGCTTTGTAAAAGGTTCCCGCGTCACTAAATGACACGTATCTAACGTCTAGACCACCTTTCGCTAATTGCGAACGACCTTCAAAAGTCACAATTGCATCTAGCACCCTAGATTTGCTGTCAAGAATTCCACTCATTCAACCCTAAGTAGCCTCCGCTGCACACTTAGATCTGTTACAAAATTTGAGATGCCAGAGTAGCAAGTTGGCTGCGCTCGCCCTTCAGCAACGTCACGTGCCCTGCAATTGTATGGTCTTTAAACCTCTCAACTGCATAAGTCAACCCATTTGTGTATACATCAACATGAACGTTGTCGATTTGTTGAATGTCACCTGTCAAAACGATTTTTGTTCCTTCTCCAACACGAGTGATCAACGTTTTCAACTCATGAACAGAAAGGTTTTGAGCCTCATCGATAATGATGAACGCATTGGGAATAGAACGTCCTCGGATGTACGTGATGGCCTCAATTTCAATGAGACCACTCTCTTGCATCAAAGAAAGATACGTGCCATCATCTTTCATACGGCGTTGAGAGCGATCGCCGTGATCTGCATACTTCTTTTTGCTAAGTTTCTTGTTTTCCATCAAGAAGTTTAAGTTATCACGAACCGGAGCGATCCAAGGATCCATCTTTTCTTGCAACGTACCGGGTAAAAATCCGATATCTTTCCCTACTGGCTGAACCGTTCTCATGACAAGAAGTTTGTTGTATCTAGGCGTACTTCCCAATGATCTCAATTGATCAAGCGCGGCGGCAAGGGCTATCACTGTCTTACCGGTTCCTGCAGGCCCAACAAGCGTCAAAAGCTTGATATTTTCATCATACAATAGATCAAGAGAAAACGTTTGTTCTTTGTTTCTTGGTTTAAGACCAAAAGAACTTTCGATTTTTTCAATTTGAATGACTGGCTTGTTGGGATTAAGAAACTTTGCAATTGCAGATTTAGTCTGTCCTTCGTTTCCATTCTTGTGTTTCAAAATGATGATTTGATTTGGATAAAGCTTGTGTTTTTCAAACGTTGATTCGGGTAGTAACACTTGTCCTTTTTCGAAGAAGTCATCGACTACTTTTTCTTCTACTTCCAGCACTGCGACGCCCTTATAGAGCATTTCTTGATCTGAAACAACTCTGATGTTTCTATAGTCTTCACATTTGATGTTTAAGCTATCGCACTTGATACGAACATTGATGTCTCTAGACACCAGTATCAAATTGTCTTTTTCCTCCTGATCATTTGTTGCACGAACCATTTGATACATGAACGCGATGATCAAGTTGTCAACCTTTGATACTTGCAATTCAGTCGGCATGTCGTTCAAGACAAACTCGTCAATAGATGCAATGCGAAGCGTTCCTCCTCCTGGCAGCTTCACGCCCCCAGTAAGACTCATGCCATTGGACCTCATTGTGTCAAGCGCACGAGAAACGTGGCGCGCATTTTTCCCAACTTCATCAGGCCTGCTTTTTTGTTTGTCAAGTTCTTCAAGAACAGCCATCGGAATGATGATGTTGTGCTCTTGAAATGCATGAATCGATTCAGGATCACTAAGCAATACGTTCGTATCTAGACAATATGTCTTTACCATTTTTCAAAACCCACAGTGAAATCTTTGTACATGAAGCGCTTCATGATTACACTATATCTAACGCCAAATGAAACAAGGCAAGAAAAAGCTAACAGTTGTCCAATCTGATGGAAGCAAGGTTCTCACGGGTACAACATGTTTTGCAATGCATGCACAATGTAATGTTGATTGCCAACGAAGTAGATGCCAACATTGGATTGAACATCCAGAAGGGCACAATTGCGTTATCATTTCTGCACAAAATGGACCATATACTCTTCAAATGATCGGTCAAATTTACGATCTAACGAGGATGCGCATCTGTCAGATTGAAAAAAACATCTTTGAAAAAATCAAAAAGATGTGTTAATCATCCAGCTTTTGCTCTTCGAGTTCTTCATGATCAACTTCTGATTCATCGGCTTTCTCATCGCTATCATCAAGTTTTTCATCTTCAGATATTGACACTTCCTCTGTTACCATTTCGTCGACCTTTGGTTCATCTTGTGGCACGATTGTTGGTTCAACCCTTTCTTCATCAACAATTGTTTCAATAACGTCTGGTTCTTTGTCTAAGACTTTTACCTGAACTGGGACGTGTTCTACGATTGGTTCTAAAACAAGAGCCTCTTGTTTGACAACTGTTTCAGATTGCAACCTTCTTGTCTTGCCATTGATTTCGTGTGCGATCTTGGGATCAAGATTAAGATCATGTATGTCTGTCAAAATTGCTCGTCTATTCACTGAAGCCATGTCATTGTCCTCGTTATAACTACCCACCTAGAAACGACAAAACCCCATGATATGGGGTTCTGATCGACAACAGAAATTGTGAAACGATTACTCGTCTTTTGCATCAACTTTCTTTGTCTTGTCCATTTCAACGGTAAGCTTGACAAGATAAGACGCCTTCTTTTTGATCTCACGCAAACCCTTTCGCGCGCGGACGCCTGCTGCTGCGACACCACGGGCGTTCTTTACAATGTGAAGTTCAAGTTCATTCATGATGGTCTTGATCTCATCCCATGTTTCAAGGATGGGACCCTTATTGTCAGTATCCATTGGACTCTCCTGTAAGTTATCATATCACACAGCAAGAACCTGTATACAGTTTAAGACCACGATGGGTTGGGGTGCAATAGAATATTGCTCATTTTTCATCACCAATGATCTTGTCAATGATTCCAAACTTTAGCGCTTCGGTTGCTGTCATATAGCAATCTGTGCCACTTTTCATGATGTCATTGAGTTGCTTCTTTGACAAATTCGTTTCCTTGATTAGATTTTCCACCAACAAATTTTGAATACGTTGGTGTTCGTTTGTTGAATTGATCACTTCGAAAACTGTTCCGTATGATCCACCTGAAACTGGATGGATCATTAGTCGAGCGGATTTTCCCATCATCCGCTTTCCTTTCACGCCAGAAGCTAGCAAAAGAACACCCGCTGACATGACTTTTCCCAATGCAACTGTATGAACGGGACAAGGCAAAAATTTGATCGTATCATACAAGCAAAACATCTCATCTACGGAACCTCCATATGATGAGACTACGAGATAGATTGGTTTGTTATTTTGTCCTGCAAGGTGCAACAACTGATAAACACTTTGTGATATCGATTGCTCTGAAACTTCACCGTACAAAAACACGATTCTAGAATTATTGACTGAATGTTGAAGCGCGGCATGTTCAAATTCTTCCTGTGACATCCCTTCAAAATCTTGTGAATGTTCCGTTGATGCTAATGCCTTAGGTTCAACTGTTGATCTTCCCACTTTGGTTCTCCTCGTCATTTGCTGTCAAAAACAACTCATCGCCAGCAACTTCTTTCACCATTGTCGTGATGATTTTCATCTTCTCAACATTCTCTAACTCAAGCGCCAACAAATAAATGAGCATCATTTGTTGTCTTTGCGTGATGCCGTAATTAGAAATTTCTCTAACGATTTGTCGACATTCAAGATTTTCTTCTGCCACTTTTTCACCGGGCGATTTTCCGTATCTAATCACTTCACTCACTAGTCACCTCTTCTCGATTGAATTGTTTAATTTCGAACAACTTTTCACCTAACAATCTAATGTATTTTCCG
>VFSW01001918.1_pt1 | contig 31506 bp, 39 predicted proteins | sample 5358111 | NCBI WGS metagenome assembly VFSW01 (sample SAMN11554181, study PRJNA540505) | mine drainage metagenome | isolation source: sediment from site ElyBrook_90M | place: USA: Ely Copper Mine, Vershire, VT | collected 2017 | reverse complement strand
CCCACGCGCCGGAGCCAGACAAGCCGCATGAGTGGCGCTGGCATTGCCCCTTTTGTAATTTGAAGCATACGGGGCCAGTAGAACTGCGTGAACATTTATTGCAGGATTGCAACGACATGAAAGCCGTCATGGAAGCGAGTGTGCCAGTACAGAAAATAAAAGAATTACTTGCTCTTACTGGTGCGAGAACATTTAATAATGCATGCACTTGTTTGCTATGTAGTTTAGAGAAACTAATCCACCAAGCCGAGGCGAAGGAGCAGAAATGATAATGAAGTCTAAACGCCTTTATGGCGGTTTTATAGATGACAAGTTGGCTACATGCGTAGTGAATGATAGTTACGGCACTCATCTTGCTCCAGCTATCTTTACATTTAGGAAAAATGCAAAAGAACAATACCAAGATGTGCGGCGTATTTTCATACAGTGTCGCCAAGCCGAAGCGAAGGAGAGGGCATGAGTAGCCGGTGTGGTGTGTGCGGGCAGCCCGGTTGCGCTAAACCGCGCGGTCTGTACACTGTCCAGATCATAGACCCGTGCCCCGCGCCGGGCATGGCGAGTGTGGTCCATGAGATGGCGCCGATCATCGCTCATTCCGGCCCGCACGCGGTTGGTGTGATTATCAAACAATATGATTTCAAGCGGAACTGGATTTTAACTGCAAGAGGTGACATATGAAGAACGCAACCTGTGCTGAGTGCGGCAAAAAGCTGACAGACGAGGATGGCTTCTCGCTCTGTCTCGCGTGCGAGGGAGTAGAAGCGATGGAGGAGGAGTCCCGGCACGAGCTGGACTTCTCCACTCCCGACTTTACCACGATGGGGTTTCCAGTCCATCCGGAAGCGGGTGACGAGGGCTGTGATGAGTATTGACAGCTATGTGGCGGCATGGGATGCAACCCTAGCGCCCGGGCAGTCTGAGCGATCGCGGTGCCCAAAATGCGCCGCCACCGAGGCGTCTTTTGTGGTGACAAAGCTCGACGACGGCAGCCTGGCGTGGATATGTCATCGCGCCAGTTGCGGTTACCGCGGACGCCGCACCAGTGCGGCCACCTCCGAAGATTATCAGCCGTGTGCCCGGAGGCCTGAGGATGCTTTTGTCCCCGAAGTGAATTTAGACCCGTCTAGCCTTGTGAACGGGATGATGTACGACACGCTTTCGGGCGGCTATTATGCACCTATTTATCACTGGCGGCACGGCCAAATCGGGTTCCAGCTAAGGTGGTACGACGGCCGCAAACCGAAGGTGCGCAGTTATCGGACGGCGCAGGTGGAGTGTGAGTTTATGCACTGGACGTTTTATCCTTCAGACAAGGCAATCATTGTAGAAGATTGGCTTTCCGCGCGACGCGCTAGCGCGGCTACTCATTATGCTTCTGTCGCGCTGCTCGGGACGACATTCAACGCCAAGCGTGCGGCGGAGCTGAAGAGGTTTCAGGTCGAGGATTTAATCTTTGCGCTCGATCCAGATGCGTACACGCTTGCGCTCAAGTATGTCCGAGAGTGGAAGCCGTTCTTTCGGTTGGTACGTGCTGTCCGGCTGCCGGCCGATCCCAAAGATATGAAACCAGAAGAATTGAGGAACTACCTTGGAACACAAGATATTGTCAGCGCTGTGCCGCCGAGCAAATTATGATGTTTTACGGGACAAGGTCAACCCTAAGACCGACTTCTCGCCTACCGGCGCACTCGTGTATAAAGCCATCTCAGAGTGGTTCGAGCGCGACCCAACCTCTCAGACCTGCGATCCGGCCATCATCGCCGACCGCGTCACGCGCGGCGTGGTGGGCAAGCACAAAGGATTGTTGGCGGAGTTTGTTGGCCGCATCAATCCGGACGTGTCGGGCATTAACATTACCGCCGCCTGGATAGAACAGAAACAGGAGACTAGCCGTGAGAAATTGCAGGCGGTTTTGGCGGCGCCTATCCAGGTCGGGCCGAACATCGACCGTGCTATTGAAGATTATATGGTGTGGCGTAAAGCTGCGGTGCTGGAGTCTGATACCAACGCCCTCTACACGATCCATACAACTCCATCATTGTCCGAGCTGGAGGCAGCCGTGGCTGCGGGCAATCGTCTGCCGGTCTTGCCGGCGGAACTTAATACGAAGATACGAGGCGGAGCTTTACCGGGACATGTCTTGTTTTTCTTTGCCCGAGTCGAGGTGGGCAAGACTAGCTTTGCGCTTAATCTCTCGCGGGGTGTTGCGCGGGGAGGAAAGAAAGTTCTTTACTTAGGCAACGAAGAGCCGATGGTTGAGTCAGTTATCCCGCGTGCGTGGAGCTGTTTTTCGGGGATGGAATGGGGAGGCGACCCTGCCGAGATGGAAAGGGTTGGGACTGAGAATGGCATCCAGAATATACAGTTCGTGTCGCTTTGGCCGGGCAATCTTGCGCAGATTCAGGAATTGGTGGAGAAGTACAAACCGGCCATGACGGTGATAGATCAGGTAGGTAACCTGACCATCCATGACGAGAGTTACGTGATGCAGCTCGGTATCCTGATGCGTGGACTGCGCGCGATCGCCAAGAAATCCGGAACCGTCATGGCGTGTTTTCATCAAGCCGGCGAGACGGCCGATAACAAGCTCGTGCTAGAGCTGGGAGACGTGAGCTGGTCCAAGACCGACATGGCCGCTCAGGCCGACCTGATGGTCGGGATCGGTGCGGACGGTTTGTATAAAGACCGCGGGATGCGGATGCTAAGTGTAGTCAAGAACAAGCTGTCGGGCTGGCACGGGCATTTCCCCGTCGAGATGGATGAAAAGACGTGCCGGTTTCATTCTCTCGCGCAGTAACCGGCGCCGCGCTTGCGGCGCTGCTAGGGCTGGCTTCCGGCCATACTGCGCCCATCCATCTTGACAAGCGTCAGGCAAGTATGTTAAGGTATGCCGAGCGAGTTGGTGGAATTACGGAGGCTACGCTTATTTATGTCGAGTCATCCTTTTGTGAAGCTGGAATTGGAGATCATGGCCGTTCCTACGGCTGCGGGCAGTTACAGGTTCGTAGTCTGCGAACGGCACTCCGACTCAACCCAAACCCGCGCCTTCTACTCCGAAACCAACCACTCAACATTCGACTCAGTTTTAGCTACCTGCGATACTGCGCTGCGCGAACTGGCTCTTATCTGCGGGCATTATACTGCTATCAACACGGACCTGCGCCAGCCATCCGTGCCGGATGCGGTCAAATCGTCCGATCCTTTACCATCCGGCGCTTCTACAAGAGGCTGAATGAAATCGAAAGATTACAGAACCGGCACGTATCTCGTACTGGACTTCGAGACGACTTCGGTCGGCGATTCCCGTGGCAGCCCGCTAGAAGCTGCGAACCGGCTTTTGCTCGCTTGCGGACGCGGCAGCACTGGCGAGTGTTACGCGATATGGGGCGGCGAGACGGAACAATGCGGCGTACTCGACCTGATTAGCCGCTGTGACTTTGTCGTCGCCCATAATGCCAAGTTCGAGTTAGGATGGTTGCGACGGTGCGGGGCCGATCTGAGCGAGATTGTGGTATGGGATACGATGATAGCTCAGAAGGTTATTGCTGGTAATCGGCCGTGGCCGCTCAGCCTGGACGCCTGTCTTGCCCATTATGAATTGCCGCCCAAGCAGCATTCAGTCAAGACGCTCATCCATACCGGCGTCGATCCGTCCGATATTCCGGGCGCGTGGGTCCACGAGTATTGTCGGCAAGACGTGGACAGCACGTATGCTTTGTTTCATAAACAGCTTGAGGTGATGACGGATGCGCAACTTGCACTTCTCCAAACCCGTTGCGAGCTTACTCCTGTTCTGGCTGATATCGAGTTTGCCGGGATGGGTGTTGATGCTGAGCGTGTGGCTGCCGAGTATCAGTCCCTTCTGGCTGAGTCTGGCCGTCTTGTCGGGGAGCTGGAATTGTGCGCTCCTGGTGTACTTCTTACATCCCCAAAACAGGTTGCAGACTTTATCTACGATACCCTTGGGGTGCCAGAAGTGCGGGGCCGAGGCGGAGCGCCAGCACGAACTGAGAGCGGCGGTCGCCGTAGTGATGAAGGCACGCTCCGCGCCCTCCAGCCAGACGCCGACGTCGCCAAGAAATTCATCCAGCTCAAACTAGAGTACGCGAAGGTAAATTCGGCCCTCCTCAAGTACATTACGAAACTGCGGGCCCTCAAACCCGGCGAGCGGTTATACGCAAAATTTAATCAAACCGTCACCAAGACAGACCGGCTGTCATCGACCGGGGTTGCGCCGCATAACATTCAGTTTCAGAACATGGACCGTGATTACAAGCCGCTCTTTACGGCCAGTCCCGGCCGTGTACTTATGGAAGCCGACGGTATGCAACTGGAGTTCCGCGTTGCCGTCGATCTATCCAACGATGCAGAAGGATGGAAAGCCATCTTAGAGCATCGGGATGTGCATATGGATACGGCCGCGGTGATTGCCGGCGCGAAGTGGAAGCGGATGGGAGCTGACGCCAGGAAGGCATTCCGAGCCGTCATCAAGCCACACACCTTCAAGCCGATGTACGGCGGTATGAGTGGGACGGAGCTGGAGCGCAAGTATTACAAGTGGTTCCAGGCCCACTACGCCGGTATCTACAAGACCCAGACAGACTGGGTACTGGAAGTAGTACGGACGGGACGGCTTGTGACGCCGTGGGGTATGACGTATTACTGGCCTCACGCGCGGCCCGACCGGGAAGGGTATGTAGCCGGACAGTCCCAGATGTTCAACTACCCCATCCAAGCGTTAGCGACGGCGGAGATCATTCCCATCGTCCTGCGCGGGGTGTGGGAAGATATGCAGACGCTCGGGCTGCAATCCCGTATCATCAACACGGTCCACGATTCCATTATTATCGAGGCAGTCCCGGACGAGGTAGAGGCGGTCCGGAAGATAATGGTTGACAATTTTACGGAAAGGGTGTACGCTGTACTTAAAGAGAGATACAGTTACGATTTCAAGGTTCCTCTAGGCGTCGAGATCAAGGTCGGTACGCATTGGGGAGAAGGTCAGGAAGAGAAATACGAGGCTACGAGGTAATTATGACGCATTATTCAGGTATTGTGAGTAGGATTGGCTCCAAGGTGTTCGGCGATAAAACGTCGTACTATTTCTTCCTCGATGGTGTGGAAGGGCTGTTCAAGATGGGCGGCAAACGTCCTACCTTTAAGGAAGGCTCGCAGGTCGAGTTCGACACGGATGCCAAGAGCTACGTGGAGTGGAACAGCATCAAGAGCGCTGTAGCCGCGCCCGAGCCGGCCAAGACGGCTCAGGCCGCCGCCACCGCAGCACCCGCGCGCAGCGCGGCGCCCCTCCCAGTCGCCCCGTTCGACCGTTACCGTAACAAGCAGTTCGCGTACGAGGAACGGCGCAATATCAACCGGCAGGTCGCGCGCAAACTCGCGTTCGAGGAAGTGACCAAGCTGTTGGAGTTGGGCGTATTCGTGTTACCCAAGACACAGAACAAGATGTACGAGGCGTATATGGCGTATGTCGCCAAGCAGACCGAGGCCATCTATACCGACATCGTGGCCGACCACGACCCGGCTGTCGCTCCCAAACCTGTGTTGGCGATTGTGCCTGCGCAGACCGCTGCTGACGCTGAAGTGAGCGACTAGTGCGTAAAATTCTCGTCGATGGGGACCTGGTGGTATTCAGATCGGCCTTTGCGGCCGAGAAGGCGCATTATACAATTCGGTATCGCTATACCGCTAACGACGAGATGTTTACGCAGCAGTTCGACACTAGCCGCGAGCTGGAGGATTTCGTCAAGCTGAACCATATAACAGACTACGAGAAGGAGCGGTATCGGATAGTCGAGCCGGTAGAGGCCGTGTACCGTAATCTGGATGGCTTGATGGAGCAGATCATGTCTGCGACATCTTGCCAGACTCCGATTGTCTATCTGACGGGTCGGGGTAATTTCCGTCGCATGATTACGCCTTCGTATAAGGCGAACCGTGACCCGACCATGCGGCCGAGGTTCGAGGTCGAGGCACGTGAATATCTGACGCGGCGGTACAGGGCGTACACGATACCCGGCATCGAGGCGGACGATAGCATCGGGTTGGAGATGGACGAAGAGTCGGTCTGCGTGTCGTTGGATAAAGACCTGGACATGTTGGCCGGTAATCACTATAACTGGGTACGGGACGAGTTTTACGCGATCACGCCGGAACAGGCTCATACGAACCTGTATTGTCAGATGTTGATGGGCGACACGGCGGACAATGTGTTTGGGGTTCCAGGGATCGGCCCCGTCAAGGCGCATAAGCTACTCGATGCCATGAACGAAACTGCGCAGCGTGAGGTGGTTCGCGCGTTCTATCGAGATCATGGGCTGGACTTTGACATGAATTATTACCTTCTCAAGATATTGGAAAGTGAGGAAGAACTACATGCGGCGCTTGAGTACGCCAAAACCAAAGCCGGAATCAGCCCGGTCAAGGCGGCTGAGATATCGGTACGGGATAACGGAGGAACAGTATGAACAGCTATTTAAACTTCAGGACGGGAAATGCGCGGTTTGCGAAAAGCCGCCAAAGCCTGGCCATCCTCTTCACGTTGACCATCTTCATCCTGTTCGTCGTCGGAACGGGTTGGATAGCCGACCTGCTGCGCCCGGGATTATCCGGGGGCTTCTTTGTAACTATTGCAACCGCCGTGTTGTTGGTCGGCATCGTGATAGCCTGTTGCTGCATCGCGCCGCTGCTTACTTGGATAAGCCGCCGGCTCTGAGATTTAAATGGCTTGTGCCGGTTAAGAGGCGCAGGCGTAAACGTGGGGGACGTAAATGAAACTACCTGACATTGATCCTGACAAACTCGTCGGCCGCGACCTGAACGGTATCCCTATTCCCGCCGGCCGCGTCATGCGGACTGGCGAGATTGTGGATTTGATCGACCCGAAACCGGACCAGTTCACCATCGAGAGCATTGCGTCCGGGTTGGCATATCAAGGACGGTTTACCGGCCAGACCCGTGTGTATTACGATCTGGCGCGCCATTCAATCCTCGTGAGCTTCCTGGTCGCGCCGAAGCTCGCATTTAAGGCGCTCCTCCACGACTCGGCCGAAGCGGTTGTCAACGATATCGCACGGCCGGCCAAGCCGCTACTTAAGGACTACAAGCCGCTGGAGATGCGCATACTGGGAGTCATCTTCGAGAAGTACGGATTGCGGCTACCCCTCGAACGCGCCATCAAGCATGCTGATGAGGTTGCCGTGGCTATCGAGCAAAAGTTCTTGCTCCCTGACACGCCGTTCTGGCCTCACATCTTTACGGACGTGCAAGTGCGCGATCTGCTGGCGGAGCTGGCGATTCCGCGTGGCTTCTTCATGGCCGCCAAGCCAGAGCTATCACGTATTCATTTCTTGAAGAGGTTTGCGGAGTTAAACAATGAACGAAGCCGGAGTTAAGTATGATGCCGACAAGGTTCCAGTCGTTCGTGGTGCGTTCCATTACTTCCCGCGCGCCCTGACTGCCGTCGCCCGCGTCTCGGCGGCTGGCGCAAATAAGTACACATGGAAAGGATGGGAGACAGTCCCGGACGGCGCGACTCGCTATACGGACGCACTCGGCCGCCATCTTCTCGCTGAGACTGAGACGCCTATCGACGAGGAAACCGGCTGCCTGCACGCCGCACAGGTCGCATGGAACGCGCTGGCGAGGTTGGAACTGATGCTGAGGGACGACCAAGAGAATCCGGGTAATGCAACGCTATACCCAGACGGGAGGGGACTGCTGTCGGTAGGTCTAAAAGAGCTGCCCCCTCGGTACTAACATGTTCCGCACTCAAATAATAATGGATGCGCTCAAAGACGCGCTGATGGAGCTGGAAGAGATCGAGGCGCAGTACGATGAGTACAGCGCGGGTGCTGTAGCTAAACGGCTCGAACGAGCCATCGAGGTGTTAAATGAAGATATACGACGTAACGATGCTGTTAGGGGAGACAGAATATGAAGTCCATGCGTTCATCGCCGCCGAGACGGATGAGATAGGCATGGAGACTGCCAAGGCTAGGTATGGGGACTTATCTGGGTTCTACATCCTGAGCGCCGCCGAGATAGGGCAATCGAAGTGAGCTGGAAGTCCCATTTCAAGCTGCTCCACTTCGACCTGGAGCGTACCCCGGCTCTTAGCACGGTATGGGAGCCGGGTAAACAGTACGTGTCCGTCGATTCGTTGATCGGCGAGTCCGAGATCATTACATGGTCCGCGAAGTGGGACCACGGTAAGATGCACCAAGGCAGCTTGCTCAGGGACGGCAAGCTCAAGATGTTGAAGGACATCCATGCTTTGATGGGAGAGGCGGATGGCATTACGACCTGGAACGGGGATGGTTTCGACTTCAAGGTCTTGAACGCCGATTTCGTCAAGGCCGGGATGAAGCCGCCTGCGCCGTACAAGAGCATTGACATGCTGCGCACCTCGCGCAGCCAGTTCGGCTTTATGAGCAACAAGCTGGACTACGTACTCAAGACGCTAGGTCACCCAGGTAAGGCTCCGCACTCCCGCCAGATGTGGTTAGATTGTATGGGACTGGGCGGCCCGCGCAAGCAACGGATTGCGTATAAAGAGATGCTGGTGTATAATGCGGTTGATACTGAGGCGCTGGAGTGGCTGTATCCGAAGTTCCGGCCGTGGATAAAGAATCATCCCCACCTGATTCTATTCATAGCGCCAGACGGTAAGGCGCATTGTGATCGTTGTGGCGGCACGCGGCTTGTCAGTAACGGTTATCGGTATCTGACACGCGCATACCGGCGCTGGCAATGTAAGGATTGTGGTACGTGGAACTTCGAGTTCGCGCCCAAACAGGCGCCTGGGCAGTTACGGGCAGGAGGGTAACTATGGAACGGCTAAAGACCGGCGCTGAGCTTGATCTGGAGGCTAGGATTACGGTGTTGGAGTTAGCCCTCCTTCAGAGCTATTTTGTTTCCACTTCTTTTATTCACTGGTTAAGTACGAAACTCCCGGCCACCTCGTCGGAGGTTGTTGATACGCGCGTGTGGGAGAAGCGGTATTGGGCTGATATGGAGGCGCACAGCGGTAGAGGAGAGTTGAACCTTGTGAATCCGAATGTCGGCGTGCTACCATGGATGCGGCTTGTGGGAAGACTAATACAAGAGGAGCAGGTTGCGCGCGAGGGGACCTGTACCCATTCGGCAGACGAGATCGCGCGGGCAATAGCGGCTAATATACCGATTGAGCAGGGGGCAGACGTATGACGTGTATAGCGTGGAAGGATGGTATAATTGCTGCTGATAGTCGCGCGACTTGGCAGACAGGAGATTTTGAGTTATGTCAAAAATTATACAAGGTGCCCCGTGGTCCCAACAAAGGGCACATATTAGGAACCCAAGGCGCGACCAGCTCGGGGATGGCCTTCGTCGAATGGTACATGAATCCGAAAAAAGAAAAGCCGGCGATACAATTCGAGGACGAGTATTTCACGATAGTCGTAGTGCGGCCAGAAGGTGTTTTTACCTTTGATGACCATCTTGTGCAGCTTCCGTGTCTCCATAAATTTTATGCTGTAGGGAGCGGGGCGCCGTACGCAATGGGGGCGATGGAGCGCGGTGCAAGCGCGATCCAGGCCGTGCGCGTTGCGTGTAAATGGAACGCCTTTTGTGGTGGCCCGGTTAAATGGATGGAGTATAAACAAAGAACTATGGTATCCCGATGAGCAAGCCCCGCCTGCTCGTGCAGGAGAATCGCCGTCACGGCCAATTCACCGTCCAGGTGTTGATGGTCGAATATCGGGACGGGTCGCGGTACGAGATTGAGATGATACCGCGCCAACGCGGGTTTATGCCAGACGGTCGGCCGAGATTTGTTCCATGTCCTTTACAACGGAGATTGAAAGATGATACTATCCAAACTGGAAACCGGGCTGATTGGCCTGATAGCCGTATTGGGAGTGCTGTTCGGGCTGGTGCTGTTCGGCATGCGATACGAAGCAAACAAGCAGAAGGCTATTTACGCGACCGCGCTCGCCAACAAGACAGCGCAGCTAGCCCAAGCGAAGCAAGTCGGCAAAGACCTGACGCAGAAACTGGCACGACAGAAGAGTAGAGCAACGGTTGTTTACAAGACCATTACCCATTACATCCCGAAACAGGAGATTGTGTATGTCAATTCCCATCCTCAGACCGGCAGCGTTGCTCTTACTGACAACGATGCTTGGCTGTTCAACAGTTCCACCCTCGGCTCTCTCGCGTTGCCCGGCACCGCCGCCGGCGTTGCTGGCAGCTCCGCAGACTCCGGAATTACTCTCCAAGCCTTTGTCGGCACCGTCGTCCACAACGCAGGGGTCTGCCTCGACAACCGCCGTCAGTTACAGGCTCTCATCCAATTCTGGCGCACGACTGCGCCTGGTCGATGATGCGCCGGTGTGGGCCAGTCTCGGGACGTTCCATGCCCTAGATGGCAGCGGCGCGTTCGACGCCTGGTACTGGCACCGTGTCAGTCATGGCGACGTGCGCGGCGGCATTATCAAGGTGCAGGAGAATAATCAAGTCGGCTTCTTGCTTGTCGAACTTAACTGTACGGAACATGCGTACAAGATAGCGACCATCGTCAAGACGGCGACTGGAAAGTTGACCGCCGTCAACCCGACCCTCCCCAAGCTGATACCGGAGGGAAGCGTGTATCAGGATATCGAGCGGCTGGAATGTAGCATCTAGTTTGCGACCGCAGACGCAAAAGCCGCCCGAAGGCGGCTTTTTTGTTACTAAATCCTGTGACTTGTTACTAACTATCGCCAGGCGGGTGCAGAAGTGACATGATCTTGATGGCCGTGGCCGACCCGGCGATGATGCCGAGATAGGCGACGAACAGGCCGACAAACGCCCACGAGTCGTGCGTTGCCCATCCTTGTCGCACAAAAACAACACTCGCGCAAGTATAGCCGACGAACCGCCAGAACTCGGAATGGGCGGTGCCGTCCGCTTGCGCGGCGGCTAGACTGTCTTTGATCTGCGCTATCATTGTTCCACACCTGTCTCGATCTGCGTAGCCAGCCTCTCGTACCGGGCTGGGAGCTGCTTATAGACGAGCGTCGTCCGCAGGTCTTGGGCTGCCGCCGTGTACTCCCCGCTCTCCATATGGCCGAGGAAGGTCGTGAATGTCTTGAAAGTCGGGCCCCCGAGGTTGAAGCACATATTCTGAAGGGCTATAAACCTCGGAGGGGAGAGATTGGCTGTCCAGGCCAGGGTAGCCAGGGCCTCATTAACCGCGCCTATATCGGCGTTAAATTGGGCTTGTATGGCTTGGCCCAGTAAATCCGCGGCGGCCTGACACATCGGGGAAGCGGTCAGATTATGACCGATCCCCCACGTCCGGTTGCCGCGAGTATCCCAGTACGGCCAAATTCGGTATCCTTCATCGCGCCGCAGTTCAGACTGGATGCTCATTTTAGGTGTCTCAGAAACCATTGTGTGGCCGCGTAGATCGCGGTCGGTATGGTGGCGATGACGAAGGTGCCAAGTCCGCGGACGAACTTCCCGCGCCCGCGTGCCTCGTACAACGCCGTATCGCTGGCCCGCATGCTCACATCCAGGACGGCGAGCTGCTTGTAGATGTTCTCGAAGTGAAGGGCATCGGTAGCGCAGTGGGTTTGAAAATCTCCCCGTATTCCCATCAGCGCCTCGTAGATTTCGTCGTTGGTTTTCATGTCGTGGTCTCTATGGAACAAGGTTTCCGACTATTAAGCCGGTCATGTAGCCTACGAAGTCGAGCAGGCTATCCAGAAAGGTCTGAGGCGGAGTCTTCTCATTCCGCAAATCAAACCAGAACTCTTTGATACCGGCCAGGACGGCACCGACTCCGGATGCCAGCATCCGTGGTACACCGTACGGGAAACGGGATGATAGATAGGCCGCCACGCCGGAATGCGCCATGAAGGCGATGAAGTTCGGATTCTCGCCCGTTTTAGCGATGAAGGCTGATGCCCGGGCCATGAATGCCCGAACCTTGGAAACCCAAGCGGGCTCCCACTTCCAAAGTTTGGCGATGAAGGCTGAGACTTTATTCATATGATACCTATAAGCCGAAGGTCTGAAACTGCGCGCCGATGCGCTGGATGAAAGAGAAGGTTGTGTCGGTCGGAAGGATGGGGAATTTCGGATGGCTGTACTGGGCTATCTCCGGGGCGATTGGCGTGCTGTTCAGGATATGGGGTAATGGTATCCAAGCCGGATGTGGCGTATCGGAACACACCATGACATACATGGGACTGTCTGGGAGTGCGGGATCATCCGGCGTCCAACAATGATACTCGCCAACCTGTAGCTGCCGGCCGTCCGGGCTTGTGACTTTCTTATCCGCCAGATCGAGATGATGCTGCCAGATTCCGAGGTAGTAGCGGGGTAGTTTCATGGCTAGGGCTTTTGGTTAGTATTATGCTGCCACACACCGCCGGCGCGGGCCAGAAATACATGACCCTCGACAGAGAAGCTAACGCACTTGGCGTCTTCCTCAAAATTCTCCAGACCTTCGACAGTAACAAAGCAGCCATCCGCTTTGAGGATGCTTTTCAGCGTCAGCTCGTCCATGCGGATCGTGTCTCCATCAGCCTTGAATAGCCGATGAGAGGGTGTCGCCAGGAGTAGCTCTCCGTTTGACAGACGCGCCTTGATCCAGTCCGATTGCGGTTTGCGAGCTACCGTCTCAACGACGGTCCCACCCCCCGGCGCCAGCAGCTTGTCCGCTTCGCGTAAGTCATACGCGAACTTGGCCGTACCGTTGATACTCAACTCCATCTCGGGATGCAGACACTTGTTGCCGCCGCCGCTTCCGCCGCCTGTGCCGGAACTGGGAGTCGGTATCAAGATACCGCCGTTGGAGTAAGGAACATGGTAAGCGGCGTTTTGGATATTGGAACCTGCCGTACTGGGAGCTGTATAAGCTGCCCCACCGAACGTGCCCGTCCCTGTACCTCCGAAAGCGAAAGTGATAATACCGGCAATGGTATCGTAATAAGGATAGAACCAATAATTTGTGCCGGGAGTCAGACTGTTGCATCCCGCGCTTGCTTGTGAGGCATACGCGATATTGGTAGTATCCGCGAGTAAAATAGTGCCTGCTGCCCAACTGAATGCTATCGAGGTTGTCGTAGTCGTGTAGCTGATGGAACCGTTCCCGATTGTCACAGGCCCAGACCCCAGCAGAGTCGAGTAGCCATTATTGTCGTAGCTGCCGCGATACCCCGTCATGGTGGCGTTAGCTTCGAGCTGGACCTGTTGTATCCCGATGTACTGTCCTGTGTTCCAGGCCGCGCCGTTGGAGTGGAATTTGATGATGCAGTCGGTTACCCCTGACGGAATAGTTACTTGCGCGCTTACTCGTTGCAAACCCCCGGTGGTAGGAAGGTTGAACGAGCCATAGTTCGTGGTGCCCGTGACGTCCCACACTCCTACGGTCGGAGAGCCGGAGATAAGGGCGTTCCCGATCACAGCGGCGCTCAGAGTGTACGTCGTGGATGCCTGGACGGGTATATTAATGCGGGTGTACCAGCTCCCGGTCAGCGCGGCACCTATACCGGGGCCTAGCAATAGTGCATTGTTCGTGCCATCGAAGCCCCCCTTGTATGGACCGACCGCGTGGCCGGATGGTTGCCAATACACCTGCCCGAACTGAAAGCCGGAATCCGGGCATAGATTCGTCTGGCGCCCTGAGATGGCGGATAGATAGCTAGCCTGACTCGTCGCGTTGCCGGCGAGACTATGATCCCAGTAATTCCCGCTAAATTCAGACGCGCGGCCGCGCACATACGTCACACCGTCGGCGATGTTGTCGAGGTTGGTCGGGCCGGCTATCTGCCAATACGCCGAGCCAGTTGCCGGAATCTGATTGAGACTTCCAGCTGTCGCCAGCCAGAAGTTACCGCCATACGTGGTCTCATCGCCTAACACATAGTTGGTCGTGGAATTCCACGCACCGCGATAGGCAGAATAACTTCCAAGGGACTGCCATTGCGATGTGCCGGTCGCCGGCGTTATGCCGTAGCTAGGCGTCAGCGCGAGCCACATTGTCTGGCCGTACACGAACATATCGCCTTGATTGACATTCGTGGTCGAAGTCCACGCACCGCGATAGTTGTCGGCCACGCCGGTCGTGGACTTGGACGCAAGTTGCTGCGCATTGACGGCCGGCATCGCTACGCCGATCAGTTTGCGATTGATATTGTTGCCGATGATGCGGAACGGATAGCTCATTTCGGTTTCAACCAGAACCGCTCGTTATATTCTTGCTTCGCTGTATCTTGCATACGTTCGAGTGCGCCCGGATGCAGGCTCTCCATCGTCGGATAGACGACGCCGTACTGCCACGCCAGTTTCGAGAACCAGAGATTGACGAACGGTACGTCGCCGCGCAGGATAGGCATACTGGCTTCCGCCATCTTATGCCCGACCGATGTGCGTCCGGGCCCGAAGCCGGCTTTGGCGACTGACAATAAATCCTGCGCTTCTTCCGTCGCGGGACCGCCCAATACGCCACCGATCTCGTGCCCTTGGGTATGGCCTGGAAGTAACAGGTCGGCGAAGATGGAACCTGAGCCGCCTTGCGTGGCGGATGCGGCCCAGGTGTGCCAGTCCGCAGGCTCGGGAGGTTCCTTGCCGGCGATGACATTCTTGAGTGACAGACTGAGGTAGCCGAGCAATGTGGCAGACAGCGCATAGTCGGCGAGGCCGACAACCGGATTGCCGTGGAGCTTGGCTGCCGCCGGCCAGACACGTTGCGCAATACCGAGCGGGAAGGTCTTGAACTGCGCGATGAGATGCCCCAACTCGCCGGCCGGTGTGCCGCGGGGCGCGACGCGGAAGGTAGCAATCTGCTGCGCACCCGGCAGCGGGACCGTCCGAGTCGCCAGATCGTACAACGCGCCGGTATAACGGGATGCGAGAGCCCTACTCTTCACACGATCCGGCGTGAGATATTTGTAACCATCCGATTCTACTTGTTCGGACTTGCGTAACTCGTCCCACGCTGGCTTATCGAAGCCAGTCCGGGTAAGTAATGCCCGGGTATGCGGGTGCAAATCCTCGAACTCTTTGTCAGCGTTACGCGCCAGCATGTGCATCCAGGAGGATGATGCGGCGAACATGAAATGATTGTCCCACCGTTGCTGCCCGTTCAGCATGAACATGACAGACTGCGCGCGGCGCACCCAGTCAATCAGCGGCGCACTTTCCGCCCACCGCGAACTTAGGCTCAGGTTCATGGCGTGCATGCCTGCCCCGGCAGACCAGAGCGCATCCTTCTCTTCGGCACTCATGGCGGGACGCATGGTCCAGAACTTCAGGAAGCGTTGTGCCGCTCTGGCGCGAGCTTCCCACGTCGAGTAACCCATCCCTTCGAGCTGTACGCGAAGATTAGTCGAGTCCGATAGACTTGACAAGACGGAGCCGCCGAGGCGCGGCAGTGTACCGGCGACGGTAGTCAGGAAGTCGCCTGTCGCGGCTAGATGTGGATGGATAATCTCGCCGAGCTTGCCGCTGACGGCATCGAATTGGCGCCGGAGATGGTATTCGTCCAGTTTGGAAAGCGGATGCGCGTGTTCCCGACTCGCGTTCTTGAGCGTCTTTATCATGCGGTCGAAGAAGGATTGCGGATTTGGGCCGAAGTGTTCCATCAAGACGGCACGTGACCGCTGCCGAGCAGCATGGTCGAACAGGCTACTCAGCACACTCCCGTTCCCGAACTTGGTGTGATACGCGATGGCAGACTCGGCATCCTTGAAGAAGAGTTGGCGGTGCGCGCTGAGAGCTTCCGCAATGTTGCCGCCCTGGCCGAAGCTGTCCGGATCGAGGTATTCACCATGCCGCATGTTGAGCCATATCTCATGCAGCACGCGGTCAGGATCATCACCGCCGAACGTGCGGTTCTCGTCCAGGAGTGGGCGGACGAGCTGCGTCCAGACCTTCTCGCCGGCTGCCGCCAGCTTGTAGGGAGAATGAGATTGTGTAAAGCCGTACTTCGCCAGCTCAGTAATGTGCGCTCCGGCTGCGTTGAGACGCTTGATGCCGGCGCTGAACACGCGGTTGAACACCCCGGCCATCTCTTGGGCGAGAGGATTCTCGGTCTTGACGCCGGACATCTCACGCACCAAGTCCTTAGTGAACGCCGGGTCTTTGGATAACCGCATCCAGCCTTTCCCGAAACGCCTGTAGAACTGGGACTGGAGGTAATTGGTGGTCTTGGATGCGTTGCCGCGCATCTCAGAATCCACGCTCCATTGATTACCAAACGTGTCATGCAGCTTGCCGACCAGCCAGCCCGACGCGGCTTTGTAGATATTGAGCTTACCGCCCTTGATAGCCTGGAGGGCCGGCTCTAGTCGCTCTTGTTCGAAGCGGTGGAACGCGGCGGCTGTTTTTTGAGCCTGATACTTCTTGATGTTGGCGGCTTCCGCCAAGTCGGCCGCTTTGGAGCGGATTTTGTTAGCGCGCGCAGGATCGTCTTTGAGAGCATCAACTTCCTCCAGCACATCTTTGGCTTCGGCGTCGGTCAGCGTGCCGAGTGCTTTCAGCTTGTCAAAACAAACGTCGCTCATCCCGCACTCCGGCATGCAAGGGCTTGCAGATAAGCCTCGCTCAAATGATTGTCATGGTCAGCCGTATCCGTCTCATGCTCCAGCACGCGCTGATTGGTCGGGCTGAATTTAGTACCTGACTCGTCGAGGGCAGCTTCGGCCTCGGCCGGTAACGGCTTGCCCGGTTCGTATGGAGTCGTCAGCTCTTCGCCTTCCGGTGAGATGGACGGCCCGATTGGCGCGAAAGACGGTGTCGGCTGCGCCTTGACGGGGCGATTCCCTTCAATTTCTTCGGCGGTAATCGGGCGCGCAGAGTTGACTAAGTCTTGCCGGTCGCCGAGATAATGGTCCGTCGTGGTGGGCTGATTGTTGGCCGCGAGTGCGGCTTTATGCGCCGGACTTCCCGGCACGGTGCGCAATGCTTCGGCCTCATCGGCAGGAACGTCCACGGCCTTGATAGGCGCGCCTTCGGGTGCATAACTCAGGGCACGTTGAGGGTCTGAAGTCCAGACATCCTCACTTCCCGTCCCTGAGTTATAAAGCCGAGTGGTTTCCGGGAGCTGCTCGACCGGCTCGATATGGATGACATCCGACACATCGACCGGCTCGCCGGCTGCTACCTGATCGAGCGCCTTTTGAACGGCTTGTACGCGGTCGGGGAAGGATACCTTGAAGTGATGGGCGAACTCGCCTACCGCGCCGCCTATAAGACCGCCTGCAAAGCCCTCCAGGATGGGCAGCACGGAGCCGCCGTCTGTGTCCGGGTGTCCGGCGATGTCGGCTCTTGCCTGCTTATAGCCTTCCTGGCCGGCGCTGAGCGCGCCGAACTGGATGCCAGTCTTAAGGACACGTTCAGTTCCTGCGCCGAGATCGCCGAGCGATTTGCCCAGAACGCCAAGACCTTCAAGACCGTCCAGGAACGGTACGTAATAGATTGGGTCTGTCGCTGAACCCACTGCCGCGCCTGTGAAGCCGGCTACTGGATGGGCGGCAAACCCCTCCGCCGCGCGCTGTGATTGCTGCGCCGCTTCGTGCTGAGTTTCGGCTTGGAGCGGCGTAATGCCTGGAAAATACTTGCCCGGCACATACCAATCCGAGTTCTTGTAATCATCCTCCGACATGGTCGGCGCTAGTTCAAGATCAGACGCATCACCTCTATCGAAGCCTTGTTCGTGACTGACAGTCTGCGCTATCCGGATGGGAGAGATATGGCTGATACTCTCTTTCAGATTCGACAAGAACGCGCTACCCGCGCTTGGTGGCGTGGGCGCATCCTGCGGCACATCGGCGCCTTCGGGAGCAAACAAGTACATTTAGTTACCCGTCCAAGCGCCGGGCATTGTGACGGTGTTGGGAGTCTTGGCGTGTAAATCGACCGTCTTACCGCCAAAGGTTACATTGTCCGGTTTCGCCGGCTCTGGAATGGGACGGTTAGCTTGCGCGTCGGCAAAGTTGAAAGAAACGGGCTTACCCTCCCCATTACGGACAAGAAAGCCGTCTGCGTTGAGTAGCACGTAGGAGTTGCTGGCCGGGATGTACTGCCAGGTATTATCCTTAGCCAGCACGGCCTGTTCCTGCCGCATCTCCCGTTCGTGGCCCTCGTACCCGTACAGCGGCGTCTTTTCGATCATCTGCGCGCCATATTCCTGTATCTGGGACTGAGTGGCTGCCGACGTGTTGGCCGGGAACATCCACTTACCGTTGAAGGTGTAATCGCCGAACATGGTCTTGAAGGCAGCCTGGGCAGCTTGGCTGGAAGTCATGCCTTGCGCGATGTTGTAATACGTGAGTTTCTCGTATGTCGCGCCGTACGGCATCGTCATGCCAGCCATTCCGAGAGCCGGTTTGGCCTGATTCCAGTACTGCGCGATGGCGCTCGGCGCGTCCGCCGGAAGCTGGCCATTGTTCTGTTCCTTGATACCAGCCTTCAGGGTTTGAACAGTCATACCATCGACGGTTTTCAGGGCCGCGAAATCTTCAGCCGGCATTCCAGGCGAGTAGATCAGGGCAGACGGCGGCAAGCCTTTCGTCCCGAATAGCTGCTTCTCAACGTTGCTTCGTATGGCAGCCGGAATATGAGAATCAAACTGGTTTAACCACTCTGCGGCAGACGCAGGATCGGAGGTTACGTAACCTTGACGGATACTGGCTACGTCTTGTTTTGACAGATATGTACGGGCAGCGGCCTGCGCCTCGGTCGGAGTTTGGCCTTTCGCGCGGTCGATTCCTTGCTGTTGGTCATACATCGCATCGACGACCTTCTGCTGAAGCAGGAAACCGGCTCGGGTTTGCGTATTGACTTGGCCACCATTCAGGCTCGACTGTTGTTGGCCGAATGGAGTGGACCATGCGTAGGATACCGGGTCGGCGTGGAATGCTTTGACTCGTGCGCTCACTTCCCGCGATACCATATTCACCAACCGAATCTTGGCGTCCTGATTGTTGGATGGCGCCTTCAAAGTTTGCTGAAGTTTGGCGACCTTGGCTTCCTGGTCCGCGAGAGGAAGTTGTTGAAGAGATTGATTCGTCGTGTAAGCAGTCCGCGCGGCCGCGAACAGCGGCGTATAGCGGGCGCGTTGTTCGGGTGTTGCCGCCGCATTGAAGGCAGCTATCTCTTGTCCCGTCACCTCGCCGGTCGTCTCGTAGTTGGCGACCATGTTATCCGCCAGATTCGAGACACCAACGCTGTTCTGAACTTGCTGCGCATGGATAGCATCCTGCGCGGCCTTCATATACCTCTCGCGCTGCGAGCCTTCCAGGTACTTATACTTACCGGCTTGGAGATTGCTCAGCGTTTGCTGCGCCTGTCCGCCGTCAATCCCGGCCTGGACGGTCTGCGTGTCAAGAGCGTTAAGCTGTTTCTGCTGCCATGAGTCTGCATCCTGTTTCGTCAGCCATCCGGCCGTCGTTGCGTTCTGGCCAAGCAGGGCGATGTGATTGACGGCCATCCCATATGTAGGGCTATCCACGCCGGACTGAGCGGCAGTCGTTATCCAGTTCACCGCTCCCTGTTGCGTCGAAAGCAGCCCATCCCTGCGCTGATGGGCGACAACGTACGCCTGGATAGCTCCGTTATAGTGAAGGGATTGTTCGCCGACATCGAGCTGGAGCTGTTTCGCGACTGACTCGGGATAGCCGGCATTGGCGATTTGTAGGGCGAGCTTAGACTTGGCTGCCGTAAAACGCGGCAGCGCCGTGCTGTACTGGGCCGGATCCGAGGTTGCATCCGTCGCCGCTTGCGACAAGGTTTGCTTGACTTGCAGGCTGCCTTTCGCATATTGGGCAGCTTTGATGCCGTCCGAGTATGTGTGAATAAATCGTGCGACCGGGCCGCCGAGAGTGCGGGATAATTCCTCTTCGCCGCTCGCGGCTTCCTGCGGCGACATCGTATTCACATGCCGGACGGCTGTGACAGTATTGTCCTCGGGACGCGGAAGGTCTGCTTCAAATCGAGCCATGATTCACCTATAGCATTGCAAAAATGGCGGACGCGATGGAGACATCACTTCCCATAGCTTGGGCTTGCGCGCCCTGCGCCACGGCTGCGCCCTGATTCGTTGCATTTATGGCAGCGGCTTGGTCGGCGCCCACATTGACAAGGCCGTTAAAGACGGCAACCTGATCCTTGAACTGGTCTGCCGCGAACTGGGCGAATTGCGCATCGAGAGGCGACCCGGATGAGACATCGAACCCGGATGATCCTTCAGCCAACCGTTGCTGACCCTCCGACACACGGTTGGCCTTCTCCTGTTCCGTCAGATTTGTCTCGGCGCGTATCTCTTCCTCGGCCTTGGTAATCTGATCTTGGTAGGCTTGCTGAGCTGCCGCAGAGTTGGCCTTAGCCGCGGCAGAGTCGCCGCCGATACCAAGCGCCCCTAAAATGTGCATCCCCGACATCCCGCTCAGATCGAGCGGGCTGCCCTTGGTGTTCCCAAGCGGGTCAAACAGCGCGTTTAAAAAACCACTCATCAGCTATCTCCTACTGTGAAGTCAAGGCTGACATTGAGGACGGTCATCGGGTAGGGCGAGACTTGCTGCCAGACGATGTATTGATCCGTGTCGGAACCGTGACTCAAATCGTGGCGCACCATACCGGAATAAAGATTGTTCTGGGATTCGGTAATGGGTACGGGCGTCGTGTAATCCGGGCCTGACAGGATTGTCCCATTGTACGTCTGATAGAGACGCAGATAGGCGCGGGTAGGATACTGTATCTTGCCCTGGACGCGCACGTCGGGAATCTGCATCGTCTTGACCGTCCCGGTGTAAGGCAATCCGACCACGGCCGCTTGTGTCGCTTGCGGAAGCGTGATGGAACCGCCGGAGACAGTCGCGGAGATGGGTACGTTGTTCGTGCTGTCCCATCCGGAGACGGTTTGTCCCTGAAGATACGCGAGGCCGGTCAGAGTGGTAGTCGCGGCGCCGGAGTAGGATAGCGCGGCATCGACAAATACCGCATTCGCCATCGTAGCCGCCGGGTTCGTGTTGAAGTCGCCGGTCAGGAACTCGACATGCCGGAGGGTAATGCCGTTGATCGTCCGGCGCACACTCATCCAAAGTTGGTCATAACCGGCAGTCGGTATAACACAAATACTCTCGATGACAGCGTTGCCGCCTTGATACGAACCGCCGGCAACGTAGCGTGTGAATCCCAAAATACCGCCCGGAGCGGTGGCCATACCCTGCTTGGCTTCGTGGCTGTCGGTTGCTATCACAAGCTGGCCGTCGGATCGCAACATGTAAAGACGCAGACTCGGAGTCAGCACCGCGTCCATCCAGATAATACCGGGATAGGTGATGTGGCTCGACATCTGGTTTTGCCACGTCGCCATGTAGCCTTGGACGAAATACGCGAACGCCCACTCTTGAAGGTTCAATCCGCCTCGCTGCATCATCATAATGCGGTAGTTGAGCTGGACGGGCCGCATGTTACCATTTCCGCCCAATGTGGTTTGGACGGTCGCCTGCGCGTCGGTCGGCGACAGCGCCGGGCCTTGGCTTGTGACGGCGTATTCCTGCCCGTTCGTACCGACGACGAGAAAGTGACTTGAGATGAGCCAAAGAATCTCGTCGGCTCGTCCGGCATTTATGGACAGCACAAACGAGTTGTCCGGGTTGACGGTGCCGTCCGGGTCAGTTGCGGCGAAGGTGGTGAAGTTGCCGACTACACTGCTGACCAGGCTTGTGGGACCGGGCGGGCCGCCGGCTAGTATAAGCCGATCTTGATGAATCGTTACAACGGCCGGATAACCTGTAGTGTTCGACCACATTCCAAGCGCGAACTGAGACTGTGCAGTCGTCATCAGCATGGTCGTATTGGTCGTGACATTGGCCGCCGTCGTGTACCATTGAGATACGGTGACCTGCGTGGGGCTCGTGTAAGTCGCGATCTGCGCCCACTTATACGCGCCGACGGTCCCGTTCCAGGAATCGGCAGAATCGACGAGGAGTACGAGACGCCCGACATCGGTGCTGACGAACAGCGCGGACGCCGCTGTCAGCGTCTTACCGCCAGTCCCCGACGGCGTCAGCGTCAGCCCGGAGTTGGTATTGGTAGGCAGAAATGGGCCGGCGTTCTGATTCGGGATAATGTACTGTAGCGACCAGTCTATATTCCCCAATCGAGTCAATGAGGCTACGCCTGTCTGGCCATTCGCAAGATAAAGTACGTCATCATCCTGCGCCCACGAGGCAGGCATCGTGCCGGTATAGACGTTATTCAGTATTTGATAAGGGCCAGTCGCCGTACCGCCGGACGAATAAGTGCCAGGGTTGGTGGCTAACGAATAGGAGATCGTCGTCGAGGTGACGGCGGTGATGGTCACACCGCCATTGTATCCGGAGGGCGAAACACCGGCTATCGTAACTTGATCGCCTATCCCCCAACAATGCGCTGTATTGAACGTCAGCGTGGCAACACTGCTTGCCCAGCTCGCAGTCGTGACGGTAAAGCTCACATCGAGCTGGCCGTCGTTCGTGTAGAAGCGGATGCAGCCGTCGGTAAACTCCAACACGTACTGCTGGCCCGTCGTGTTATAAACAAAAGGGACAAGTACGGCAGCCGCGTTCCCGCGAGTTTCGGCTGCGTAGTATGTCCCTTGACGGAAAATCAGGCCACCAGACGGCCCTATATTAAAATTCTGAGCTTCCAGCACCCCGCGTTTGAAGGCAGGCAAATCGACGAATCCCTGCATCTGCGGGGACAGTTCACCCAACGTGAAATTTGACTGCAAACTATTCGGAAGCATGCGTTACATCCGGCTCGTAATCCATGAGGATTCCTGGAACTGTTCCGGCGTGCCTTGCTGCGAGTTGATGAGTTTCTGGCGGATAAATTCGCGGCTGAAGTCGCCTTCCTTGAGCTTGAGTAGCGCTGAGTCGCGCGTGATCGGGAAAGCAAGTATAGCGGCCGTCTTGAGCGCAAGCAGATTGATGAGCGTCAAACTGGCGGGGGGCGTGAAGAACTGATAGTCCCACGTCATGTATTTCAGGTCGCACGCGCTGTCGTTGGTGAGCAGGTTGCCGTTCTCGATGGCGAACGGCGGCATCGTGTCGCCGATAAGACTCCACATCCCGCCAAACGTGTACTCGTAGTAATTCGAGACGGTGAACTTGTTGATGGCGAGGACGCGCAGACAATCCGGCGGAAGCAAGAATGTGTACGACCAGTCCATCAGAGGCGCCCACGAAACTGTGCCACCGCTTGTCCATGTGTCGGTAAAACCGGCCGCAAACGAGATGGTTGTCGAGGTGACAGCGGTCAGGACATACGTGCCGTCCCACGTGCCGGACGAGGTGACTGTCCCCGTCACGTAAATGGTCTGGCCGACCAGTAACGTGTTTGCGCCGACCGTCAGTGTGACGGTGCCGGAGCTGGCCGTGCCGCCTGTAACCGTCAGGCTAGGCGCATTTAAGACGGTGCGCACGATCTGATCGTTCCATGGCGCAAGGCTCAGCGTGTACGCGAGGATGGATTCCTCCCATACTTCGTTAAACGATGTACTGGCCTTACGGCCATCAATCGGGAACAGCGATGTTACAGCCGCGGACGAGATGGTGCCGGAGGTGGAATTAGCGAAAGAAATGGTCGTGCTGGTGATGGCGGTAATGGTCTGATAACCATTCCATGCCGTGACCGAACTGCCGGAAACGTAGATGCTGTTTCCGACCGAAAAAAGATGAGTGCCAATCGTAAGAGTGACGGTCCCGGAGGATTGGCTGCCTGCCGTGACGGTATAGACCGACTTCGTGACTTGCGGCTCGCCGAGCAGCACAAGCGCCTTGTTCAGAACATCGACGGGAAAAGTCGGCATACTATCTCCGAAGGTTGGGGCGCCCGTCCGTGGGCGCCCCGTCCAGTTTAGTCCTGCGTGTAGTAGGTGATGAACACCAGGTTGCCTGAAGCCGGGAGAGACGCGGTCGCAGTCGTAAGAACGATCTGCCCTGCCGCACTCAGCCGCCCCGCAAGCGGACCTGCTGTATTCCCTAGTTGGACTGGAGTGTTGACGGTCGTGTAGGCAGCCGCAGCAACATACTTGTTGCTGGTTGTGCCGTCGCCCACCGCGAGGGTTGCAGTGCCGGTTGATGTATCCGTAATCAGCTCGAAGCCGAGTACGACTGCACCAGCCGGAAGCTGCGCCATCGTTAGTGTGCTACCTGCCGCTTGCGCGGCATACACGATGTTTTCGACGAACGCCCGAACGCGACCGCCAACCAGACCAACATCCGGTTCTGAGCCAGCCGCAATAAGGGTATCTTGTGTACCGTTGTAATTTGCCATGTTTGCTTACCTCTTAGTATCCGTTGGCCGTCGGATCGCAGATAATCTGCATCACCTTGGCTTCCTCAAGACGGGTAGCGCCCATGAGCATTTGGAAGTACACATAGAAGCTGTACCGCTTGTCCGCGCGCTCCGTGATCCGGGCCTTGATATCTTCGCCGATAGCGAGATAAATGCCCGACGGCACGTAGAACGGGAGCAGGGTATAGCCGCCACTCTGCAAAGACACGCCGAGGCCGCTGGTCTTAACCAGTTCGGTCCGGTGGAAGTCGATGCCAAGGTACTTGTCCACCTGGCCTGATACCAACGGCTTCACGTCGTTGTACCAGATTGAGGTTACGGGAGTGGCCGTCAGCAAACCGCCGATTGACGCGGCATCCGCCGCAATCTGCGGGGCTTCCATGTCAACATCGACGTTGCCCTGTTCGAGCTTCTTACGCGCGACGAGCAGTTTGGAAACGGTCAGGTTGCTATTGCCTGTCCCCGCATTACCTTCGTCCTGCATGGTACGGTCGTTGACAGCGATTTGATTGGCGCTTGGGAAAGCGACAGTCGTCGGAGTCACGCCGTCAATGCCGGAGTCGGTATAGGCGGTTGCGAAAGCCGAAGCAACGATGATGTCATCCAGCGCACGGCCCATTGTAAAGCCGAACACGAGAGCGGTTGCGGATGTTGGATCAATCAACATCTGTACCTTGTCGATGGTATCGACGAGGTCGCCCACGTCACGGCCCACGAGCTGCGCCCGACGCCGTGCAAACGGAGTCTGATTCAGCGGGCTATCGCCGTTACGATTGATGACAGTATTATAGGTCGTCGCGCCAACTTGGTCTTTGAACGCGAACTGACCACGCACGCCAGTCTCTACAGTAATAGAACCGCGCAGTTTTGAGCCTTTTTGCTGGCTCAGAACAAGCACGTTCTCGCTGTATTGCTGGACAAATGCAGTAGTGATGTCGAAACTCATTTAAGTTTCCTCATACTGATGGTTAGGTTTGTGCTAAGCGAGTTTTCTGACATTTCAGGCTCTCGGCGGGGCTTACGCTTTTCCGCCATACTTGGCTTGATATAGACGCTGCAATTCCGCGACCGCTTCCTTGTGACCGGGAGCGTTCGCATCTGTGTAGCGTTTCATGAAGTTTTCGTCCGATCGTTTGGTAATGATCTCATTACCGGCCTGTTCGGGCGTTAGGCTAAACTGAGCGGCCTGTCCGTCGATGATCTTGTCATCCCCCATCAACTTGCCGATTTCCGCCATAAGGTTGAGGAAACCGGGATTACGGGTAAGGCCAGATTGATCTATCGTGTCCCACAATTCGGGATGCTGGAACGCCACCAACACGTCTTTCGCCAGATTGACGTTCTGGTCATACGCATCACCGAGCGCGAGTTTGGCTTGCGCCTCGGCAGCCTGCCGGCTGAGCTGGAGTTTGGACTGCGCCTCAGAGAAGTCAGCCTTCCCCTGCTTGTCCAGACTCGTCAGCAGCTCGTTGAACTGATTGGCGGTCAGGTTGCCGCGATTGGCGCTGTCAATCAGCGCGGATTTGGCGGTTGGTGTGAACGTGTCGAGCATCCCGCCAGGTATCTCGTACTTGTCGGGTTTTCCGAGTTTCTTCCACACATCGGCAGGAATATCCTGGCCGTCGGGGATACGGAATACGGTCGCCTTATCGGCGCCGATCATCCGTCTCGCTTCGTCGTGGGATTTGAATACATCATCCCACGTCTTGAAATTCTTGAAAGTCTCCGAAGTTCGGTAGGCTTCCGGGAGCAAGTCAGGTGAGTATGGGGGGAGCGTCTGGGTCGGATTCGTAGTGTTCTGGGTCTCGGTTGTCACGGGCCTTCTCCATAAGAAGTTGCTGGACGTGGTCAAGATTATCCATCCGGAGGCGATTCAGGACGAAAAGGGCGATAAAACGCTTTCCCTCATTAAAAGCCGTCTGATGTGGATTGGTTGTTTGCGAGGTTGAAAACATGCCGGCCTCTCGCAGTAGGTCGTGCAATACTTCGCGGCCTTGCGGCTGCTCGAAGATGGCTTGATAGGACTGATGGAGACGGAGACGCTGCTTCAGCGCATCCTTCTCCACTTTCATAAGCCGGAATGGATTCATAATTGTCCCGTACGGGAATAATTGAGCATTAAATGGCCAATCTAGTCTGTTTTATTCCCGTACGGGATTATTGTGCAGCCTCGCCGCCAGCCAGCTTCTGCATCGTGTCTGCGTACGCCAGGTTGCGCTTGGCATGGACGAGGTTGGTGTTCTCGGCGATGCTGGCCTGCTGTGCCTGCTGAGCTTGCTGGCGTTGCGCCTGAAGCTGCTGTACTTCGGCCTGGGTACGTATCAAGGCAGCCGGGACATGGTACTTGGTCGCCAGGAACGGGGCTACACCCGCCGTATTCACGCTGTCCATGATAGTCGGGTCAAGCGATGCGAGCGGTGTAATCTGTGCCATGAATCGCGTCCAGTTATCGACCTCGGCCCCCGCTTGCGCGATAGAAAGAGGCGAAACGTACACGATGTCAAGCCCGGCTCCGAGTAGGGTCTGCGGCGGAGCGGGTATAGCCCGCTTCTTCAGCAGTATCTCGTACACCTTCGAGATGAGCGGCGAGAGCAGCTCGTTCTGGAGACGGGACACTTGCGGTCCCATCACACGCATCGCGTTCTCACGGCGTATGGTAGCCTCGGTCGCCGTCATGTAGGTGTTCTGATTCTTGGCTCCCGGCATCAATCCGCCCGGGAGCTGGAGCATATCGACGAAGAACGCACGGATGATGTCCTGCTGCGTCATCTCCAAAATACGCTCGCCGACCGGAAACGCGCCGTGCGACTCAAGATACTTGATCTCGCCGGGACTAGAAGCATCGTAATAGTTCTGTCCGCCTGCGTTGAGATTGATGGCCTGCATGAAGCCAGAATCCGGGAGCAAGAGTGGCGGATCAGTCGCTTTATGCGCGTAGCGCAGCAACGTCCGCTTCATCTCATTGACCATCAGTATGTCGCCGAGTGCCTCGATAGCCGGCCCACGACCATACGTCTCGACATGGGACTGCGCCCATCTCGGCGTGATGTAGGGGAAATTCTTGAATTTGCCCGACTTGATGAGGGTCGGATAATCGACCGTGTAGTAGCACGAGTCCCAGCTCTTAGCGGCCTGGGTTGGATACGTAGCATGAAGCAGCTTGAAGGTGTGGAACTGGTCTTTTTCGCCAGCCTTCTTCATCTCGGGCGGCAAAGCATCGTCGCCAAACGTGTCCACGATGCGATGATAAGGCAGCACGAACGCCCGGTACAGCGTATCCACCTCGCCGGTCGCGGTTTGCGCAAAATAGCACTCCCCGAGGAAACGGTTGGCGAATCGGACACCTTTCGGCGTATCCTGCACGTCCAGGACCGCGCTCCCGAACGCGCCGAGGTCAGTATAGACCTCGTGAATCTGGGATTGGAAGCGGGAGCCGGGATCGTTGAATACCGCGTTGATGCGGGACTGTATCTCGGACAGCCAGACTTGGACAGCCTGATTGTTGACCAGATCGCCGTTTCGGACGGTCAGATAGAACCAGGGCAGAGCCGGCGTAGTTAAAAGAGTATGCAGACCGGCGGCGAGCTGATTAAGCGCCCACGTGCCGGTCGTGTCATAAATTTCGTAATCGCGGCGCTGCCCGGGATAGCGCGTGACGGTGAAGTCTGCCCGGCGGGGAATGATGTAGTCAGCCACCCGCTGCCAGAGCCAGTCCCAGTTAAACCGGAACTGGCGGAGTTCCTGGAAACGCCGCAGATCAATCTGCATCTGAGTCGGGCCGCGCGGAGGGGTCGGTTCAGTCGGCTTCATTCAGAATATCCTCTACGCCGAGATGGCGGGAGTGGGGGCATGACGGCCGCGGAAGCGGCGGGAGCCGGTGTAGCAAACTGGAGCGGTGTGGCAGGGACTGTCATAGCGGCCGGCGAAAGCGCCGTATTCTTGATTGCATGATAGGATTTGGAGGCTGCGTTGGCCAGGGCCGCACCATGCGAGTGCATGAGACGAGCAAAGAAACCAGCATCCATCGGATTCCATTCGTCGTCGTTGAGGTTGGCCCGATTAAGCGAGTCCATCGGATTCAATGAGTTGATGCCGCCATAACCGCCGGGGGGCGCGCCTGGCGGCGGCCGTTCGCCTGGAGTAAAAGGTCGCGTCCCCGGCCCGGGAGTCGTTATTGTTTTCGCTGGTGCGGGCGGTGCCGGAGGCGCGAGAATCGAAGCGTGCGGACTGTTCAGCCCGCGCTGCATGTCGGGGGCAGCTTGGCCGCCAAAATTGAATTGCGTGTAATCGGTCGCGGCGCCTGCGCCTAGCCCGTACACAGGCGGAGCTGGTACGTCGCCTGGATTAAAGACCTGATTGCCGGCCTGAATGGTACTGCCATTCTTGACGGTCAGGCCGAAAAGGCCAAGCGGATTTATGGACGGAGCCGGTGCCGGCATGTCAAGCCCTCAATTCGATCGGAAGGTCGGTCAGGTAAGAAGTCGGTAGTTGCGGCCGCTCGGTCGTACGAGCGAAACGCTGAGATTGGAAGGCATATCGAGTGGCAGACATCAGATCATCCCTCACATCGACGATATTCCCGTCATTACGGTGATACATGCGATATTCCTGGAACCACGCGGAATTGCCGGGCGTGTCGAATACCTTGAAACGTCCTGCCAGCATGGCAGATTCCATCGCCTGAATACCCGGCTCGACAGCAAACCCACCTTGTCCCTCCTTCTGCCCTATGCCGGGCGGATTGGAGAAGTGGCTAGGCAGCATGCGGATACCGCCTCGGCGGTACTGCATCGCTAACCCATCACCGGAGCCGGGGTCGCGTTTACGGCCGTCATGCGGCCACGCGACATTTACCTTGCCAAAAAACTCGCGGCCATCCTTGACGTAGTCAGAAAGTATCTTGTCGGACTGCCGATAGCAGGCAATGACGTAAAAAGTCTTGGTATCGCGGTCAATCGCGCATTTGACGAAGGCCGTGGGATGATCCATCCCGAAATCCATCCCGCCAATCCAGTAAAAGCTGTCCGGGATGTCGAATGGGTCAATCCGGAGGGTCGATTCCTGCACCCGGAACACGTTTCCGCTTCCGAGACGCACAACGCCGCGACTACGCATCTCGATCTCGTACTCCGGGATGGCGCTCAGCGCCTGCTTCCTGGCGTCGGCGTCGAGATGCGGAGCTTCGTCCCACGTCCCGCTAAGGACGGTCTGTCCCGGTTTCAGCTCTTCCATGAACCGCTGAACGAGGCTCGTACCGCCTTTTTCGGGCGTAAACGTCATATAGACGTAGCCTTGGCGGTCAAGAACGCGGATGACGCACTGGGAGTAGATGGATTCGTCCGGCTCTTCGTCGAGCCAGACAATATCCAGGCTTTCACCCATAAACGCATCCGCGCCCATCTCGTAAGCCTTGAAAGCGCAGACCGAATTGCCGCCCGTCACGTGTTTGACGGTAAACGAGGATAATGCGGCCGGAATGCCTGGCTTCCGCATCGTACCCGTCACCAGATCGCCTGGAATAGCACCCGTCCCGAACGCGGCCGGATTTTTCGGGTCACCGAGTAGGGCGGCCTGCAAAATATCGCGCGTCTTTTCGTTTGTCGTCCCGGCTGCCCAGACCGAGACGGGCCGGTCGTACTTGCGACCTTGCCACCATTCCGGGTAGAGTCCGGTCATGTGGAAGGCCAGCTCCATCGCGCCGCCGTAGGATTTTCCTATCCGATTGGCGGCGCAGAGCAAAACTTGCTGGTTCGACGCCGAAGCGGCGTGTAGCCGGGACTGGAAGGTGTACGGAGTGTACGTCGCCATCCGATTACGAGCCGCCCGGCGCTTTTTCTCGTTTAAGAGAGCAAGCGCTTCTTGTCGATCCATGCTAAGTCGGCTTTATCTGGATAAACGGGTTGGACGACTTGAAACCGTCCTGGCGCGTATAAGACGCGCCCGGGACGTGTTCCAGACTTAAGGTATGAAGTGCCCGCGCGAGACCCATCCCGTGCTTGGCGGCGGTGACGCCGGTCATGTAGTGCCAGTAATGGTACGGAGCGGCGCGAGACGATAGACAACCGCGGTCGCCCTTCATCCCGTAATCGTAATACCCGCGCCGGCAGGCCGATATGGCTGCCGGAGACGGGCGGACAGGGCCGTATTCGTAACCGGCCGCTACGCGCTCGTCGATGTTATACATCAAACCACCTTACGGATCATCGCCTCGAACTCGGCCGGATTGACGCCGAGAGCTTCTTTTAGCTTCTGGTCAAGCTCCTGATCTGACAGTGTGTGCAGATTGACGGTCGCCGGCACATCCAGCCCTGCCTGAGTAAAGACGCGGGCTATGGCGTTCAGCTTGACAGCCTCAGAGTTGGCGCTCTCGACGAGAGCTTTAAGCTGCTTGACGGCGGTCGGAAGCAGGTCTTGGACATGCTCGATGCTGAGCTGGCGGATGATGTCACGGTCACGGCGACGATACTCCCGAGCGGTGCCCTCCGTGTAGTTGCATACGCGGCCGGCATCCTGCGTCGAAACGCCGGACGCGATCATCTCCCGGAACTTGTTCCGGCGAGCTTGCGAGTCAAGTTCGTCAATCATAGATTCCTCATGCCAGGACGGGGATGAAGGTGGGAAGCGGTTGGACAGGGCCGCTCAAACTGTAATCCGTGACGGTGACGGGGGCGGTAGTGGTGGGGATGTAGGAGGTAGCCGTGGAACCTATTTCTAATTGACAAAATGCCACATAAAATGTTTGCCCGGCAGTCATGTTGAACTGCGCACCGTGATAGCCACTACCCGTTGTTCCTGTAAATGTGTATCGTTCCCATGATGTTGTAAGAGTGTAATTCTTTGTTGCACCAAAATTATCTCCAATTGCAACCGACTCACCTCCTACAGCACCTTTCATCCAAGCTGATATAGTGACAGGCGATAATGTTGATACAACACTAATAGTTTGGTCAAAATAACCTGAAGTAGAACACACAATTTTCGATGCAGTTGTACCTCCCGCAGGGTCGGTGCTTCCACCCACTGTAATCGTAGCTGCACCTGCTTCAATATACCAATCTGTTCCACCGATTGCCTGACTATATAAGGTATAGTTAGTTCTCGGCGTGCTGTACTGAAGCTGATTGCCCTGCCAATCATTCACGTAGATAGCCGCATCCGCGTACATCGGGGTTGCTG
>VFSW01001917.1_pt1 | contig 31508 bp, 23 predicted proteins | sample 5358111 | NCBI WGS metagenome assembly VFSW01 (sample SAMN11554181, study PRJNA540505) | mine drainage metagenome | isolation source: sediment from site ElyBrook_90M | place: USA: Ely Copper Mine, Vershire, VT | collected 2017 | reverse complement strand
GGAGGCGGGGCTTTCGACCTGCGCCAGATGCTCGAAAAGCTTCCCGCGACGGCTCCTGGCGAGTTGAAGGCCGGCGATGCCGTGATCGTTTCGAGCAGCAGGGGCAGCGATCCGGGCAACGTGACGGCGATCACGATCGTGGCGGGCGTCGAGCCATTCCTGGCCGCCGCGCCGCGTGGAAATGGCGGACAGGTGAATCTGGGGTCGTGGAGCCTGGACGCGGGCATGCCGGCGGAGTAGCCGGACCGGACGATTGAGGAGACTTTTCGTGATACGGACTATCGGTGTCTTTGTGCTGAGTCTTGCGCTCGCAGGGGTGGCGGCGGCGCAGACGGGCGTGATTCGCGGGCAAGTGATGGACGACTCCGGGGCGGTGATTCCCGCGGCGAAGGTCACGGCGACAGGCCCGGGCGGGCCAAAGGCGGCGACAGCGGGCGACGATGGAACTTACACGCTGAGCGGACTGCAGCCGGGCGCCTGGACGGTGACGGCGGCGTCGCCGGGACTGAAGCAGATCCTGCCGGCTACGGTGACCGTCAGCGCGGGAACGCCGGTGGCGCTCGACCTGAAGCTGAGCGTCGTGCTCGAGACCCAGGAAGTGACGGTGAACGAGAACGCGGCGGCGGGCGTGAGCGTGAATCCGGAAAGTAACGTCGGGGCGCTGGTGATGACCGGCACCGACTTACAGGCGCTGTCGGACGACCCGGACGAGCTGCAGCAGGACTTACAGGCGCTGGCGGGGCCTTCGGCGGGGCCGGACGGAGGGCAGATCTTCATCGACGGGTTCACGGGCGGACAGCTTCCGCCGAAAGAGTCGATCCGCGAGATCCGGATTAACCAGAACCCGTTCTCGGCGGAGTACGACAAGCTGGGTTATGGGCGTATCGAGATCTTCACAAAACCGGGCACGGATAAGTGGCACGGACAGGGATTTTTCGGGATCTCGAACATCGCCTTCGACGCGCGGAATCCGTTTTCGAACACCAAGCCGTACTTTCAATCCGAGCAGTTTGGCGGCAACATTTCCGGATCGTTGAACAGCAAGACTTCGCTGTTTCTCGACGCCGAGCGGCGGAACATCGACGACGACGCGATTATTAACGCGATCTCGCTGAGCCCGTCGCTGTTGCCCACGCCGCTGAACGAGACCCTCGCGACGCCGGCGCGGCGCACCGAGTTCAGCCCGCGCATCGACTATCAACTTACACCGACGAACACGCTGATGTTCCGCTACAGTTACACGCAGAACAACCTCCAGAACCAGGGCGTGGGCGCCTTGCTTTTGCCATCCATGGCTTACAACACCCTGTCTACCGAGAACAAGGTCCAGGTGACGGACACGATAACCCTGAGTGCGACGACCATCAACGAAACGCGGTTTCAGTACGTACACGATCTGACAACGGAGAATCCGCAGTCGCTCGCTCCGGCGCTGCAGGTGACCGGAGCGTTCACGACCGGCGGGGCGACGGCCGGGAAATACTCGGACTTGCAGAACCTGTGGGAGATGCAGAACTACACGAGCTACGCTTCGGGCAAGCATATGGTGAGGTTTGGCGTGCGCGTGCGCGGCAACACCGACGACAATTATTCGCAAAGCAACTTTAACGGCACGTTCATTTTCAACTCGATTCAGAGCTACCAGCAGATGCAGATGCTGCTCAACGCGGGCCAGACGTTTTCGCAGATTTACAACTCTTGCCCGGACGCGTCGCGCCTGACGTGCCCGGGGCCGTCGCAGCTCCGGTTGACCACGGGCCTGCCGCAAACGAACGTCGGTTACGTGGACGTCGAGCCGTTCATCCAGGACGACTGGAAGGTAGCGCCGAACCTGACGATAAGCATGGGGCTGCGCTACGAGGTGCAGAACACGATCGGGGACCACAACGACTGGGCGCCGCGGTTCGGCTTCGCCTGGGCGCCGGGAGGGGGAAAGAGCGGGGGGCGGGCGAAGACGGTGTTTCGCGGCGGCTTCGGAATGTTTTACTCGCGCTTCCCGTTGCTCGATACGCTAACGGCCGACCGTCTGAACGGCGTGACGCAACAGCAGTACCTGGTGAATTACCCGAACTTTTACCCCGCGATGCCGGCGCCATCGCAGCTTCCGGCGGCGAGCGCGGCCAATGTGACCACGGTAGCGAACAATTTGCAGGCCCCGTACATCATGCAAAGCGCGTTCACCGTGGAGCGCCAGCTTCCGTTCAATTCGACGCTTTCGGTGACCTATATGAACTCGCGCGGCGAGCACCTGCTGGTGGCGCGCGACATCAACGCGCCGCTGCCGGGAACTTACATCGTCGGCAACGCCACGAGTGGCGTGTATCCCTACGGCGGGATCAATCAGATCAACCAATACGAGTCGGCGGGAATTCTCAATCAGAATCAGATCATTGTGAACTTCAACACGCGCCTGAACAGCAATGTCTCGCTGTTTGGCGGCTACTTCTATAACAATGCGTACAGCAATACGGACGGTGTAGGGACGTTCCCCTCGAACAGTTACAACCTGCAGGCCGAGTACGCGCGCTCGTCGCTGGACATCGGGAACCGGGTGTTTCTCGCCGGATCGGTGAATACGAAGTGGAATGTCCGGTTCAGCCCGTTCCTGATGTTTCACTCGGGCCAGCCGTACAACATCACGCTGGGGCAGGATCTCAACGGGGACGGCCACTTCACGGACCGGCCGGCATTCGCCACGGCTTCGACCCCGGCGGCGGATATCGTTTCGACGCCTTACGGGATATTCAATATCAACCCGGGGCCGAACGCGACACTCATCCCGCGGAATTACGGGACGGGCCCGGACTACTTCTCGCTGAACATGCGGCTGAGTAAGACGTGGGGCTTCGGCGGCGAGACATCGCCGAGTTCGGGGATGCGGGGCGGCGGAGGAGGCGGAGGCCCACGCGGCGGCGGGCCCTTTGGCGGGCCGCGCGGCGGAGGAGGAGGCCGCGGTGGTTTCGACGCCTCGTCGGGGCAGCGCTACAATCTGACGCTCGCCGTAATGGCGCGGAACCTGTTGAACAACGTGAATCCGGGGCTGCCGATCGGGATGCTCACGTCGCCGCTGTTTGGGATATCGAACTCGTCGGCGACAGGGTTCGGCAACGTCAACGCGCTGAACCGGCGGATCGAGTTCCAGATTCGCTTCTCATTCTGAGGCCGGCGCGGGGTCAATCTTGCGGAAGAGGCCGCGAACGTCCAAATAGGGCTGCACGGCAAACTGCGCGTGGCTGACTTCGGCGACGAAGAGCCGCAGCGACGGGCCGAGATTGATGGACCACATGACGGTAAGCACGGTGCCGGATTTGGCTTCGAGCATCCATACGTTACCGGGCATCTGTCTTGCGCCCTGGGCTTCGAGCCGCTCGCGGATCATCGCGTCCTGACCGGGCTCGGCGTTGTCGTAACTGACGAGAAAGAGCATACAATCAGTATCGGCGAGACGCGCTGATACACTGGCATTTGGGAACCCAGTCCAAATCCGCGGAAGGCGCGGCGAGCGCGGCGGTGGTGCGGGCGGTGCGTGAGTTAGCGGAGACGGCGGGGATTCGCGAGGCGTTCCAGGGGTTCCGGCGGGATCGCGCGTGGATTCACGAGCAACACATTCAGGTGTGCCGGATTCCGGCGCCGACGTTCCTCGAGCAGCGGCGCGCGGAGCGGATGCAGGCGCAGCTTTCCGGGCTTGGCTGGGAGGCGCAGATCGACCGCGCGGGCAACGTGGTGGCGCATCTGAAGGGCGAAGCCGCGGGACCATTCGTCGCGCTGACGGCGCATCTCGATACGGTGCTCGCGCCGCGGACGCCGGAGGAGATTCACGTTACGCCGGACGGGCGGCTGAACGGGCCGGGGGTGGCGGATAACGGCTCGGGGCTGGCGGCGCTGGTGGCGATCGCGAAGACCTATCCGGGCTGCGCGGCGCTGCGCGGCGGAACGCGGAAGCCGCTGCTGGTTGCGAACGTCGGCGAGGAGGGCGAGGGGAACCTGAGCGGGATGCGGTATCTATGCCGGCAGTCTCCGTTCGCCTCGCGGATTCAGGCGTTCCTCGTCGTGGACGGGCCGGCGACGGACCACATCACGTGTCAGGCGCTGGCGAGCCGGCGGTTCGAAGTGGCGTTCACGGGACCGGGCGGGCATAGCTGGAGCGACTACGGCGTGGGCAACCCGGTGCATGCGCTGGCGCGCGCGATCGCGATGTTCGCGGACCGTCACGCGGAGATGGGCGCCACGCCGCGCTCGTCGTTCAACTTCGGCTTGATCGAGGGCGGGCTGAGCGTGAATTCGATTCCTTCGTCGGCGCGCGCGAAGCTGGACATCCGGTCGGAGAGCGTGGCGCGGCTCGAGGAGGCCGCGGCGGCGCTGGCCGGTTGCGTCGAGCGCGCGCTCGAGATCGAGAACGAGCGGGCGGCGGCGCCTCGGGGCGGGGCCGCGGTGCGGATCGGCGCGAAGCTCCGCGAGATCGGGCAGCGGCCGGGCGGGAAGCTGGCGGAGGACTCGACGCTGCTCGAGGCCGTGCGCGCCGTGGATGCGCATCTGGGAATCCGGGCGCAGATCGACTGCGCGTCCACGGATGCGAACGTGCCGCTGTCGATGGGTCTGGCGGCGCTCGCGATCGGCGCCGGAGGGCAGGGCGGCGGGGCGCACACGACAAACGAGTGGTTCCATCCGGAGGGCCGCGAGACGGGCTTGCAACGCATCCTGCTGACGGTGGCGGCCCTGCTCGACGAGGAAGCGATCTGGCCGGGCGCCGCTGCGCGCGGCGCTAGCGTCCGGCCCGCATGAAGAGCGCGCCGAAGGTGCGCGTGGAGCTGCCGCTGATCGCGGTGGCGTTCGTCTGGGGCGCGACATTCGTGCTGGTGAAGCGGGCGCTCGGCGACGTGTCGACGCTGTTGTTTCTGGCGATCCGGTTCAGCATCGCGGCGGCGTGTCTGGGGCTGCTGCTTGGCGCGAAGGCGCGTGCGGCGAAGCACTGGCGGCGGGATCTCGCCGGAGGCGTGACGGCGGGGACGTTTCTCTTCGCCGGCTACGTGCTGCAGACGCTGGGCCTCGAATACACGACGCCGTCGAAGGCCGGGTTTCTCACCGGGCTCTACATTCCCCTGGTAGCGGTTCTTGGGGCCGCGATCCATCGCAAGGCGCCGCGAGCGATGGAGGCCGCCGGGATCGCGGCCGCGGCGGCGGGCATGGGGCTGATGACGTTGCGCGGGGGCCTCGGAGGCATCAACCGGGGCGACGCGCTGATGGCGGGCTGCGCGGTGGCTTTCGCGATGCACATTCTGGTGCTGGGGCATTTCACGCCCAGGGGCGACGTGGCGTTTCTGAGCGTGGCCCAGATTGCGACGGCGGCGGTGCTGTCGCTGGCCGTGTGCGGATGGGCCGAACCGGTGCGATGGGCTTCGACGCGCGCCGTGTGGCTGGCCATCGCGGTGACGAGCGTGCTGGCCACCGCGCTGGCCTTCGCGGTCCAGACGTGGGCGCAGCAGTACAGCAGCCCGATGCGGACAGCGCTGATTTTCGCGCTCGAGCCGGTGTTCGCCTGGCTGACGTCGTTCGCCGTCGAAGGCGAGCTGTTGTCGAGGCGGGCGACGCTCGGCGCGGGGCTGATCCTGGCCGGTATCCTGGCGGTCGAATGGAAGCCGGAATCGGGCGCGGGCGAGGAACGGCTGCTCGATCCGGCCGGGTTACACTGAATGCTGACCGCGCGTCCGGGACTTGAGCGCGCGGAGCGATTATCCATGAAAATTGCATTCTTGTTTCCAGGGCAGGGATCGCAGTACGCGGGTATGGGACGGAGCCTGGCGGAGCGGTACCGGACGGCGCGGCGGACCTTCGAGGAGGCTGACGAGGCGCTCGGGTTCGGTCTGTCGCGGCTGTGTTTCGAAGGACCGGAGGACGAGCTGCGGCTCACCGAAAACACACAGCCCGCGCTGGTGGCCGTGTCGACGGCGGCATGGCGGGTGCTCGATGAGGAGGGCTGGAAGCCGGACTACGTGGCCGGGCACAGCCTGGGTGAGTACTCGGCGCTGGTGGCGGCGGGGTCGCTCGATTTTAGCGGCGCGCTGAAGCTGGTGCGCAAGCGCGGACGGTACATGCAGGAGGCCGTGCCCGCCGGCGTGGGGGCGATGGCGGCGCTGCTGAAGCTGCCGGAGGGAAAGCTTGAAGGGGTTCTCGCCGAGGCGGCGCGGGGGGAAGTGGTGAGCGCGGCGAATCTGAACTCGCCGGACCAGATCGTGATCGCGGGTCACGCCGGCGCGGTGGAGCGGGCGATGGCGCTTGCGAAGGCGGCGGGCGCGCGGCGGGCGGTCGCGCTGCCGGTGAGCGCGCCGTTCCATTGCGCGCTGATGAAGCCTGCGCAGGAGCGGCTGAAGGCGGATCTCGACGCGACAGAGTTCCGCGATCCACGCTGCACGCTAATAAACAATTGGCAGGCGCGCGAAGTGACGACGGGCGAGGAGGCGCGGCGGGGATTGTACGAGCAGGCGCCGAACCCGGTGCGGTGGACGGAGACGGTCCGTCTGCTCGTCGCGCGTGGCGTCGAGCGCGCGGTCGAGGTGGGCGCGGGCGCCGTGTTGACGGGCCTTGCGCGCAACATCGACGCGCGGCTGCGGTGCGTGAAGTTTGGCGAGGCGGAAGACAGGGAGAAGCTCGATGCGGAACTGGCTGCTTAGCGTGACAGTGGGCGCGGCGTTGACGGCAGGGGGCTGCGCGCGAAAGCCGAACGAGTTCGACGGCGCCGTGGAGGACTTCGTGTATTCGGCGCTCGCGCTGTCGCCGGTGTCGGCGACGCAGGCCGGCTACCACGTGAATCAGGGTGTCGAGCTCGACGCGCGGCTGGACGACTATTCCCCGCGGGGCATCGAGCGCCAGCGGCGTTTTTTCACCGGCTTCCGCAGCCGGCTGGAGGGATTCCCGGCCTCGTCGCTCGACGCGGAGGAGCAGGCCGACCGCCGCATCATGGAAGATCAGATCTCGCTTGCGCTGCTCGATCTGGACACGACCGAGAGTTTCAAGCACAATCCGACGGTGTATGTCGAACTACTCGGGAACGCGCTGTTTGAGCCTTATGCGCTCGACTACGCGGCCAAAGAGCGCCGGTACGGGCACATCATCGCGCGGCTGCGAGCCGCGCCGAAGTTGTTCGAGCAGGCGAAGGCGAACCTGGTGGACGCGCCGGAGGAATGGAACCGGGTAGCGCGCGAGGAGGGCGGAGGCGACGCCGCGCTGATCGATAAGACGCTGCGCTCGGATGCGCCGCCGGATCTGGCCATCGAGTACGACCAGGCGGCCGGCGAGGCGCTTGCGGCGCTGAAGGACTTCGACGCGTTCCTCAGTGGTCCGCTGGCGGCGCGGACGAGCGACTGGCGGCTGGGGCCGGACGTATATGCGAAGAAATTCGCGATCGCGATCGGCAATGGGAAGACGCCCGCCGAGACGCTTGCCGAAGCCGAGGCGGAGCTGAAGAGCGTGCGCGAGGAGATGGCGACGCTGGCGGCGCCGAAGACGGTCGAGCAGGCGCTTGACGAGATCGCGCGGCAACATGCGACGCGGGCCGGGTACTTCGACGAGGCGCGGCGGGATCTCGAGCGGGCGAGGCAGTTTGTCGAGGCGCGCGGGCTGGCGCCGCTCCCGGGAAGCGACCAGTTGCGCGTGATTCCGACGCCGGTGTTCATGCGAGGGATCTACGGCGTGGGCGGGTTCGATCCGGCGCCGGCGCTCGAGCCGTGGCTGGGCGGGTTTTACTGGATCACGCCGATTCCGGACGACTGGCCGGCAGAGCGGGTGGAGTCGAAGCTGCGCGAATACAACCGTTATGGGATGGAGCAACTTACGATTCACGAGGCGATACCGGGGCATTGGGTGCAGTTCGAGTACGCGAACCGGATCGAGCCGCGCGGGCGGCGGCTGCTGCGGGCGCTCGCCGGCAACGGGCCGTATATCGAGGGCTGGGCGGTGTACGCGCAGCAGATGATGACGGACGAGGGCTACCTGGACGGCGATCCGGGCTTGCGGCTGACGTACCTGAAGCAGATGCTGCGCGTCGTGGCGAACACGATCCTGGACGTGCGTCTGCAGACGATGGGCATGACGGATCAGCAGGCGCTCGATCTAATGACCGGGCAGACGTACCAGGAACGCGAGGAGGCGGTGGAGAAGCTGCAGCGGGCGCAGTTGTCCTCGTGCCAGTTGCCGATGTACTTCACGGGCTGGAGCGGATGGCGGCGCGCGATCGAAGAAGAAAAGCGGCGTATGGGCCCGCGGTTTCACTTAGCCGACTTTCACCGCCGCGCGCTGGACGAGGGCGCGGTGCCGCTGCCGGTGCTCGACGAGCTGCTGCGGGCGAACGAGTAGAACTTTATTTCGCGGACTACTTTACGGCAACAAGTGGAGCGTTGCTGGCGACGCCGCCGACGCTGATGACGAGAGGATAGTCCCCGGAGGCGAGCCCTGTCGGCACGCTGATATTGGCCTGCGCGAGGCCGACGAACAAAGGCGTGAGGCCGAGGAAACTGACCGGGGCGAGCTGCCCTCCCATGGCGGCCGTGAAGGGAAGGGTCGCTTTCGAGATCGCGGTGGCCGGCGTTGCCACACCGTCGGAGCCGGGGATCGTGACCGGGCCGATGCCGGTGAGATAGACGGTAATCACGTTGCCGGCGCTGACAGGGGCGCTGGGGCCATTTAGTTCGCCAGAGGGGTAGTTCTGGGCGACCGCGCGGTTGTTTCCGTACGTGAAGATGCCTGGAGCGGCGGCAGAGACGGTGAAGTTAACGGGGAGGCTGGTGGCGCTGCCGTGGGTGACGACGACGGTTGCCTGGCCGGCGGCCGTTTCCCAGGGGATCTGGAAGTTGATCTGCTGCGAATCGGCGTAGAGCAAGGGCGCGGCGATGCTGTTGACGGTGACCGAGATGCCGGCGAGGGAGACCGGCAAAGGCAGGATCGAGGCGGTGTTTTTCGTGGTGAGCAAGGTCTGGCCGAACACGGTCGCGAGCTGGCCCGGCGAGACGGCGGTGGAAAATGACGCGCCATTGGTGACGGAATTGACCACCGGGGATGGCTGCTCGGGTGAACCGATCATCGCGACGAAACCGGCCTCGTTGCCGGTAAGAGACGTGATGGCGGCATTGACAATATGGAAGTCGGCCGAAGCCGTGTTGCCCGTGGCGTAGATATTGCCCGAACCACCGACCGCGAGGCCACGGCCTGATTCGATCTGCGACCCGCCCAGGTAGGAGAGATACTTCACCGATGCGCCGCCAGGGCTCATTTCAAGGACGAAAGCGTCCTGCATGCCGCCGAACGTGGGCTGCACGGCGTCCGGGGTGGTCTTGAGATTGCTCGAATTCGTGCTCCCGGCGACATAGATATTGCCGGATGCGTCGAGGACGATGTTATATCCCGATTCGTCGCCCGAGGAGCCAAAGTAAGTGGAGTAGAGTAGCGCCGAGCCGGTGGGGTTCAGTTCGGCGACGAACACGTCACCGGCGTAGGCCCCCGACGGAAGGGCGCCCGTGCCACCCGCGTATGTGGCCTGTAGAGCATTCATGACCGGGAAATTGCGCGAGTCGGTGAACCCGGTCAGATAGGCATCCCCCGAGGAGTCCACTAAAATTGCCTCGCCGCTATCGTCGGACGAGCCGCCGAGATAGGTATAGTAGGCGATGCCGGTTCCATTGGGATTGATTTTGGCGATGAAGGCGTCGCCAGTCGAACTTCCGCCCCCGTACTGGGATTGGAATGCGCCCTTTGTGGCCAGATTCGAGGAAAAGGTCGCGCCGGTGACGTAGGCGGCGCCCGAGGAGTCGACGGCAATGGCGTTGCAGTAATCGCTCACCGTGCCGCCCAGGTAAGTCGAGTATATGGCTGCGCTGAGGGATGGATTGAGTTCGGTGATAAAGCAGGCGTAAGTGCCTTGAATCGTCGATTGGAGTGCGTTCTGAAGAGGGAAGTCGGTGACGCAGGTCTGGCCGGTGACATAGACATTGCCCGAGGGATCTGACGCGATGCCATACCCTTCGTTGTAATCGGCGGTGCAGGAGTTATCGTTCAAGTGCCCGCCGATGTAAGTTGCAGCGAGGATGTTGAGATTTGCGTCAAGTTTGACGGCGAAGGCGGTATCTTCGCTCAGGTTGGTTCCTGTGCCCTGGAACACCTTGGCGGGATAGACCGGAAAGTTCGTGGATTCGGTTTCGCCGGTGAGCAGGAGGTTGCCGGAGGGATCGAGCGCGATGGCGTAGGCTTCGTCTTCGGAGGAACCGCCGATGTACGAGGACAGGAGAAGTTTTCCGGTGGGATCGAACTTACTTACAACGATGTCATCGTATCCGCCGCGGAAGGTCGTGCTGCCGGGCGGCATGGTTTGGAAATCGGTGGAGTCGCTCCAGCCGGCGACGTAGGCATTGCCGGAGGAATCGACGGCGACGGACTCGAGCCCGGTGTATTGGTTGCCTCCGAGGTAGGTGGCGAAGACGAGAATGGGATCGAGGATCAACGGCTGGGAACGGTCGTAAGCGCCAAGCGAGAAGGCGATGACATTGCCGCCGGCGAGGACGGCGCGCGCGGGCACGTCGCGGCGCTGGCCGTGGACGAACTGGTAAGCGATGGGGCGCTTTTGCACCACGGCGCCGCCCGCGGTGACATCGCCGGCGGAAGTTACGGTGAGTGGGCCGCCGGCGTCGATGGCGATGCGGAGGCGGGCCGGGTCGGCGCCGGGCGCGACGCGGAGGTCGTATTCGAGCGAGCCGCGCGCGCCGTGGTACAGAACGTCGACGCCTGGGTAGATGTTGTCGAAGGCGACCGAGGCCGCGGCGGGGACGGCGGTACGCCAGGCCGCGGGGTCATTGCCGAGGTAGAAGTTGAATTTGGCCCGCGGAGCGATCGGTTCGGCGGCGGCGCGTGGATTGGCGCCGGGGAAACGGATGCCGGTTGTGCGAGCGCCGATCGAGATCGCGGCGCCGGAGGGAGAAACCGAGATCACCCCGCGTGGAGTGCGCGCGAGGAATGACGCGCCGGACCTACCGGGTGCGAACAGCAGCTCGCGGTTGAAGCCGGCCGGGGTGGCGGCGCTTGCAGGTCGATGAGGGCTCCCGCCCGCAAAGGCGAGCGTGGCCAGGCCCAGGGCGGAGAAAACGAAACGGACGGCGGACGGAGTGACAGACACCGGGTGAATGCTCCTGAAAGATTCAGCTTACGCTGAGCAAAATCGTATCACGATTGTTAACCGAAAATGTCGAGTAAGTCGGCGAAGACGCCGTAAGCGGTCTGCTCGACGCCGGGGGCGAGCGAGATCGTGCCGACGACGCCCATCAGATCGGTGTGGAGGAGGAGCAGGTTCGACGTGCCCTGGACAATGGCGAGCGGGTCGGTGAGGTCGAGCACCTCGGCGCGGACGCGGAGGCGCACGCGCCCCGAGGAGAGGCGGCCGCGGGAGACGAGGCGGACGGTCTTGCGGGATTGCGCGAGGGTCGCGACGCGTTCGGGCGTGAGGCGGCCGATGCCGCGGCGGTCGACGTCGAGCGGCGACAGGCGGGCGTCCATGAGCACATTGGCGAGGGCTGCGGCTTTCACGGCGGAGTCCCATCCGTCGATGTCGAACGAGGGGTCGGCCTCGGCGATGCCGAGCGACTGGGCGCGGGCGATGCCGTCGTCCATCGAGCGGCCCTCGCGCATGGCCTCGATGACGAGGTTCGAAGTCGAGTTGAGCACGCCCGAGAAACCGAGGACGCGGACGCCGGGCAGCGTTTTGCGTACCAGGTTGAAGACCGGCGCGCCATCCATGACGGTGGACTCGAAGCGGAAGAGGACTCGCGCGGCGCGGGCTTCGGCGGCGAGGGCGGAATAGGCGTGGGCGATGGGGCCCTTGTTCGCGGTCACGACGTGGAGGCCGCGGGCGAAGGCGGCGCGGATGTGCGAGACGGCGGGCTCGCCGGTGGCTGGGTTGAGCGGGGTGAGCTCGACCATGGCGTGCGGCGAGGCGCGGTCGAGGAACTCTTCGGCCGAGCGGGCCGGCGGGCCGAAGACGGGCGTGGCCGGGAGGCCGGCCGGGTTGTACACCGTGCCGTGGCGCGCGGTGTGGATGGCGGCGATGCGGAACGGATACTCGGCGCGCCGGGATTCGATCAGGCGGGCAAACGCGCGGCCCACGGCGCCGAAACCGATCAGGGCGAGATTCAATCTCACAGTGTAGCCGCGGGAAAGGCCCGCGAGAACGAGCGCCCGGTTCGCACCAGTATAGAATAGGCAGTTCACATGTCGTATCAGATTCAACCGATCAAGGAATTTCTCGTCCGCCCCGCCCTTCCGGTAAAGCTTTCGCGGCTGGGCGAGCTTGCCAACAATCTGCTTTGGAGCTGGGACCACTCGGTGCGGGCGGTCTTCCGGCGGCTGGATCCGGCGCTCTGGAAATCGTGCGGCCACAATCCGGTGCTGTTTCTCGGCCGGGTGCCGCAGGCGGCGCTCGAGAAGCGGGCGACCGATCCGATCTACCTCGGCGTGTACCGGCACGCCTGCGAGAGGCTGGACGCGTACCTGGGCGCCGAGGGCCAGCACCTGGACGGCCGGCTCATCGCGTATTTCTCGATGGAATACGGGCTGGTGGACTGCATGCCGATTTACTCGGGCGGCCTCGGCGTGCTGAGCGGCGACCACCTGAAGGCGTCGAGCGACGCGGGCTTCCCGCTGGTGGGGATCGGGCTGTTGTATCAGAAGGGATATTTGAAGCAGGTCTTGAACCCGGACGGGCTGCAGCAGGAGCGCAACCCGGTGAACGACTTCTACACGCTGCCGGTGCGGCCCTACACGCGCGAGGATGGCTCGGAAGTGTTTGTAAGCGTGAAGCTGCCGAGCGGCGAAGTGACGATCAAGCTATGGGTGATGGAGGTCGGACGCGTCAAGCTGTATCTGCTCGACACGAACATTCCGGAAAACTCCTCGGCGGAGGACCGCGAGATCACCGACCAGCTTTATGGCGGCGACACGCACAAGCGCATCCGGCAGGAGATCGTGCTGGGGATCAGCGGCATGCGCGTGCTGCGGGCGCTGGGGATCGAGCCGACGGTGTTTCACATGAACGAGGGGCACTCGGCGTTTCTGGCGATCGAGCGAATCCGTCTGCTGATGCAGGAGCACGGGCTGCGGTTCGAAGAGGCGTTCGAGGCCTCGCGGCGGGGCAACGTGTTCACGACGCACACGTCGGTGCCGGCGGGCATCGATTTGTTCGACACCGGCATGATGTACCAGTATTTCGAGCCGTTCTGCCGCGAGAACGGCATCCCGTTCGACTCGTTCCTGGCGCTGGGCCGCTATGACGGCGCGGGCGGCGGCGATCCGTTTTCGATGGCGTTGTTCGCGCTGCGGTGCTCGGCGCTGCGCAATGCGGTGAGCCGGCTGCATCGGGCGGTGTCGCAGGAGATGTGGCAGGGGCTGTGGCCGAAGCTGCCGGTGTGGGAGGTGCCGATCACGTCGGTGACCAACGGCGTGCATCTGCCGGCGTGGGTCAGCGGGGAGCTGGCGCTGATCTACGACCAGTATCTGGCGCCGGAATGGCGCGACGGGTACACCGACCCGAAGGTCTGGGAGATGGTGAAGGAGATTCCGAGCCAGGATTTGTGGGAGGGGCACCGCCGGCGGAAACGGGCGTTGACGTCGTTCGTGCGGGACCGCTCGACGGCGAGTGCGCTGAACCGCAAGGCCAGCTTGAGCGAGCAGCGAAGGATGGCGGAAGTGCTCGACCCGGACACGCTGACGATCGGCTTCGCGCGACGGTTCGCGACTTACAAGCGCGCCACCCTGCTGTTCCACGACAAGGAACGGCTGAAGCGGATTTTGACCAACCCGAAGCGGCCCGTGCAGGTGGTGATCGCGGGCAAGGCGCATCCGAAGGACATGCCGGGCAAGATGCTGATTCGCGAGATCGTCCAGTTGTCGCGCGATCCGGATCTTTCGCGGCATCTGGTTTTTGTCGAGGATTATGGAATGGACGTCGCGCGCGATCTGGTGCAGGGCGTGGATATCTGGCTGAACACGCCCCGGCGCGGCGAAGAGGCCTGCGGCACCAGCGGCATGAAGGCGGCGATGAACGGTGTGTTGAACCTGAGCATTCTCGACGGCTGGTTCGACGAAGCGTTCGAGGACATGGGCGGCTGGGCGATCGGGGACCGCGAGCCGTATGAGCCCGACCAGGACGAGGTACACGCGCGAGCCATTTATTCGCTGCTCGAGAACGAGATTGTCCCGCTGTACTACGAGCGTAATGAGGTGGGCGTGCCGGAAGAGTGGATACGCCGCGTGAAAGCGTCGCTCCAGTGCGTGAGCCCGCGGTTCAACTGCCTGCGGATGGTCGAAGAGTACATGAGCGAGCTGTACGGGCCGGCGCACGCGGGCTGGATTAGCATGGAGGCGAATCAGTTCGACGCGGCGCGGAGTCTCACGCGGTGGGGCGAGCAGATAAACAGCGTGTGGAACCAGGTGAAGTTCGTCGAGATCGGGCCGGGGCCCGCCGGGCCGGTGCTGACGGGGGCCTCGGTGCCGCTGCGGGCGATGGTGGATCTGGCGGGCCTGTCGCCGAAGGACGTGCGCGTCGAAGCCGTGGTGGGCCGCATCGGCTCGACCGGAAAACTGGAAAACACGCAGGTGCTCACGCTGCGGCCGGTGGAGCAGCAGGGCCAGGCGTACACCTACGCCGACACCTATGTCCCGCATCAAAGCGGGCGGTTGGGCTATTCGCTGCGGATCAGCCCGAATCACTATGACGATCCGCTAACTCGTCCGTGTCACTCGCCGCTCAAGTGGGGCGGCGAATAATTTACTGGATTCGGGGACCGATCCGTGGTAAATATGGGTTAAGCCGTAAGGCAGGAGCCCCGTACCCTCCCCGTAGTGGTTCCTGAGGCGACCCCCAGTTTTTACTCGACGATGTGATCCGCCGTCTCCGCCTCCCGATGGTTGTGCGCCGGCGGTTGGGATTGCAAGTAAAGGGCTGGAGGATCCCGTCCGCGGTTCGCCGGATCGATTCGGCGGGCAGGACGCTCGCGGCAACCCGCCGGGTGCGCGGCGGGAGATGGACGCGCGGCTATCGTCGCGCCGGAGCGAATCTCAATGGATGACGACCGCAAGTATCGCCAGCACGGCTACATGGATTCAGGCCGCGGCTCGAATGGCGACCGCCGCGAAGACCGGCCCCGCCCAACGGGCCCGCGGCCTCCGCTCGATGTAACCGGACCACGGCTGCCACGCCTGGTGCAGAGCGTGGTGGCGGTGCGCTGTTATAACTGCTCGACGGCGCTCGCGACGGGCTCGGACTTTCCGGCGACCTGCCCGAAGTGCGGCGTGGCGCTGCATTGCTGCAAGCAGTGCGCGCACTTCGAGCCGTCGACGCGCTTTCAGTGTCTGAAGCCGATCCCGGTCCGCATCGCGGCCAAGGATCGGGCCAACGAATGCGATTTGTTCAAAACCCGCGTGACGGTGGCCCGCGACGCGGCGCCCGGGCCGCAGGGGCAAGCGCCGGGGCGGGTCGCCACCGACGCGCCGAAGTCGCCCAACGACGCACGGGCGGCGTTCGACAATCTGTTCAAGAAGTAGCGGCGCCGGCCTCTACACATCGCGCACGCAGCGGAAGCCGATGTTCGTGGTCGCGCTGTCGGGTGTGTTGGCCGTGCGCGCGGCGACGCGGTAGCGATTGCAGTACGACTCATGGCATAGGTACGAGCCGCCCTTCATCACCTTCGCGGCGCCCTCGGGCGGGCCCGCCGGATTGCGCCGCGTGCCGAGCACGTGGAACGCGGGATGAAACCAGTCGTGGCACCACTCCCAGACGTTGCCGGTGATCGTGAAGAGCCCGTAGCCATTGGGCGGGAAGGCGTCGACGGGAGCCGGCCCGGCGTAACCGTCTTCGGCGAGGTCCAGGGTGGGGAACTCGCCCTGCCATACGTTGCACAGATGGCGGCCTTCGGGCGTCAGTTCGTCGCCCCAGGGGAAGCGCTTCTGTTCCAGGCCGCCGCGGGAGGCGTACTCCCATTCGGCTTCGGTGGGCAGGCGCTTGCCGGCCCAGGCCGCGTACGCGGCGGCGTCGTTCCATGACACCTGCGTGACCGGATAGTCGTCGCGAGCCTCGAGGTTCGAATCGGGGCCTTCCGGATGCAGCCAGCAAGCGCCGCTGACGCGGCACCACCACGGGGCGGCGGCGACGGTATCCTCGACGAGGGCGGCGTAGCGGCCGGGCGGGATGTGCCCTTGAAAGACGAACGACCAGCCGAAGCGCCCGGCCTCGGTCACGTAGCCGGTGGCGCGGATGAATTCGCGGAAGAGCAGGTTGGTCACGGGCCGCGCGTCGATGTAGAACGGATCGAGAGTCACCTCGCGCACCGGCCCCTCGCCGTCGGCCGGGAAGCCTTCGTCGCTATCGGTTCCCATGAGGAACGGTCCGCCGTCGAGACGGATCATGGCGTCGAGCGAGCCGGCGCGGGTGCGCGGGACCGCCAGCGACTCGCGGCGCGAGGCGGCCAGTACGAGTGCGCGCTGCTTGGTGGGCGCGCAACAGGGATGCGCGGCGCTGGGCTCGGGTTGAAGCGGGACGTGGCCGCTCATCGCGACGTCACAATGACCGCGTTGGCGCGGAGGTGGTCGAGGAAGCGCTCGAGCGCGTGCTGGCGCTTGCGGGCGGCGAGCCGCTCGCGGATGCTTTCTTCCACTTCTTCGAGCGCCGCGACACGCGCGGGTTTCTTTTCGAAGAGTCGCGCGATGTGAAAACCGAACGGCGTGCGGAAGATGGGGCTGACGTCGCCCGGGCGCAGGTTGAAGACGACTTCGTCGAACTCCTCGACCATCTGGCCGCGGGCGAACCAGCCCAAGTCGCCGCCCTGCTCGGGACAATCGGAGTGGCGCGAGGCGAGGTCCTCGAACGAGGCGCCGGCGCGGAGCTCGGCTTCGATCGCGCGCAAGGCTTCCAGCGCCGGGCCGGGATCGTCGCCCTCGGCGGTGTTTTTCACGATGTGCGCGGCGTGTACGAGTTCCGGCATCTCGAACTCGGAGCGATGCGCGCGGTAGTACTCGACGACGTCCTTGCGGCGGATCTCGCCGATGCGCCCGGCGTGGCGCGCCACGAGACGGTCGACGCGCAGGCTCAGCTCGATCTCCGGAGACAGAACCGCAACGCCCGCGCGGCAGCCCGCGGCGCCGGGCGCGGCGGCATGCTGGCTGGCGAGCGCGGATTCGACCGTTTCGCGGGGCAGCGGCTCGGTATCGGCGAGCGCGGACTGGTGCAGGAGTTCGCGTTCGATGACGTTTTCGAGCGACCATTCGCGCAATCGCCGGTCAATGTCGGCGGGCGATGCGCCCGGCATGGCGGCGGCGAGATGCGGACGGAGCCGGCGAGCCTCGGCTTGAATCAGCGAGTCGTCGAGCGGTTGGCCGTTAATGATTGTCGGCACGTCTTAGCCACCACGATACTACAGAGCATGCGATCCATCGGGGTGGGGCGGCGCGGCGGGCGCGGAACCCTGTATCCTCAGACCATGGGCTGTTTGAACTCGATCGAATCGATCGTCCACGAAGTCGTCACGCGCTATCAGGAGGAGATCGAACGGTTGCGTGCCATGCCGGCGGCTCCCGAGGAGCGGCTGTTCCATTCTCCGGCGGCGCGGGCGCTGAAAGAAGAGATCCTGGCGGTTGGCAAGAAGCTATGGCTGCGCGAGTTCGTGGACGGCAACGGAGGCAACATCTCGTGCCGTCTGACCGACGACCTGGTGCTCGCAACGCCGACCATGCGAAGTAAATACGATCTAAGGATCGAGGACATCTCGCTGGTCGATCTGAACAACCGGCGGATCTGCGGCAGCCAGCCGCATACCAGCGAAATTCTGCTCCACCTGACGATCTACCGCAACTGCCCGTCGGCGAGGGCGGTGGTGCATTGCCATCCGCCGCACGCGACGGCGTACTCGATCACCGGCATCGAGCCGCCGCTCGGCGTCCTGCCCGAGTACGAAGTGTTCGTGGGAGTGGCGCGGGTGTCCGGCTACGACACGCCCGGCACGCAGGCGTTCGCCGACACCGTGCTGCCCTACGTAGCGGAGCACAATACGGTGCTGCTGGCCAACCACGGGATCGTGTGTTGGGCGGACACGGTGACCCACGCCGAGTGGCAGGCGGAGGTGCTGGACACGTACTGCCGGACGCTGATGCTCGCGGCGCAGCTTGGGAAGCCTGTCACGCATATCCCTCCGCCGAAGGTGGCCGATCTGGTTCGCTTGAAGAAGAAGCTGGGGCTGCCGGATCCGCGGCATGAGACGAACGGCGCGGCGCCACCGATGGCCGCGGCGGCGCCGCCCGCCAAGCCGGGCGTCGAAGGCGTGGGCGACGAGCGGATCCGGATTCTCGCCAAGCACATTGCGGCCGAGCTGGCGGAGCGGCTGCGGGCCCGCTAAGACCGGCAAAAGCGGACGACGGCGGCGCGCAGACAGCGCACGCACTTGCGCAAGGCGGAGACGGGAACGAATTCGCCGGTGCGGTGCGCAACGGTCATGTCGCCCGGCCCGAAGACGACAGCTTCGCCGCCGGGAACGCGAACGTGCGCCGCTTCCGTGCCGAACGCCACGGTGGTTGCGGCGCGGCCGCTGGTTTTTGCGAGGAACGCGGCGAGTTCCGAGCTGGGTGACGGATCGAACGGCGGATCGAGGCGCAGCGGAGCGATGCGCGCATCGAGCGCGGGCGTGCGGCGGCGCAGCCGGGCGAGTTGTTCTTCGATGAGATCAAGAGCGCGCGCGGCGGGCTCGCCGGGGATGGGCCTCCACTCGACGGTGATGCGGCAGGCGCCGGGAACGATGTTTTTCGCCGTGCCGCCTTGGATGAGCCCGGCGTTCACGGTGGTGTACGGCGGGTCGAAATCGCGATTGCGGCGACGGGCGAGCTGCGCGGCGGCGCGCTCGATGGCGGCGACAACGCGGGCGGCGTCGAAGATCGCGCTTCGTCCAGCGGCGGGGAAGGCGCTGTGGGCCTCGCGGCCGGTGACGACGATCTCGGCGAGCCCGTAGCCTTTGCCGGCGCGGACCGGGTGCAGACCCGTCGGCTCGCCCACGATCACGCGGGGAGCGTGCAGGGCGCCTCGCGCGGCCACGTGTTTGGCGCCGATGCGGCCGATCTCCTCGTCCGCGGTGAGCGCGATTTCGAGCGGCGCGGTGAGGGCGTGGACGTCGAGTTCGGCGGCGCAGGCCAGCACGCACGCGAGGAAGCCTTTGACATCGCAACTTCCCCGCCCATGGACCCGGCCGCGGCGCAGCGCGGGGCGCACGGCTTCGCGCCAGGAAGGGTCGTACGGGACGGTGTCGGTGTGGCAGACGAACCCAAGCGCGGGCGGAGTGTGCGCGGGCCTGCGCGTGCGCGCGACGAGGTTGACCTTGCGCGTGCCGGCGGCGTCGCGATACGCGTACAGGCGGACGATCCAGCGCGCGGAGTCGAAGTAGCGCGTGGCGTAGCCGATCAGCGGCTCGTTACTCAGCGCGGAGACCGAGGGGATGCGCACAAGGTCCATCAGGATTTGCTCGACGGGCTTCATGACGCCTCGCCCCAAAGTTCCCGTTGCGTCGCGGCGAATTCGCGGACGATTTCGGGCTCGAGTGCGTGGCGGCCTTCGTGGACAACCTCGCGTCCGCCAACGACGACTTCACGGATCGATGCGCGGCCGCCGGCGAAGACGATGTGGCTGAGCAGCGCCTCGGCTCCGGCGCCGGCGAGCGCTGGATCGTCGAGATCGACGGTGAAGAAGTCCGCGGCGAGTCCGGGTGCGAGAGCCCCGCTGGGAACGCCGAGGCTGCGCGCGCCGGCGGAGGTTGCGGAAGCGAACAGCCGCCGGGCAAGCGATTCGGCGCCATCGCCGGGCGCGAGAACTGCGCGCTCGAGGCGGCGCAGGCGCAGGTGATAGTCGAGCTCGCGCGCGTCTTCGAGCAGGTCAATCTGTACGTTGCTGTCCGAGCCGAGACAGATTGGCGCGCCGGCGTCGAAGAGCGCGGCCGCGTCGATCACGCCATCGCCGAGATTGCGCTCCGTGGTGGGACACGCGCAGACGGATGCGCCCGAGGCGGCGAGGCGCGCGGCTTCGGCCCGCGTGATATGGATCGCGTGGACGGCGGTGAGACGCGCGTCGAGCAGGCCGTTGGCATCGAGCAGCTCGATGGGACGCAGGCCATGCTCGGCGAGACAGGCGTCCACCTCCGCGGGTTGCTCGGCCGCGTGGATGTGAATGGGCAGGGAGGCGCCGAGCGCGTAGGCCGAGACACGCCGCAAATAATCGAGCGGCAGCGCGCGAACGCTGTGTGGGGCGACGCCGGCCGATGCGTCGCCTCCCGGCGGAAGACCGGCGCGCAGCGCTTCGGTATCGGCGATGAAGTCTTCCACATCCGGAGTGAGGAAGCGCCGCTGGGCCGGAGTGAGCGCCTGGCCGAAGCCTGCGCGCGCGTAAGCGGTGCGGAGAAGAACGATGCGAAGGCCGGTGTCGGCGGCGGCGCGGAGCACGGCGTGGGCGAGCAGGTTGCGTTCGGCATATGGCGTTCCGTCCGGCTGGCGGTGCAGATAGTGGAACTCGCCCACGGTGGTGATGCCCGAGAGCAGCATCTCGAGGAACGCCATGCGCGCGGCGCGGTACACCGAGGCGGGCGTGAGGCGCGCGGCGGCGTGGTACATCCTCTCGCGCCAGGTCCAAAACGTATCGCGCTCCGCCGCGCCGCGGCGCTCGGTGCGCCCGCGGATCACGCGCTGGAAACTGTGCGAGTGCGCGTTGACTAGACCTGGAAGCAGCGCGCGGCCCGGCAGCCGGCGGGCGGCGGCAAGATCCGCGGGGCTGCGCGACAGGCGCGCGATGCGTCCGCCGGATTCGACGATGGCCAGCGAGGATTCGAAGGCTCCGTCCACAAGGACGAGATCGGGAAGCCAGGCGGATTCCGGCGCCGTGTCCAAGCGTTCAGGGTAGCGCGCGGCTCAGGCGCGCACGCGAACGGCGAGACGGGACCCGGCCACGATTTCGACCGGCGCATCGAAGGCGGCGGTGAGAAGGCCGCCGGCGCGGCGGGCGGTGTGTGCGAGCGCGCGGCCATCGAGCGAAGCGGAGACCGTGCCTGGAGCGGATGGAATCGCGCACGAACGGCAGGCCAGCCGGCCTTCGAGGACGCGCAGCTCGAAGCGCGTCTGGCCGCCCCGGCTGAGAGAGAACTCGCCCCAGGCCGAAGCCGCCGACCAGAAGCACTGGAAGCGCGAGGTATCCATTCGCGGCGCCGCGATCACGGCCGCCTCGGGCGCATGGTAGCGGAAGCCGCTGAGCGCGAGCAGCGCAGACCACGCCGCCATCGCGCGCGCGTAGTGATGCCCGCACTCGGCCTCGTCCCAGGGATTGCGCTTCACGCCGTCGTAGCGGGCGCGGATGTTCGCGATGCACTCGACGCCCTCGCGCACCATGCCCGCGTAGATCATGTGCGCGGCGGTGGAATACTCGAAGCCAGTCATCACTTCGGCGAAGTAAGGGAACGGGACGTCCGGGCGCGCGCCCGTGCCGTAGTCGCAGATCACGAGCGCGGATTCGCCGTTGAGCGCGAAGGTGCGCTCGACGCATTCGTGGTGATAGAGAGCGCGCTTGTAGTTGTATTGGTAGATCGACGCGAGCGTGCGCCGGACGTGCGCGGGGTCGAGCAGCGGGCCGAGGCCCAGGACTTCGGCGAGATACTGGCCAACAAGCTGATCGACAAGGCATCCGTCGCCAGCCTGAAACTCGGGATGCTCGGTGTCCCGCGCGCCCATGCCGCTGCGCAGCGATGCGGCGATCTGGTCCGGCGCGAAGCCGCGCGGGCGCTGAATGTAGAACTCGCCGTTAAACAGATTGGCGTCGATCCAGCGGCTGCCGCGCTCGAACAGCGCGCGGTAGCGGGCGGCCGAATCCACGTCGCCCACGGCGCGGGCCATCTCTTCGGCGGCGCGCAGAGCGCCGAGATAATACACGCCGCACTGCGGATTCGGCCCGTAGAACTCGACGTCGTAGGTGTTGTGTTGCACGCCTTCCATGACGCCGTCCTGGTTCGCGTCCCAGCCGCCGGGGATCCAGGCGAACTCGAGCGCCTTCTTGACGCGCGGCCAGAGTTGCGCCAGCCACCCGGCGTCGCCGGAGAGAATCCAGTCGAGGCAGGCGTGGAGGATCTGGCCCATCTGGCCGTCGGCTGCGGCGAAGCCGGAGCGCTCGATGCGGTCGGGCAGAAGCTGGCGGAAGTGGATCGCTCCGGCGTCGTCCATCGAGTAGCCGAAGGCCGAGGCGCGCAGCGAGCGGGCGAAAGAGGGGAACAGATGCGCGGTTGCGGTCTCGTAATTCCAGACGTGCGTGCAGTTGCCGAAGCAGCAGCCGGATTGATCGTTGACGCCCTCGAAGCCGTGAAACGCTCCGTCCGCGGTGCGAAAACAGGTGGTCGAGGCGAGCGTACTGAGATTCGCGGTGGCGGCGTCCTTCACCGCGGCGGGAAGCGTACTCGCGCGGATCGTGGCCGAGAAGGCGCGGGTGCGGCGCTCGAGATCGGCGAGATGCGCGGCGGCGTACCCGGCTGATTGCCAGGCATCGGCGAAACGCGTGCAGTAGTGGTTGCCGAGGATCGCGTGTTCCGAGCCCTTCGGCGCCTGCCAGCCGCACCAGGAGGGCGTGCGGTTGGGAAAGCGCCAGGCGAGAAGGAACGTGTAGACGCCCTCGGCGCGCGGGGCGATGGTCTGGCGCAGGCAGAGCGAAGCGGTGAGCCCGGGGTGCGCGGGCTCGACGGCCAGATCGCCAAATTTCGAGAAGCGGTCCCAGAAGTGCAGCGGTGAGTTCCACCAGCGGCCCTGCGGCCATCCGGGCCAGTGGCTCACCGAGCCCGCTTCGGGCGCGATGACGGCGAGAGCGAGCGTGCCGCGCATCGGATCGGAGGCGTCGAGCGCGGGGTTGCTCATCTCGAGGCCGGAGAGCGAGCCCTCGCCCGTGCGCCAGAGGTTCTCGCGGCCGTCGCGCGGCGTCTCCGAGGCGGCGCCGTGCGGCGGCGCGGCCGGATGCACCGGGTTGTCGAGCGAGTACGCGACCGACACTTCGGCCGGCACGTCGGCATGATTGCGCACGCGATAGCGCAGCACGGCGACCGGCAAGCCGGAGCTGTCCGGATCGAGCGGGATGAATGGCGAGAACGCTTCGAGCGAGACCCGCACGGGCAATTCGGCGTCGTCGAATTCGATGCGCGCGAGCGGATACTCGCCGAAGAAGCGCGCCGAGGCGAGGCGCGGCAGACCCGGCGCGTTCTTCGATCCAAGCCCGTCGGCGCCTTCGTAAGGCGGAAGAATGCGCGACTCGAGGACGCGCGCGACGGGTTTCGCGGCGCCCGTTTTCACCCAAAGCGAGGCGAAGGCGTAGTCGGGTGCGTAGCCCTTGTTCGGACGATTGAAAATTTCCCAGTCGCGCAACTCGCCGCGTCCTCCGAGGCTGACGCTGCCCGCCCCGGCGCCGCCAAGCGGGAACGCGATGCGGGCGAGTGGCGCGCCTTCGAAGCGGCGCGGATAGCCGAAATCGAGCGCAGGCGTGGCCGCGTCTGCCGGTGGCGGAGCCGCGCCGGCGGGCGAGGACTCCGCCGCCGCGCCCGCACCCGCCATCGCCGCTTGCCGGAGAAACGTCCGCCTGCCGGTGCCTTGTCCGCCGTTCATCGCCTACTACTGTACAGGTCTTGACGGCGGGCGGCGGCTCGGGCTCGACGCCGAGGATCGACGCGGGCGCCTGGGCGAAGCAGCTCAACTCGTCGCGGCTGGATGTGTGTGTTGTCGTTGAAGTAGAACGAATTCGGGCGCGCGGCACAGGCGGACATCCGACTTGATTAAAATCGTAGGGGCTGACCGGAGCACGGCGCTTGGGCGGCGGTGAAGCGAAACGAATCGTTAGGGGGCGAGATGCGGCGTATCAAGGGGTACGAGATCGGTTTGGCGGCGTTGCTGGCGTTCACCGGGAGCTGCGCGAAGCATCCAAGCGACAATGCGCTGGCCAACGATATCAAGGCGCGGTTGTTTTCGGATCCGGATCTGCGCGCGACGAACATCAACGTCGCGGTGCAGAACGGGGCGGTCACGCTCAGCGGCGATGTGCCAAACGCCGACACGGAGTTGAAAGCGGTGAAAATCGCGAACGACGCGCCGGGCGCAAAGCGCGTGGACGACCAGATCAAGGTGCAGGGCGCGCAGCCGGCGCAGGGCGGCTCCGGCGCGGTTGCGTCGCCGAACAACCCTCCGGGGCTCGGCTCGCAGCCCGCGCCGCCGCGGCCCGTTTCCGTCACGATTCCGAGCGGCACGCCGATCACGATCCGCATGGTCGATAGCGTCGACTCGAAGACCAACACAACGGGCCAGCAATTCCGCGCCACGCTCGACGACTCGATCCGGGTGAACGGCCAGGTAGTGGCGCCGCGCCAATCCGATGTCATGGTGCGCCTGGCGCAGGCGCGGGGCGCGGGGCGGATTCGCGGACAGAGCGAGCTCGAGCTGCGGCTTGTGAAGATGACGGTGAATGGCGCCGACTATCCACTCACGAGCAATGTGTATGAGGAGAAGGGCAAGGCGCGCGGCAAGCAGACAGCGATTCGCACCGGCATCGGCGCGGCGGCGGGCGCGCTCATCGGCGCGCTTGCGGGCGGCGGCAGGGGTGCGGCGGTCGGCGCGGGAGTCGGAGGCGGAGGCGTGGCGGGCTATCAAATCTTCACGCACGGCCAGCAGATCCGGATCCCATCCGAGACGCTGTTGAACTTCACCCTGCAAGCGCCGGTGACGATGGAGGCGATGCCGCAATGACGACGCGAAGACAGGCCGTGAGGATCGGTTTTTGGTTGAGCGCGTGGGCGCTTGTGGTCACCCTGGGGGCCCAGACGACGCCGGCGACGGGCCGGCTGGTGTACCTCGGTACCTATACGGGACCCGGGAGCCAGGGCATTTACGCGGTCCGCTTCGATGCGGCGACGGGCGATGTGAGCGCGCCGTTCCTGGCCGCGGCGACGCCGAACCCGTCCTTCGTGATCGTGCATCCGAACCGGAAGTTCGTCTATGCGGTGGATGAGATGAGGCAGGGCTCGGTACACGCGTTCGCGATCGAGGCGGGAAGCGGGAAGTTGACGGCGCTGAACGAGGTTTCGACGCGCGGCTCGGGCACTTGCTACATCTCGCTCGACCGCGCCGGGCGCTTCCTGATGGCCGCCAACTATAACTCAGGCAGCGTGGCGGTGTTTCCGGTCGAAGCGGATGGGCGTCTGGGCGATGCGACGGCGTTCGTGCAGCACCAGGGCAAGGGGGCGAACCCCGCGCGACAGGCGGGACCGCACGCGCACTGGATTCTGGCCGCGCCGGGCAACCGCTTCGTGCTCTCGGCCGACCTCGGCCTGGACCAGGTGCTGGTGGACCGCTTCGACGCGGCGAAGGGGACACTTACTCCGAATACGCCGCCGTTTTATCATGGCGCGGCGGGTTCGGGTCCGCGGCACCTGGCCTTCACGCCGAACGCGCGCTTCGCGTACCTGGTGAGCGAGATGGCCGCCACCGTCACCGCGCTGGCCTGGGACGGGCGGAGCGGCGTGTTGCACGAGATGCAGACGCTGTCGCTTGTGCCGGACGATTATCACCAGCCGAACGACGGCGCCGAGGTTGCGGTGAGTGCGTCGGGCCGGTTCGTTTACGCGTCCGACCGCGGGCACGACAGCATCTCGGTGTTTTCGATCCACCCGGCGACGGGCCAGCTCACCTTGGTCGAGCGCTCGCCGACGCTTGGGAAGACGCCGCGCAGCTTCGCGCTCGATCCGACGGGCCGGTACCTGTTCGCGGCGAATCAGGACTCGGCGTCGGTAGTGATTTTCCGCGTGGACGCGAAGACGGGCAAGCTCGCGCCGGCGGGCAGGACGATCGCGGTGCAGTCGCCGGTCTCGGTCGCTTTCCTGCCCTGAGTACGCGTGAAGGTTACACTGGCGTACATGACGCCGCGAACGGTCGTTCTTCTTCTTGCCGTATGCGCTCCGGCGATGGCGCAGAGCTACGATCTGGTGATCGCGCACGGGCGGGTCATGGACCCGGCAACTAATCTCGACGCGGTGCGCAATGTCGGCATCCGCGAGGGCAAGGTGGCGATCGTGACGGCGCAGGAGATCCACGGCCGCGAGACGATCGAGGCGCAGGGCCTGGTCGTGGCGCCGGGCTTCATCGACCTGCATTCGCACGGACAGGACGAGGAGAACTACCGCTTCAAGGCGCACGACGGCGTGACGACGGCGCTCGAGCTCGAGGTCGGCGTATGGCCCGTGAAGCCGTGGTACGCGGCGCGGGCGGAAAAATCGTTGATCAATTTCGGCGCATCGAGCGGCTTCCTCGCCGCTACGATGGCGGTGCTCGGCGATAGCGGCACGCTGCTTCCGCGCGACAAAGCCGTCGACACGGCGCCCGATCCGGCCGAGCAGAGGCAGGTTCTCGACGACGTGGCCGGCGGGCTCGCCGACGGAGCGCTGGGCGTGGGCATCGGCATCGCCTACGTGCCGAAGACGTCGCGCGAGGAGATCTTCCGCGCGTTCGAGATCGCCAGCCACTGGCGGCGCCCGTGCTTCGTCCACATGCGCTTCAACGGCACGGGCGAGCCGGGCGTGGTGGACGCGGTGCAGGAGGTGCTGGCGGATGCGGTGTCGACCGGCGCCTCACTGCATATCGTTCACATCACCAGCATGGCGCTTGGCCAGACGCCGCTGTGCCTCCGCATGATCGATGGCGCGCGAGCGCATGGCGTCGATGTCACGACCGAGATGTACCCGTACACCGCCGCTTCGACAGCGCTCGAATCCGCGGTGTTCAACGAAGGCTGGCAGGAGCGGCTGGGGATCTCCTACGACGGACTGCAGTGGGCCGCGACCGGCGAGCGGCTGACGAAGGAGACGTTCGAGAAATACCGCAAGCAGGGTGGATGGGTGATCATTCACGGGATTCCCGAAGAAGTGGTGAGGCAGGCGCTCGCCGACCGCGACGTGATCTTCGCAAGCGACGGGCGGATGCAGAACGGCGCCGGCCACCCGCGCAGCGCGGGCACTTATGCGCGCGTGCTGGGCCACTACGTTCGAGAGCAGCACGCTCTGACGCTCATGGACGCTCTTCGCCGCATGACCCTGTTGCCGGCCGAGCGGCTCGAGAAATTCACGCCGGCGATGCACCGCAAAGGGCGCATCGGGGCGGGTTCGGACGCCGATATCACCATCTTCAACCCCAAGACGGTGATCGACAAGGCGACGTTCGAAAAGCCCGCCCAGTATTCCGAAGGCATCGAATACGTGCTGGTGGGCGGGACAACGGTGATCCGCAACGGCCAGTTTGTCGCGGGCGTTGAGCCAGGCCGCGGCATCCTGGCGGTGCGTTAAACCGGCGCGCCGAACATTTCCGGACGGGCATGTTCCACGGCTTTTTGACGCCGCAGTCAAACGGCTGTAATGCATACCACGTAGACTGAAGGTAAGAGACTAAGGCCATGCTGCGTTTCATCTCGGCCAGAGACCACAGCCTGATGCGCCGCGCCAACAACTGGCGCGCGCCGCGGTGGATCCGCGTGTGGGCGCTCGGCGCCACGTGGGCCGGCGATGGCTGGCTGTGGGGTTTGATCGGGCTTTTGATTCTCGTGTTCGGCGACGCCGGCCGGCTGACCGCGCTCTCCGCGGCGGGCCTCGCGGCCATCCTCAGCATTGTTCTGTTTAACGGCTTGAAGCGCGTGGCCGGGCGAAAGCGGCCGTGTGACGTGGCGCCGCACTGCTGGGCGACGCTGCTGCCGCCGGATCAGTTCTCGTTTCCCTCGGGCCACACCATGACGGCGTTCGCGGTGACGGTGGCGCTCACCGAGTTCTATCCGTCGCTCGTGTCCGGACTGATGTTCTGCGCCGTCTCGATCGCCATCTCGCGCATCCTGCTGGGCATGCATTACCTGAGCGACGTGATCGCCGGGGCGATTGTCGGCGCGGGGCTCGGGTATCTTGCGACGCTGTTGTTTGTCTGACCCGCGGGCTCCCGCACCGGTTATCCTCGTCTGGCTGTGGATGCCCGCTGGGCGCGGCTCGAGAACCCCTACTGCGCTACATTCATGACTGCCGGATCCGCCCGGCCGCAGCGACAAATGACAATCAGGACGCTGGATCGCGCCTTCGGGTGGCTGCTGGCTCTCGGCGGCCTCGGGCATGGCCTCGGATCCTTCCATGCCTATCGCACCCAGCCCATGTCCCTGCTCTGGGCGCTTTCGGCCTCGCTCGCCGTCTTTCTGCTCGCCGCCGTCAACGTGCTGCGAGCCTCGCGGCGCCACGACCGCTCGCTCTCCTGGATCAGTTTCGCCGGCTGCCTGGCCTGGATCGGGTTTGTCCTCTGGTTCGGAGCCCTCATCGGAAACATGCTGGACTTCCGTCCCCTGGCGAACGGCATCGTCACCGGCGCTCTGGCCGCCTTCAGTCTGCGAAGCGCCCTCCAGCCGGCATCCCGAAACCCCAGCCCCATGGTGTGAGGGTAGTCCCGCCCTGGCGCACCCGCTATTCTTAGAAGGCGCGATGACGCCTTCGCTCCTGTTCCTCGCCGGGCTCGCGCTCGGGGCACTGCTCGTCTGGCTGTGGATGCGCGCGCGCATCGAGAGGCTCGACGCCGCACGCGAGTTCGCCGAAACGGCCGCGTCGCAGATGGAAGCGCGGTTCCAAGCCGCGGCCGACTCGGCGCTCCGCTCGAGCCAGAGCGCGTTTCTCGAGGCCGCGCGCACGACACTCGACGCGGTCGGCTCGCGCATGAGCCTGGACCTCGCGCAGCGCCAGAGCCAGATCGAGGGCGTGGTGCAGCCGATTCACGAGACGCTCGGGCGGCTGGACGTGCAGGTCCGCGAACTGGACAAGCAGCGGACCACCACGCTCGCCGGGCTCGACCGCCAGCTTCAGCAGCTTATGTCGGAGACGGGAACTCTGCTCGGCGCGCTGCGCTCCCCGCAGGCGCGCGGGCGCTGGGGCGAGATCACGCTGCGCCGCGTCGCCGAGCTGGCCGGCATGGTGGCGCAGTGCGATTTCAGCGAGCAGGCGACGTACGATTCGGGCGCGGGCGCGCGCATCCGTCCCGACATGATCGTGCATCTGCCTGGCGGCCGCGCGCTGGCCGTCGACGCTAAGGCGCCGCTTTCGGCGTATCTGGAAGCGCTCGAAGCGCAGGGCGAGAAGGAGCGGCGCGAACTCATGCAGCGGCACGCGCAACAGGTGGCCTCGCACGTCGACCGGTTGGGAGCGAAACAATACTGGAGCCAGATTCAGCCCGCGCCCGAAATGGTGGTGCTGTTTCTTCCCGGCGAGCATTTTTTCAGCGCCGCCGTGGAACACCGGCCGTCGCTGATCGAGGACGCGCTTGCCAAGAACGTGATCATCGCGACGCCGGTGACGCTGATCTCGATCCTGCGCGGCGTGGCGTTCGGCTGGCGGCAGGAACAGTTGGCGCGCAACGCGGAGGAGATCCGCCGCGTGGCCGGGGAGTTCTTGCAGCGTCTGGCGGTGTTCCAGGAGTCTTACGCCGACGCGGGTAAGCAATTGGCGAAGGCGGTCGAGGCCTTCAACCGTGCGGCGGGGGCGTGGGAGTCGCGGCTCGCGCCGGCGCTGCGCCGCATTCAGGAGCTGGGGATCGGCGAGAATCGCGACGCGACGCTAGAGCCGATCGACAAGGCCGTGCGCGAGCCCAAGGCCGATGTTTAGGAAGACCTTCGCCGCGTGTAGATGAATTACGCGGAAATACTTTCCGCAGGAAACGCGCGCGCCAGTGAACGGAACGCCAGGCGGCTTACGTAGCGTGCAAAAGTTTTGCTCACCGCGGGCAGAGAGCCGTTCCGCTTCAGCCCAATTCCATCTCGCGGAGCCTCCTATTCACCTTCGCCGGACTCCGCGAGCAGATCGCCCAGCCGGTCCAACCGCCGTTCCCACATCGAACGACGATCGCGGATCCACTTCTCCAGGGCCGAAAACCCCGCCGTCTCGATGCGGCAAGTGCGTACCCTCCCGGTCTTTTCGGTGCGCACCAGTCCGCTTTCCTCCAACACTTGCAGGTGTTGAACCACCGCTGTCAGAGTGATGTCAAGCGGCGTTGCCAACCGTGAGACCGACAGGGGTCCTTCGCTGAGCTTCTCCACAATCGCCCGGCGCGTGGGATCGCCGAGCGCGTGAAACACGCGGCCGACGTTAACTTTTGGGTTGGGCATTGCTTGTGCCGTTTCGGGCGCACTTACTCACTGGGCGTAAGATCCGCCGCCAACCGATCGAATAACTTGCGCCACCCGGCTTCGCGAATTTGAGGACCGTCGGAACCCTCGAAGAATGTACCCTGATGTGTGCAGATGAGATCGGTTCCTTTGTCCGTTGACAGAAGCTCAATGGTGACCAGCGAGGCCGAAATGCGGCGATCGCCGAGGGTCATCGTCGAGGCAGTTACAACGCGCCGGTTGGGCACAATGTCCTGATATCTTCCCTCGTACGTAAGTGCGACGCCCGGGAACGGCGTGCCTTCCTTGAAGCGGTATCGGATTCGATCGTCGCCTCCGACTCGAAAATCCATCTCAAATTCCTCGACTTCGTGATTTTCGCCTTCGGCGAACCAGCGGCGCTTTTTGGCCGCGTCGGCGAAGGCGGCGAACACGCGTTCCGGCGGCTTCGGATAGCTGCGCTCGATGACGAATGTGCTATGAATAACGGACGGCTCTTCCATGGGGGTTTCCTTTTCTGCCACTTCCATTAGTGAAGTGGCGACTTCAGTATATTGCGGGTGGCGGCGATTGTCAAGTCTCTACTTCAGTATTTTTATGGCGCGGGTCGCTCCGGCTGAATGGCGCGCCGGTGGCCTTCAGCTAAGCCAGAATCGCGGTGGGGGGTTCATCGACGCCGGCCCCACCTGGGACCAAGGCCGGCGCCCGTCCCCGCCGCCGCACGAATGAGGGGCCAGCACTCGGAATGAGTCGGGTGTTACGTCCGTGTGATGTGAAGCGGACTTGAACGAAGCCGGAAGCGGCAGACGCTCTCGCGTGCGCATCCGCCGGCCTGGATCGTCGTCAGCAGCAGTTGTCCAGTCGCGGTACGGTGCGGTGACAAGTTCGCTTTTCTTGATCTCGTAGACGCCCTTGAGGACGTATGAGATGAGCGATACCTCCAGCGGCTTGCAACACGAATTTCTGAGGGCTGTCCGTCTCTGTGTGGGCCGAAATGAAGGTAGGATCCGCCGGCGGCGGTAGCGGGCCACCGAAGGGATTGTTAGGTTTGAATGTCAGGGCAACAGCGAGGGTCACTGCCACTATTGCGGCTGTCGCGAGGCCGATCTGCTTCATGTAGTCGGGCCTCGCGGTAGGTTGGTTCCGGAGCGCGCGGACAATCGCCAGTCCGACGCCAGTCCCGCTCGTCAAGGCAGTCGATCAGATCGCCCTAAAAGGGTCCTAAGGAAGTGTCAGGAAATAAGTGTATCAACTCCTCTGGGCAGTAGACTGTAGT
>VFSW01001916.1_pt1 | contig 31517 bp, 24 predicted proteins | sample 5358111 | NCBI WGS metagenome assembly VFSW01 (sample SAMN11554181, study PRJNA540505) | mine drainage metagenome | isolation source: sediment from site ElyBrook_90M | place: USA: Ely Copper Mine, Vershire, VT | collected 2017 | reverse complement strand
CCGTCTACTGGCTCCCTTTTCCTCCGCCCCACTGGTTCCCTTTTACTCCGCCCTTGACAGCTTACGCCGGGCCAGTTCGAGGACATCCTCTTTTTCGGAAACCGGCAGGCGGAAACGGGACTTCCCCTCGCGCCATTGCAGGTAGTAGCTGCCTTCGGGGTGAACCTCGATCTCGCCGCGAACGCGGACCTTGTCCTTCAGCTTTCCGTTGGGTTCAACGACAGCGGGGAAGAAGTTCCAGCCGCTTTCCACCTTGACCTTCTTGACGATATTGACGCGGTGGGCGGGACCGTAACCGGATGAGACTCTTGGCATGAGTGGCACCTCCTAAACGTCGAGAATCAACGTCTATGGACACCATTATGGACACCAAGGAGGTTAAAGTCAATAGAATCAATGTATGGCGGAGAGGGAGGGATTCGAACCCCCGATAGCCTTGCGACTATGTCTGATTTCGAGTCAGGTGCATTCAACCGGGCTCTGCCACCTCTCCGTATTTTGACGGCCTTCGATCCCTCGCTGCTGGTTATCCGCAATTTTCGCGGTTTCCCGGGATTGGGATTGGCCGGTGTAGCTGCTTTTCCATCTTCAGCGAACCGGACCTCCAGAGTCCTCAACGGATTCCCAAGGTTCGGCGGCAGAATTTGGGAGGCCCTCCACAGTTTAGCGGCAAACGCGCCCCTGGTGCAATGACTTGGCCTGATTTCCTCAGCGTCTGCATGTACGATGAGCATGGGTACGATGAGCATGAGCACCATGAGTATGGAATGCAGATGACAGACAAGAAAAACCTCTCCCCGGAAATTCTTCTTCACATTGCACAAACCCTCAACCTTCCTCTGCGCGGCCTGGTGGCCGTAATCGAACTTCTGGACGACGGCGGCACCGTGCCGTTCATCGCACGCTACCGCAAGGAGGCCAGCGGCAACATGGACGAGGTACAGATTCTGGCCATCGAGGAGAATCTGGCCTACTTCCGCGAACTGGCTGATCGCCGCGCCACTATCCTGGCCTCCATCGCCGAGCAGGGCAAGCTGACCGATGAGCTCAAGGCGCGCATTGAGGCCACATTGGACAAGAGCGAGCTTGAAGACCTGTATCTTCCCTACAAGCCCAAGCGGCGTACCAAGGCCACCATCGCGCGTGAGAAAGGGCTTGAACCGCTGGCCGACTACCTGTGGGCGCAAGAGATTTCGACCCAGCCGCTGGAAAGCTTTGCGGCAACATTTGTGAATGCGGAACTGGGCGTGGCCAGGGTGGACGAGGCGCTGGAAGGCGCGCGCCACATCGTCGCCGAGCGGATCAGCGAGGACGCCGACCTGCGCAAGGCGCTCCGTGCTCTTGTCTTCGATGAGGGCGTGGTGGTCAGCCGCAAGGCAACGGACGCCATCGACGAGCAGGAAAAATTCAAGATGTACTACGAGTACTCGGAGCCGGTGAAGTCCATCCCCTCGCATCGCATGCTGGCCATCCGCCGCGGCGAAGGCGCGAACGTGCTCTACTTTTTGATTGAGATTGAGCCCGAGCGAGCCATCGCCATCATCGCGCGCCACGTACTGCGCGCGGCAGGCGACTGGACCCACCAGTTGCAGTTGGCCATCGACGACGCCTGGAAGCGTCTGCTGAACTCGTCCATTCAGGGCGAGATTCGCCTGGAGCTGAAGCGGCGTTCCGACACGGAGGCCATCCGCGTCTTCCGCGACAATCTGTACAACCTGCTGCTGGCGCCGCCGGCTGGGCCCATCTCAGTGCTGGGCATCGATCCAGGGCTACGCACCGGCTGCAAGGTCGCAGTGGTCGATGAAACCGGCAAGCTGCTGGCCCACGATGTTTTCTATCTGCACACCTCCAAGCACGGCAACGCCGAGGCCGCGCCCAAGCTGGAGGCGCTGCTGCGCCGGCACAACGTGCGCGCCATCGCCATCGGCAACGGTACTGCCTCGCGCGAAACTGACGCCTTTGTGCGCGAGTTTCTGAAAGAGAAAGGCATCGCGGAGGTTTTCTCCGTCACGGTCAGCGAAGCCGGCGCCAGCATTTATTCGGCCTCTGCCGTCGCCCGCCAGGAGTTTCCCGATCTCGATCTAACCGTGCGCGGCGCCGTCTCCATCGCCCGCCGCTTGCAAGACCCGCTCTCGGAGCTGGTCAAGGTAGATCCCAAATCCATCGGCGTGGGACAGTACCAGCACGATGTGGACCAGCGCCAGTTGCAGGAGTCGCTGGAGACGGTGATCGAGAGTTGCGTCAACAGGGTGGGCGTGGATCTGAACACTTCGTCGTGGACGCTGCTGCGCTTCGTGGCCGGCATCACCGAGCGCACGGCGCTGAACATTGTCAGCTATCGCAACGAAAAGGGCAGCTTCCGCTCCCGCGCGCAGGTGCTGGAGGTGCCCGGCATCGGGCCCAAGAGCTACGAGCAGGCGGCCGGCTTTCTGCGCATTCGCAATGGCGACAATCCGATGGACAGCACCGCCGTTCATCCTGAGTCTTATCCGGTCGTCGAGCAGATTGCCGTCTCGCTGAAGACAACCGTGTACGCGATCATCGAGCAGCCGCAGATACTCGAAAAGGTGGACCGCGGTCAGCTCACCGTGGGAGCTTTTACTCTCGACGACATTCTCGGCGAATTGAGAAGGCCGGGCCGCGATCCCCGCGATAAATTCGTTGCGCCCAGCTTTCACGAGAGTGTACGCGAGATCGCCGACGTGCAGTCGGGCATGGTGCTCGAGGGAGTGGTCACCAACGTGACAAAATTCGGCGCCTTTGTTGATATCGGCGTCCATCAGGACGGCCTGGTGCACATCAGCGAACTCTCCAACCGCTTCATCAAGGAGCCGTCGGAGGCGGTCAAAACCGGCCAGATCGTCAAGGTGAAGGTGCTCAACGTGGACACCAAGGCCAAGCGCATCGCGCTCTCCATCAAGCAGTTGACCGCGCCCAGCGAAGCCCGGCCTGATAAGTCCGTAGCACGGCCCGATAAGTTGCTGGCCAGGCCCGCGCCCCGTCCGGCAGCCCCCAAGCCGCAGCCCACCATGGACGAAAAGCTGGCAGCGCTTTCCGCCAAGTGGAAGGTGCGCTGACAATCTTCAACTGCAAGCCGGGTATATCATTCATGGAACGGAAAATCCTGCCGATAGAATGCGTTGCGGGCAGAGCTGGAGGTAGACCGTGAAAGACAAACACAAGCAGGGTAAGAAGGCGCAGAAGGCAGCCGCAAGCGGAGATCAGCACAATGGCGATCTGCCCGCGCCCGCCGCGACCAACATCGAAACCCTTCACCTGGGAAAGGATTGCGACTATGATCGCGAGCTGAGCCGCCTGCAAGTGGAACTGGTGAAGCTGCAGGAGTGGATTCGCCAGGAAGGCCTGCGCGTGGTGGTGCTCTTCGAAGGGCGCGACGCGGCCGGCAAGGGTGGCGCCATCAAGCGCATCACCGAATCGCTCAATCCGCGCGTCTGCCGCGTGGTGGCGCTCGCCACGCCCACCGAGCGCGAGAAGACGCAATGGTACTTCCAGCGCTACGTCGTTCACCTGCCCGCGGCGGGCGAGATGGTGCTCTTCGATCGCAGTTGGTACAACCGCGCCGGCGTCGAGCGGGTGATGGGCTTCTGCACCGAGGCGCAGTCTCAGGAGTTCCAGCAGAGCTGCCCGGAGTTTGAGCGCATGTTGCAGCGCTCCGGGATTCATCTCATCAAATATTGGTTCTCCGTCAGCGACGAAGAGCAGGAGCGGCGCTTTCAGGAGCGTATGAAGAACCCCACCAAGCGCTGGAAGCTGAGTCCTATGGATCTGGAATCGCGCAAGCATTGGGCCGAGTACTCACGCGCCAAGGACGAGATGTTTGCCGTCACCGACACCAAGCTGTCCCCCTGGTTCGTGGTCAATGCGGAAGACAAGAAGTGCGCGCGGCTGAACGTGATCCGGCATCTGCTCTCGCAGTTCGACTATCGCGATCTGACCCCGGAGCCGCTGGCGCTGCCCAAGCTCGAAAAGTCAAAATACGTGCGCCCGCCCATCCAGGAACAGAATTTCATTCCGCAGATTTACGAAAAGTCCGTCGCGGAAAAATGAAATCGGCGCTAGAGCTTTTTCAATTCAAGTATTCACAAAATGTTGGGCGCGCCATCCTTTTCGCGTTATTCGCGGAAAGGATGGCGTAGCAGCACTGCTCATTTCGACCGTAAACACCAGAACTGAAAAATGCATTCAGCTTAAAAACTCTTCAATCGCGTGGACCACAGTCTGCTGCTCGTCCTCGCGCAATTCGGCAAAGATGGGCAGCGCGAGCACCTCGCGCGCCGCGCGTTCCGCCTCCGGGAAGCTGCCTTCGCTGTAGCCGAGATTTTTCAACGCATCTTGCAAATGCAGCGGCACGGGATAGTAAATCTCCGAGCCGATCTTGCACTCCGCAAGGAAAGCGCGCAACTCGTCGCGGCGAACCGTGCGCACGACGTACTGATGCCAGACGTGGTGGCTGCCGGGAACCTCGTGCGGCAGAACCACGCCGTGCGTGGGGTACGGCCCCGCCTCCACCAGCCCCGCCGCATGAAACAGCGCGTGATAACGGCGAGCCACGGTGCGCCGCGCCTGATTCCAGCCGTCGATGTGCTTGAGCTTGACGGAAAGGATTGCGCCCTGAAAGCCATCCATGCGCGTGTTCCAGCCCAGCTCGTCGTGATGGTAGCGGCGGCGCATACCGTGCTGGCGCAGCATCCGCGCCCGCTCGGCCACCTCGTCTGAATTCGTCGCAATCATGCCGGCGTCGCCCGCCGCGCTGAGATTTTTTGTGGGATAAAAGCTGAAGGCCGCCGCATCGCCCAGACCACCCGCCTTCACGCCCTGCCACTCCGCGCCCCAGGCCTGCGCCGCGTCTTCGATCAGTTTCAACCCGCGCTCGTTCGCCATGCGCGCAAATGCCGTCCAGTCGGCAGCCTGTCCGTAGAGGTGCACGGGCAGAATCGCCTTGACCTCGTTGCCGCCTGGACCATCGAGGATGGTTTTCACAGCAGTCGGGTCCAGGTTGAAGGTGGTCGGTTCAATGTCCGCCAAAAGCGGCTGTGCCCCGGAACGCAAGATGGCGCTGGTCGAGGCGAAGAAGCTGAACGGGGTGGTGATGACCGCCTCACCGGAGTTGATGCCGGCTGCGGCCAGCGCCAGCCACAGCGCGTCCGTGCCCGATGAGCAGCCCACGGCGTGGGCCACGCCCAGCCGCTCTGCCGCGGCCCGCTCAAAGGCGGCCACCGGCTCACCCAGAATGAACTGCCGAGTCTCCAGCACATGCCCCACGGCTTCCAGCAGCTCGCGATGCAGTGGTTTGTACTGGCGCTCCAGGTCCAGCATGGGCACGGGCTGGGCGGTTGCGGCGGGCCTCAATGGCGGTGGTGCGGGCGGATTCTGCGTGCTTTCCACACGTCCATCTTACCAGCCACCTGCGCCACCAGCGGTGGGGTCAATCACTCGCAGGGGGCTCTTGGTATCCCGGTCCTGAAAATCCAAGCCTGCGCGAGCCTTGTTCGCTGGACACGTGTGGGCACGCGCACCGCAGGCGCCTACGACAGCACTCTGCCCAGAAACCCCTTCAGCCCCCACCACCCCAGCCCGCTTGTAAACAGCACCAGCGCCGGCAGAATCGCCCACCAGGGCATGTGTGCAATGCCGGGAGTAACCGCGGCGCGCAGCCCTTCGCTCATGATGCCGATGGGATTGAAGAGTACGCCGAACTGCAACCAGGGGATGGGGTTCAGCCATGCCCACGGATAGTAAACGCAGCCCAGAAAAGTGATGGGCACGACAATGATGGAGAAGACCAGCCCGATCTGCTTCGGATTCACTGTTGACCCGATCACCAGGCCGAGCGACCCGGCCAGCAGACTGGCCAATAACAGCACCAGCGCCAGCAGAAACCAGTTGGCGATGTGCGCATGCACCGGCACGGCGGGAATGTAGTAGGCCATGGGGATCACCAGCAGCGCGGCGATGATGCTCTGCATGGCGCTGAACCAGACTTTTTCAAGCGCCACGGCCCACAGCGGCAGCGGGCACATTACGCGGTCGTCGATCTCGCGAGTGATGCCGAACTCGCTCGAGAGCGGCAGCGCCACGGCGGCAATGCCGGAGAACATGATGGCCACGGCCATCAAGCCCGGCAGCAGGATGGTGCCGAAATCGACCTTGCCGTTGCCCGCCAGCGGATTGCCCCCGCCGCCGCCCATGCGTGGCAGGATGAAGGTGAAGACAAACAGAAACAGCAGCGGCTGCATCCCCACGCGCAGCAGAAAGACATGGAACTCGCGCGTCAGCACACGCAGATCGCGCAGCAGCAGCCCGTGAAAGGCCTTGAAGAAGATTACCGGACCGCCGGGAGCGCTGGAGCCGAGAGATCTGGAGTCTGATGATCTGGAATCAGGAGCGCCCAGGTTGCGGTTGGTGGAGCTGGCATCGGCGGCGTTGGAATGTCCCAGATCGTTCGTCAGCACTTCCAGATCGCGCAAAAAAAGCCCGCGAAATTCTTTCAGTTTGGCGGGAATTCCCAAGTGCTCGGCAGGCAGCGGAGCCTTCGTGCCGTTGCCTGTTTCCTGTTGCCTGTTTCCTGCTTCTTCGCTATTCACGCAGGTCCCTCCCGGTCAGTTGAATGAAGACGGTCTCCAGGCTCGGCTCGGTGATTTGCAAATCGCGCAGTCCGTAGCCGGCGGCGGCTTGCACCAGTTCGGGCAAGAGGCCGTCGGAACTGGGCGCCATCACTCGCAGTCCGTCGGCGACGATCTCCGCGCTGGTCACATCCGGGCGCGCCTTCAGCATGGCCAGCAGCGGGTCCAGATTTTCCTGCGATTTCAGTTTCAGGTCGAAGACGGTCTGCGCGCCGAAGGTCTGCTTCAGCTTCTCCGGCGAACCGAGCGCGAGCACGCGGCCGTAGTCGATAATCGCCAGCCGGTCGCTGAGCTGGTCGGCCTCTTCCATGTAATGCGTGGTCAGCAGCACCGTGATGCCTTCTTTGCGCAGCCCTTGGACAGCCGTCCACATGGCCATGCGGCTCTGCGGGTCCAGGCCCGCCGACGGCTCGTCCAGAAACAGCACCGTGGGCCGGTGAGCGATGGCCCGGGCAATCTGCACTCGCTGCGCGAGGCCGCCTGAGAGCTGTGCGGGGGTTGCGTCCTTGCGCTCGATGAGCAGGAACTGCGCCAGCAGCTCCATGGCCCGCGCCTTGGCCTGCGCGTGCAAAAAGCCAAAGTAACGGCAGTGGAAATAAAGGTTCTCGTAGACGGTCAGCGCACGGTCCAGGGTGTTGAACTGCGGGACAACGCCAATATGCTGTCGCGCATGGGCCGGATGCCGCACCACATCAATGCCGTTGATGCGCACGGTGCCGCTGCTGGGCCGTGTGCGCGTGGTGGCAATCGAGATGGTGGTCGTCTTGCCGGCTCCGTTCGGCCCCAGCAAACCGAAGATCTCGCCTTGCTTCAGCTCCAGGTCCAGCCCGTCTACGGCCACCACGCGGGTTTTCGATTCGTAGATTTTTGTCAGCGCTTCAATTTCGACAATCAACAATTTCACCCGATGAGGAAAATGAAATCCTGCATCTCTAGGGTAGCGCACCACGGCCGGGGATCTTTGCGCTGGTTCCGTGCAGAAGCGGCGGAAGCGCTCAAGGAAGCTATGAAAGCTGTGTTTTGAAAGGGCGCGACTTCAGTCGCGCCCATGGAACCCGCAAAATCGAAAGGGCTTCACCCCTGAGGGAGAAATCTTCAAACCGCTCCACGTCTGGCGTAGTGGAAGCCGCCCTCGGTTAGTGACATAAGTCATATTCCGCGTCTCCTCCTCCCGTTATTCTCGCGGTGGAAGGAAAAATGCCGATGGACACGCAGACCGGAGAACCTGTCGCAATCCGCAGTGAGAAAAAGCCGTTCGTTCGCCGCATCGCAGCGGACCGCTCGCAGCGGATCCGACACACTGTGCAGGGACTGTTCGTCCTGTTGAACGGCTGGCTGGGGGTGCAGTTCTATCTCTGGGTCCGTTATTACGAGCGCGGCGGAAATGGCCTGTATCTGCCCCGCCCTGCCGGCGTCGAGGGCTGGCTGCCCATCGCCGGCCTGATGAACACGAAGTACTTTCTGCTCACCGGACGTGTTCCGGCGATCCATCCGGCAGCCATGTTCCTGTTCATGGCCTTTCTGCTGATGAGCCTGCTGCTGAAGAAAGCCTTCTGCGCCTGGCTTTGCCCGGTGGGGACGCTCTCGGAGATTTTGTGGAAGCTGGGACGCCGCGTCTTCGGACGCAATCTGCGCCTGCCGCGCTGGGCAGACCTTCCGTTGCGCAGCCTGAAGTACCTGCTGCTGGGCTTCTTTCTGTCGATTATCGGCGCCATGTCGGCAGAGACGCTGGAGAGCTTCATGGTCACGCCCTACGGCATCATCGCGGATGTAAAGATGCTGAACTTCTTTCGCGATATGGGTGTGACGGCGGCCATTGTCCTTCTTGTGCTGGGCTTCGGCTCCATGCTGGTGCAGAATTTCTGGTGCCGCTACCTTTGCCCGTACGGCGCGCTGCTGGGCCTGGTTTCGCTTGCCAGTCCGGTCAAGATTCGCCGCGACGCCGCTGCCTGCATCGATTGCGGGAAATGCGCGCGCGCCTGCCCGGCAGCTCTGCCGGTGGACCGGCTCACGCAGATCCGGTCCGCCGAGTGCAACGCCTGCATGGTCTGCGTGGCGGCCTGCGCGACGAAAAACGCACTGCAGTTCGCGCTGCCGCCAAAACCCGCCGCGGCTCCCGTTCAGCGCTGGTTTCGCCGCGCTGTCGGCCCCTTGGCGGTCACCGGTATTCTCGCTTACGTCTTCTTTGCGCTGATTCTCTTTGCCCGCGCCACCAGCCACTGGCAGACGAACATTCCGCGCGCTGTGTACATGAATATGGTGTCGAGGGCGAACCAAGCCGGACATCCCGGCATGTAATCAGGAAATGCGGGAGCAGAATCACTTCCGCCGCGCGTAGAATTCTTGCCCGATGGCCGCGATGGTCCGGCTATCCAGAATCTCTGCCGCGCGCGGGAAGATGATCTTTTCTTCCACCTGGATGTGCTCTTCATATAGGCGATTGAGCTGTTTCATATCATTGCGCAACTTCTGTGCGTCTACACTGCTCAGCGACCCCGCCGCAATCCACTCCGTGAAGAGCGTATCCGTCTCCGCGTGCAATTCGTTGGCGCTGCGATGGTCGTTTTCCAGCCCGCCCAGTCCCTCCACTCTTCGGGCGGCAAACTCCTCGCGCAGCCGCGGAAAGAGCGATTCTTCCTCGTCCGCTGTGTGCCGCACGCCGCCCACGCGGAAGTAGTGCAGCGCCGACTGTATGGCCGCCGCTTCTTCCTTTGTCAAAGCTCTGCCCGCGGCGCGCTCCGCAACCACAGATAGAATGTGGAGAAAGCGCTCAATCCTGCGATGGCAGTCAATGAGCATGCCGATCGGATCGTCGAACCCGCTGTCCGGCTTCGCGCCAATTTGTATCGCCATTGCGGCCTCTCCCTCGCATTCGTCAATGCATCTCAAAAACAGAAAATCCCGACGCCAAGATTCTACACGGCGGGGACTGTTTTATGCAGACTGACTCGCCCAACTCAGCGTCCCCAATCGTTTCATGCAACCTTCACGTGCAAATTTCCGCCAAATGGAAGAAAATAGAATTGGAAGAGTTTCGAAACGGATTGAGGAACGGTTGACACGTACGCAGATTGAAATTTCCCGATGGACCGCCCAGGAGTTCGAGCGGCTGGTTATGGACAGCAACCCCAAGGTTGCGGTCTTCGATTGCGATGGAACGCTGTGGGGCGGCGACGCCGGCAGCGGCTTCATGAACTGGTCAATCGAGCAGGGCTTGGTCTCGCGTTCCACCAGCGACTGGATCGATACGCGCTATCGCGGCTACATGGCCGGCAAGCTGAGTGAGCTGGAGATCTGCGGCGAAATGGTGCAGATTTACGCCGGCCTGCGCGACCAGGAACTGCGCGACGCTGCCGCTCTTTACGTGTCCAAGTTCGTTCAGCCGCGCATCTTTGCCGAGATGGCCTCGCTGGTGGCCGCGCTCCGACGGGCTGGCGTTGAGTTGTGGGCCGTCAGTTCCACCAACAAGTGGGTGGTGGCCGAGGGTGTGCGCTATTTCGACTTTGCGCCCGAGCGCATTCTGGCTGCCGAGGTGCGCGTGACGGACGGCCTCATCACCTCTGAGATCGTGGACGTGCCCACCGACGAAGGCAAGGCCATCTCGCTCAGGCGCGTGGGCTTGGTGCGCCCTGACGCCGTCTTCGGCAACTCCATTCACGACCTGGCCATGCTGAAACTTGCCCGCCGCGCCTTCCCGGTGAATCCTTCTCCGGCCTTGATCGAGGCGGCGGAAAAGAACGGCTGGGGCTACTTCCGGCCACAGGCGGCCGATGGCGATGCGGCCGTCGGCGGCGAATAACATTCGTTTGCAGGCACCTTCTTGCGACGACACGATCAAACGGCTTACAAGGTAAAACCGGGAATTGCGTGGCGCGGACGCCGCATCCTCTTTGTTGCGTTTACACTAGGGTGGTGGAAGAAGTCGAGCCCAACTCCAATCCGCGCCCTGCCGGTCCTGCCCTGCGCTTTGTGGCGGCCGGGCTGATTGTGCGCGGGCGTGAGATTCTGATCGGTCAGCGCCGGCCGGATCAGCCGATGGCGCTCTTGTGGGAGTTTCCCGGCGGCAAGATCGAAGCCGGCGAGAGCGCCGAACAGGCGCTGGTCCGCGAACTGGACGAAGAACTAGGCATCCGCGCCACCATCGGCCCCCGCATCACCCGCGTCCGCCACAATTACCGCCACGGGGGCGCCGTCGATCTGCAGTTCTTCGCCGTGCGCGAGTTTACCGGCGAGATTGAAAGCCGTATCTACCATCAGGTCCGCTGGGTCAGGCTGGAAGACCTCTCAGACTACGAGTTCCTGGCCGCCGACCGCGGCCTTATCCGCGACCTGGCTGCCGGCAAACTGCTCTAGCCATCTGCGGCGGGGTAGACAGGACTTGCCGTCTAGACAGACGCAATCGGAAGCCTATCGGGGAAATGCGATTTTCCTCCCGCTCCATGAATTCCGGCCTGACTCTTCCGATCCGTCATAAAAACCCAGCGCACTGCGTCCAGCGTTCTCCTGAAAAAATAAATAACTCAGTCGAAACGCATAGGCGTATATTGATTTGCAGCCGAAAGGCTCAATGGAAATTTCCGTCAAAAGGAGAGGTTATGAAATCAGTATCTCTACAGATCGCCGCAAGAATCGCTTTGCTTGCCATGCTGGCAGCAGGCGGGAGTTTTGCGATTGCACAGAATGCACAGACAAAAAAGGCTGCAAAGCCGGGTAGCGCGCCTGCCAGCAGCGCTTCCGCGGCAAAGCCGGCCGGCGCTTCCGCGGAAAGGCCGACGGAGTCGCTTCAGAAAACGGCAACGCAAGCCCAGGCCAGAATCAAATCATCCGCTTCGGAGAGAAAGGCGCTCTTCGGCGCGATGCAATCGAAGAATACCGAGCAGGCAAAATCCATTCTGCTCAGGAACGGCTTTACCGCCAAACAGCTTGAGGGCGCCAGCATCGTGTTCAATGACACCACCGGGGGGCATGGCAATCCCACGACTTCCGACATCGAGATCGATGTGTATTGCTGCCCGTTGAGAATCACGATCAAAATCTCGCTCTAGCACTGCAGCCGCGTGGATTTGTGCTTTCCCGGGTTCGGTATTGCGAGACTTGGGAGAGCACAGCGGTGGCGGTCGATTGAGATGTAGGCTGGCTGACAGGGTATCGGGCTACTGCGAAGCTTCCCAGGCCCGATAGTCCGGGGCTTGAAAATCTTGCTGCATTCGGGCTCGAATCCGGCTCACAATCGCTAAAAATGCCTGCTTTTCGTCCAAAAAACAGGTAAAATCCGCCATTCGTGTTTACCTTTCAGTTAACTATAAAAATTACAACAGACAGTCGGGAATAGCTTTTGAAGGTTGCGCTTGTACGATTCCCCGGCAAACCCGCCGGAAATCAGTCCAGGACGTTGATGACCGGTTGGGGAATGAAGTCGCGCACATGCTCCTCTGCAAGCTGGACAAGATCACTGTCAACCTTGGTGCGGTCGCCGTGGCAATGTTTGTAGAGCTCCAGGCCCAGGCGCGTGGGAGCGATGTCGAATTTTTCGAATACCTGATACGAGGTAAAGTCGGGGAGCTTCCGCCCCAATCCCAGATTGAATAAAAGGGCGATGCTGGTAGCATTCCTGGCGATTTCGGAGACGCCGGTGAGCGCGATCAATTCTTCCGTGGTAATGACGAAGGCTGAAGATGGAGAAATCTCAGCGCCCTGGGCGGAGATCATGGCCCGCTGGCATGCGTAGATTAAGATTCTTGCCATTTCGGGCACGATGTGGATGAGCAGATTGACAAAGACCTGATTGGCGTCATCCGGCTCATCTACCGAACAAGATGAGACGAGAAGTCCCGCCCAAAGCTGGAGGATATTTTCATCGGAGGCCCACGAACCATTGCGCAGGATATTTGCCACCAGCTTGGGATCGGCGCGCCTGCGGTCGAATTCGGGCTCTGCGGCAAGCTGCTTCTCTGCGGCCAGCGCGATTTTGGCGAGGGACTCCATGTGCTCATTGCCGAATTGCCCGCCAAGCAGAAGGATCGCCTCCTCAGCCCCTGACTGGCAGATACGGCACAGAAAAAGGATGGTCCGGAGGGTGCGGAACATATCTGCAATTTGATCGCGTTTGGTGAGGGTAACGATGTTCTGGACCAGCACTCCCCACAGATTTGTATCCATGGCCGGAGGCAGGACAAAGGATAGGCCGATGCCTTCCTCCCCTTGCCGGGTGACCCGGGCTTGAACGGATAACCGCAGTTCCGAGCTGTTCTCCGGATCGCCTTCCTCATGCAGGATGAGGGTGATCAGTTCGTTGGTCGGGAGACGCTTTTCGGTGATCAGGTAAATGCCGCTTGCGCTGATGTCTCTGATTGCGGCGGAGGTGAAGGTTGAGCCAAGCCCGTATTCGGCAGCCAACCCGGTTGCGCTTACCCGTTCAGCCCGTGCTTGCTCGGGGGTACTCAGCTTCAGGAGCATGCCTTTCCATCGACTCAGTCCGATCATCGCTCAGGGTCTCCCCTCACAGTCGATCCAGTGGCGGGACAGATTCCCGGGCCCGGACGCAAACCTCGGTCGGTCTGGCTCTTTACCCCACGGACGAAGACCCGTCCGCGGCGGCCCGGCTCTCCACTGATCGATGGAACGATACTACGCCGGTTTTCCATTCTTGCGCTTTATTTTATAGCGCAAGAATGGGAGGCTGTTCGACAGGCCGAAGGCAATTGGCCCCACCGCGGGTGGTCAATGGCCCGGCATCATGCCCCAGAGCATCACGAAGGTCATGCCGATGACGATGATGCTGGTACTCCAGGCGATGACATTCCAGAGATGCGAATTTCTGTGCTTGCCCATCAGGTCTTGGCGATTGATGAGCAGCAGCATGAGGATGATGACCACCGGCAGCAGCACGCCGTTGAGGACCTGCGAGTAAACGGCGAATTTCATCGCCTCGTCCTTGGGGAGCAGCAGCACGGTTCCCGCGCCGCCCACGATCAGCAACGTATAGAGCCAGTAGAAGAAGGGCGCCTGCTTGAAGCTCTTGTCCACGCCACTCTCGACCCCGAGGCCCTCGCAGACCGTGTAGGCCGTGGAGATGGGCAGGATTGAGGCGGAAAAGATAGAGGCGTTGAAGAGGCCGAAGGCGAAGAGGATGTAGGCGTATACGCCGGCCAGTGGACGCATCGCCTCGGCCGCGTCCGCGGGGTCCACAATGTCTCGTATCCCATGCATATAGAGGGTTGCCGCGCAGGCCACGATGATAAACCAAGCCACAATGTCGGTGAAGAGGCTGCCCACGATCACATCCAGCCGCGAGGCCGCGTAGTCCTTGACGCGAATGCCTTTTTCCACGATCGACGATTGCAGGTAGAACTGCATCCACGGCGCGATGGTGGTGCCGACGATGCCGATGGCCATGTAGATATAGGCCTTGTCGCTCCATACCGATTTCTGCGGCAACTGGACGGTGGCCAACAGGGCATCGTGCCAACTGGGCTGGGAGAGCACCGCCGCAAAAATGTATGCGATATATACCACCGAGGCGATGAGGAAGATTTTTTCCGTGCTCTTGTAGTTGCCTTTGACGACCATGTACCAGACCAACGCGGCGCACAAAGGGACGGAGATGTACTTGGTGACGTGAAACAGGTCAAGGGAACTGGAGATACCGATGAACTCAGTGACCACATTGGTGTAGTTGACCACCACCAGCGCCACCATGAGCAGGAAGGTGAGGCGCAGGCCGAACTCCTCGCGGATCAGGTCGCTGAGGCCCTTGCCGGTGACCACGCCCATGCGGGCGCACATCTCCTGCACCACGATCAGCGCGATGGTGATGGGAATGATGGTCCACAGCAGCGTGTAACCGTACTGCGCGCCTGCCTGCGAATAGGTGAGGATGCCGCCCGAGTCGTTATCGACGTTGGCGGTTATGAATCCGGGGCCAAGGACGGCCATGAACAGCAGTATCCGGATTCGCCAGCGCTTCCACATCGGTGCGGGTTCCTAAGGAGGATTCATGAGTTTCCTCACTGACCATATCAGGCCGGGGCGGGGTACGCGAACCATCTGGCCGAGGACGCCGCGGAGAAACTCATGGGGGTTGATGTGGGCATGTTATCTAGGTATTATGGTACCATAATAACAGGAGGAGACTATGTCGTCCGAACAGCAAGATCACGAGCCTGCCGTCGTCGAACGCGTCCAGACCGGTGTCCGGATGGAGAAGCGTTTATTGAAGGTGCTCAAAGCCGTTGCCGAGCTGAAGGAAATGACCCTCGGCGATCTACTGGAGGGAATCGTTCTGCACTCCTTCGAGGGCAAGGCGCCTTTTTCCGCGCCGACACTCAAGGAGATCGAGCAGTTCAAGTCAATTTATGGGATGACACTGAAGGCAGCAGACAGTCACAACCTGCGGGAGCGCAGGGCATCTGCGGGGGGCGGAACGCCTTCGGCGGGATGAACTGCAGCCGGGTCTAGGCGGTGGCGGCCAGAACCGGCTCGCCGAGTTCGACCGAAGCCTCGTCGCAAAGGCTGAGCAAGGATTCCACCACGTCTGTGGCGCGATAAGAGCTGCGGCCGGGGGCCAGGAACTGCGCGATGGTGTTCAGATCGTCGCCCACGGTGACCAGCGGAGGCTCAATGGAGCCGTCCTTGCGCGTCTGCTGGTGGCCGATGTTGGCCATGAGGGCGTTGCACAGGCACTTGCGCCCGACGGTGTCCTCAATTTTGCCGCCCTTGGACAGGTAATTCTCCACAGGCTCGGCGGCGCAACGATAGCCGATCTTATCGTCCCCGGCCGCGTAGGGTTCGCGCAGGTAGCCCAGATCGCAGACCCGCGTCCGCTCCTGGTAGACATTGAGCGCGGAGGAAGTGCCCTGCAACTGAGCCACCTTGAAGGGAAAGCCGGTGGGCGAGGCGAGCGGATCGGTGAAGACCACACCGGAGCCGGTCATGGCCTGGGTCAGAAGCGAGTTCTTCAGATCAGGCCGCATGCCCGACTCTTCGCTGAAGGCGAAGGCCGTGCCCACCTGCACGCCAGCCGCGCCTTGCTCGAGTGCCCAGCGCACACCTTTGGCGTTGCCGTAACCGCCGGCCAGCCAGAAGGGTACGCCCATCTCCCGGAAACCGGCGAGATCGACCTGATCGCGTTCACCGTAGATCGGCTCTCCGGCGGCATTGAGCTGCAGCTTGCCGCGGGGCGGCGCATTGTGTCCGCCGGCCGTGGGGCTCTCGATGACAAAGCCATCGACGCGCCCGGTGGCCCGGCGCAGCATGGTGGTGGCCAGGGTGTTGGAGCTGACAATGGCCAAAAAGCGGGGGCGGTCGAGCACCGGCAGAGGGCCTTCCACGTATTCGGAAGGATCGAAGTTCATGGCTGTGTCCTGGCCCTGCGCCGCGCCGGTGACCGCCAGGCGGTACTCGGCCGGGTGCTGGGCTGCCAGAGAGTCCAGAACACCGGGAATGTGCAGCGGAATGCCCGCGCCCATCAGAACGTAGCCCACGCCGGCCAGCATGGCTCCATAGATCGAGGAGAGATGCGGGATCTGCACTTTTTCAAGAAAGTTGATGCCGACGGGATTTTTGTGCCCTTCGCGGGCCAGATAGACTTCGACGAAGTTGCTCACGATGCACAGCTCGACGACTTTGCGGATGTCGCGACGCTGGTGCATGGGCATGAGCGGGTAAGGCTTGCCGGCGGGCTTGCCGCCGGGGATGAAGTACTCGTCCCAGATGCGCTTGGCCATCTCGGGAAAGGGGAAAGCATCCAGTCCGCGGCGCATGTTTCCGCCCAGATCACCATCGGCGAGGCGGCGCACAAAGAGGGAGTCCAGCGCCGTGCCGGAGACCACGCCCAACTGACCGAGTTTGGAGACCGCATTGGCCAGGCGCCAGTTGGAGACGCCCACCCCCATGCCGCCTTGAATGATCTTAGGAAACTGCATCATATCTGAATTCTTTCACAGTTCTGGAAATATCCCAGTCTTTTCTCTCACATTAATGACACAAAGGGAACAGAAGTGTCTAATTTTGCTCAGAAAGCGAAAAAACGAGGGAGACAGGGAACAGACTGGGCCAAAATGGGCTACAAAAACGATGGTCGAAGGCTATCCTTCAGCGGGAAGCTCGCTGTTGCGGCGCAGCAGCGGACTATGCGTAGGCGTTGACGCTGGCGCTGCTGCCGGCGTTGCCGCTGGGGACGGTGCGGGGGACGCTGGCCGGAGTGCTGGCGGCGCTGCTGGGTGTGGTGCTGGAGGTACCGCCATTGCCGTAGACACTGTTCAGCATCGAAGCTGCCGGCGACAAGGTCGAGCTCGATGAACTGGTGGAAGGCTGGCCGTACTGGCTTTCCAGCAGTGCGACGGTCGGGTTGGTGGTGCTGGAGGGACTAGTTAGCCCATAGGCGCTGTCCAGGATGGAGGCGGTTGGGTCTACGGGAGTCGAGGAGGCGCTGTTGGAATTGGAACCGGAGAGATTGAGCAGGTCGTCGACCCATTGCACGGTCTGATGGACGGCGGCTTCGGCGTTGGTGATGGCCTGCGACGGGGTGGATTTGAGGTCGTTCTGCACTGTGGTGAAGGCGGACTGGGCGGAGGAGAGATTTCCGGAGCCGAGAGCGCTGCCCAAAGCGGACATATCGGTGGAGAGCTGGGAGGTGGACGAAGCTGTGGAGGAAGAGCCGCTGCTGGCGGCCGTGGCGCTCGGATCGAGTTGGTTGTAGGTATTGAAGGCGCTCTGTGCGGCGCTCAGATTGCCCTGAGCCAGATTCTTCTGCAGCGATTGCCAGGCCTGCTGAGAGGCAGACACGTTGCTGGACGCGGTGATGTATTGCGAAAAACCTGCCGTCGAAAGAGCTGCAACCGTCATCGGGCCCTCCAGATCAGGAAGGAGGGACGCATCCTCCCCGTCCGTAGTTTGTCGGCCCGCGGGCCGGGGAGTTGAGGTGCGGCGCCACTTGCCGCGAAACCTCGGTAATTTGCTGGAAGAAGAAAAGATGTATCACTTTCGGCCAGAAGTTGGGGCACGAATTTCAGGGTGTTGGTCTTGCCGGTACACGGAGCTGGCCGTTTCCAGCAAAAAAATCCACAAAAGGCAGTTGTAACCTTTCGCGCTTTCGCGCATCATATACACAACTAGCAGAGGCTTCCACGAACTTCACCCCTCCAGGAACGGTACACACTCCTTCTTGAAGGTCCTGTATGGACCTCTTCTCAACTTCCCCTCTGGACCCCATCCCCACTAAGCCTCTCGAGCGGGCCTGCCGGAAGGCAGGCCCATATGCTCCAATCGTATTTCCGATAAAATGAAGCCAGATGCGTACTTCCCCTAAAACTGAAAAGAGTCTCAGATTGGCGATCCCGGCCGGCAAGACTGCGGCTGAAAAACTGCAAGCGGAACAAGTTCAGGCCCAGATTCAGGACATCGACGCGCTTTTTGAGCAGGCGGGCCTGGTGCGCAGTCTGCGCGGCAACGCCGCCGGTGTTACGCGGCGGATGCGGCTGGAACGCGCCGCCCCGCCGGAGCGCATTTTGCCTGCTGCGGTTCCCCGCGTGGCCGCGAACGGAGTGCAGTGGCTGGCGGTGCCGGGCTGGGAGAAGATGGGCTGGCTGTGGCACGGATTCAGCACACGCCGCGGCGGCCGCAGCCACGCCTATTGCGCCGAGGACGCTCCCGGCGAATTGAATCTTGGTTTTACCGCCGCCGACAAGCGGGAGACCGTGGCTGAAAATCGCCGCCTTCTGGCCGAGGCCATCAGCGGAGACCCGGCCACGCCGCTGATCGCGCTGCGCCAGATTCATTCCCAGTTGGTGGTGCGGTCAAGCGCTGCGGATGCGAATCGCGAACTCCCGCAAAGAGCTGACGGACAGATGACTGACGAGCCTGACCTGCTGTTGGCGATCCAGACCGCCGACTGCATTCCGGTGCTGGTGGCCGACCGCAAGCGGCGCGCCGTGGCCGCCTTTCACGCCGGCTGGCGGGGAACGGTGAATCGGATGGTGGAGAACGGGGTGGGCCGAATGCGGCTGGAATTCGGCTCGCGGCCGGAGGATCTGGTGGCCGCCATTGGTCCCGGCATTGGCCCCTGCTGCTACGCGGTGGGCGACGAGGTGCGGGTGGAGTTCGAGTCGCAGTTCGCCTACGCTCTGGAACTCTTCCGCGAGGTCTACGATGCCGACCCGGTGCGGAAAAAATACCCCATGCTCTTCCTGACCCAGCGCGCGCCGGGGCATTCGCCGATCGGCCCCAGCACCCACCTGGATCTGATGGAGGCCAACCGGCGGCAGTTGCTGGCCGCGGGGCTGAAACTCGGCTCGATCAAACTGATCGGCGGCTGCACCAGTTGCCAGCGGGAGTTGTTCTTCTCGCATCGCGGCGCCGAGGGCCACGCCGGGCGAATGATGAGCGTGATCGGCATCCGGACGGAAGCTGCGCCAACGAAGTAGAAGCAAGCGCTCGGCCTCATCCAGCAGACAAGCCGGCCGCCGAGCATGCCGACTCAAGAGCAGATTTCAGCGTTGTTTTTCAGGGAAACGTGATCGCTGTCCCCAACTGCGGAAAGCGAGAGGGGACAGACTGGCGCACAGCGTCCGGGGAAGGCGAATGCGCTCAGGATGCTTTGGCTGCCTCGCCGGGATTGACCAAGTCGCGCAGTTCCTTGGAAGGCTTGAAGTAGGGAACCTTCTTGGCCGGCACCTCGACGCGCTCGCCGGTCTTGGGATTGCGCCCGATGCGGGGATTGCGCTGGCGGATGCGGAAGGAGCCGAAGCCGCGAATCTCAATCTTGTCTCCGCCTTTGAGGGCAGCGATGACCGAATCAAAGATGGTCTCGACGATGACTTCGCCATCGCGGCGAGTCAGGTCGCCGACGCCGGTCACCTTTTCTACCAGGTCTGCTTTTGTCATATCGTCCAAGGCCTCCGCTCCCAGCATAACCGGATTTGTTCCCTTCCGGGGTGAAAAAGAGCGCTTCAATGAGAATTTTAGCCTTTTCTCCTCAATAGCTTGGAGAAAAAGGCAATTGTGCCGGAGGTGGCCTCGGCCAAGCCCAGCCCGTGGCGTTATCATGGCCAGAGTATTCCCTGAACCACCCGCCCAGGCGAGGCGCACGGATACGGGGCGGAGACAGAGACGTGACAGGCGATTCAGAGAAAAACGGCGGTTCCGGCATACAGTCCGGCAGAGAGTCCGGCAACAGCCTCGCGCCAAAGTACAGCATTGTGATTCCGGCCTACAACGAGAGCGCCCGCCTGCCGGCCACGCTGGAGCGGGTTCTGGCCTACATCCGCGCGCGCGGATGGACGGCCGAGGTTCTGGTGGTCAACGACGGCTCGACGGACACGACGGCTGAGGTGGTGCGTGCGTTTGCCCGGACGGCGGCCCAGGCTGGCCAGGTTCAGACTGACGCAATCGAGATGCGTCTGATCGAGAACCCCGGCAATCGCGGCAAGGGCTACAGCGTACGCGCCGGAATGCTCCAGGCGCGGGGCGAGGTTGTGATGTTTACCGACTCTGATCTGTCTGCGCCGATCGAAGAAGCTGAACGGCTTTTTGCCGCCATCGAGGCGGGCGCGCAAATCGCCATCGGCTCCCGCTGGCTGGAGGCCAACCGCCAGACCCAGCGCCAGCCGCTCTACCGCCAGTTTTTCGGCCGCTGCTTCAACGCCGTGACCCGCGCCGTGATGCGCCTGCCCTTCGCCGACACCCAGTGCGGGTTGAAGGCCTTTACCCGCGAGGCCGCTCAGACCGTATTCCAGTTGCAGACCATCGAGCGCTGGGGCTTCGACCCGGAGATTCTGCTGATCGCGCTCCAGCGCGGCTTCCGCGTGGTCGAGGTGCCGGTCAGTTGGGCCCACGACACGCGCACCCGCATGAGCTACCTGCGCGACGGCATGCGCATGCTGCAGGAGATGGCGCGGATCCGCTGGAACGCGGTCACCGGGCGGTACGGCAGACCGGTTGAGACCGGCGGCGAGACAGGCCCGCGCAACGATCAGGCACGATAGCTGGGAAGGACCGAAGTTCCAGCGGTCGGAGATTGGCGGGAGGCCGACATGCGGGAGTTTGCAGGTTCGCTGCGTTACTCAGGATGACAGATCATTTGTTGCTGATTCTCGCAAGATAGTCAGGCACGAACGCAAAGAACGCGGACCCGAAGGTCCGCGTTCTTTGCGCGTTGTAGTTGAGTTACGCCTTGGCGGGTACGGCTGCGGCCAGGCGATCGGTGATGATTCGATGGCCGCGCGTGAGCAGTTCTTCCAGCGGCAGCTTGCCCGCATCCACTTCGGCCAGCAGGGCACGCTGTGCGGCGTACTCCTTGTTCTGAACGCCGGCCTTCGATTGCAGCATCCGCCATGCCTTGCGGCGCTCCACGCAGAACATGACCAACTGGCGGCTCAACGCGTAGTAGATGGTTTTGCCGGCATCTTCCACGGTGATGTAGGCGCCGAAGTCGGGAATGAAGGCGCGGTGGGCGGGGTTGAGATAGTGGCGATAGACCACATCCTGCTGGGTGATGCGGACCAGCATGTTGTCCAGCGGGATCATCTTGGCCGCGGCCTCGGGCTTGATCTTCTTCAAGTGGTTGCGGAAGCGCGCCTCGGTGGTGCACCAGTGCGCCACGGTGTAGCGGCGGGTTTCGCCGGTGATTTTATCCTTCGTCTCGTACCAGTCGAGATCCGGCGAGGGATTGCCCTTGATGTCCAGCGTTTCCTGGTAGGTTTCGCCCAGGCGCGGATTGAAGACAAACTCCGGCGCGCCGCGTGAGTCGCGCACGCGCTGCGCTTGATGCAGGGCCATGTCGTCGGCCACGCCGTGCTCCGGCTGGCAGGTGGTGAAGGCCTGGATAAACAGCGTGCCGCGATACTCCAGGCCGTCCAGAATGGCGCGGTAGAGCTTGGGGGCGTTGGCCATGGAAACCTGGGCCACGAAAGGCGAACCGTGCCCGGCCAGGAAGGTTTCCGCCACTGTCTTCTTCTCCGTGTTCTTGCCCTGGGTCGCGGCGCCGAAGACGTTCATGTCGTTGCCGCCAAGCATCGGCGTGGAGTCCGAGTTCTGCCCTCCGGTGTTGGAGTAGACCTGCGTGTCCAGCATCAGCACCTTGATGTTTGGCCGGTTCTGCAGGATCACCTTGGACATGTTCTGATAGCCGATGTCGCCCATGCCGCCGTCGCCGCCCACCACCCAGACCTTGGGCAGCTCGACGATCTCCTGGTCGGTCATCAGCGCATCGGTGAAGTGGCTCAGGTGGTAATACTCCTCATCGCCGATCACGTCCGCATCGCGGGTGAGCAGGATGTCGGCCAGCCGCTCGGGAATGACGGAGCGGCGCGCATGATCCACAATGAAGCTCTCGCCCATCAGCCAGCCCACGGTGACGCCATCCTGGAAGAGCGAGTTCATCCAGGGATAAGGGTGCGGATTGTTGGGCGCCGTGGAACCGTAGACGGTGTTGCAGCCGGTGTGCGCTGCCATGGCCATCACGCTCATGCCGTTGGCCGCGCGCCCGTCAATGGCTTGCAGGTTCTTGTGATTGAAGGCCTCGGTCAACAGCACCGCGGCAATGGATTCCATCAGCTCGGCATCGCTGATTGGCCCGTGCTTGGCCTCGTACGCGTGGATGCGCGCCTTGGTGTCGGCTTCGTCCTCGCCGCCCAGGCCCAGAACCAGGTGTGCGATGGCCTGACGCAGCAGATCGTACTCGGCGATGTTGCGCGCCTTGAGCACGGCCAGCCGCGCGACACCCTTGGTTTCAAGCTCGCCGGCCTTGGCCAGCAAGCGGTCGCTCTTGGCGTGGAAGACAGGGCGCATGTAGGCTTCAGTGACCGCGGCAATGGAGCGCAGAACGCTCTTTTCTCCGCAGCCGGCGCAGGCTCCGTCGCCGGAGACCAGCGCGTCGTAGGTAGAGCGCACCATCAGCATATTGCGCAGCGTGGCAGTCTTCGAGTCGGCCGGATTGGCCGCGTTGTAAAGCCCCAGGTACTTCTGCGAAGTGTCAGGCAATAGATCCAGGAAGCCGGTTCCGGTCTCGTGCTCGGCGTTGACATCCAGGGTCTCGGGAACCATCTTCAGCGCCATGTGATCGCCGCAGGCAGTCACGCAAGCCGCGCAGCCCTTGCACAAATCAGAGACAAAAATCGAGAAGATGCCGCCCGCGCCGGGAGACTTGCGCTCCGGCGAGCTGAAGATGGCGTTCACCTTCTGATAGGCCATGGGCACCTTGTCGAGGATGGCGTAGAACTGCTGCTTGGTGGTAACCGAGATACCGTCCACGGTCTCCGTAATCTCGCGCAGAATGGTCGGCAGCGGGGTTCCGGTCTTGCTTTCCGCCACCATGCGCGCCCGCGCTTGTTTTTCGATCTCCGGCAATGCCGCCATCAGCTTGCCGCGGTCGGCAGGGTTGGCCACGTAGTGCGATACCGCGGTGCGCAGCAGCGTGCTCAGGTCCTGCGCCGTGTTGGGCAGCGCCGTATCCGGGCAGACCGAGATGCACTCCATGCACTGCGTGCAGTTTTCCGGGATGAAGAGCGGAGTCTCGCGCCGGGCCACGTACTTCGAGGCCGTGTCGCCGGTTGCCGCCGCGATCATGCCCAGGGCGGCCAGCGGCGTGGCCGGCTGGTTATAGCCGTAGTCGGAGCGGAACTCGGCGTCAAAGCCGGCAATGGTGGCCAGCGGCGCGCGCGCGGCCTGGCCGGCGGGCAGGGGCGTGGAGCGGCAGCCCGTGCCGCAACTGGATTCACCCGCCGCAACCGGCTCCAGAATCGGCAACAGCGCCTGGCCGCGCAGGCTGGAGAGATCGGCCGCCGAGAGCGCGCCAATCTTGATCTCCTTCACCTGATCGTAGCCCTGCAGCATCACTTCCATGTTGGACTGCACCACTGCATCGCCCAGCTTGCCGAACTTCTTGACGTACTGCTTGTGCACCACGTCGCGGTACTGCTCCTGCGTGATGCCGAATTCGTTGAGCAAATTGCTGACCGCAAAGAAGCCGCCCAGGAAGGCGTTGCCCTGCATACGCAGTTGCAGATCGCCGCGGTCGGTGGCCTTTTTGGCGATTTCGAAGCCGGGCAGCGTGAAGACACGAATCTGGTTGTCGATGATCTGCTTGCGCGCCCACAGCGGCAACTGCTCCCAAGCCTGCTCGCCTTCCTGATCCGACTCCCACAGCAGGCTTCCGCCCACGGCCATGCCGTCCAGCGGGTTGCAGTGAGTGAAGGCCTTGGGATCGCAGCACAGCACCACGGTGACGTGGCGCAGATCGCAGTTGACGCGAATGCGGTCCTTGGCGGCCACCATGAAGTAGCTGGTCGGCGCGCCCTTCTTCTCCGATCCGTATTTGGGATTCGCGCTGACGTGGATCACTTCCTTGGGGTTGCCCATCTCGTCGGTGAGTCCATCTCGCTCGTACAGCAGGTCATTCAAGTCGCCGATGATCGCGCCCAGATTCTTGCCCGTGGTGATGGCGCCCCAGCCGCCGATGGAGTGGAAGCGCACCGCCACCGCTCCTTCCGGCAACAGCGACGGTGTCTCCCTGCCGATGACCGCGTAAGGGTGTTCAATGCCGAGAACAAAAAAGTTGACGCCGTCAGCGGCCGTCTTGCCGTCCTTGCGGGCCAGACCGGCGGTGGCAAATTCGTAAGCGCCAAAAATGTGCTCGGGACGGAAATCGCGTGAGCCAAGCCCGTAGCTGCCGCCGAAGATCTTGGGAACTTCCGCCAGCGAGATCGCCGGCAGCCCTTCGCTGACTTGCACCGCTTTCGAGAGCGCGGTGCGGATGTCGCGTCCCAGCGGGTTGTCGCCGGACAGCGCCTCGTCCGTGCGCTCCAGAATGATGACGTTCTTCTTGCCCTTGAGCGCTGCCACAATCGCGGCCTCAGGGAAGGGGCGAATCACGTTGACGTGAATGGAGCCGACGCTGGCTCCATGCTTCTCGCGCAGGTAATCCACCGCGGCTTCGATGTTCTCCGCGGCCGAGCCTAGCGAGACGAAAACAGTCTCCGCGTCTTCGGCCTTGTACTGGCTCAGCAGCCCGTAGCTGCGGCCCGTCAGTTCGGCAAAATCCTGGTACGCTTCTTCCAGAAAACCAAGAATCGGCTCGGAGAAGTTGTTTCTCCGAGAGATTATGCCGTTCATGTAGTGGTCCTGGTTCTGCACCGGCCCCAGCAGAATGGGGTTGGCCAGGTCCATCATCTTCGGCACGCGGCGGCGCGTCGGCCCAAACAGCGTGCGCTGTGCCTCCGTCGGGCAGTCGATCATGTCTTCCGGCGAGCCGAGGTACTCGCGGATCAGATCCGATTCATGCTTGTAAAACGTGCGCTCCAGGTGCGAGGTCAAAAAGCCGTCCATGATGTTCATGCCCGGAGTCAGGCTCAACTCGGTCACCCGGCGCAGAATCAGCGCCTGGTCGGCGGCCTGCTGCGCGTCCTTGCCGAAGAGCATGATCCAGCCCGTGTCCAGTGCGCCGTAGATGTCGTCGTGGCCGCAATGCACATTCAGCGCGTGCTTGGTGAGCGCGCGCGCGCCTACCTCCAGCACCATCGTCGAGGCCTTGCCCGGCGCGTGATAGTACTGCTCCAAGCCGTAGACCACGCCCTGGCCGCTGGTAAAGTTCACCACCCGCTTGCCGCAGACGGAATGGGCGATTGCCCCGCCCTGGGCCGCGTGCTCGCCCTCTGTTTCAATGGCGATGGTGTTTTTCCCGAAGACATTCAGGTGCCCTTCGGCATAGGCCTGCTGGAAAAGCTCACCGCCCTCGGTGGACGGCGTGATCGGATAAAACACGCCGGCGTCGGCAATCCGCGTCTCGGTGTGGTATGAAACAAGCTGATTTCCATTGGCAGTAACCCGAATGCCGGGATAGCGAGCAGCAACCTTCATGATTTCCTCTCCATGAGCCAAGTTCTTGTTGCGATCCATGCCTTGCCTTGTGAGCCTTCCAGCTTCAACGTAGAGTCTTCCGCTCGAATCCGCGGCGCGATTCGTTGCGGGACTCGATCAATGCATCCCCGTCGCAGCACGGCGGAAGCGGCCCCAATCAAGTGTAAAAGCCGAGACTTGGAACAGGGAACCCAAGGGGAGGATTGCTCCTGTAGCACCGGCCCATATACCAGTATGCGCCAGCTTGCATCTTGAAGCGAAATGTAGTCCCAAGGGGTGGGATGGGTGTTTTGCTCTCCATTTTTTGGTGAACTGGAGCACACCACAGGGCCAGAGAAGGCCCATCCTGGAAGCCGGATCGGGAGGCGCGGCGAGATTGCCGCCTGGCTGCTCCGGCGGTCCGCCAACTGCGACCGCATTTACCGCATCAGGAGCCGAAGCGCGGGTACGCCAAAATGGCTGGATTGCCGCTCATGCGTTGGACTTGAGCGCCGCCTCGGCCCAGGCGATAGCCTCGGCATGGCAGCGCATGATCTGGTCATGGGTCAGACCGCGGGAGCGGACGATGGCGTCGCACTCCTTCCATTCTCCGTGCTCCTGGCAGACGATCCAATGCAACAGAACACCGTCCACAATGTCCTTGCCCAGCAGCGCATCGCGAGCCGCCTCGCGCAAGGGCAGCAGGCGGATCAGATCTTCCATGAGAATGCGCATCATCGCCGGGAAGAGGCTGACCATGCCAATCAGATACTGCTCACTGGGAACCAGTCCCAGCAGGCCGGCCGCCAGTTCGCAGAAGCGTCCGCGCTCGAAAGCCATGCGCAGAATCTCGGCCGGCTGATCGGTGTTGAAGTCGCTGGCGATGGCCAGCATGGCAATGCGCCGGAAGGCCGCTTCGCCCACCAGCATCAGCGCCGTCTGGATGGAGGTCACCTCCTGGCGCACGGCGCAGACCGGCGAGTTCACCAGCCGCAGCAGCCGATAGGTCAGCGAGGCGTCGCACATCACCAGTTGACTCATGCGCTGCAGGTCGATGGGTTCGTTTTGCAGGTCTTCCAGAATCTCCAGATGCACCAGGCGGTTGCCGGGAATCTTGTGGCTCTCCAGCGCCTCCGGACGGCAGAAATAGTACCCCTGAAACAGCTCGAAGCCTTCCTTGCAGGCCAGCCCGTACTGAGCCTGGGTCTCCACATTCTGCGCCACCGCGCAGGTCGCCGAGCCGTCCAACTGGCGCAGCAGATTCCGCCGCTCCGGGGCATCGACCTTGGCAATGTCCACCTTGACGTAATCGGCCAGATCGGTGAGGGGCTTGGACGCCGGAATCCCGGTAAAATCGGAGAGCGCCAGCCGGAAGCCGGCGGCTTTCAGTTTGCCGCAGGCCGCCAGCAGCCCTGCTGTGGCGACGGTATCGGAGGGAAGCTCCAGCACTGTCAGGTGGGGTGGCAAGACCTCGACCCACTCCCCGGTCAGCGACTCCTCCGTGCAATTGACAAAAGCCGGCAATCCCCGCGCCAGCTCTTCCAGCCCGAAGATCACGGTGTTATCCAGCATGGTGCGGGTCGCCAGATTGCTGTCTGAACCAAAATTCGGCTCCCGCCCATTCCAGAACAGCAACTCGTAGCCATGCGCCTTGCCGTGCATATCCAGAATCGGCTGGCGGGCCACGTACCGAAGCTCACCTGTCTGCTTCTGGACCGAATCAGCAACCTTTGCCGCACGAGCTTGCGTCGCCATGTAGAGAGTCTCCCACCCTGTTTATCGTTGCTTGGGCCCGAAACGTGAGGAAATTTCCGCCGTGGTTGAAACTTTCCGGTCATAATCGGCATAGAGCCGGTCTGAATGGGTGAAAACCAATCTCCGCAACTGCTGCCCGGTCATGGCTCTACCCTCCGGCGGCAAGGCCAGTCCCTGCAAGCCGAAAATCCAGGGAACTCTGCTCCCCGCGCTTGCGTAACGGAGACTGTGCGGGTTTTGGATCCTGTGCGCTTTATCGGAGGAGAAAGTTATGTATTGCAGCGGATGTGGTCTTGCGTTAGCTCCAGGGCAGGGATTCTGCCCCCAGTGCGGCCGTCCCGCCGCTCCACCGATGCCTCCCATGCCCGGCTCAATTCCCGGTATGGAGTTCCAGCTCCAGAACTACGCCGGTCGAGTGAAGGCGCTGGCCGTGGTCTGGTTTATCTACGCCGGATTCTCCCTGCTGCTGGGCGTTATGGGTCTGGCCTTTGCCAACGCCTTTTTCTCCGGCCGCTTCGGCTCCCTATGCCCCTTGGCCGGCGGTCCCGTGCCGCATCTGTGGTTCTTGCCCATGATCCTGCGCTTTGCCTGGGTGCTTATCGGGCTGCGTGCGGTGCTGGCCGTGGCTGCCGGATGGGGCCTGCTGACTCGCTCCGAGTGGGGGCGCATCGTGGCCATCGTGGCTGCCTTCCTCAGCCTGCTCAAGTTTCCCTTCGGAACCGCTCTGGGCATCTGGACCCTGGTCACGCTGCTGGGCTACCGCAATTCAACGCTTTACAGCCAGTTGTAAGACGTGCGGCGCATCGGCCCCTGCGGGCGGGCCGCAGCTTTCGGCTACAATCTGAACCATGAGTTTTCCTGAAACGCGGATGCGCCGGATGCGGCGCACGGAATCGCTGCGGGCCCTCGTCCGCGAGACCGCCGTCACTCCCGGCGACCTGATCTACCCCCTCTTTCTCTGCCCCGGCGAGGGCCTGCGCCGCCCCGTCAGCTCCCTGCCCGGCGTCTTCAATCTGGCGATTGATGAGGCGGTGCGCGCGGCCGAAGAAGCCGCGCGGCTGGGCGTCGGCGGCCTCTTGCTCTTCGGCCTGCCCGACGCCAAAGACGAGCAAGGCGCCGGCGCATGGGACCAGAACGGCATCGTGCAGCAGGGGCTGCGCGCGCTCAAAGCCTCGCCCGCCGCCAAAAACCTGGTGCTCGTCGCCGATGTTTGCCTCTGCGAATACACCAGCCACGGCCACTGCGGCGTAGTCGTCGAAACCGCCGACGGCTGGACGGTGGACAACGACCCGTCTCTGAATTTACTCGCCCGCACCGCCGTCAGCCTGGCCCAGGCCGGAGCCGATGTGGTCGCGCCCAGCGACATGATGGACGGGCGCGTCGGCGCCATCCGTCGCGCACTTGACGGCGAGGGTTGCGCCCAGACTCCCATCCTCAGCTACGCCTCCAAATTCGCCTCGGCCTTCTACGGGCCCTTCCGCGAGGCAGCCGACTCCGCGCCCCAGTTCGGCGACCGCCGCTCCTATCAGATGGACGGCGCCAATCTGCGCGAGGCCCTGCGCGAGATCGATCTCGACCTGGCCGAGGGCGCAGACATGGTCCTCATGAAGCCCGCCATGCCTTACCTCGACGTGATTCGCGCAGCCCGCGAACAGGTGGACGTGCCGATTGGCGCTTACCAGGTCTCCGGCGAATACTCCATGCTCCAGGCCGCCTTCGAAAAAGGCTGGCTGGACCGGGACCGTTCGATTCTGGAATCGCTTCTCGGCATCCGCCGCGCCGGGGCCGACTTTATCGTGACCTACTTCGCCGCGGAGGCCGCCCGGCTGCTGGGCTGAAAGAAGAGATATCCGCCGCGCCAGGCCGGGCAGGAAAAACCGCGGAATACGATCAGAGCATAGGATTGCAAATGACCGTGATGCAGATTGCAGGATGATGGAAAGGTTTTCAGCAGGCGACAGAGCCTCTGTGGAGGGTAGGGATGAAGTATTTTCATGGCTTTCGCGCCGATTTGAGCCTGGTGGTTGGCGGCCTGGCTGTGGCGGGGGCGCTGCTGGCCCAACAGAGTCCGGCTCCGAGCGCGGCCGCGGCGGCGAATTCGGCCTCCACGCCCGCAGCGGCGAGTGCCCCGGTTCAGCCTGAGCAGCTACCGCAGTCCTTCGCTGTGCTGCCGGGAACGGCCGACGACGATGACGCGCCGCTGCGGCTGCGCACCACCACCCGCCGAGTGGTGGTGGATGTGGTGGTCACCGGGCCGGATGGGAAGCCTGTTCCGGGTTTGGCGCAAAAGGATTTTACCGTTTTTGAAGACCGCAAACAGCAATCGGTGCGCGCGTTTGAAGTTCACACGCCGGAGGCGGACAGCAGCTTGCTCCCGCCTGCTCCAACCCAGTTGCCCAACCACACTTTTGTAAATCTGGAACAGACGCCGGCCAGCGGTCCGCCAGTGGTGGTGCTGCTGGACGACCTGAATACGCCGGTTACGGATCAGGGCTACGCCCACCAGCAGATTGTGCGTTTCCTGGCGCAGAAGCCGGCCTCGACCGAGGTGGCCATCTTTGTCTTGGGAGACAACCTGAGCCTGGTGCAGGGCTTTACCACGGATACCGGCAAGCTGTTGGCCGCGATGCGCTCCAAGGCGGCGGGGCTGCGCATGCCGTCGGCGAGTGAAGACGTAATGAAGGCGCAGATTACCCTCGCTGCGTTTCTGGAGATGGGAAAATTCCTGGCCACGCTGGACGGGCGCAAGAACCTGCTGTGGTTTTCCGAGTCGTTCAATATGCTGGTCCTTCCCAGCGCGCAGGATGCCGAGCGGGGCTTGATGGTGATGAACGGTGAGTCAGTCAATTCGAACCCAGTTTCGGGAGCAACCGCGACCGCGGGCGACCTGATGCCGACCGCGGCAATGATCGGCGGTTCGCAGGCATCCTCTTCCGGCTTCAGCCACGAAATCGGAGACATGTCGGTGCTGCGCGAACAGATGCGCAAGGCGGCCATCGCGCTGGCGGTGAGCCAGACGGCGGTCTATCCGATCGATGTGCGGGGGCTGGCGATCGACCCTGGGATGACCGCGGAGCAGACCACACCCGCGAATCTGGCGACGCTGCCGAATGGACAGGCGGGTACGCCGGGAATACCGACCGCGCCGGGCATGCCGCCAGCGTCTGTTCAAAGCCACAACGATTTCATGCAATCGCTCGAAGGCGCGCAGGCTACCATGGACGAGGTCGCCCAGGCCACCGGCGGCCAGGCATTTGTCAACACCAACGGGCTGGCCATAGCTGCCGGTCAGGCGGTCCGTAATGGCGCAGCCTACTACACGTTGGTCTACGCGCCCACGAATATGAACTTCGATGGCGGGCTGCGTTCGATCCATGTGACGCTGGACAAGCCCGGCTGCCACCTGGCCTATCGCAGCGCCTATTACGCTGTGGACGCCAGTTCGGTTTCCCCGGATGCGATTGAGAGCGACAGCCTGGCGGCGGCCATGGTGCATGGCGGGCCGGAGGCGCAGGGGCTGCTCTTCAAGGCGCAGATCGATCCCGATGGTGTGCCGGCAATGGCCGCACCGGACTCGCCGCTGGCCTTCCAAGCGGCTCTCAACGAACACAAAAAACGGAAGAAGCCGCAGCACCTCTCTGGAATGGTGCAGTCCTACGAGATTCGGCTGGCGATTCTGGCCCAGCAGTTGCAGTTCGTCGAGTCGCCGGATGGCCGGCGTAACGCGTCGCTCGAAATCGCTGTCTACGCCTACGCCGCCGACGGGCGAAAGCTGGGCGGCACACGCCAGAATCTGGAAGCATCGCTTCCGCCCGCCATCTATGCCCGGGATCTTTATTCCGGCATGTTCCACAACCTGCACGTCCAGTTGCCGGTGGAGGCCGCCACGCTGCGGCTGGCCATCATGGACCCCGGAAACCACCGCGCCGGTTCACTGGAAGTGGCGCTGCCGCTCACGCCCAGCCAGCAGGCCGGTGGACCTTCTCCAGCGCCCCCGCAGAAGAACTGAATGGTCCTGCTCCTGATTCGAACCCCTTCCGGATTCGAACCTGGGAAGCGGGAAATTGCCCCCTGTGTTCCCGGATACAGTTTTTTCCTTGCGTGTCTCTGCTACCATAAGGATGATTGCAGTTCCTGCCGCCCGACAGGCTGATTGCCTGCCCTCAAGTGCCCGGTTTCGCGTCTCTGGGCTAGACAGGTGGCTGGACCCAACCCCAAAGGAGAAACTTCTATGCCTCTTGTCTCCATGCGGCAGCTTCTCGACGAGGCCGCCAAGGGCGGTTACGG
>VFSW01001915.1_pt1 | contig 31526 bp, 30 predicted proteins | sample 5358111 | NCBI WGS metagenome assembly VFSW01 (sample SAMN11554181, study PRJNA540505) | mine drainage metagenome | isolation source: sediment from site ElyBrook_90M | place: USA: Ely Copper Mine, Vershire, VT | collected 2017 | reverse complement strand
GCAGCGACCAGAAACCGCCTCGGAGGCGGCTTGCAGCGACCAGAAACCGCCTCGGAGGCGGCTTGCAGCGACCAGAAACCGCCTCGGGGGCGGCTTGCAGCTACAAAGAGGCATCCCGGGGGGGTTCTCAGCAGAAGGGAATTCCTGCGGGTACGCTTTGCCTGTACAGACAGGCGAATGAGCAGGCGGCGGAAGGCCCACGCCGCGAGAGCCCGGGCGATCCTTGTGGGGCACGCCGACCTCGTGCGTTTCACGCGTATTCCGCGAGCGCGAGCCCGGTTTACCCGGCTTTACCTTGGTTGCCCTGAGGCTTCAGCCCGCGGCGACCCGCGCACGGACGGCATGACTCGCGCGGCGAGAACGCCCTGGCATTCTCATTCCCCCGATTGTTCCCGCGGCGTAAGCGCCACGGCAACCAATGGAAAAGCGGCTAAAGCCGCCTCGCTCTCCAAGCACCCTCCATCGGAGTGTTGTGCGATGCGTGCGCTGCAATTCCCGTCGACCGCCGTTGAATCCGCGATGTCAGCGCGCGTGGGTTGCGCAGCTCGTGGGCTTGGCGTTCACGCCTGGAGGGGACGACCCTGGCATGACAGCCCACGTCAAACCGCGGAAGAAGCTCGCGGCAACGGCACGTCGCGGTAGATCTCGTCGACCGCCAGGTCACCCCAGAGGACGTCGTGACGGAGCGAAGGGAGGCGTGGCCTCGCACCCCGAGTGCCGGAGCGGTGACAGGCGGCTGGAACGTGCGGTTGCCAAGATCGTCTGTCACTGCGATCCCGTTCGCTCCGGGGATCGTGCGTTCGTAGACTCCGTCTCGGAGGATAACCTTCGCGCACAAGGCACGGATGAACGCGCGGCGAGGGATGCTCGACGGCCCTGCAAGCCCGGACGACGGCACGGGGCCGAGGGGTGCATCAAGACGTTGGCGTCGTAGCGCGCGGGAGCCTCGGTGCGCTACGCTCGATCCATGGCGTTCCCTGCCGTGAAACTCCCGCATCCAGCGACCGTCGCGGACCTCGAAGCGTTGCCACCGTCGATGAAGGGCGAACTCATCGACGGCGTGCTCTATGCGATGACCCGACCCCGCGCGGCGCATCAGGACCTCGCGGGGAGCGTCGCCGAGATTCTCCGGCCATTGTTTCAACGCGGGCATGGAGGTCCTGGCGGATGGTGGATCCTGCCGGAGCCTGGCATCGAACTGCCTGGCGCCCCCGAGATCGCGCCCGACATCGCAGGATGGCGGCGTGAACGTCTACCGTCCCTGCCCCACGACCGCGCCATCTCCGTCGCGCCGGACTGGGTCTGCGAGGTCTTTTCGCCCTCGACCCATGGTTATCAGGTCCTTATCAAACGCCTCGTGTATGCACGCTCTGGCGTTCCCTTTCTTTGGGAGATCGACCGCGAGCGGCGGATCCTGAGCGTGCTCCAGCTCGAAAGCGGTCGATGGATGGTGATGGGCTCTTACAGCGAAGAAGAAGACGCGCGCCTGCTGCCCTTCGAGGCCGTCGCGCTCAACGTAAAAGATCTCTGGCTTTCGGACTGAACGGATCAGGAAGTCGCCCCCCACGCGCACGGGCGTGCTGTTCGCGTTCGCCGAGGCGCTCATCCACCCCCGTACGGCACCCGCACCACCCGCGGATGCGCCCCCATGGCCGCGACCAGCGCCGGCGCCGGGTACATCAGCACGGGAACGTACACACCCCTGAGAAAGCTCGCATCCCATCCTCCGTCGCCCATTCCCACCGCAGTCGGCCACGCGTTGGCGGCTTCAAGCGCGCGGACCTTGCCCTCATGCAACGGAATGTCCCCCGCCAGCGTGGGGTGCACGTAGCCCTCGGCCATCGTGAGCGTCGCGCCCGTCACGGAGTCGTACGGCAGTCCTGCCGCTTCAAGGGCGGCCTCCACCGCGGCGCCAAGGCTGCCCGAGACGACGTGGATCCCAAACCCTAGCGCCCGCGCGCCATGCAGAAACGCTCGGGCCTCGGGGCGCACAGCCGCCACCATCCGCTCCGCGATGGCTGCAAGACAGTCTTTGAGCTCGGTGACCGTGCGGTCGCCGAGGGCGATCGCTTCAAGCGCGCAGAGACTGTCGATGCGGATGGCCCCGCGGGCGTACGCCGCAAGAACCGCGCGTGCCAATTCTCCCTGCCCCGATGGAAGTTCTCCAAGCAATTCCTCGGCCTGATGCCGCAGCACGGAGAGCGCCCCGGGACGCAGGTCGTTGGCTTCGGCCAGCGTCAGAAAGAGCTTGTCTGCCACGTCGCCTTGCCACAGGGTTCCGTCGGCGTCGGTGGCAAGCGCCCGGACGTAGCCCTCGGGGGCTTCGCACCCGCGCCGCAGGGCTTCGTCCACCGTGTTCAGAATGCACCGCTGAGGGTCATCGCGCCGCCGTGCGCAACCACGGTCGCACCCAGTCCCATGGACGCACCCGCGGGTGGGTCCTCCGTCGGTCGCGCCCGCAAACCATCCATCAGTACCAACACACCCCCCACCAACGCTGGGATTCCCAGCCCGAGGAGCACGTAGTCCCGAGTGCCGGCGCGATAGTCCGTCTCCATCGCCGCGCTCGTCGAGACCACCGAGCCGTCTTGCGCCACGGCCACGAGACCCACCGTGGTGGCTGCAAGGCCCGCTGCGATGAGTCCGCTGCCAAGTGCGATTTCCCACCCTCGGCGGTGCGTCGCATGTGCCGGTAGATCCCGTAACACGTTGGAGGGTGGACGCAGAGACGGTGTCTCGGGCGCCTGCACGACCGGTGCGGGTGCACGCACAGGGGGAATCACGGGGATACGCGGAGCTTCCGCCGGGGGTGCCACGGGGGAGTTCGCGGAGACCAGGGCGACGGCGCGGGCGGCGACAATGCGGGCAAGCGCGAGGGCTTCGGGCCAGGCGCCCACGGGCTGGTCTCCTTCGGCGTGCGCCGTGACCACCCCGTCGGGGGTGACCGTGTCAATCACCACCCGAAGCGAACCCGCGGAAGTGTAGTCTTCACGCACGAGGGTGACCGCACGGGCATGGAGCGGCATGGCCACCGCACCGACACACCCAGGGAGGTCACACGCGAGGGCCGCGGGGGTGAGCGCCGCGAGACGACGATCGGTGTCCCGGGCCGAGATCACATCCGGGAGCGTTCGGTGAAAGACCTCGGCGACGGCGTCGGCGAGTTGGAGGCGCTGATCGCGGGACGGTCGGGACGAGACGTGGCGTGTGGGGGTAAACACGGGCATCGGATCGGCCGACGCGCAGAGAGGGAGCGCGGAGAGACAGACCGCGAAGACAACACGGCGGATCACCAGAGGGGTGTAAACCCCAGTGGGTGCGAGAGGCAAGGTGTCTACCGCTTGCCTGTTCCCGTTCCTGGCGGGTGGTTGGCGGCCCGGAGGCGGGCGGCTTTGCGGGCTTTGCGCGCGGCGACGTCTTCAACGGGAGGGACGTCGACGGTGACGTCACCTCCCGTGAGACGAGCCTGACATGCGAGGCGCAGTCCGAGGATCCTGGCGACGGAGCCCAAGTGGGTGATTTCCAGCGGGACAATGGGCGAAAGGTGTTCACGGCCGACGGTGACCGTGACGCGGCAGAGAGCGCAGGTGGCGACGCCACCGCACGACGTAGAAATCGGATGCCTGGCGTCTTGAAAAACCTTGAGGAGCGAAGTTCCCACGGGGGCTTCGAGCACACGGTCGGTGCCAACGACGTGGATCCTGGGCATAGGCGTGGGGGACTATCACGCCCGGGGCGCCAACGTCACCCCCGGGGCAGGTTCTCACTGAGAAAGCCCGCGGACGTATCTCGGTCCCGCACAAAGTTTTGTAGCAACGCGAGGATCATCTCCCGCGCAACGCGGTTGTGCCCCCCCTCGGGAATGATGATGTCCGCAAAGCGCTTCGACGGTTCGACAAAAGCCAGGTGCATCGGCCGCACGGATTCGTAGTACTGCGCACGCACCTGGGCAAACGTCCGCCCACGGTGCTCCAGGTCTCTACGAATCCGTCGCATGAGTCGCAGGTCGGCGTCGGTGTCGACATAAAGCTTCACGTCCAGCCGCGAACGCACGGCTTCGAGGGCGAGCACCAGGATTCCCTCGACCACGATGATGGGAGAAGGGTCGACCCGCAGGGTCTCGGTCTCGCGCACATGCCGTGCAAAGTCGTAGCGCGGCTTTTCAATGGGCTGACCCGCTCGCAGGGCGTCGAGGTGACGGACAAAGAGTTCGTTGTCGAGGGAGTCCGGGTGGTCGAAGTTGACCTTGACCCGGTCTTCGTACGGCAGATGGACAAGATCGCGGTAGTACGCGTCGTGTTCGATGGCCGAGACGTGGTGCGACGGCAGGGCGTCGACGATGGCCCGGGCGATGGTGGTCTTGCCCGAACCACTTCCACCGGCGACACCAACGAGTAAAACGCTCACAGCGGGGTCTACCCTACCGAGGTCCGCGCGACCTTTCCAGCAGGACCGCCAAGACCTTGCAGAGTTGAAATCCCGTGCGCCCGGGGTGTGCTTCGTAAAGTCCGGGTGCAACCGTCCACCGAGAATCTCTCCCAGGGTGCTTTCATCCGCACGTTGGGCTTGCTCATGGATGCCTGCGCGGAGACTCTACGGTCCGCTACGGCTTTTATGGACGCTACGCTCAGCGGGTAGAACCCAATGCCAAATTCCCGTATCCCGCATACCCCCCCGAGGGACGCCGCGCCGATGTCACCTTCCGCACCTGCCGTACGGGTTCTTGTCGTCGACGACGAACCCGGGCTTCGCCGCGCCATCGTGCGCACGCTCACCGCCCGTGGCTTTGATGCCGTCGAGGCCCACGACGGCGCCGAGGCTCTCGAACGCATGCGTCGTGGCGACATCGACGTGCTCCTGGCCGACCTGGTGATGCCCGGCGTCGACGGCCTGCAACTCCTTCGAGGTGTTCGCGCCTTCGACCGGAACGTACCCGTGGTGATCATGACGGCCTACGCGGACGTTCCGCGTGCGCTCGAAGCGCAGCGGGCTGGTGCTTTCAATTTTCTACGCAAGCCCTTTGGCAGCGAAGACGACATTGTTCTTCCGGTGCGGGCTGCCGCCGAGCACGCGAGCTTTGTCCGTAAAGACCCCGAGGGAATCGCAACGCCCGCCGTCGTGCCCGCCCTCGGCACCCTGGTCGGCGGCTCAGAGCCCATGCAAGACGTCTATCGCACGATCCGCGCGGTGGCTCCCGGCCCCTCCTCCGTGCTCATCCTTGGAGAAAGCGGCACGGGCAAAGAGCTCGTCGCGCAAGAGATTCACAGATTGTCTCCGCGGGGCAGCAAGACTTTTGTGCCCGTCAACGTCGGCGCGATGACCAACGAGATGGTCAACGACGAGTTTTTTGGGCACAAGAAAGGCGCGCACACGGGTGCCATCGCAGACCGTCCAGGCCTTTTTGAGTCCGCGGACGGGGGGACCATCTTTCTCGACGAAATCGGTGATCTCCACGTCAACCTCCAGGTGAGCCTCCTCCGCGTGCTCGAATCGCGCGAAGTTCGCCGCGGGGGAGAAAACACCCACCGCAAGGTCAACGTCCGTGTGATCGCGGCGACCAACAAAGACCTATGGACCGAAGTCGAAGCCAGGCGCTTTCGTGAAGATCTTTTTTTTCGGCTCAACGTCGTGGCGATCCGTCTGCCGCCGCTGCGCAACCGGGTCGAGGACATCCCGGCATTGGCCACGCACCTCCTCCAAAAGATCTCCCGCGATCTTGGCAAAGACGTACGCACGGTCGATCCGCGTACGCTCACGCTCCTGCGGGCGTATCCATGGCCGGGCAACGTCCGAGAGCTCTTGCACGCCATCGAACGCGGGGTAAACCTCGCGGCGGGATCCGTGCTCACCCCCGAGGTTCTCCCCGAGGCCATCCGAGCAGGGCGCCTGCGCTCGTCGAACCCGGCTGAAGCGCGCGCGGGAGAGTCCATGCCCGTGTACGAACCGGTTGCGTACAGCATCGCCGCGACGCCGCCCTTGGCCTCGCCGTCGCCCGCGCCCGTCGCTCGCTCGCTGCCCGCGGTTGGCATGGACGCCGGCGAAGACTTTGGTGATCTTGGCTACAACGACGCCAAGAACCTCGCGCTCGCGCGCTTTGAGCGGGCGTACATCACCTGGGCGATGCGCCGCTCGGATGGGGTGATCTCGCGCGCAGCCGAGCGGGCCAAGCTCGATCGGAGTAATTTCAAGCGGGTAAAGCGCCGGGTCGATCTTGAGTTTCAGCGCGAACGCACGGGAGAGGCGGCCATCACGGAATCCGACGACAGGCCTGACGACGCAACCGACGACCCCTGAAGGCAAAGACCAGCGCGCCGGCGGCGAGGGACAAGAGGACGGACCGTGGACTCGATGGGCTGACGTCGCAACCGGCGAAGTAATTGCCCTGGGTGGGGTCGATGCACTGCTCCTGGGTATTGCCGTTGGAGCGACCGAGGGGGTCTAAAGCCTGGACATTGAAGCACACAGGCCCCGAGGCGTCGGCTGCGGACAAATGAATGGTGCGCTGCGCCGACGAATCCAGGGTAGATCCCGAATTTTCAAGCCTCGCACGGTCTCGCTCCCGGGGTCCCGAGATGTTCGGCCCACGGGTTTCGTACACCACGTATTCCACGTCGATGCCTGGCCACGGGGTGGTCGACACCGATGGATCCGGCGGTGGAACACGGTCAAAGTTGACCGTCACGTCCACCCCGCCCGGGTCGCAGAGCACCGTGGCCGTCCCGGCCTGGTCGAGGGTGGCCGAGGTGATGCCTGCAAAGTCCGGCGGCCCCGCGGTGGAGCCAGCGCCCGTGCTAAACCCGATGCGGTACATCTGCCCCGAGCTGTCGCTAAAGCTGGCGGAGTACAGGGTCTCGGGTGACAAGAGAGCGTCTCCGACCCATACGACTTCGGCGCCGACGACCGACGACCGGCCTGGGAGACAACTCGCACTAGAGCCGGTTGTCACGCAGAGCACCGGGGGCGTCGGCGCTTGGATGTAGTACCGCAGACGAACCACGGCGTCGGTTGGCACGGCAACGTCTTGATCTGCGGGAAAAGTATCTTGGAGGGTGCCCGCGAGACTGTTGTCAACGCCACCGTCGACGACTGCACACTGCGCCACTGCGACGCCGGGCTGGGCGCAGAACGCGAGGGCCACACAAAGCCCCAACGCCCAGACAACCCTTCTGGACGACCGCACCGGCGGGAGGACGCGGAGAGCGAACACCGAGGTCAACGCCCGAACACCCGGTCGTTTCCAGCGTGGGTGAGAAAGCCCACGAGAAGCCCATGGGCGTCGACCACGCTCACCCGACGAAGACCTTCTTCGCGTATCCGCTGAGCGACCTCGTTGGCCGCTTCGTCCAACCGGGCAACCGGAACGTCCCGCCGCACGTAGGGTTCGACCAGGGCGCTGCGAGTATCGACCCCCGTGGCCACGGCCCGACGGAAAATGTCCATTCCCCAGAGGTGGCCGACGAAGGTCCCGTCGGCTTCGACCACGGCGATGAGCTCGGCCTCCGCCTCGACCATCACCTCCGCCGCCCGCTGAAGCGTATCCGACGGAAACACCACCTGCTGGTCGCCGTGCATCACATCCCCGACGGTCACCTTGCGCGGGATTTGCACACCGCGTTCGTCCGGACGACGCGGGGATTCTCCCACGTCGTGCTGCGGCCCACGATGACTGTCACGCACCGTCGGCCGATGCTCGCCGTCCCGTAACTCGATGCGTTGCCCGTGGCTTTCGTCCGTACGCGAAGGCTCCCCGGGGCGCACACCCGGCGACGGCCCGGGTCCGCGGCGATCCAAGTCGCCGTGGGAGGGCCTGGATTCGCGACCGCCTTGCCGCGGACCGCGGTCCTGACCTTCGGCCGGTGGGGGGGTTGGAATTGCTTCGTGCTCCGTACTTCGGCGTGGCCTGCCCGGCCAGTCCTGGTCCCTGGTATCCATTGCAAGTACCTCCGCGTCCGCGGGGAGACCGCGACGGGGGGGAGTGTACATCCCTTCGCCTCGCGACGCCGCCCCAACAGACGGCGGTGGGAGACTGTTGGTTACACCGTGGCAAAGCCCGCGTCGGGGATGTCCAACGCGCTGGAATCGCCTTCAGCGAGGATCCTGGCGCTGTGCTCGACGTCGGGGAGAACATTGCGGGCGAAGTACAGGGCTGCGTAGCGCTTGCCGAGATAAAACGCCTGGTCGGGGTGACCCTCGGGCACCAACGCCAGCTTGGCGTCAGCAATCCGCGCACCGTCCAGGAGCTGCCAGGCCACGGCGGTCTCTGCCACCATCTCCAAAAACCTGTTGGCCGCGAGGGGGACCAACGGGAGATTGCCCGATTGAAACCACCCGAGGAGACGCATCACGCTGCCCCCGAGAGCTTCTTGCGCAGCGCCGAGTGCAACGACAGCCGGGCCCAGCACCGGGTGCTCTTTGTGGGTCGCGACAAAGCTGGCGATGTCCCCGAGAAACTGCTGGGTGTGCTGCCCGCCGTTTTGCCCAAGCTTTCGCCCGACGAGGTCCATGGCCTGGATGTGGTTGGTGCCTTCGTAGATTGAAAAGATCTTGGCATCGCGGCAGTACTGCTCGGCGGGATAGTCCTTGGTGTACCCCGCGCCACCGTAGGTCTGGATGGCCATCTCGCAGATGCGAAAGGCCTGGTCAGAGCAGTAGGCTTTGACAATCGGGGTGAGGAGCTCGACCTGGCCCTGGTGGTACGCCGCCGCGTCGTCGTCCTTGCCCGAATACAGTTCGGCTTTGTCATGGTGCATGGCGAGCTTCATCACCAGCGAGCGCATGCCTTCGACCCTGGATTTCATGTCAAGGAGCATCCTACGGACGTCCGGGTGTTCGATGATTGCCGCACGCGGGGCGGTCGGGTCTTTCCATCGGGTGATGTTGGCCCCTTGCTTGCGGTCGCGGCTGTACTCCAGGGCATTGAGGTAGGCTGTCGACGCAAGGCCTACGCCCTGGAGACCCACGGCGATCCGGGCGCCATTCATCATTCGGAACATCTGGCTCATCCCGGCATTGGCAACCCCGCCCACGAGCACCCCGTGGCAGCCGTTGTTTTCGCCAAAGTTAAGCACGCAGGTAGACGACCCGTTGATGCCCATCTTGTGCTCGATGGACCCCACGGTCACATCGTTCAGCTCCCCGAGCGACCCGTCGGCCCCGACCCGCACCCTGGGTACGATAAACAAAGACAGACCCTTGGTCCCCGCGGGTGCGCCCTCAACCCTCGCGAGCACGAGGTGAATGATGTTCTCCGCGAGGTCATGGTCTCCGCTGGAAATGAAAATCTTGGTTCCACGGATGCTGTACGTCCCGTCGCCGTTGTCCACCGCCGTGGTCCGCGCGGCGCCCACGTCCGACCCCGCCTGGGGCTCCGTGAGACACATCGTCCCGCCCCAGATGCCAAAAAACATCCGCGGGAGAAACAAGTCTTTTTGTGCATCCGTCGCACACTGCGCCAGGGTCTCTCCCGCCCCGTACGCGAGCCCGGGGTACATGTTGAAAGCCGCATTGGACCCCGAGAGCATTTCTTCGGCTGCGACCACGAGAGCCTTGGGGGCCCCCTGCCCGCCGTGCGCAGGTGCCACGCCAAGGGACTTCCACCCGGCTTCATAGAGCTTGTCCCAAGCTGCTTTGAAGCCCTCAGGGGCGTACACCCTGCCGTTTTCAAAGCGACAGCCCAGGCGGTCGCCCTGCGCGTTGAGCGGCCCGGTGACCTCCTGGCAGAAACGGTAAACCTCCGAGAGTACGAGCCTCACCTCGTCCTCGCCCCATTCACCATAGGGCTCGTGGCCCAACAGTTGACCCAGTCCGTGCTGCTCAAAGAGCACAAACTGCATCTCGCGAAGATCGGCCTTGTATCGGTTGATCGCCTGCGACACGGGAACCCTCCAGGGGTGCAGCGCACGGCACGCCAACGCTTGGGTCGGCCCGTCACGCCATGGTGATGAGGTGACTAGATCCCCTGGCGCATCGCGTCAAGCGCTGGGATGCACCCGCGCAAGGTTTTCGTGTACGGTCCGAGGCCCTGCGATGGATTTAACGTTGCGACGGAGGTGTTTCGGATGATGGCGCACGGCGGACGAATCGTTGCCGAGGCCCTCCAGCGCGAGGGTGTCTCCCACCTGTTTACCCTCTGCGGCGGGCACATTCAAAACGTCTATGACGGCTGTCTCGACGTGGGGATCCGCGTGGTGGACACCCGACATGAACAAACCGCAGGCCACGCGGCTGACGGCTGGGCGCGGGTGACCGGGCGGCCGGGCGTCGTGGCCGTGACTGCGGGCCCCGGCGTGACTGACGTGGTGACCGCCCTGGCCAACGCTCACCGCGGCGGCGTCCCGATGGTATGCATCGGCGGCGCGGGCCCCACGCAGCTCACCGACCGAGGTTCCCTCCAAGACATGAACCACCTCGACCTGGTGAAATCCATCACCAAGGCGTCGTACCGGGTGATCCAGACCGAGCGTCTCGCGGAGTACGTTTCCACGGCCTTTCGCGTCGCGCTCGGGGGGGTTCCCGGGCCCGTGTACCTTGAGCTTCCCATCGACGTTCTGATGGGCTTTGCCGACGTCGAAGACTTTGCGTCTCCTGCGGTCTCCCGCACCGAGGCTCAACCCGCACCCGACCCCGCGGAGCTCGCGAGCGCTATAGCAATACTCTCCCGCGCCCAACGTCCGGTTCTCATCGTGGGAGGACAGTTTCGCTGGTCGCGTGACAAACAATCCCTCGCAGATCTCCTTGACCGGCTTCCGATGCCGACCTTTGTCAACGGCATGGCCCGCGGGGAGCTCCCGCCCGAGCACCCCTGTCTCTACGCCCGCGCCCGCCGCGTTGCCCTCGCAGACGCCGACGTCGTGGTGATGTGCGGGACGCCCTTTGATTTCAGGGTGGACTACGGTCGCGAACCCACCTGGTCTCCAAAGACAAAGATCATCAAGGTCGACCGGGATGCAACCCAGATCGGGCACAACCGAGGCATTGACGTGGGCCTCGTCGCCGACACGGGTCTCGCGCTGCGGGCGCTCGCCGAGGGTCTGCCGCGGCGGGTGGGCGCAACAGACGGCTGGCTCGCCACGGTGCGCGTCGCCGAAGACAAGAGTCGCGCCAAGATGTCCGCGGAGATGCTTGCTGACACCGACCCGCCCAACCCGTTGCGCGTGTGCGCCGAACTCGACCGCTTTGTCCAAGATGACACGATCGTGATCGGCGACGGGGGAGACTTCGTGGCCACGGCCGCCTACGTGCTGCGCGTGCGCCGTCCCGGACTTTGGATGGACCCGGGACCACTCGGAACCCTCGGAGTGGGACCGGGTTACGCCATGGCGGCCAAGCTTGCCCGACCGTCCTCAAGGGTGATTCTGGTGTACGGCGACGGGGCCTTCGGGCTGCACGGGATGGAACTCGAAGCCATGGCCCGGCAGAACATTCCCGTCGTGTGCGTCATCGGCAACGACGCAGCATGGACGCAGATCCGCCGTGGACAAGTGGAATTCTTTGGCGCCGAACGCGCGGTGGCGACGGGGCTTGCATACACCCGCTACGACAGAATGGCCGAGGCGCTGGGGTGCCACGGCGAATACGTCTACACCACGGCGGGCCTCCGTCCGGCGTACGAGCGGGCGTTTGCCGTTTCGGAGAGCACCCAGAGGCCGGCCGTGGTCAACGTGCGCATCGCGTCGAGCGAGTTTCGCAAGGGGGCCATTTCGGTGTGACCCGATGGCGTGCCTCCGGCACCGATCCGGTGTAGCTTCCCGGCGATGTCTCCCCACAGCACCCTTCGACGCCCGGTCCGTGACGTGCTGTTTAGTGCAATCGTGCGGGCTTTGGTGGTCAGCTTGATGGTCTTTGCGCCCGCGGGTTGCGCCGAGACGCCTGCGGTGGCGCACCCTGCGGTCCACTACGCCGACGAGGCCCATCACCACTACGACGAAGCCATGGCCCTCTACGACGAGAGCCAATGGGTCGAGGCGAACGATGCCTTTCGCGCGGTGCGAAGGGACTACGGGCTCTCGCACTGGGGCTGGCTGGCCGACCTGCGCATCGCGGACATTGATTTCAAGCAAGAGAAGTACACCGAGGCGCTTTCGGGGTACCGAAGCTGGGTGCGCTACCATCCGACGCAACCCGAAGCGGTGTACGCCCACTTCATGATCGCGCGGTGTTACTACGCGCAGATTCCCGACGACTGGTTTCTGGTGCCGGCGACGTGGGAGCGGGATCAAAGCACGGTGCACGATGCCGTCACCGCCCTCCAGCGGTTTGTCACGGACCACCCGCACGCTGAGCAAATCACCGAGGCCCGGAGACTCTTGCACAACGCACGGGAGTCCCTCGCGCGGCACGAAGTGTACGTCGCAAGGTTTTACGTTTCTCGTCAGAGGTACCCCGCGGCGATTTCACGTTTGCTGGGGGTGCTCGAAAACTTCGACGACAGCACTGCGGGCCCGAGCGCACTGATGCAACTCGGCGAGATCTATCTGAGGACCAACCGTCGGGACGAAGCCCGGGGGGCGTTTACCCAGGTGGTAGACGTGTACCCTACGAGCGAAGAGGTTTTTGCCGCACGAAGGTATCTGGCTTTTGTAGGACAAGGGCCCATCGTCCCGGTCGGAGCCAACACCGTGCCTGAACCCCCGCCCCCCGAGCCACCGCCTCCGCAAGAACATACGGGCAGCGGTTCGGGCGGATCGAGCTGATGGACGGTCCGGCGCGACAGCATCTTGCCCTGGGGCGTGAGCACTACGGGCGGCATGAGTATGCCTCCGCAGAGTTTCATCTGCTGGAAGTGCTGAAATATTCCAGGGGCTTTGCCGACGTGCACAACATGCTCGGGGTGATTCACCACGACCGTGGAGAATTCACGGAGGCGCGGGCGTGCTTTGAGTGTGCGTTGCAGGTCAACCGAAACTACACCGAAGCGGCCCTCAATCTCGCGGTGACGTACAACGACCTGGGGATGTACACCGAGGCGCGGAGGATCTACGCCGAGGTGGCTCTTACGGCCGACGGTGGCCGACGGCTGGATCCGTACGCTCGGGGAAAGATCGCCAACCTCCACGCCGACGTGGCCCGCGCGTACGAAGACCTCGAATTGTATTCTGACGCCGCGATGGAATACCGCCGGGCGCTGTCGCTTTGCCCCGACTTCGGGGACCTGCGCACAAGGCTCGGGGCAGTGCTTCGGGCAGCGGGAGACATGACCGGGGCGACCCGTGAGTTCATGGAGACCGTGCGACGAAACCCGGGGTATGCCCCAGCGTGGGTCTCTCTCGGGGTGACGGAGTTTGCGCTGGGCCACAGAGAAGACGCCCGCCAGGCGTGGGAAGGTGCCCTGGCGCAAGAGCCCGACAACAAGCCCGCACAGCTGTACCTTCGGATGCTGGACAGCACCGAAGTGTCCCTCCCCCCTGCGGAGACCCTCGCGGGAGACCTCACCGGGGAGTTTCAACTCTCGTTGCTTACCGACAGGGAGCCCTCGTCGCCTGAAGGTAACAGCTAGAGGCACCTGGCGTACAAAGGACGTTGAGATGGGGGCCAGGGTTCCTGGCTTGACCCCTTGGATGCACACGGTCTAGGTTGCCGGGCGGTTTCAGAGTCTGGAGGAGCATCGATGCGGTTTGGATGGCGTCCGTACGTGCTGGCAGCGGCTGTAGCGAGTGTGGGCTGCGGCTCCCACGGTACGTTCTATGAAAGCCTCAATCCCGCCATGGGTCGCCCGAGCGGCGGCGAAGAAGTACGACTCCGAGGCAGCGGTTTTGGCGCCCTGGGCAACATCGAGATCCGGGTGGGGGGCAAACTCGCCACCAACGTCGGCATCGCCGACGACGAGACCATCGTGTTTACCACCCCCGAGGCCCGCGAGGACGACGTGGGCCACGCTTTGCCCGTGTACATCCTCACGAACACCGGCCGCAGCATTGTTCTTCGGGATGCGTTTACATACCGTTCGAACGGCAACGGCAGCGGCGCATCGGGCCTTGGGCGTAGGTTGTAGCCTCCCCTCGCCCCAGCGTTTTCAACGCGGCACGGCGAACACGTAAACCATAAAGATCGACCGCGGCGGCGCGTCGGGACGGTCTCCCTGGGCCACGCCGATGCCCACGGATGCCATCTCGGGATCCAGCATCGGCGCCAGGTCTTGCGGCGGGCTCAGGCAATCGCTCAAGGCCGCCGCGGCCTCGACCCGGCGAAACAACAGCCCCGCGTGCGCAAGTTGCGCGGTCGCTTCTTCGAGTACGGCTTCTTGCGTGGGGTGATCCGGCGCAAAGTACGCCTCGGCGCTGGCTTGCGCGACGGCTTGGAGCAGGCCCCGTGTGCCAAGTTCGGGCACGCCATGCCGCCGTCTTCGTTGATTGATGGCATCCAAGACGGTGTCCGGCGCCGTGGTGACATCGACATCCGGAGCGATGGCGATGAAATCCTCGGTTACCAACAACGCACGGTTCGGGCCGTCTTCGACGGCAGCGCCCACGCCGACGTGCGTGGCTGCAGCGTTGAGAATGTTTGCGCGGTGGCCCGGGGAGCCCATGAGCCCGGTGTGGATCTCCTCGGCCGAGTACCCTTCAGCGACATTTTCGAGCACGAGGTCCGTACGGATTCCAGCGCGGCGAAGTCGATCGCCTGGCGTCGATCCGTCGGGTGCGTCGTGGGCGACGTAGTGTTGGGCGGCCATGTCCATCGAGTGCGCTCTTGCCACTTGCGACAACGCCCCGAGGAGTATGACAGGACGGAGGTGGGCGTGCTCCCTGGCACGATTGATCTCTGCCAATAGATCCGTCTCGGCGCGGGCGGGGTCTTCGAGCGAAGTAGCCGACGTCTCGGCCGGCGGTCCGGGCGGTGGCACCCCGACGTACACGGGAAAATTGGCCACGACGGTGCTGCCCGCGGGGGAGTCTGCCGTGAGTTCGACCTGGTACACCCCCTGGGCGGCGACGGTAAACCTGCTGTGAAAAGCCGGGCCATCCCCCAGGGGAGATTCCTGAGTGTGACCGTCGGGGTATGTCATCGCCAGCGCGGGCGCGCGAAGTCCCTGGGAGAATACTCCGTGGACGACCACCGACGCGCCCACAGGAAGTGTCCGCGGAACCGCATCGAGTTGGACGCGACGCAGCGAGAGCACCACGACAAGCACGTCCGAGGTGGCCTCTTGCCGACGGTAGATTCCGCAGTGGGTGGGCGGATCCTCGGCGACCACTTCGGTGAGCGAGTTCGCGAGCGGCGCAAGGGAAATTCCCGATGGGCCACGGAGGGTGAGCACGGTGGGAATGGGATCGGTGATTCCCGCTTGCCACGAAAGGGCTTGTACAACACTGGCCGAGGGCGGCCGTGCGCGGGGGTCGGCCGCAACGCGACGGGCGATCTCCCGGGCTACGTGCGCCAGGGCCGGGTCGGCCGTGAGTCCCTGAAGGTTCGTGAGACGACGGAGCTCGGCGTACAGGTCTGCGGCCTCGGGCGGCGGGGACCACCCCATGGACTGGAGGTACGCTCCCGCGGTTGGAACCACCGTGCGAGGTCGAACCGGCGCACCGGAGCAGGCCGTCAGCACAAGGGTCACGCCAACGCTGGCATGTACCTTTGTAAACATCAGCCCTGAGACTGTATCGCCAGGCCGTCTCCCTTGCGTACGTACCCGCGGGCGCAGGACGTACAGACGAGCGTGGCGTCGGGCAAGCGCACGCCACAGGCGCAGATCCAGCCGATGCGGCGCGCAGGAACACCCGCGACCAGGGCGTACGGCGGGACGGTGCGGGTGACCACCGCGCCGGCGGCGACAAAGGCCCCCTCGCCCACGTCATGGCCGCACACGATCGTAGCATTCGCGCCGATCGACGCCCCGCGGCCGACGTGCGTGTCCCGGTATTCGTCTTTACGGGGAAAAGCCGCCCGAGGATTGTTGACGTTGGTAAACACCGCGCTCGGACCGACAAAAACGTCGTCGGCGAGGTGCACGTTGTCGTACACGCTGACGTTGTTTTGAATGCGGACGTTGTCCCCCACGGTCACGTGATTGCCAACGTAGGCGTTTTGGCCAAAGGAGCAGCGGCGGCCGATGACGGCGCCGGCGGAGACATGGCAGAAGTGCCACACCTTGGTGCCGTCGCCGAGGGTCGCGCCGTCGTCAACGATGGCCGTGGGGTGCACGTACGCTCCGGGGCTTACACTCATGGGGATCTCCGTCGAGGGCTTGAAAACCCGTTACGAAACAGGGGTGAGGATCGGCGCGCCGCCGTGGCGAAGGGATGCCTCGGCAGCCGCGAGGGCCTCGACCACCCGCACCGCCGAAGCGCCGCTTGTGAGCGGCTGCCGACGATCCCGTACGCATTCGACAAAGTGCCGAACTTCTAGTCTCAACGGCTCTTCGAGCGCGACCCTCGGGATGACAATGTCCCCATCCCGAAGGGTGAGGTAGGCATCGTACGAATGGTACTCCTGCGGGCGGTCAAAGCCCTTGTCGTGAATACGAAGCTTTTCGGTCGGGTGACCGTCGTCAAAGACCACCATCTTGCGGCTCCCAACCACGGTCAACAACCGGTGCTTGTGCGGGTCGAGCCACGAGAGATGCACGTTGGCCATCACCCCCGAGCGAAACGCGAGGTTGACGAACACCACGTCTTCGGTGCCCGCGCGGAGGTACGCATGGCCGCGGGCCGAGATGGATTCCAGAGGGTCGTCCACGAGCGCAAAGATCATCGAGAGGTCATGCGGCCCGAGAGACCACAGAGCGTTTTCGTCGGAGCGAACCTTACCGAGATTGACCCGCTGGGCGTAGATGTACAGCATCTCGCCGAGTTCTCCCGAGCGGGCGATCTCGGCCAGCCGACGAAAAGCCGGGTGAAACAACAGCAGGTGCCCCACCATGAGGATCCTCCCGCCGGCCTCGGCCTGGGCGACCGCCGACCGCGCCTCGGCCACGGTCTGGGTCATGGGCTTTTCGACAAAGACGTCCTTGCCCGCGGCGAGCGCTTCGGTCATCAGCCGCGCGTGGGTAGACCCTGGCGTGGCGAGCACCACGGCATCGACGTCGGCGTCGCCCAAAACGCTCGCGTAGTCCCCCGTGATGCGCACGCCTGGGTACTCTCGGTGTAGCCGTGCTTGCACACCCGCGTCGGCGTCGCAGACGGCGACCAGTTCGGCCCCGTCGACCGATGCGAAGTTTCGCACGAGGTTCTTGCCCCAGTAGCCGGCACCGACGCAGGCGACGCGCACGCGGGCCGTCATCGGGATTCGACCTCGGCGAGAGACCGGCGCAGGGCGTCGATCACCTGGTCGATGTCCCCGGCCCCGAGTTCACTGTGCACCGGCAATGACAGCACCTCGGCGCAGGCCCGCTCGGATTTCGGAAAGTCCCCGGCTTTGTACCCCAGCCTAGAAAACACCTTCTGGTACGGCATGGGCATCGGGTAGTACACCTCACTCCCCACGCCGCGCGCACGCAGCGCGGCCGAAAGGGCATCCCGCCGCGGGTGGCGCACGGTAAACTGCGCGTACACATGCCGCCCGGCAGCGTCGTCGGTCGGAAGCACGAGATGCACGGACGCCCCCGCGAGGCCCTTGCGCAATGCCTCAGCGTGCGCACGCCTCCGTGCAAGACGGGCTTCGTACAATGGCAGTTTCGTACGGAGCACGGCGGCTTGAACGGGATCGAGCCTGTAGTTTCCACCCGGAAGGTCATGGACGTTCTTGGCTGTGGCGCCCGTGACCCTTATTTTCTTCATGGTGTCGGCGAGGGCGGGGTCATCGGTGACGCACGCGCCGCCGTCGCCGTCGGCGCCAAACGGCTTTGCGGGAAAGAACGAAAAGCACGCGACCGTCCCGAGACGCCCGGTTCGGACCCCGCCACGCTCGGCCCCGGTGGCCTGTGCGGCATCCTCGACCAGGGGGATCCCGCGATCACGGGTGAGGGCGCCGAGGGCGTCGGTGTCCGCCGCGCGACCAAAGAGATGCACGGCGAGGACAGCCCGCGTGCGCCTGGTGATCCTCCGGGTGACATCCGTGGGATCCATGTTGAAGGTGTCGAGGTCGATGTCTGCAAAGACAGGCCGCGCGCCGGTGCGAGAAATAGCGCTGGCCGTGGCGAGGTAACTGAACGCCGTGGTGATGACTTCGTCGCCGGGTCCGATGCCCAGGGCCTGGAGGGCCACCACGATGGCGTCAGAACCGTTGGAAACTCCGACAGCGGCGCGCGCAGCGCAGTACGCGGCAAACTCGGACTCAAAGCTGGAGACTTCGGGGCCGAGGATGTAATGCCCCGAGCGCAGGACCCGGAGGACGGAGTCCTCGATTTCGCGCTGGGATGCGGCGTGTTCGCGCGCGGGGTCAGCGAGATTGATCATCGTGGGAGAGTGCTCCTGGCGTGGCTGTCGACCGCACCGCCCGGCGCTCTAGCACGCTCTCACGGACCTTGGGAACGCCTGCGTCGAGGGAAGTCACGGGGGGGGACGGCCAGGCCTCGCGGGCAAGCTTGGATGCGGCGTCGTGTCCCGCGCGGCCCAGGTCTCTCCCAAGGTCCTGAGCTTCGGGGGTGCGGGCGATACGCCGGGTGTGCTCCCACAGCGTGCGCGAGCCCCCGAGCGGAACGAAAAAAAAGGTATACAGCGCGAGGATGGATCCGAGGAGAGAACCCGCCCAGCGCACGAGACGCACCATCGGGTGGGCTGTACCTGTTGGAGGGACGGAGCGCAAACCTTTGGCCAACCCGGGAATGCAAGGGCTCGCACCCAAGTCCACAGCGTGACTTGACACGTGCGGGCACGGCCCGTACGGTCCGCCCCGTCGCACGCGGGGGTCCGTCACCATCACGACGGTCCGCGTGGGAATTCCCCGATGTCAGCGAGGTCTCCGGGGCGCCGTGCGTCTCGATGGGCCCGCTTTACCGCACGGTGCGCGTGCACCCTCCGCGGAACCCCTATCAGGAGCACCCCAGGATGGAACGATCCGATCGCGATCTGACCTGTGTCCAGTGCGGACAGCCGTTTGCTTTTACGGGCGGCGAGCAGGACTACTACGTCCAGAACCATCTCCAGGATCCCAAGCGCTGCAAGCCCTGCCGTGGCGCGCGGCGCGCCGGGGGTCCCGGCCAGAACCAGGGCTACGCCCCGCCCGAACGTCCCACGGGGCCATCGTCACGGACGCCCGGGAATTCGGGATACGGCCGCCGGGGACCGCAGGGCGCGCAGATGGCCGCGCCGAATGACCCCAACGGATACCGCAGCCCAGGCTTTCAAGACTACAACCGAGAACCGTACAAGATCGATTATGCCGGGCTCCCGCAGGACGACGACGAGTCCGACGGCCAGGCGGCGATGCTGGGTGGATACCGTCCCCTGAAGTCGACCCATCCCGCGGGGATTGGCGCTTCTGCGCGCGGGCCTTCCACGGCACTTCCCCGCGGGCTCAACGGACGTCGTCCGGACCGCGGCGGCACCGATCCGGACGCCTACCGCAGCCCGGGCTTTGCAACTGCGCCGCAGGCCGATCGGGCAGGGCCCAGCCGTCGTGAACGCAGGGCGCAGCGTCCGCGCTTTGAGTCGACCTGTGCCGAATGCGGTGCACCGGCCCTTGTTCCCTTTGAGCCTTCCCCCGACCGTCCCGCGTTTTGCAAGCCCTGCTACCAGGTCAAAAAGCCCTTGCTGGATCTGGGGTCCGGCAAGTCAGCACACGAGCCGAACCCCGCGTCCACCACGGACGAGGGCGTCATCGTGGGTTCGGGGTCCACGACCTGACCCCGCCAGCGCGCCTCTGCTATGGCTTGGGGGGTGCGCACGCGCTTCGACCAACTCGCCAAGGACATCTCCGTCGCAACCCTCGGCGCTGGCGCTCGGCCCGAGCATCCCATCGCAGTAGAACCACAGTCCCTGGACGTATGGTTCGAGCCCGATCCCGCCCGCTTGGAGACGTTGTCGCACCGCGGATTGCTTGGGCGTATGGGGATGGAGGCCCTCGCGCTGGAGGCCTTTCACAACACACCGGGAAACGACATATTTCGGGACTGCATCCGCAAGCACTTGAACCTGCAACACGCGCGCGGCGTGGAGGCCAAAGGGGCAGACGTCTCTCTGGCACGCCTGTGGGTGGTGTCGTCCGGCCGTCCGTCGGAGGCCCTCGCGGGATTCTGGCTCATGCCCGCAGACGGTTGGCTTGCTGGAATCTACAGCGGTCCACCCGAACTGGGTCTCTGGGTGATTGTGGTTTCGGAACTCCCGCGCACCCGGGAAACCCTGGCGTTGCGGCTGATGGGTCGAGACCAGGTCCTGCGTGACGCCGCGATCGACCTTGCCGCACTGCCGCAAGATGCGTGGGAGCACGAGCTACTCCTGCCCGTTCTGGTACGATGGCGATTCATGGCACCCGTTGACGCCACCCAACGAGACGAGGAGGAGGAGGTATTCATGGCCACAGGGGACGAATTGTTTGAAGCGTTCGTGCGCAAGACCCGCGACGAGGGGATCATGCTTGGCGTCGCACAGGGCGTCGCACAGGGCGTCGCACAGGGCGTCGCAACCACCGTCTCACGCTTGTTCACCAGGCGCCTCGGTCGCGCCTTGAGCCCCACCGAGAGCGCGGTTCTCACCGAGCGGTTGGCACGCCTGGGCGAGGACCGTCTGGACGCCCTCGTCCTGGATCTCAACGCCGACGCGCTCGCGGCCTGGCTCGCAGACCCCGACGCCCGTTGATCCCGTCGCTTGCCCCGTAGGATCCGCGACCATCCGAGGATCCCCCGCGACGACCTTCAACCCTCGTGCACGAAACTCTCGGCCACGGCCACGTCTTCGCGGCTCCCGAGATACACCGGCGTCCGTTGATGCAGCCGCGTAGGCTCGATCTCGCAGATTCGACCCCGACCAGTACTCGCCGACCCGCCCGCGGCCTCACAGATGAACCCCATCGGCGCGGCTTCGTACAGCAATCGCAGTTTTCCGTCGGGGCTCTTTTTGTCGGCCGGGTATGCGAACACCCCCCCCTTGAGGAGCGTGCGGTGAAAGTCCGCGACGAGGGATCCCACGTACCGGGCCGAGTACACCCCGGGCGGACCGCCGTCGTCCTGCTGCCGTGGGGTCTTCAAGTGCTCGACCCACCGACGCACGCCCGGCGACCAGAGGTGAGTGTTTCCCTCGTTGACCGAGTACGACCGTCCCCGCGCGGGAATCCGTATGTTCTCGTGCGATAGAAAAAACTCTCCGACGGCAGGGTCGAGGGTGAATCCATGGACCCCGTCGCCCGTGGAATACACCAGCACGGTGCTCGATCCATAGATCACATAGCCCGCGGCCACCTGAGACGTCCCGGGCTGAAGGCAGTCCGCGAGGGATCCATGCCGCCCGAGCGTCTGGCGACGATGCACCGCAAAAATCGTCCCGATCGATATATCCACGTCAATGTTGGAACTGCCGTCCAAGGGATCGAACAGCAGGACGTACTTGCCCGTGGGGTACTGCTCGGGGATACGAATCGGATCCGCGGCCTCTTCGCTGCCCATGAGACACAGGTGCCCCCCGGCCTCCACCGAACGCACGATCACGTTCTGCGCGAAATCATCGAGCTTCTGGACTTCTTCGCCTTGGACGTTGCGTTCGCCCGTCAGCCCCAGGATGCCCGCAAGGCCCGCTTGCCGTACCCTGGAGTTGATCACCTTGGCCGCCAGCGCCAACTGCTGAAACAGCCCGGTGAAATCACCCGTCGCGCCTGGAATCGCCCGCTGCCGCTCCAGAATGTGCCGTTCGAGCGTCATCCCCTGCTGCGACAGCATCGGCGGCGGTCCCCACGAGAGCTGATTCATCACCTTGGGTTCTCCTCGGGCGCGGCGGCGCGATCAACCTGTCCAGGCCCTTGGGGTCTTTCTCGCACGACGGCAACCCTAGGTCTACGACCGCCCTACCGTCCCACCGACGGAAGCGCCTGCACCCGTACAACCCATCGCGTCCCGACAAGCGCGCAGAGTCTCCCGTCCGCAAGCACGCTCCACGCCCCGGCGAGTGTCGCCAGCAAGGCCGTCGGCGGACCCGGGGTGACCCCAATGGGTTGCCAATGGCCGTCGGCATTCAAGACACCGCGCCCGTCCGCTGCAACCTCCACGACCTGTTCGTTGTGCAGCACCACGGCATCCACCGGCACGATTCCCGACGGCGGTAACCACGGATGCGCACCCGGGAGCGGCGGAACCCACGGCGGTCCGAGCTCCACCGCACCGTCCGTCCTAAGAACCAACGTACCGCGCACGCCCGGGATGAGCCTTGCGAGGTGTTCCCTCGCGACGCTACGGGACTGGCCCCAGCGCCAGGTGCTCACCGACCCGTCCGCCCGACCCACTGCAACCACTTCATCCGGCATCCACCGCACGGACACCGCCGCGGGGCCTGCGAGTGCAACCGACGTGACCACCCCGTTGCGATCGCGCAAGAGCGATCCGCCCCCCGCGATCAGCCAGTCCGTGTCCCCCGCGACGGCAAGCGACCGAGGGGTATATCCAACAGGGAGGGAAACGGTTCCCGCCAGGGTAAGATCCCCCGCGGAGCTCACCCGCAGCACCAGCGCGACGCCCGATTGCGTGCCAGTCCCCGCGGCGAGCGCCCATAGCATCCCGTGGGAGACCGTCACATCCCGCGGTTGGGCCCCCGCCACCGGAATCTCGACCCACACCCCGTTGGCCGCGCGGTAGAGCCGCCCGTGATCGACGGCCAGCGCCGCGTCCGCGGCAAGCACCGCAAACGACCGAACGGGAACCTGGGCCCATGCACTTGACACGGAAACCACGACCGAGACCGAGACCGAAAGCGCGATTGCCACCCGCCACGCCCGACGCCACGACGATGCCATCCCACCAAGCTTCGCCACAGTACGCCCCGGACGCAATATACCCGCGAAGGGCGCAAGGCTCTCGGTGTTGCGAGACGGCTGCGCTCTATTCCTGGTTACTCCAAGAGACAGGGCGGTTACTCCTAGATACCGATCGGTTACTCCGGGAGACCGGGCGGTTACCAATGGATTCCACGAGATTGTCAGGCGGCTCCTGGGCGCGTCACCCGGACCGTTTGGCCATCCCCTGTGCGTCGCGCGATGCCCACAACGTCATGGCGCCGACCGCTCACGCTTGAGAAAAAGCGCGCGGGTCACTCGTGCGGTACGTCACTGGGTCACCCCGGACAGCCAACACGGTTCCGTCGTCCCCTACGGGGCTCTCGGTGGCGCGGGGGCACTCGTTGTCAATGCATGCACTCCAGCGTGTTTCGCGTGCGCGATGCTCAAGGGCGATCGTGTCGCAGACTCCCGAACACAACGCCCATGGTGTACGTCAGGCCAAAGCCGTAGTCGCGCCCGGTCAGGTCGCCGAACTGCGCAATGCCCATGGCCAGCGCAAAAATCAGTCCGAAATGGTTGGTGACGTACGGCATGCCATGAACCTCAAAGGCGTAGAGCGCACGCTGGGCACCGTTCACGTCGGCCCGGCCCTGGGCGCGGGTGAGCCCGGCGTCGAGTTCGATGTGCAGTCCAACGCCCAGTTCGCCGTCGCCCGCCGTGCGAAACACCAACGGACCCCCGGCGAGCGAGATCCTTGGCATCGGTTCATCACCAAGCCGCAGACCTAGTTCACCGCGAAAGTACCAGGTGTTGTACCAGAACACGCCGGCGGTGAGGTTGTACTGGGACCCCTGTGAATTCACGGTGCTCCCCTCCACCCCGAGTTGCACGGCCAGCGCGGTCACAAAGCCCTGCGTCGCACCAAAGGTCGGAAAGCACATCGAGGTCGAACTCTCCCGGCGGATGGTCTCCAGCAAGCGCCGGATGGCAGCGGCCGATCGGACGCGGAACCGATTCCCGACAACGACCCGGTCGACCAGTCCGACCACACGTCCGTCGCCGTCGATCACCGGCGAGCCTTGAACGAGACGGACGGGAACTCCGTGGGTGCGGTCTCCAAAGTCCACCAGAAGGTCATCCCCGTGAGCGTCCGTCACGATGCCATCAAGCATGGGGAGGGGATCGCCGTCCGTTCGTGAGACGACCGCGCGCACCGGGCGGCCGACGGCAGGCCGACGGTCGCCCAGCACCAGGGGCGCGTCGTCGGCCGTGGGCACGTCCGGCGCGGGATTGGGCGCGACGGTGTGAAACACCGCGACGTTTGCGATTTCGTCCACCCCAAGGACTTCACCGTGAAGGTAGCCCGGCGCCCGCAAGAGGCAGCCCGAAGCCACGTCGTGGAGTCGGTTGGCGAGCGTGGCATACACCCCGTCGGACCCCACGTGGATGGCAAAGGCTCCGCCAGGCGCACCCATGTCGGCGATGGCCGAGGGAGGAACACTGGGGGGCCGATCCATCGCTGGACAAATGGCTTCCGTCCCACGGTTCCCGAGGTCCCCGATCACCATGCGCAGGGGAAGCACCGGCGTCACGGCAGCTTCGCAGTCTACTGCGTCGGCCTCGCAGGCCGCGTGGACGAATAACCCGACCAGGCGCCCGTCCACGTCGACCACGGCCACACCGGTCGGCGCGTCAACGCCGTGCACAAAGCGCACGCGGAGATCCGTGTCGGTCGCTGAAACCACGACGCCCGAAGCCACGCGGCCGCCCATGGGCACCACGAAAAGAGTCGCGCCGGGTGTGGGAATCGCAGCGGCGATCGGCAGCCCCGTGACCCCATCGGGCCTGTGGAGTCGCAGAAGCGCGATCCCCGTGCTGGGCTCGACGGCCAGAAGGGACGAGACCCATGCCCCTGAGCCATCCGCTTCCGTGTTGCACCCCGGGCGAAGCGTTGGAAACGACGCCATGAAAGCAACGCCCATGCGATCCCCCTGGATGGCAATGCCAGGATGGGCGTCGTCTGGAAGCCGCAAGGCGGCCTCCCGCACACGGGCCACGGTGGACGACGGGAGGGATGCAGGGCCGTGTGGTTCTATCGGGGTCATCCTGCCACGCCGTGGCTCTGGCTGGATCACCCTCGGCCGTGTCGTGGGGGCCACGGGTGGTTCAGCCGCGGCGCGGAGGTCACTGATGGCAAGGGCCACGGGGATGACCATCACACGCGTCGCATCGGTGTTCGCCACCACGCCCACCAACCGACGACTGGTGTCGAGGACGGCGGCCCCCTCGGGGACGTTACCCGTGCCGGGTTGGAGAAAGCGCACGACGATTTGTGCCGGCGTAGACTGCTCGACCACGCCATCGCGGGCGTTGCCTGACCACTGGATACGCACGCGTTGCTGGGGACGCGGCTGTTCCCGGAGCATGAGCAACGGGTCGTCGCCGGTCTCGGGCGCAAGGTTCTGGACAATCGCCCAACCTCCCACGACGTCCTGGGTCACGAGCCGAGACGGAGGCGTGAGGTTCGGGACAGTCCCACCCGGTGGCGTACGTCCCACGGCGTGGGAGGTCGTCAACGCAAGCCCGCCTGAGGTCACGCGCACGGCCACGGCCTGCGCCCATGATCGCCTCGGGAGATCCATCAGGACAAAGACGGCCAAGGCCATGCAGAACCATCGTGACGGAAGGGTTGTCATGCGCCCCTCAACCGGCCAAGTCGTCGTGGACGAAGGATGAACAGCACCAGTAGGGCGAGTCCGGCAAGCGCCAGCCAGGGACGCCAGTCCGAAAAAAGTTCCCACGCTTGACTCGGGAGCGAGCGTACCGGGAAGCACTCGGCGTGGGGCACCGTGTGATCGCAAGCCGTGATGAGTCGTGCGAGCGTGGCAGCGGAGATCACAGACGCGATCCCGGCGGACAGATCCATGTGTTCCACCACGCCGGCGAGTGTTCCCGTGGCGGACAACACCACGACGGTCCCGGACAGGTCCGTCGCATCGGGAATCGCCGTGACGTCCTCCGTGAGGATCCGTACGGTAAACCGCTCGGTGCGGACGTCATCCACAATGGCTGGAAGATCCAACGTTCCAGTGTGAAGCGTGACTGCGGCGCCGGGCGTGGGTGACATGGTCGCCAGCGCGCTGCCGGGTGTGCCAATCGGTGGGCGCGACAGGACTGCGACGAGATACTGCGGATCGATCCGGCAGGTCCAGAGCACCGCGTCGTCCGAGAGCACCCCGCCGCGAAACCCGTGGGTGTCCGCGTCGCGCGTCGCCAGGCTTGCAGGGCATTCGTCCATCGAACGGTTGACCGCGCTGGCCGCGGTTGTGACCGCGCAGCAACTTCCGACCAGCCAGGCGTCTACCCGGCCACCCGGTCGCCACGCATGGCCGACATTCACAGCTTCGACCAGCGCGATGGCCGGCGATGCATCAAGCGCAGGAACCCGGGTGGCTGCGCCGCGGGACACGAGCGGGTGTTCATCCCCACCACACGCCGCCAACCCTGCAGAAAGCGCAACGGCCCACACCCACAGAGATCTCAAGACGCGCCAGGCGTCTTCTCGTGCTGCGGCTCGGAACGTTGTGCAAACGATCGAGCCAACAGTTCGTTCAGCCGCATCCTGTCGCGGATCAGATAGGCAATGAGACCGATCGCCGCGAGCGTGACGCCGTAGCCCATCCCCGCGGGCAACAACGTCTGCCCCCCCTGACCGGGCGACGACCGTAGAAGGTTTAGCCCCACCACGTCCTGGACCGCGGGTTGACCCTGCTGCCGTAGCCCCCGTCCCACCCCGGTGGCCATGCGAGAGCCGATCTGGTCGCTGCCCTGCTCCAACGCGCTGAGCACGCCCTCGTTGAGCGCTGGACCCACCGTGGTGCGCAACTGCTCGGCCAGCCGACTGGTGTTGTGGTCGATCAACAACTGCAAGCCCACATCGGCGTCCCGGATGCTCGCACGGATCTCCTGCCGGACGGCTTCAAGCTGGGCGTGCGTCAGCCGCGCGAGGGGGCCATCGAGTTGGTTGACCATCTCCACGAGCTGCCGCCGCACCTCGCCAAGAATTCCGTCCACCATCGCGCGCACGGGCCCCATGGCCCCTACGATGACGGCGTCCGTGAGATGCACCGCGTCGGCTTGCAGCTCAGGAGAAATCCGCACACCGGACACCAGGGCCGAAGACGTATCGCGCAGGGTGTCAGGGTCCATCAACGCGGGACCGGTCCTGCGAAGCTCGTCGAGGGCGCTGTGCGTGAGCCCGCCGACGCCGGCTGGCGTACAGGCTGCGGCAAACGCGACGGTGACGAGAAGGCCATGGCTCCACCGGGACACGCCGGTGCGCATGGCAAGTCGTGTGCCCTTGCAACGTTTGGGGTGAACCCCCGCGCGGAGGCGTGGCAAAACGCATCACATGGGCATGCGGGGATGCTCGAGCGCTCGATGTGTGGGGCGTCGTGCGGAAATCCCGGGGCGTCGGCGGTGGCCTCCGTCATGCATCAACTCGCCCGTTCGTTCTGTATCCATGGAGCTACCGATGACCGACAAAGGCACATTTTCTGACGCAAAAACCCTGCGTGAACACGCACGACAGCATATCGATCATGGAGCCGTCACCGAGGCCTACCAGGCCGATCGAGCGGTTGTGTTGAAGCTTCTCAACACAGCGCTCGCGAGCGAGATCGTCTGCGTGCTCCGGTACAAGCGACATCAGTTCATGGCCAACGGCATCCATTCGCGGTCCATCGCGCAGGAGTTCATGGAACATGCCGCCCAGGAAATGGGCCACGCGGACACCATCGCCGCGCGGATCGTGGAGCTCGGTGGATCGCCGAACTTTTCGCCCGACGGGCTCGCTTCGCGCAGCCACCCCGAGTACGTCGAGGGAGAAACACTGCACGACATGATTCGCGAAGACCTCGTCGCCGAACGCATCGCCGTCGAGAGCTACGGCGAGATGATCCGATACCTCGCCAACGACGACCCCACCACGCGACGCATGCTTGAATCCATCCTTGCGGTCGAGGAGGAACACGCCGAGGACCTGTCCGGCCTTCTCAAGGGACTCGCGCGCTGAAGAACCGCCGACCGGTGTCTCCCTACGGAGACATCGGCGGCGCGCACGCGGTGAAACGACACCCCCGGCAGCCTGGTTTTCTACTCGCCAGGCACCGCGGGATGCCAGTCTTGCGGCGGCCGACTGCCGGTCACCATGCACCACGCCGTGCCGGCGTCCATCGCCCCCTCACGGGCCGCGATCAAGGTGCTGCCAAAACCCTCACTCGACCAGACCGTGGCGTGGGTGTCACGACGCGAGACGTCTACACCAGACCGCCATCCTCCAGGGCCATGCACCGCATCGCCCACAGAAATCCGATAGAAGTCATTGAAGTCGCACGTCATACCGGCGGGTGGCTGCAAGAGAGGGACCGTCCGCGGGCCGCACGTCCGTGGACGACTCTTGGCCTCGTTGGACACGCCTACATCATATGAAGCACGATCGAGACGAGGTTGTAGGCCAGCAATCCAACCATGACGACAGTAAAAGTCAACGCCACGAGGGGGCGGCGATCGACCAGGCGCATGTACTCACTGCTTGTGCGCTTCATCAGCGTAAAGGCGCACTCGACGGAGATGCGTCCGTCGGTGATGTCCTGCAGCAGTTCGAGCATTTCAGTGGTCGAGTGGTAGCGTTCTGAGGGCACCTTTGCGAGCCCTCGACGGAGAAAGTGCAGAAGTTCTGGCGGGACGTCCCGCTGGTAGAGACTGCCCACCATCGTGTTGAACGGTGGACTCTGGGCTTTCACGCCCGCCAGGATGCCTTCCAGCGTGGTCTTGTCGGCAAGGTAGTGCTCCAACGTCAAAAACTCGTGGAGCAGGACGCAGAGGCTGTACACATCGCTGCGTTCGTCAATGGCTTCCGTGGCGCCTGACGCCTGCTCGGGGGACATGTACGCCGGCGTACCGATGAGGGTTCCGTGGCGGGTCTGAAAGAACAGTTCGCGGTTGTTGCCGGAAATCCCTGTGGGCTTCGAGGCGCCGACGGGTCCAGCGACCGGCGGAGGCGGCACGATCGATAACACCGGCTTGCGGATCTGCTTGGCCACGCCCCAGTCCATGACCATCACCTCGCCGTACTGCCCCACCATGATGTTGGCTGGCTTGATGTCCCGGTGAATGATCCCTTGCGCGTGAGCATACTGGATCGCCCGTAGGATGCCCGTGAACACCTGCAAACGGCGTTGCCAGGTAAACCGACGGTGGTACTGCCTGTCTCCAGCGGCCAGCTTCCCGATCACCGACTCCAGGGTCTCGGCGTCGACGTATTTCATCACGAAGAAATACCGGCCCTCGTTGTCCACACCAACATCGTGAATGGGCACGATGTTCGGGTGGTCGAGCTGGCCCACCGTGCGGATCTCTTCGACGAAGCGTGCGAGGGTACCCGAACCCACCATTTCGCTTCGGATGCGCTTGATCGCAACGGGACGCTGGATGTCGTTGTCCCGTGCGAGGGTCACTTCGCCAACGCCACCCTCCCCGAGTTTCTGGAGGGTTTCGTACCGCTCCAACACGCCCGGAACAAACTGCGGTTCATCTTCGACCAGTTCGACCCTGGGGAGCACGGTCACGCGGGACGTCATGGCGTGCGGCGGCGCGTGGGCCTCGGTTGTGGACACCACGGAATCGAGCGGAGTCGCCTGGCGAGTGATCGCAAGCGAGGCCTCGAGGGCATTGAGACGATCAACGGTCAACGTCTGCGACCCGCCCGCCGGAGGCTCGATGCCGAGCGCGACGGTGTGACAATCTCCGCGCTGCAGTCTACGGAGGCCTGGCTCATCCCGTACACGCTCTTCCGTTCGGTCGTCATTTCCAATGGGCTGCCGCGCACGATGACCATGATCTGGCATGACTCCGCACACGGCGTGCCACACTCCTGCGATAGGGATTCGCCATTCTACGTGCTTGTACGGGCCACGCCTGCCGCGCATGCGGTGAGACCAATCGCTACAGGACAGGAGCCACTGCCCACTCGGCGCAGTCTGTTTGCTAGGCTGTCACGAGGGACGGACCACCACGGTATGCCTCCCCGGGCCGCTGCACGGGACACTCACCACCCCGGTTGCAGGATCGCGCGTAACGGCCACCATGGATCCGTCGCACAGGACCCTAAAGTTCATGGGGTAGTCCGTGGACTCGGGGATGTACACCTCCGTCGGCGCCGTCACCGCCCCGTCACCGACGTACGACAACACGAACACTTGAGTCGCCGGGTCGTAGGACCAGCTTTCGGGCCAGCCCGCGATGGCCTGCGGCCGCACCCTGGCCAATGCACTTCGCACGGACGCACGTTCGGTCCACGTCCCCGTCGTGGAATCATGGTCGTAGAAGCCCCACGAGCCCTGGCTTTCTTCTTTCCATAACCAGAAAGCCTCGCTGGCCATCACGGACTCTTGGTTGGCCGCCATGGCTTGGAGGTAGTCTGTCGCACGCACCCCCGACGGACCGTAGCCCCACTCGGTGATCAACAGCGGGGTTCCCCATGCGGTGGCTTCGGCCCGCGCGCTCACGGTGGCGGGCGCGAGCGTCGCGGTCGTAAACGAACTCAATTGTGCGGGCGTCCCGCCAAAGGCCAAGGGGTACGTGTGTGGCGCGTACACCCCCCCGCCCCACGGAGCCACGCCCGATGGTGTTTCCGAACGGTTGAACACATCCCGGTACACCACATCGGGCTCAAACATCAGCAGGCGCCCTGGATCACGCGCGCGAATGGCGTCCGCGGTGAGTTGGTACACCCGCAAGAGCTCTTCGGTTGTCCCCTGCGGCTCGTTGTAAAACTCATATCCGACAACGCCAGGAACCCCTGCAAAGCGCCCGGCGACATGGCCCGCCATAGCGGCAAACCTTGCCCGGAGGGTGTCACCCACGGTCCCGTCTCCAAAAAAGCTCTGAAAAGCTTCGAGCACCTGCGTCGACGCGCGTCGCACCCCGAGGTCCGTGAGGGGACCCTGGAGCAGCATCGTGGGCGGCGGCGCGATGGCCCACAGCGGCGCGCCGTCTTCACCGATTTCCTTGGAGTAGGCGTCCTGGTGAAAGTCCAACAGCACCAGGATTCCGGTGGCGTTTGCGAGGCCCACGGCGGCCGCAACCCGGTCGAGATAATGTTCGTCAAAGCCTCCCGTGGCCGTGGGTTCGACCCCTGACCATTGGATGGGGAGACGCAAGAGATTGAAGCCCAGCGCCCGCATCCGCACCGCGTCGGACATCGCAAAAGCCGGAATTGTTTCAAGGACCGCGCGTCCCATGTCCAATGACACGTCAAAGACACCGTCCACGCGGGCGTTGATTCCATGCAGAATGACGACGCGCCCCTCGGTGTCGACAAAGTGCCCGCAGCGCGTGGACAACGGAGCATACGGCCCCAAGGGTGCTGTACATCCCGGCGAACCTGCTTCCGGGCGATCGATGGGCGTGTCTGAAAGGGCCGCTGTTGCGGCGTCCGTGGGAGCCACCGTCGCGTCGCGCGGAGACGCCATTGACCCGTCGCACCCGGCGAGTCCCAAGAAGCACCCGACGACCCGTGCGAGACAAGGAACAACAGAAAAATTCCGTAGGTCCATGTCGCCCGAGAGCCTACCACACAGAGGCAGGTCACCCCCCCCCGCTGCCCGTCCTTGCATCCGAAGCGGTTTGCGAGGAAAACCCCTGCCTGTCCCCCCCCCCCACGGAGTGCGGCG